>Ga0315279_10000304_pt1 | contig 102785 bp, 81 predicted proteins | sample YL17G06_20_MG_FD_203694 | JGI IMG/M metagenome (GOLD analysis project Ga0315279, IMG submission 203694) | Sediment microbial communities from Yellowstone Lake, YNP, Wyoming, USA - YL17G06_20 | ecosystem: Environmental > Aquatic > Freshwater > Lake > Sediment | place: USA: Wyoming | collected... | reverse complement strand
GGTGCTGTGGCGGAAACGAATTATTACAATGTTCGGCAATCATACCGTACCTGCACGAATTATCGAATTCTTTATCAATGCCTTAGCTTCGGCAGCATAATCGATTATGAAAAATGCGAAAGTTCACCAGTAATCATCTCGACATTATGTTTTGCTGAATACATTTCGACCTTGGAATACTGTTTATCCGCCATTCACATCCAACTCCCATTCATCCAGCCCGCCTTTGGCTTTTATGCCTTCACATCACCCAAGCCGGGCTGGGAAGAAGGCAAATGGCTCCTGCGAAGAATAGCAAAATTGATTGTATTTATCAAACAGGTTTGATACCCTAATGGCGAAATTTTTCCAGCGCAACTTAATTGATGTTGAGTTTGAAGGTCAACTTAAATGAAAGATTGCCAAATATGAACGCCGTATCGCTCAATGGTGTGTATAAGTCTTTCGGCGAGGTCCGGGCCGTGAGCAACCTGAGCGTGAAGGTTCCGGCGGGCAGCATTTATGGATTCCTCGGACCTAACGGTGCCGGCAAGACCACCACCATTCGTATGATTATGAATATCATCCGTCCGGACAGCGGCAGTATTGAGATATTTGGGGAACATCTGGTTGAGCAGGCCAAAACTCGAATTGGCTATATGCCCGAGGAGCGAGGGCTATATCGTAAGATGACGGTCAGCAAGGTGCTAACCTATTTTGGCGAGATCAAGGGCGTGACCGGTAATGAGCTTGCCCGACATGTATCGAACTGGCTGGAACGCGTTGACTTAGCCAACTGGGCGGACAAAAAGGTAGAGGAGCTATCGAGGGGAATGCACCAGAAGCTGCAATTTGCAGTCACTGTGATTAACGACCCGGAACTGCTGATTCTTGATGAGCCATTTTCAGGGCTGGACCCCCTGAATACGGATTTGCTTACGATGATTATTCTCGAAATGAAAGAGCAAGGTAAAACTATTATTTTCTCTACACACGTAATGCACGAAGCTGAGAAGCTTTGCGACTTCATTCTTCTAATCAACAAAGGGAAAGCCATCCTGGATGACAAATTGGCTCATATCCGGTCGCGGCAGAAGTCTGGCGCGATTTGCGCCGAACTTGAGGGTGATACCGGCTTTATCGAGAAGCTCCCTATGGTAGCAGCAGTTAAACCCAACGGAAACCAGTTGGAAATCAGCCTGGTAGAGAATGCTGACCCGCAACAATTACTTCGCTCTATAGTTGACCGAGTGCGCGTGCAGAGTTTTGAGATTAAAGTTCCTTCGCTCCATGAAATCTTTGTTAATTTAGTTGGAACAAGCAATGCAAAAGATTCTTAAGGTTGCCCGACGCGAGTATATCGAGACCATCAAGACCAAAACCTTCATTTTCGGGGTATTGATGACGCCGATTATAATCGGCGGAATTGTTTTTTTTACCATCCTAATATCCCGTGACAAAGGTGGGCCACGGCCGCCTATGAAAGTGGCTGTAACCGACTTGTCGGAAGAACTTTCAGCCGAAATTAAAACTTCCTTTGATAAATACAATGACTCGAACCCGGGAAGACAGATTCTGCTCCAGGAGCTTCAACCGCAGGAAAATTCGGCGGCGGACACAGAGGGAAAAAGCCAATTGCGACAAGGGCGGATAGATGTATACGTTGCCATAGACAAAGATATCCGGGCAGGAGCGGGCAAGATTCATCTCTATACGTACAAACTGAAGGCAACCAACATTGATGTGCTAGGGACCATCGAAAATCTTTTTAACAGGGCGGTCGTGAACCAGCGGTGCAAAATGCGGAATCTTTCTCCGGAACTGTTAGCCGAGCTTCATAACGTTCCGATTGAGCGGATGGAAGTAGGCGATACCGACGATGCGCAACGCATCGAAAGTGAAGGTCAGAGAGTGGTAAAATTTATGGTTCCGTTCTTCTTTATGTACCTTATCTTTATGGGAATAGTCGGTATGGGCCAGCACATGCTCAGCAGCATAATCGAAGAAAAAAATTCACGCGTTATCGAGGTGCTGCTGTCGGCGTTAAGTCCATTTCAATTGATGGGGGGCAAGATTTTAGGATTGGCTGGAATAGGTTTGACAGTCATAAGCTTGTGGGCTGTGGCGGCATACATAGCTGCTCGCTGGCTGGGTTTGGACATCGACGTTACTGCGGAGTTCGTATTGTATTTTGTAATCTATTATGTGCTTGGCTTTCTTTTATTCAGTTCAATTCTGGCGGGTGTCGGCTCAATCTGCAACACCATTAAGGAAACCCAGAGCCTGATGATGCCCATTATGATGGTCTTTATACTGCCACTCCTGGCCTGGTTCAAGCTTGTCCAGGACCCGGGTGGAACGCTCGCGAGGGTCCTGTCGTTTGTGCCCCCTTTGACACCAATGGTAATGATACTGCGCCTATCCGCTGGTTTTGATATTTGGGTGGGCGAAATTCTCTTCTCGATAGTATTGCTGGCTGCGGCGGTGCTGGCTACGATATGGGCTGCTGCCAAAGTTTTTAGAACCGGCGTCCTTATGTATGGAAAACGTCCGGCCCTGAGTGAAGTCGTCAGATGGTTTAGACAAAGTTAAACCCATTTTTAGTCTGGCCAGCCAGAATAAGAGATTCTTCGTCCGGCACGACGGCCTTGCCGGACTCAGAATGACGTATGGAAAATCCAGATTCAGATTGAAGGCTGTTTAATGAGAAAATCAAAACTACTTTTTACGATAGTGACTTTAGCGATTGCTTCAAGCTTCTTATACCAAAAGGCATCAGCCGGTGTGCCGAAAGTTGATTCTTTTACGCTTAGCAACGGAATCCGCGTAGTTTCACTGTATATACAGGATAGTAACAATGTATCGATTTTCACATATCTGCCGATGTCACTGGCCTCCGACGGCCCAAGCCAGACGCAATGGTCGCACCTGGTTGAGCACCTTGTAATCCGCACCACGGTCCCTTTTGGCTCGCAACAGGCCAATGCCGAAACCCTGCCCGACCATACGCGTTTGGATTTCTACGGCACTATAAATAACTGGCAGGATGGCCTTTCCCATCACGCGAAATGGCTCAAAGGCATCCCCTTCACAGAGAAAATTCTTCAGGCAGAAAAACTCAACGTCAACTCCGAATGTGAAAATATCGCCAGACGACTATTCATCCACAAGTTCGCAATGGCCGCCTGGGCACAGGGCTACCGCCACGGTCTAAAACACGCTGCCCTCAAGGCAGATATCAACAAAGCATCCCTTGACGAAATTCAGGAATATCGCGACAAATACCTGGCTGTGCTAAATAGGGCGGTGGTTTGCGTTGTTGGCGGCGTTGATGCCAAAACCCTCAAGCCCATAGTTACCGAGAAATTGGGAAACATCCAGACCAACGCAAGCCTCCCCAAAGCCGTGAAACTGCATCCGGGAGAACATAAAATGACCTGGGACCTTGACGCCAAACATCTTGTGCTCACCTGGCCCATACCAAACTTCACGGAAAATGATTACGCCGCCCTGGTGGTTGCCAGCCAATGGCTCAATATGAAATTCTTCAGCGATGCGGAACTCAAACCTCTGACGGGTATGGTTTTAGCCGGCGCTGACCTGACTGTGCCCGAGGGGAACTTCTTCTATATTTCGGCCTCGCTTAAACCTGAATCCTCGTTTGACGATGTCAAAGGAAAGATTATTCGCCATCTCCAGACCCTCCGGTCTCAGCCGGCAGCCCTAATAGAAGCCGCTATGCTCGGCCAACAACTTTCTTATCAGATGACCAACTTAATGGACCCTGCAGTTTTTAAGGCTCAAGCGCCGCCGAATGTAACGATGGCTATGATTGAAGGTAATCTCGCTATACAATGGGCTATGCACGATTTTCGCTATGGCTTACACCGTGCGACCCTGGCTAAACAGCTTACTGTCGTTGCTGCTCAGCAGGTTTCCCAGGCCGCCGCGAAATACCTGAGCGATTACAAATGTTCTATTTGTACCCTTAGTTTCAGCCAATAAACTGAAAGTGTGATAGATAACAGAAAGGAAAGGTTTTGCAAATGAAAACGAATTTGAAAGCTGTTCTACTTATCGTTCTCGCTCACCTTTTACTTACTTCGCTTGCCTGGGGTGACAGCAGACACGAGGTCAATTTCCCTGATATTCTCGATTACAAAACTCTAAAGTGTGACTTACACATCCATACGGTTTTCTCTGATGGTCTGGTATGGCCCACCGTCCGGGTTGACGAGGCCTGGCGTGATGGGCTTGATGCAATTTCAATATCAGACCATATCGAGTATCACCCCCATAAGCAGGATATCCCCGTCAATCACAGCCGTCCTTATGAAATCGCCGCGGCGCTGGCAAAGGAAAAAAATATATTGCTCATAAAGGGCGCAGAGATAACTCGTGATACGCCTCCGGGACATTTCAATGCGATATTTGTAACGGATATACCGGCTTTAGATGTCAAGGATTTTAATGATGCTGTCAGGTTAGCTGCCGAACAGGGCGGGTTTGTCTTCTGGAATCATCCGGGCTGGAAACCTGAGGCCAAGGGGTGGTTCGATATCCACACCAAATTGTATGAGAATAAATGGCTTCGCGGGATTGAAGTGGTAAATGGCAACACATATTATCCGGAGGCGCATCAGTGGTGTCTGGAAAAAAACCTGACGATGTTAGGAAATAGCGACATCCACGACCCTATTACCGGTTATGAAATCTATGAAGACCCGGAGCTAACCCACAGGCCTGTAACTTTGGTTTTTGCTAAAGAAAAAACGGCAGAGGCCTTGAAGGAGGCGCTACTCGATGGTCGAACGGCAGTCTGGCATAAGAATCAGTTAATCGGCAGAGAAAAGTATCTCGATGCGATTTTCAAGGCATCGGTTAAAATCACTAAGCCATATTATCGCCAGAAGGACACAATATGGTGCGAAATAAAAAATAGCTCGTGTATGGATATCCAGATGGAAAAAGCCGGTACGGAGAGAGCCGAAAAGTTAGTTCTGCCGGCAAATAGCACAACGCTATTGAAAACGAAAGTCAAAGGTGAGCCAGAACAAGCGAAATTATCTTACGTGGTCAAAAATTTCCTGATCGCCCCTGGTAAAGGGCTGCCGGTAGATATAATTACCCCTCTTAAATAGGCGATAAATACTCCGTGAGAGCCGCGTATGCATTAGAAAAACTGGAGAATACAAAAGGAATTAACGTAGAATTATAAACGAAGAATCATAATTTGGCTTCGTTATCGACTTTCTTAATTCCTCCGTCGCCAAATGTTATGGATATCAATATACACGCCCCATAAGAAACTACAAGACCCACCCCTGGCGATACTGATAGTGAATATATTCGTTCGCCTCCGGCACATTGGTAACCTTCATATTAGGCCCATCCCAATACAACTTCTTGCGCAGACGCAGAGAGACATTCCCAAGTAAAAGTGCTTTGGTCACAAGACCCGAAAATTCAAAGTTGGCGCCTGCCGGTTTACCGCCTTTGCAGGCCTCAATCCACTCTTCGTGATGCCCAATCGACCTCGGGATAATTTTTGGCGGCTGTTTGTACTCTTTCATTTTCAAATCAGGTATAAGTCTTAGGTTACCGCCGGTAAAGTCGCTCAGGATTTTACCTTTGTCACCCACAAACAATAGGCCCTCCTTGCCCATTTCCTGCCTCTCCAGCTCTTCCGGTTTTACAGGTAGCAGGCCGCCATCATACCAGGTAATCGTAACAGGCGGCATGTTCTCTCGGGCAGGAAATTTGTAATGAATCATCGAGGCCCTGGGGTAAGTTTCCTTATTCACCTCCAGCTCAGCCCACATCTTGGGCGAATATGCCGAACCGCTTGCCTCTACACTCGTCGGATGCCCAAGCTTGAGGACCCGGAAAATTGTATCGAAACTGTAACAGCCCATATCACCCAGAGCACCGGTGCCGAAATCCCACCAGCCTCGCCAGACTAACGGCAAATAGGCTGGATGATAAGGCCGATGCGGTGCCGGCCCCAGCCACAGGTCCCAGTCAAGCGTGGACGGTACCGGCGGCGTTTCTTTTGGCCGGTCGATACCTTGTGGCCAGATTGGTCTATTAGACCAGTTGTGGACTTCACGAACCGGACCGATTGCTCCGTCCCATACCCATTCTCGTAACAGGCGAGACCCCTCGGATGCTTGATTCGCAGTTCCCAGTTGGGTAGCAACCTTACATTCTCGGGCGACCTCAGCGAGTTTATGTGCCTCATAAACTGTATGTGTCAGCGGTTTCTGGCAATACACGTGCTTACCCATCTTCATCGCTATCGCGGAGACTACAGCGTGCGAATGGTCCGGCGTCACCACTAAAACCGCATCGATGTCTTTCTGTTTTTCAAGCATCTCCCGGAAATCATTATAGGTTGTGCAGTTCTGGTTTCCATATTTCTCGTTAACGATATTGCGAGCCCTGTCACGATTGTTGCTGTCAACATCACAGACGGCAACAATCCGCACGTCGGCTTTATCCAGGAACGTTTTCATATCCCGAGTCCCCTGGTCTCCAACACCGATACAGCCCACATTGAGCTTATCGCTCGGAGCCGGTTTTCCGGGGACTCCTAATACATTGGGGGACACTATGGTGAAGACCGCCGCTGTAGCTGCTCCGCCCACAAACTCGCGTCTGGAAATATTTCTGTGTTGACATTTAGCATTTTCTTTATGGTCGTTCATAACTACTCCTCGATAAGCAAATAGTGCTTTTCGTATGACTTCCGCCAACCTGTGCTGGCGGGCCTTCCAATCGTCATAATACCCGAACCGCCAGCGCAATTCCAGCCCCTTTTACCTCCATTAGACGGATAGCTTTATTTTCTCTATCTCAACATCACCTCGCCGGAGCCATCGCTTGCAGTATGGTCTTGCCCAGCGGCTATTCGCCTTTTTGTGCCGTGCATGAAAGTAGATAGGGAAATGGGATTGCTATCAGGTCGCCGATTACATAGGTTGCGAATATTATAGCGATTGGTATTGCGTACGAAGGAAATTGTCCTTTGACCAGTAGAGGTAGGACAAGGCCGACAAACCATATCGCTTTATAGCAAAGTTGCAGTAGCAGCACCGGCACAAATTTGAGGGGAGCTCGTAGGCCAAGAAGGGACGATACTCCAAATGCCAAATAGACGCTGCCCACAATACCAAACCCGACCGGATCTTGATAAGGCAATCCGAATGTGGATGCTACTATGTTAGGCACTACAATCATGCCCAAGCCACAGCCTCCGGCAACAACAATAGTGTAAATGTACATGAATTTCAGCCACCCCCACCGAACCCTAATAGCATTAGCCATAATCGGTCTCCTATCTGCTCTGGCCTTCCGTCTCTTGTCGCTGACTGTCGAAGGCGAGCACGAGTCAACAGCTCGGCCGCCGTGACGTGTCAAAGTTGGGTCAGGTCCGTTTTGGGTAATGATAGCAGAATCATTGAAATTGAGCTTGCAATGACCGCTGAACTTCTATTTTCTCCCTCTTCTATCCAGTTTTGAATCGCACCTCCTCCCTTTCTTGCCTTTTACGCTGGCAGAAGTTATGGCGGGTTTTGGCCTTATGTGCGCAAACTTATATTGTCTGTTGTCGATTCCCATCATATATTTTATGGCGACTCTGGGGTTTTTAAGAATCGCTTTTTATTAGTCAGGGCCATCCAACAAATTATTCTAAAGCGGGAGCCGGCTTCTCTTTCTCTACTTTCTTGAGCGGCGTGGTCCACAGATAAATCGTGTGTTCGGTGTCGCCCTCGCTGGAAGTGAGCCTGACAACCTTGTCTGGCGTGACCCCTTCCATATCGAAGTCGTGCGAGACAATCCGCGAGCCGGGCCTGAGCTTCTCCAACTGTGGAATTAGCTTCACATTAAGACGCGGAAGCAGATAGAGAGTGATTACGTTTGCCTCGCTGAGGTCGAGGGTAAAGATGTCCTTCTGCTCAATTCTAACCAGGTCTCCAACCTCGTTCTTCTCCACGTTTTCCAGCGACTCTTTAATACGCTGCGGGTCTATGTCGAAACCAACGGCCTTGCAGCCGAACTTCTTGGCCACCGTCACTACTATCCGGCCATCCCCGCAGCCCAGGTCATAGACCAAATCACTCTTTTTGACTTCCGCCAACTCCAGCATCTTGTCCACCACCTCTTGGGGCGTAGGGACAAAGATGACATCTGGAGTGCGGCTCTTCTTAACTTCCTTCTTTACCTCAGGGATGTTCGGCAGGACCAGCTCACCTTCCTTTTCCAAAGACAGTCTAACTAACCCCAAAGCCGGAGCATTCACCGACAACTCTAATTCTGCTGCATAATGGATTTTTGAGCCGGGCCCGACGCCTTTCAAGACCTTCAACATCTCCCTGTAATTGATTCCGGCCGGCAGAGAAACTACTTCCTTGCTGTTCGCCGGCACGGTGATTTGAAGGTCAGTACTGCCTAAAAGAAAAGTATTGGTTCCACTGGTAAGGGCATAGCTTATATTCGTCAACGGTAAATCGACCGCATAAGGGTTATTAACCTCAACCTCGAACAGCAGTGTAGCTGAGTCCGGCTTGACGTCCTGGAATTTCAGATCCGTCATTTGTGCAGTTGGTTTATTAGGGCTTAAAGCCTCCTGCTCTGTTCCGCAGCCTGCGAAAAAGACTGCTACCAACGCCAAAGAAAGAATTAGACATTTTTTAACTCTCATAGCTTCCACCTCTTTCAAACTATTTGATTTCAAATTACCTGTCGGTTCACTACTCGCCTAAACTTTCACTACTTTGTTATCTTCATTAAAACCGTATATTAAAGCTTATGATGGGCTATTGTGGTAGTGAAAACTGTGAAATTTTTAACGAAAAATAAGTGCGATTTTTCTACACCCAATTCAGCATTCTACCCTCGTTACCACCCCGCCACCAAAGCCAAACACAGGAAGCGGATTCACAGACCGGCGCAAGGTTATACGTTTTCGATTATTATACGACCATTCCAGATGGAACTTGCAAAATTGCCTTGCAAAATCACCTTCTTTTATGTTAGAATTACGTTTGGCCGAGGTATAAAGTTAGGCTTAAGAAATTGAAAATGACATCCCTCAGGAGGGGGATTATGTGTAGAAAAGCACTGTTTTTAATGACTGTGCTGTCAGGTCTCTTCGGCATAGCGCCGGCCATCTCCGCACAGGAATTGCTGACGAACCCCAGCTTTGAAGAGGGCGCCAATACAGTCCCGTGGGACGAAACAATCCCGCCAACCGGCTGGCAAAAATACGGCGATTGGGGCTGGGCCGGCTGGAAAAACAACCGCCCGGCTCATATCGGAACCAAGTTTGTGGACGCAGGCGCCTTGACCTATGGACAATATGGCGTATGGTACCAGGATATCAATGTAAGAGCGGGTGAGGTTTATATCTGTGGTGTTTGGGCCATGACCGAAGGATGGGAAACCGACCCCCACGCATCGATGATGATGGAATTCAGAGATGCTTTCAACATAATCCTTTCAACTGACAGACTCGACATTTTCACCGGCACGCCCCCGTCACCAAATGTCTGGAAACGATACGTTCTTACAACCCAGCCGGCTCCTCCCGGCACAAGCTATGCCAGATTCCTGCTGCAGGGTGAGGCGAGGTGCAGTGCGATGTTTGATGATGCCTCCATTGTTTCTGCCTCTCCGGAGCCGAACCCCGACTTTAATAATGATGGCGTGGTGAACTTTCGGGACTACGCCGAACTGGCGCAGGCATGGCTTTGCGAGTGTGGCAACCCGCAGTTTGCACCGTCCGACCTGGATAATAGTGGCACGGTTGGCACCGGTGACCTTGTAATCTTCGCTGAAGACTGGCTGGTGTATGACGAATATGTAACGATAGACATCGACCCTGCCGTGACGTTTCAGGAAATGGATGGATTCGGGGCCTCTCTGACGGAGTCTTCAGCATATTTGATATATAATGTCCTCACAGAGCAGGAGCGCCAGACGTTAATGAAAGACCTGTTTGACCCGAATACCGGCATCGGCCTGAGTTATCTTCGCCAGCCGATAGGTTCTTCCGATTTTCGCCTGGCAGATTATACATACGATGATATGCCCGCCGGGCAAACAGACTACGAGCTTAAGAAGTTCTCGATTGCGCACGACCGAAACTGTATAATTCCGCTACTCCGGGAAGCTCTTGCGATCAATCCAAATATCAAGATTATGGGCTCTCCCTGGAGCGCGCCGGCCTGGATGAAAGACAGCGCACAACTGGGGCATGGGCGATTGATAGATAGTGACAACATATATGACACATACGCAGATTATTTCGTAAAATATATCCAGGCATACGCCGCAGAAGGGCTGGCGATTGATGCTGTAACATTGCAAAACGAACCCCACTACGAACCTTACAACTATCCTGGTATGCGAATGGAGCCGCCCGACCAGGCCCGGCTTGCAATTTGTCTTGGCCAGAAGCTTTTCTCCAACAACATCGGCACAAAAATTCTGATATGGGACCACAACTGGGATAACCCCGGCTATTCGATTGCAGTCCTCGATAACGCCGAAGCGCACAGCTACATTGCAGGCACCGCCTTTCACGGATACGCGGGTGATGTTTCAGCACAGCTCGACGTGGTTGAAGCGCATCCCGACAAGGACATTTACTTTACGGAACAGTCAGGGGGCGACTGGGCGCCCAATTTCGGGGATAATCTGATATTGGACACATCGACGCTGGTTATAAAAGCAGTCCGTTTCCGGGCTAAAACCGTTGTAAAATGGAACATAGCGCTTGACAAAAACCATGGCCCCAAGACTTCAGGCGGCTGTAACAATTGTCGCGGCGTAGTTACAATAAATCAATTCACAGGCCAAGTTACCAGAGAAGTTGAGTACTATTCGCTGGGCCACGCCGCAAAATTCGTCAGGCCCGGCGCACGACACATCGCCTCGACCGAACAGCCGGGCCGGAACATTGAGAACGTGGCCTTTGTTAATCCCGATGGCTCAACAGTCGTCATCGCGATTAATCGTAATACATTCAGACAGAACGTTCAGCTCAAATGGAAAGGCCGGTCGTTTATCTATGGTCTGCCGGGCCGTTCAGTCACCACATTCAAATGGCCCGACAAACCCAACACCAGAGTCGAAGTTTGGATGACGACAGCCGACCAAACAAAGCTGCTGGAAAGACAATTCGCAATTGATTTTCACTAAAGTGATTTCGATTACATTGACCGATAGCCCGCATTTGATTTCTGGTTCAGATACAGGAATATCAGAAAGCTCAAACTAAATGTATGGCGGACTAACAGCTAAAAACTAACCACATGTCCATCCTTCCCGATACGGCGGATTGAGAAACTGGTTGGCCTCGTCGCAGTTGGTAAATCGCATATTCTCGTTATCCCATTCCAGCTTCCGCCCCAGCATTTTTGTCGCAATAATCCCCAATTGTGCGATTTCCGTCAATGGCCCGCCGTAATCGAAATTCGAACCCGCTCGCGTTCTGTTCTTAATTGCCTGGAGCCAGTCGTGGTGGTGCTCTTTCACCCGGGAAAGGATTTGGGCGGGCTGCTTATAGGCTTTCATCTTTTCCTCAGGGATGAGCCTTACTCCGCCGCCACCATGTGAGCCATACATAATTTTGCCTTTGTCCCCAATTACAATCGCACCCGTGTTGGACACTTTCCGTTCCGGCTCCAGCTCCTCCGGACGCGGAAGTTTCTTTTCGCCGTCAAACCAGATAAGCTTAACAGGTCCCTGCTTGCCGCGAGCCGGGAATTCATACTTTATGATAGTGCCCGAAGGAAACGTATCTGCATGCTTTTTAGGGTCATATCCGTCGGCCTCAGCCTGGATGGTTGTCGGAGCTCCCAAATCCAGCGCCCAGAACACCGGGTCCACAACGTGACAGACCCAATCGCCGATTGTTCCGGAACCAAACGGCATCCAGCCGCGCCAACTGCCGGGCAGATACATCGGATGATACGGCCGATACTTCGCCGGCCCCAGCCACAGGTCCCAGTCCAGCTCGGGTGGAACTTCGTGCTTTTCACTGAGTCTCGACAACTGGCCTATCTTACTATGGTTCGCGTCACACGCTGCATGGACCTCATAAACATTCCCGATTGCCCCATCCCAAATCCACTCACAGAACCTGCGAATATCGTCGAATGAATGTCCCTGATTGCCCAGTTGCGTCACCACCTTATGTTCGCGGGCAGCTTTCATAAGCTCGCGAATCTCATAGATTGAATGGGCCAGCGGCTTTTCGCAATACACATGCTTGCCTCTTTTGATTGCAGCGATAGCCGCCACCGCATGCGTATGGTCCGGCGTGGAAACCACCACCGCATCTATCTGGTTATCCATCTCATCCAGCATCTTGCGAAAATCACGATACTGTTTAGCTTTGGGGAACTTTCCAAACGCTTCACCTGCACGTCGTATGTCCACATCGCACAGCGCAACAATATTCTCCCCGCTGACGGCGTCGAGGTTACCCCCACCCTGTCCACCGATGCCGATGCATGCGATATTTAGCTTATCGCTCGGAGGAGTCACACCTGCACCCAACACATGACGCGGGACAATCGTAAACGCCGCTACTGTGCTCGCTGCCCCATGTAGAAACTCACGCCTTGAAGTTTTTTTGCTACCCTTACACATAACAAAACCTCCAAATCAAATTTGTATAGGGTGGGCATTAGCCCACTTATGCACCACAGCCAACATTATAACAAGACTCGCCGGAGAATGCAACTTTACAAATCTTGCACAATGCTTATTAGATTAGGGGCTGATGCGGTGCTCTAATGCCGGCTGGCTTGCTATCCGCCTTTATCTATCCGTCTTCAAGCCGTTCATCAGGGTGGCGGTGCAGTTACCTGGAGGTAGTCAAGATTAATGGCTGTGCTGTTGCTGCTGCTAAAATAGAGGACGACTTGGTGGACGCCGGCCTTGAGCCGCACAGCAAGTGGTGCGATGGCCCAAGTGTCCCAGTTGGCCAGCGGCGGGAATGAAACGTTGCCGGCATAATCGCCGTCAACGAACACCTGCCGCGTGGCGGTCAGGCCTGTGGCATTGGCGTAACGGAACTGGAACGAATAGTCATCGTCCGTTGGTGCCAGGATGACAAACGAAACACCATCACCCACGCTGTCGAAGTGGTCCACAAAGCCGGTGCCGGAGTAGCCACTGTGATTGGTATTTACAGACACGCTGGACTCGATGGCGTCCTCGGCCTCGTAGCGATTGCCTGGCGGCGGCATAATCAAGCGTTCAAAGTAAATCACGTCCCAATAGGCAAGGCTCGGTAACGCGAAGGCGATGAAACTGCCCTGAGCATCGGAACCGGTGGAGTAAGGAAGCGATTGCATCAGGCCGTGGTTAGAATCAGGTGAGGCGAAATAGACTCCGCTGACGCTGGCGTTGGGGCCGAGGCGATACTTCACAGATAGGTTAGTCAAAAGAGGCGGGGCATTGGCGATATTGCGCCATTGGTCATCGTTGCCAAGCAGATTGATTAAATGCAGCACTTCAAGCTCGCTGGTGTGACGGCTGAGAAACCATATCGTGTTGCCGGTAGCATTGCCGGAAAGCGGTTGACCGGTAATGGAAATCCATTGTAACCCGGTGTCGCCCCACTCTAATTCCGGTGCGAATAGCAGCGTCTCGTAAGCCGTAATGAAATCGTAGTAGTCCTTCATCGAGGATTTGAGCTCGGCGGATATTTGCTTGGAGCGGTTCGGGAAAAACTCGTTGCCGAGCATCTGGCTGCCATCACCAAGTTCGATATGTAAGGCGCCGCCGGCAAAGAACGCAGCATCGGCCAGCCGCACGCTGTCACCATCGAAATACCCGCCATTGTCCTCATAGCGGTTCACGTAGGCAGCGAGCACCATCGCCTTGCTGCCAGACTCAGCACGGGATTTTTTCACGAAATTGTTGACACCCCTATAAGTCTCGTTACCCCAAAGCTCACTGTAGAGGAAGTCCACACGGCCGTTGCGGACCACGTCATTCACGCCCCAGTTGTTGATGCCGCCGTCCACCATGTTGAAGGTGAGCGCATCATGCCCGGCCAGGCTGGGATATTGCGATTCGATATAATCGAGATGGTCTTTAGAACGGTTGAGCATCGGGGAGAAGCTGTTGCCGAGGTCCACAAAGTTACCGTTGTAATCGTAATAGACTCCGCCGCCGATATTACCCAATTGGTCGAGGTGCACTCCGTCGAAATCCACATTAAGCAGAGCGCGGGTATATTCATTGAGCAGGTGGTTTTGCCAATTCACATTGACCGGATTGAAAACCCAAAAATTAACGCTGCCGGCAGTGTGGTGAAATTGGTTTGCGTGACTTTGGTCGGCAAACAATCCCCATTGCCGGCTGACACCGGAAATCTGCTCATAGCCATCCAAACCAATATAAATCTGGAAATATGGCATAGCCGCGATGTTCCGCAGGTGAGCCTTAGTGACCATGTCTGTCAGCATGGCGTATGAGATGTGCGCGCCGCGCCAGTCAATCCATGGGTCAACAATGTTCGGAAGGCTGCCCTGGATGACATTCTCGTGCCGCCACATCCAGTCGTAGAACTGCACACAGTTGATGTGGTAATCGCGCATAAGCTGGTTGAAGATATCGGTGCCGCGCTGGCTGGGCTGCCCTTCGTAAAACTCCGTTATGTAGCCGTAGCGCGGATAGCGTTTCCAGTCGCTTGAAACATCAAGTGCAGTGACAGCGAAAGAGCCGTTGTTAAGCCACGCCTCGACGAGATACCCGTGAAAGTCAGCAGGCGGCGTGGGCCAGGTAAATATGCAGGTTGCCGTGGCATTTGGCACGAGCGTCATGGCTTGATTGGTGGTGAAAACAGGATGACCAAGGCGGCTTATAATCAGCGTCACCACACCGTTAAACGAACTCGCTGGGCCGTTCGTAAGCTCTACGGTGAGCGCGGCCACGTCGCCAGGATTGTAGCGAGCCTTATCCGGATAGACGCGATTTACCGTTGCGCTTTGCTCGAGAGTCGCATCGGTCAGCCAGTGACTGGCCAAAAGTAAAATATCATTCCAGGTATAATTCCGGAGCCAGCCATCAGCCAGTAAAGCAAAGTCTTTCAAATCCACCCGGCAATCGTGGTTGTAATCAGCGGGAATCAATGCACAGGACAGGCCCCCTCCCGCCACCGTGGCAGCCATGTTTTCTGCTTTTAGTGGGACATTACATTCCACACCATCGTTTTGGCCCCACGGCGCCAAACCGCCCGCAGGGGCGGAACGACTTGAGAGAATAAGACAGACCGACCAAACAACAACCCATATCAGACTCTTTTTCATTCTCGTTATCGCTCCTCCAGAACTGCTCTTACACAGCAACACTATTATACCATAAAACCCATCACGGCGTCAAACAATTGATGGTCGCCAGTGTCCCAAAGATTGGGGGATAATGGTATAAAGCGAGGGAATTGAAAGAAACGGGCAAGGGAAAGAATATAACGGACGCTTCAGTGTCCGTAGCTCCTTTCCCCACTATCGCTTCGCCCAAGCCGAGCAGCAGGAACATAAAATGTTCGGAGATGACTGCTTTTTCTTGGCTTTTTCCCGTTTTTGGTTTTGGTTATAGTGGGCAAAATACCGAAGCCGCTCAATGCTTCTTTTGACCTCGGTCTCTCAACCCTTTAGGTCGAAGTTTACCCTCACAGTCGTGGCAAACTTAGTCCTATCAATGTTTAGCCAAACGGCGAGCACGGCGTCTGCTGCTAAGTATCTTTCGCCCGCCCTTGGTCCGCATACGGGCCCGAAAACCGCACTTCCGTAACCTTTTGATTTTGCTCCTACGAGGATTCTCCATAGCGTCTCTAATACCGAAAAAGATAAAAACTATTTGTTGCTATTTCTCTTCATTTACTTTGTCTGCTTACTGTCTTTTCTTGTACCACTTTCGACTTTCTAATTCAAGACCATAACGCCATTGCGGCCCCATTTCAAGCTATTTATTTTTTGGTGGCTGTCTTTTGTCAATCTACCCAAGCCGAGCGGCGAATATGTAACTCGAACGGATTACCTCCATGCAAACACTCATCCCATTGACTACTTGAACCCGAAATGGTAATTTTACTGTGTCGTGAAACATAGTGCTCTGTTACATCTCATACCAATTTTATTTATTGATTGCCGATTGCCCGGGGCAGGAGCGTTTTCTTGGTTGGCAGCGGCACCGTTAAAAAGGCCCAGTCATTTGTTGCCTGTTCTTAATGGCGTAAGCCATACCTGACGGCACAAGAAATAGTATAGACTTGCAAATACCACCATAATACTGTATCTTGTCCGCCGGCAGGCGAGGTCTGCTAATGGATATTTGTTGTTTCACGATTTAAGGAAAACCGGCCTTGAAAAAGCGAAAATTAACGAAAAAGCAGAATATCGCTTTCGGCAGGCAGATAAAAAAGATAGTTAAGCGGGTTGTCAGCCGTTTTTCGCCCCACAAAATTATCCTCTTCGGCTCATACACCAGAGGCAATGCTGGGCCGGATAGCGACATTGACCTGCTTATCGTAATGCCTGTAAGCGGTTCAAGACGCCAAAAGGCCGTTGAGATTGGGGTAGCTCTCCACGATATTGCTGTTGCAAAGGATGTGATTGTCGTCACGCCGGAAGAATTCGAATGGCGTAAGGATGTTATTGGGACTATTGAATGGCCTGCCGCTCATCAAGGGGAAGTTCTCTATGCCCGAAAATGACAAGACCGCCGTAGTTGCCCGTGAGTGAGCTACCAAGGCTGACAACGACATGAAAACTGCATCGAAATTTTAGTCTCACTGATACCAAGAAGTAAACGTCTTTCTTTGACAGTTGAAGAACAGAGGCGACTGACTGAATATGCGACAATAATGCGTTACCCCGGACCCTATGAGCCGATTTTGCTATCGGAGGCAAAACGGGCGGTAAAACTTGCTCGGCTGGTAAGGCAAAAAATACAAAAGCTCCTGCAGAAACATGTGATTTTCTAAACAAAGATGGATAGAAGGGGGCAAGAACATTTTCTTGGTTGGCCGCAGGGTCGAAGGGTGGAAGTTAGCTGCAGGTCTTTTTCGGTTTGCTTAACCCAATAAGTTTGTTGGGGCACTGTTTGGCTAATGAAAAATATGGTTGCCTTTAATACCTTGCTCGCCAAAAAAGGTTTGGCTCTGGCTTTTTTGGTGCTCCTGACGGGTGCAAACGCACGGGCGCAAAATTCGTCTGCACCAAAGCCGGTCCCGAGATTGCAGGTTATACCGATGCCATACCACCAGGCCTCATTTCAGCGGGATGGCGTGGAGATTGCGAGGTATCACTTTGGTCCTGAGATGAATCGGCCTTTTGTGTTTCCTGTAGTGGGGCCATCTGGTCAATCGCTGACGCGGATGGGCCATCCACATGACCCGCAGTCGCACAGCCACCACAACTCAGTCTGGATTTCCCACAACGATGTCAACGGCATCGATTTCTGGAGCGACGGCGGCAAAGGAAAGATTCACCACAAGCGGATTGTCAAATACGAGGACCTCGGCGAATGTTCATTTGTCATCGCGGAGAATGAGTGGGTGACAGCGGAAGGTAAAATCCTTTTCTCCGAGACACGCCAGACAACGGTGCAATTGCTGGAAGATTCCGAGTGGCTTTTGATAATTGATATGGAACTAAAGGCGAATGGTTCGGCAGTTACTCTCGGGAAAACGCCTTTTGGGATGATTGGCGTGCGAATGGCCAAGACCATCGGCGTCAATGACGGCGGCGGAACGATTCGCAACTCTGAAGGAGGGGTCAACGAAAAAGATATATTCTGGAAACGAGCTAAATGGGTTGATTATTCCGGCCCGGTTACAAATCAAAAGATGGAAGGCATCACGCTCTTTGACTACCCGGACAACCCGAACTTCCCCAGTTATTTCCATGTTCGCAACGATGGCTGGATGGGGGCATCTTTAACATTCGATGCACCGAGAACAATTGAGCCTGATAAGCTGTTGCATCTTCGCTACGGACTGTATGTCCACAGCGATATGAAGGATAAAGATGCTATTGAAGCAAAGTGGATGCAGTTTACAAAAATTCGTCCAGCAAACCCGGAAAATCTGCCAAAGAATAAATAGAACTCAGTCCCGCCACAAGAGTCAAGCCCTCGGATAATTGCCCAGATACTCGGTTTTGGGCAGCTTCCCTATCAGGGGCATTGCGTATTCGATGAAGGCATCGGTTACGCCGTTACCGTCCGCGTTAATAAATTCATCGGGCATAGTTTTGGTTTTCTCAGCCACGCTGGCAAGCTCGGTGCGGAATAGTTCCACCGCGTATCTGGGTTTATTGCTGATGCGTTTTATTGCCACCGACCCGCTATCATTATTCATAGCTAACCTGACGGCCTCTTTTCCGCATCGCCGTGCCTCGCTGACATCGACGGCAGATCGCAATCCAAGAAAGCTTCTTTGCAGGTAGCCGAAGGTATCGGCCCGGACGCGTTTGATTTTGAGTTTATCTTTCACCTCTCCTGCCAGGAAATCGGCCAGAGCGCCTGTGCCGGATAATTGGATATTGCCGTGCGCATCAGTTTCTACGCCTTTGGCAAGTTTCTCGGCCCAGGTAATACCGTCCGTATCGCGGATGCCCTCGCTGACCGCGACGACACACCGGCTAATCCTCTTAACAACGCTGTCAACGTCACTGAGAAATTTGTCTAACGAAATGGACCTTTCAGGGACATATATTAGGTGCGGGCCGTCATTGCTTTTTTTTCTGCCGAGGGCGGAAGCGGCGGTCAGGAAGCCGGCGTTCCTGCCCATAATGACATCGATTTTTACGCCGGGTAGCGCCCGGTTATCGAGGTCATCGCCCATTAGAGCCATAGCCACAAAGGTCGCCGCGGTTCCGTAGCCCGGACAATGGTCGGTAACGAGCAGGTCGTTATCGACTGTCTTGGGGACGTGGAATGTGTGCAGCTCGTAGCCGGACTGGTCGGCTACTGTCTTGAGGATGCGAGCGGTGTTTGCAGAGTCGTTGCCGCCGATATAGAAAAAGTATCGCACATCACGTTTCCTGAAGACCTCAAGGATTTCGGCACAGGATTGGGGGTTGGGCTTATCCCTGCTGGAGCCAAGAGCCGAGGATGGCGTTGCCGCCACCGTTTTCAGCACTCCTGTTGAGAGCTTTTTTAAGTCGATAAAGTGGTCTCTGGCGATTCCAGCTACGGCGTGAACGGCACCGTAGAGCTTTTTGATTTCCGGATGTCTTTTGGCCTCTTCGATAACGCCGACCAAAGAGGCGTTTATCACAGCGGTCGGTCCGCCCGACTGCCCAACTACCGCATTTGCCTTTGGTGCTTTTGTCATTTTTACAACTTCTCCTTCAAAAACCATTAACTTACATTCTGACTGACCAGCGGGTTATTATACAAACAAAATGTTGGTGAACAAGGATTATCAAGAAGAATAAATGTGCAGAAGGGTATCTGGCAAACTTACGAGGCAGGAGCGGTAAGATATAGGGTCAGAACTGGAGGTTAAGGCAGACAATTCTTACACAATGTCAAAAAATTCGGCACTGCATATTCTGTAATGGGATCCTCGTAATAGAGATTTGCCATCTCCAGCGCGTTTATATTTTTAGGTTCTTTCACTCTCAACAAGTACGCACCCCACGGATATTGTTCGATGACTTCAACATTATGTAACTTGTTAAAGGATTCGATTTCCTGTTCCGTTACACCCTGTGTAAATTTGGCGAAGAAGTCGTCCATTACAATTAGCATGTTATCAGAGTCACCAAAGACAGGCATGCTATATTTTACTAATGGAGATTTATCCAATCTTTCTATCGTTTGTATAATGTCTATTTCATCTGAACCTTCATTGGTCGCTATCAAAACGAGTCCAAAATCAGGCGCTTCAATACTTATTTTTTCCAGCACTGGATCCGCTTCAATCAAGGATTCCTTTTCCTCCGCGCTGACAGTTTTTCCGTTAACAATTTCCTCAAACCAAACAGCAATCATTTCGGTGTAGAGATCCAGGTATATTTTATGGCCACTTGAGTAATAATAAAATTCTGGAAGCTGTAAAGAGTGATTGTCCCACACCCAGTGAGTGGCCATAAGCGCAAAGTCCTTAAAATCTACCTTGCAGTCACCGCTGATATCTCCCGCAAAAATCGTTTCACAAACCGGTTCACCGAAATATGATTTACTTGCTTCCGCTGCTCCACCATAAGCCCCCATATTCACAATACCGCCATTTGGAAATGGCTCGTAGCCGATGGGACTTGTAGGATCTCCAGCATCAATGCACGGACTCGTTACCTCGTCTTTCGTCCATCGTCCCTCGTTTGCATCCCATCTGCCTGCCTGGGATTTCAAATGATAATCACCATCAACCCAAAAATCATCATTGGCATCTTGCGGTGTTCCATTTGGGTCCCAACATCCTGGCTGTGCAAAGCACGGATCGGCATTGATATTACCCTCGCCCCAGTCGAGTGTGCAGTCAGGTTCTATATATATTTCCGATGATCCGCCTTCAACGTCACTATAACTGACTCTTATTGACGAAGGATACCTTTGACCACCATATCCGACCAAAGCGGATAAGTGAATTTCGTCACCCTGTGCAGCAATATTACTCCAAATAATACAATTGGAAAGTGTGGCAGTTGCGTCTCCGTTGTATATGGCTCCGCCTTTTCCAGGAATATATCTCCCCGTCCGGTCCATCAGTCCATGTGCCAAGTTTCCGCCGAATGTGCAGTTGATTATCCTGAGGCCACTGTTAGAATTAAACATTCCACCACCGGCCATACCGGTTGAGTTCCCAGCGAATGTGCAATTTCTCAACGTTAGATTGGTATCCACATTGCACATCCCACCACCATACTTACTAGCCGAGTTGTTAGTAAATACACAGTTAACTAATCTCGCTCTGCTTCTACACCTGCCTCTACAATTGTATATTCCCCCACCCTGTTCACTTGCGTAATTTCTCTCGAAGATACAGTTTGCCAGCGTTGGACTGCCCTCGGAACAACATATTCCACCACCATAAGTAGCATAACCATTAGTAATCGTAAACCCACTCAGAACGCAATTGGGTTCTTCGCCATTTCGGAAAGTAACTGCCGAGCCCTTCCGTTTACCATCAATTATTGTCGTGGTAACCACATCTGGATTATTTGGGTCTGTACTTCTTAAAACAATGTTCTTACCCTTAAAGTCGATATTTTCATAATATTTACCTTTTGCGACTACAATTTCATCGCCAGAAACAGCTTTGTCGATAGCTACCTGTATCGTGCTGAAATCATAACTAGGTCCAGACCCTACGGTCAGGGTCTGAGCCAGTAATAAGCCATTCATCAGAAGTGCAAAAGCAGCGAAAGTTACCGAAGCCTTTTGGTTTATCCTTATATTCATTTCTCCGCTCTTAATTAACAAGGTGCAAATGGTAAAATCTAATAATATATTAGCAAATCTGTCGTGTCTTATCCACAAATTTCTCAATAATTCATACTTCTAAGCTTATTAAACCTCAATCACACGGCCTGGCATCAGAAAATAAAGGTATTTGGCGGAAGGGGGGGATTTGAGGATTGCAGAGGCGGCGCGGGCGTAGAGGTCTAACTGCTGGCGGTAAAGCTCGGCTCTTGCTGGGGCTTCTGCGGCGCTTATATTATCTGTTTTGAAATCAACAATAATCAATCCATCCGCCGATTGAATTAACATATCAATTATCCCTTGCACGATGACGACTTCGTCGTCCGTGAATCGTGATTCGTGGTTCGTGGTTCGTGGTTCGTGATTTGTGGTTCGTAAATCGTGGTTAGTGAATCGTGAATCGTGAATCGAATTGGGCAGCCCGGAGGCGGGCAGGGCAAAGGTGAAAGGCCAGTCGCGAAGAACATTTTTACTATTATCAAGAACTATCTTTCCCAGGTTGCTTTGGAAAAAAGCCAGTATCGATTCGGCGTCGATACGCTCGGCAACCGCTGCGGTGATTGCGTTATCGGCCAGAAGTTTTTCTATTGTCTTTTCGATTGCCTCTCTGGTTATAGACCCAGCCAAATCAAGGTGGGAAATCACAAGGTGGGTAGCTGTGCCGATTAGTCTGCCATCGGCCTGCCTTTGGCGGGTCAAATCAGGCGCCTGTGCTGTCAGAGCGGCCGGCTGGCGGTCTAATGCTTTTGAATAATCGAACTTTACATATTCATCGCTTTGGTGGGTCAATTGTGTTACCGAACTTTTGGCAGGTAAATCCGGCGTATCGCCAAACTGATACTGCCAGCCAAGCGACTTTTTTATTTGCGAAAGCAGGTGGCACGGCCATCTTGGCCGTGTCTTCACGGGCTGGAAGCCCGTGCCACAGGTGTATTTTGCACCTTCTTTTTGGGCGGATAAGCGAACCGGCCTGGACCTGCCCGCCTTTAGGCCGAGGACAAACTTGGAGAGCTGCTGAAGCTGCGACTGGTTATAAAGTTTGAAGCTAAATAAGCTATCACCGCCGGTATCGCTCCGTCGCTGTAGCTTTGGAGCGTCAGCGACTTTTGCCAGACCCGTTTCAAACGCATCGTGGAGGACCTTCTGGTCGGAAAGGCCCAGGAGGAGCCACTCAAGGGGGCTTTGGCAGGAGCGAAGCTGCCAGTCGGAAATGGGCTGGTCGCGGAAGAAAAAGCCGGTTGTAAGAATCCGTCGGGCGATGGCGTGTTTTTGTGAAGCGGTAAGGACAAGCCGGTCTTTCGCGCGGGTGGTCGCAACATAAAGGATTCGCATCTCTTCCGCCAGTGATGCCTTGAGTTTTTCTTCAGCTATGACCTGATGAGCAAGCGAGCGCAGTTTGCTGTTGGAGCTGCGGTCGATAATCTGCAGACCCAGCGTATCGTCGGGGTGAGCGAGAATGTCTGCGTAAATATCCTCTTTGTTGAATTTAGTTTCAAGCTCGGCCAAAAAGACGACCGGAAATTCCAGTCCCTTGCTTTTATGGACGCTCAAAATACGAACGGCATTACCGGCTGCGGTTTCCGGCTCAGCAGGTGCCCAATCCTGGCCTGCCTCCAGAAGCTTCTCAACAAAGTCAACAAAGCGCGTTAACGAAGGTATTCCGGCGCTTGTGGCAAAGCCCTCAAACTGTATGGCTCTATCGTGAAGTTTCAAAAGATTGGCTCTGCGTGCCTGGCCGTTCGGCAGGGCCGAAACAAACGATAAAAAGTTGGTCCGGCGGTAAACCTCCCAGAGCAAATCAGCAAGGTTGCCTCGCCGGGCAAGCGTCCGCCAATCCTCAATCTGAGCGAGTATCTCTTTTAACCTGGCTGCAAGTTTTGCATCAGACACGGTTCCACTATACCGCAGCATACAATTCCAAAATTTCGGATTTCGGATTTCGGATTTCGGATTTTTTGGTTGCTGGGTGTCTATTTTGCTATGGATTTTTATCCTTGCCAGCTCGGTGTCACTAACATTGAAAATTGGGCTTCGCAGGACCGCAGCTAATTCGATGTCACGCTGGGGATTGTCCAGAACCTTCAGCAGGGATAGCATATCGCTGATTTCGGTGGCTTGGAAATATCCCGCCGTGGCCTGGCAGCTTACGGGCACACCGGCCAACCGCAGCACTTCGACATAATCGTTGGCCTTTTTGGCAAGCGAGCGCATCAGCACCACGATGTCACGATACTGGACGTCCCGCAGGCAGTTGTGCTCTTTATTGTATATTTGAAACTCGGCTTTTCCCGTATCTGCGCCGACAATTTGCCTGATACGCTGCGCAATCATTGCGGTCTGACGCCGGCGAGAAGTAACAACGCCGAGATTCTCGTCAGTAAATTCGGCTTCCTGCTCGTTTTCAGAATCGGACTCTGCGCTCGTTTCGTCAAGTATGTGGAACTCGACAACGCTTCCTCTGTCACCTGCCGGCTGGCCCTTCGACTCATCTATAATCGCTGGCCTCAAATGGGCGGACTGGTCATAATCGATATTCGCAAAGGAAGCCGTCATTATGCGAGAGAATATCCTGTTGACAAAATCGAGGATGCCTTTAGCCGAGCGGAAATTGGCGTTCAGGTCAACCCGCAGTCCACTATGTGCATTGGCCGGGTCGGGTGAAGCGGGTTTGAGGCGTTCAAGGAAAATCTGCGGCTCGGCTCCCCGCCAGCCATAAATACTTTGTTTGACGTCCCCGACAACAAAGATGTTACCCGTGCTGCTAAGAGCATCCAGTATTGCCTGCTGAACAGGGTTGATATCCTGATATTCGTCAATAAATATGTATTTGTACCTTTGCCGAAGCGATAAAGCCGTCTCTGACGGAATCAGGGCATCTTCCGAAGGACCCTCAACAGTCAAAAGCCGCAAAGCGTATCGCTCAAGGTCGGCAAAATCCAGACAATTGAGCGAGCGTTTCGCCTGGCTGTAAATCTGGTCGAATTTCCTGACAAGCTCAACGAGCACTCTTGTCTGCGAACCGACAGAGCCGCTGACTCTGTCGAGGTAATCGGGATTTACTATCGCAAGCTGCAAAAGCTCTTTGACGGCATCTATGGCCTCTTTGGCGGCGTCGTGAAGAAGTTTGGCGACAGGTTCGGATAGCTCTCCGGGCGTGCGCGTTATGGGTTTGCTGAAACTTCTTATGGTTTGGATGCACTGGTCCCAGTTACCGGCCTGAAGAAGCTCGATGCACTGCCTGACCGGCCTGATATGAGTACCTTCCAGGCTCTGGGCCCAGTTGCCATCGGGATTCTGGCTTTGGTAGAGCTTTTGAGCGTGCCGTAGTTGGTCGAGGATGTCCTGCAATTTTACGGCAACGATTTGTTTTTGTTTCTCACCAAGCCCGGAAGCAAAAGGGCTGGCAGCTTGTGCAAGCTGCGCCGCCCTGTCGCACCAGCTCTCCCGTAAGACCACACCTTCCAGAAAATTGTTAAGCTCCGTTATCTTTGCGAGGAACCCCTCGTTTGTGCGAAGGTCTCGACGGCAAAGAAGCTGCTGGAGGGCCTGGACTAAATTGCTCTGCTGCCAAGCCCAGTCAATTGTTTTTTCGAGAACCTCTGCCTTCAGGAGCGTGGCTTCGTCGGCATCTATTACGCCAAACGTCGGGTCGAGGTCGAGTTTGTAAAAATATTCCGTGATGAGCCGTTTGCAAAACGAATGTATCGTGCTGATGTCGGCGGCCTGCAGCAACATAAGCTGATATCGCAAATGGTGGTCGCCGCTTTCCAGAAACGCATCTTTTAATTGCTCGGCGATTCGCGAGCGCATCTGCTCGGCGGCCATCTCGGTAAAAGTCAGCACCAGTATGCTCCAGACATTGGGACATACAGATTTGTCAGATACGATATTGACGCATCGGCCCGACAGGACAGCGGTTTTGCCGGTGCCCGCTGAGGCAGTGACTAAAATGTCACTACCCCGTGCAAGGATTGCACGCTTTTGCTGCTCGGTCCAGTTCATCTTTTTTTCAGCCATTAACCGCACCTATATTCTCAAGCACGGTCAGTTTATCTAACGACTCTAAAGAGTTGTAGTCGTTTATCTGCCAGTCAAATCGGCAGACCGCTCTGAACTTGCAATAAGTGCACGGTGACTGTGTGCCGATTCTGTAAGGCCGAGCATCAATTTTGCCGGATATGATTTCTCCAGCTAATTGAAGAATCTTCGTCCCGGTAAACTGCAGGACCTTCTCAAAATCGTTCGGTCTTAATGCTGCACTTTTACCATAATCACCGTATTGTTGATTTTTGGATGTAACGCAGAAACTGTAGAATTTGCTCCAGCCGGAATTTGCGGCACTATCCAACTGCTGGAAAAATTCGCCGTCAAATATCCCTTTTGCTTTACGAGGGAATTTTTCCTTCTGGTTTTCCAATTCGTCAAAAGCGACCTGTCCTATTGTTGCTTCAACCGGCATATAAAACGCACCTACTACGTTTTTTATTTTTGAGCGGCTTGCGTTGCGGACAGCCAGCATATAAATCGGAAGCTGCATATCCAGGCCGTAATAAAGGTCGGACCAGTTGAAAGATTCTTCTCTGCGCTTATAATCGAAAATAAGTGCAAGCTTTTCGTTCGCAACATCTGCAATATCAAGCCGGTCGATTTTGCCGTCTAATGACAGCACACGGTTGCCGGAAAGAGTAAGCTCATAGCTGCCGAGTGTATCGCGAGCACCTTCCACCTGGCCGAATGCAACTTCGGACTTTGCCGGTATGAAGCTGCCGGCCCGGACCATTTGTGCGATTGACAGAACGCAATCCTCAAGAACCTCCGCGGCAGAGTTGATTATATAGGTGTTGTGAGCCGAGCGACGTGCGAAATTCGACACAAAAGGATGTGTCTGAATGAGCTGCGATATTTTCTCTCTCAAAAGCTCCAGAAGCTCTTGGTCTTGAACCGTTGCAAAATTTTTGTTGCGGGCGTTAAGTGTCTTCAGCAAAACATCCAGAACAGTATGGTAGAAATTACCGACGTCTAACGGCTCAAACTTAAATTCTTTCCTTTCCTTCAATTCCAGTATATGCTCGGCGAAGTGCTTGTATGGACACCGGGCGAAATTACCCAGTCTTGTCGCCGAGCTTTTTATTTGCCTGCTGAAAAGCTCCTTGACCACGTCGCTATCCAGCCGGGCGTGATTGCCATAATTTATCGCCGAAAGAATAGTAGCCCCCAGATGGTTAAGCTCTCCATCCGAGCAAATATCATCCAGCAAAGTGGTAAGCTGGTCATCATCGCTGCTCGGAGGGACAGGAGCATCTCTGCCGAGACGGCTGCATAGAAAATCGACAAGCTCGGTCCGGTTGCCGACCTTTTCAATGTCAATCTGGTTGGCGCCGACTGGCTCCTCTTTTAGATTTTCAAATAATGATTCAAGCTCGCCTGTAAATTGCGAGCGAGGCACAGCGGTGCCCTCCTGGTCAACTGCAGGATATGTAATGCACAGCAATTCCGATGGCCGGGTAAATGCAATGTATGCCAAATACTGGCGCTCGGCAAGTTTCTGGCTGGCTGTCGCCGCCAGCGGAAAATCAGCCGACTCGGCGGCGCAGCGGTCGTTATCGGTCAATATACTCTCGGAGCTAATCGGCACGGGGAACTGCTTTTGCGTGGTGCCTATCAGGAAAACCGCCTTCAAATCAGGATGCCGGCTGCGCTCAATCGAGCCGACAAGGACTTCGTCTAATGTCGGAGGAATGAAAGCCAGAGTCAACTGCGAAAAAGCGGAGTTGATAATCGCAAAATAATCCTCGGCTGACATACTCTGGCCGGCAAAGACATCAACAAGCTCGTCAAATACGTTCACGAGCGCATCATAAAACTGCCGATGTTGCTCAACCGTTGCATAATCTTTTCGCTCAGCTGCCTCCTCAATCCAGTTGCCAAGCGTCCGGCGAACCTGCAAGGCATCAAGAAAACCGAATATAATCCGCGTGAACTCTTCAGGGCTGATTGTTTTTGACGGCTCGTTACCCGGATACAATCTGTCTTTAATCTCCAGCAGGGGGTTGATAGCATTTCGCCGAATCTGGTCTATCTGCCGGTCGTCAAATCCTTTATCATTCTCGTCTGCGAAATCCCACGGTTTGTCGCTTTGCCAGTCGCCGGCGTTTATGCCGAATGCAAGACAGTAGTTCTCCAGCAGGTCAACGTCCCTTCGCTCTATCGGCACAAGGTCGGTTTTAAGATAGGTGAAAATATCGCTGTTTGAAAAGCCGCCTGTTACGACCTGCAGGGCCGAACAAATAAGCTGAATAACCGGATGCTGGTTCAAAGGCTTTCGCTTATCAACGAAAAACGGGATGCCATAATCATCAAAGTATGCCTTTATATAGTGCTGGTAACGGTCGATGTCGGATGCGATAACAGCAATGTCACGATATCGGTAATCTTTTTCCCTGACCAATTCAAGTATGCGTCCGGCAATGAATTGGACCTCGGCCCGCTCGTTCGGCGCCGATATGATGCGAATGTTATCTGCTGTGGTGACCCTGGCTGGTTTAGATTTGAATATGTGCTGCTCGATATGGGTAAGCGCTGGGCAAGAAGAAAATCTAACCGCCCGGTTGAGGACTATCGGTTTAGCTAATTGTAACTTACATTTTTTGATTAGCTCGATAAGGGCTGCGTATGTCCGCTGTGTCGGATAAAACAAACTTGTCTGGTCGGTGCCTGCGGCATCAGGATTGGCCAAATCGAAATTTGTATCTGTTGGGTCTAAGCAAACAGCGATTTGCGCCTCCGCAACCGCCTTCAGCAGCTCGGCAAGGATTGCAAGCTCACTGGCGGTAAATCCCGCAAAACCATCGACCCACAGCTTTGCGCCCTTAACGAAGTCTGCTTTCGATACCGCCCGGCAGGTGCGAGCAAGTTGGACATCAGGGTCAAGAAATTTGTCCTCGATGAACTTGAGGTATTCTTTGAAAATCAGGCCGATGTCACCAAATTTCAGGGTAGTTAAACTATTGCGGTTGTCCTTCTGCAATTCGCCGAGCAATCGGTCAATATCCTCCGGCGTCTTAGCGTACTGGTGCAGCTCAACAATGGTATTTGCCATTTGCCTGCCCAGGCCGGGCCATCCGGCGGAGGGACCAAAGATTTCCAATTTACTCTTATTAGCCCGCAGGAGCCGGTGCACCACCATTTGCCGGCCGATACGCCTAATCTCTGGAATGGCCGTATTTTTGCCCCACAAAAAAAATTGCAGACGGTTAAATGAAAGCACATTTAATCTGCTATAGCCGGCTATCCTCCTGTCGCCCAGAATTGCACGCTCCGCCTGATAGGTGGCCTGTTCAGGGACAAGCAGAATCAGGGGCTGGTTATCAGCCGGAGAGAGCAATGCTTCGGCGATTGCTTTTATGCAATAGCCGGTCTTGCCGGTGCCGCTTCTGCCAAGAATAAATTGAACTGCCATAGGGACTGTCCACCCTTCAGTATTATCCTCTGCTTATCTTTTACCACAACCTCCACGCATTTGCAATTTACTTTGCATCGGGCAACTATTCCCAATATTCTCTTGCTTAACTGTGCCTAACGATTATAAGAGTCTGGTTGAGAAAAACCTGTTGACTAACAAAATTTGGTTGAATCGCCCATACGTGAGCAAAAAAGATGACTGCAATGCTGGCTGTATTGCTCAATCCAAAAGAAGTGCTTGTCATCGTTATCATTACCGCAGTCGCGGTCTTTTTATTGATGCGCCGCAAACGCTGATTCCATAAATCCCTCTTCACTATCCATCCCTGATAGACGTCTGCCCGCCAATCTGACTTCTGAACAGGGCGGACCGCTTTTTGCGCGAAAATCCAAAAACCATCACCTGAGAAGCCAAAAAAAATTTAACCACAGGCCCTATTTTCAACCTTAATCGCGGTTAATAAACGGCGAAAGTCCCATAAGAACCAACAATCATATCTTACTAACTTCTGGACCGTTACTAAGTCATAAAAATTGCCTATTTTCACATCAATAAGGCAATAAATCTCTACTAATTTACCAGCTTTTCTGATATAATGACTCTTAATAGATACCGTGGTGCGTAATAGAAGGAGGCGTTATCTGTGGCAAGAAAATACAAGGCAATCAAAATCGCAAAAGATGGCTTTCTAACAGGCGAAAAAGACGACCCCATTATTTGTCCCGTCCGCAACGCTAATTGCAACATCAACTGCGCCTGGTTTTCCGCAGAAGGGGGAGTCCTTCGCTGCCAAAACGCAGTTATCGGCGCGGTCGGAGGAAAACCTGTGCGGTCTTTCCACCTTCACACAGGCCCATTGGTTTACGACCTTGACGGGTCGTTGTTAGACTACGACTCGGAAAACTCCTCGGATGATGGCAATGGCCAATAGCCACCCTGCCGAGGCAAGCTAATCCGCTTTCGGTGGAAGCCACGATTCACTAACCCCGAATCACCAGTCGCCCGGCCGGTACTTTTTTGCTCTTTGCTGCTTTAATAGGCCCCGCTTTCTTTTTTTCTCCAATCGCCGCTGCTTAGCTGTGTGCGGGATGCCGGTCTTCTTTCGCACCGGCGGGGTTTCTAACGCCTCTCCAAGCAACTGTTGTAATCGCTCTCGGGCGGCCTGGCGATTTGCACTCTGTGTTCGAAACTTTTGCGAAATGACCCTTATCACGCCATTTTTGTCGGCTCGACCTGATAATCGCAAAAGTATCTGCTGCTTTTGTTCATCGGAAAAACTTCCGCAATTAGCTACATCAAACAATAGCGTCACACGGGTATTGACCTTGTTGACATTCTGTCCGCCCGGTCCGCTGCTTCGAGAGACCTTATAGACAAGCAGGTCCTCACGAATGACAATTCCATCCCGGATTTCAATCATTTGCGTCTATCTCCATATCTGCCCGGCCGCTTGGCAGTCTCAATTTATCAAATACGCAAAAATAAGCAACACTATAACTATCGGCGTTTTGTCTTGAATTGAGGCCGGAACAGCTTATAGTATTTACAGGTTGGATTTTTGCACTATATGTTCAATAAGGAGACAAGAAATGCAAAGAAGAAAACTTAAAACAGTAGCATTGGTGACATTGCCGGTTTTAGCGGGACTTTTATCTTTTTCGGTTTTAGTCATCGCTGCTAACCCCAGATCAACAGGTAAGCAGAATGCTGACCCAAACATTGAAGAGATGAGAGCCGGCAAGAACTTTATTGCGACCACGGTTTATAGCGCCGAAGAGGACCAGCAAATCCTCAAACTGTTCGAGGGCCTGCGAGTGTCAGATGTCGCCGATGGGATGGATAAGGTTGGGCTGACAAATGTGGGTCTGATGTCACCGGAAATCCACGCAGCGTGGAAGGATACCACGCATTTTGCGCACCGATTTGTCGGTATCGCGGTGACGGTGCGGTATGTTCCGACAAATAAGCCGCCGGCGCCGCCTATGGAAACCGCGGCGTTTGACAAGTGGGTAGGCCAGTGGTACAGCAAGCTTTCGACCGAGCCGTTTGTTCCGCTGATTCGCAGGGGAACGGCCCTTGTTTTTGATGATGCCCCCGAGTCGGATGTCGGCTCTATCGGCTCCAACAATATTATGGGCTGGAAATCGCGTGGCTGTGTCGGCGTCGTTACTGATGCCACCGCCCGCGACACCGATGAGATTGCCACCGAGAAGATGCCGCTTTACTTCAGGCAGCCGGGTAGAGGTATTCGGCCGGGCCGAAATGAAATCGAATCAGTCAACCGTCCCATCGTCTGCGGCAGCGTTTTAGTCAAGCCGGGTGATGTGATTGTCGCCGATGGAGACGGCGTCATCGTTGTCCCGCGTGCGGTTGCAAAAGAAGTCGCTGAATATGCCAGAGCGATACTCGATGGCGATAAGGCCGGACGAAGGCAATTATACAAAAAGCTCGGACTGGAGCCGGACGATTCGGTCAAATAAAAAAAGCGAGGTTAATCCTGTCAAAGGCGAGCTAAAGACAAAAAGGAGTGACTATGCGCAAAACGGATTTTATAGTGCTTTCAGTATCTCTTTTTATTGTCCTGACGTATGCTGAAGCCTCTCCGGTCTCTGTCGTTGACTCGAGTAATCCTAACCTGCTCGACCGCAGCGCCTTCAAACACTATATTGAAACCTTTAACAAAAATGATGACCAGACTATTGTCAATCACATCGATAACAACTCCGTCTGGCTATGGCTAACAGAGAATATTCCTTTTTTTGAATGTCCCGACAAATCACTGGAAGAGACCTACTATTTCCGCTGGTGGACATTCCGCAAGCATATAAAAAAGACGCCCGATGGTTTTATCATCACAGAATTTCTGCCGCCGGTTTCCTGGGCCGGAAAATATAACAGCATCAGTTGTGCAGCGGGCCATCATTTATACGAGGGACGATGGATTCGTAACCCCGAGTATCTCGATGAATACTCGGTCTTCTGGCTCAGGAAGGGAGGTGAGCCGAGAAGGTATAGTTTCTGGGCAGCGGACGCAATCTATGCGAGGTATCTGGTTAATTCCAACAAGGACCTGATTGTTGATTTGCTGCCGGAGCTGGTGAAAAACTACCAGGAATGGGAAAAGACACATCGGGACGCCAACGGATTATTCTGGCAAATCGACGACCGTGATGGTATGGAAAAATCCATCGGCGGAAGCGGCTACCGCACAACCATTAACAGCTATATGTATGGCGATGCGATGGCCATTGCGTGTATCGCTGAAGCAGCCGGCAAAACGGCAATCGCTGACCAGTGCCGCAGCAAGGCTGCTGAGATTAAGAAACTTGTCCAGGAAAAGCTGTGGGACGAAAAGGCCGGCTTTTTCAAAGTGCTGCCGAGGATTGAGGGAAAGCCAGCCGAACAGTTGGCTGATGTCCGGGAGCTTCACGGCTATGTGCCGTGGTATTTTAATTTGCCGGACGATAAATACGCCGTCGCCTGGCAGTATTTGATGGACACAAATGGCTTCTATGCCCCATTCGGACCTACAACCGCCGAGCGCCGGCACCCGCGTTTTATGTTCCAAGACCCTCATGAGTGTCTATGGAATGGTCCTTCCTGGCCGTACGCCACCACACAAACCCTGGTTGCACTGGCAAACGTGCTCAATAACTACGAACAAAAATACATAACAAAGAACGATTATTACAAACTCCTGGACATCTACACAAAGTCGCACCGCCAGCAGCTTGCAAACGGCCAGCTTATTCCCTGGATCGATGAAGACCTTGACCCGTTTACCGGCGAGTGGCTTGCGCGTAAAATATTGTATCAACGCAATCGACCGGACAAAGACAGAGGAAAAGACTACAACCACTCTGGCTTCGCAGACCTGATTATCACCGGCTTAGTGGGCCTGCGCCCCAGAGCAGATGATATTGTCGAGGTCAACCCGCTGGTGCCCGAAGGAACGTGGCCATACTTTTGCCTCGATGGCGTCTTTTATCACGGCCGCTGCATAACCATTATTTACGACAAAACCGGCAGCCACTACAACAAAGGTGCTGGCTTGCGGATATTCGACAATGGTAAGGAAATTGCTACAGCCGACCGGCTTTGTCGCGTAAAGGCCAAGCTGACATCCGGAACTCAAATCAAAAGTGAAGCAATTATCAGTTGTGAAACGACAGCAGGGTGGGTCAAGTATGAAAAGAATCCTGTCCTCGGAGGCAACTTAGGGACATGCTTTGATGTTTCATTGTTGAGGGAGGAAAAAACGTATCGTATGTATTTTTCCTGGCGGCCGCGGAAAAGCGTTGCTCTGGTTGAAAGCGGCGATGGAATCAACTGGAGCAGTCCGGTGATAGTGCTCGGCTCGAATAGTGCCACCGGCTGGGAGGAAGATATCAACCGGCCCGTGGTAGTGAAGCGGGCCGACGGCTATCTTATGTGGTACACCGGACAGGCAAAGGGACAATCATGGCTCGGCTATGCCAGAAGCAGTGATGGTAAAATATGGCAGCGTGTGAGCGACAAGCCCGTACTATCACCCGATAGGCCCTGGGAAAAAGTGGCGGTTATGTGTCCTCACGTGATGTGGGACGATAAGGCAGAGCTTCTTCGGATGTGGTATTCGGCAGGCGAGCAGTATGAGCCGGACGCAATCGGCTATGCCACCAGCCCTGATGGGATGCAATGGACAAAGTTGGAAACAAACCCTATCTTCCGAGCAGACCCTCAAAATACGTGGGAACAGCACAAAGTAACCGGCTGCCAAGTGGTTTATCATAACGGCTGGTATTATATATTTTATATCGGCTTTCGCGATGTGGATCATGCTCAGATTGGCTTAGCCCGTTCGCGTGATGGCATAACCACTTGGCAGCGGCACTCAGCCAACCCCATTATCAGTCCTGGGCTCAACAAGTGGGACCAAGATGCCTGCTATAAGCCTTTTGCCGTTTTTGACGGCTGGCGATGGCTCTTATGGTACAATGGCCGCCGCGGCTCTGTCGAACAAATCGGCTTAGCCATCCACGAAGGCGAAGACTTGGGCTTCTGATAGTGCTAAGTGTTCACTGGTCATTGTTCAGCAATAAACTATGGACAACGAACTATGAACAATGAACTCGTAAAACAGCACTCTTATCGCAACTGCCAATTATATGGGCAACAGGCAAGCCAGTAATCGGCGAACCGCCTCAAGTCCTCTATGTCAACATCGCCATCTTTGTCTATGTCACCGGCCAAACCGGTTCCGGCATAAAGCCAATACTCGGCAAACCTCGCAAAGTCATCAAATTGGACTATGCACAATGGCCCGCCGGGCCAAAACCCGCCTAATAGTTCATATTGTCCGCCGCTCATCTCGCCACCATCCGGCGCCATCGACCTCTCGACCGGTGCGGTGAAAGATGGTATCGTCCATATCCATCCACACAGTGCCGGCAGGATAAAACAGTCCGATGAGCAGTTGTGCCAACAGTTTCCACAGGTGAGCCGGCAGCCAGTGGGATTTTCCAAACAGGCGATGATAGGTGTCGTGTGGACGCTTGCCTTTGGGTTCCGCAGGCGTTCTCTGCGACCTCTGTGGCAAATATCCTATGCAAACAGCGCTTCGACGAATGTGTCGGGGTCGAATTCTGCAATATCTTCCGGCTTTTCGCCGAGGCCAACAAATTTCACGGGTATATCAAGCTGGTCCTTTATGGCGATGACGATTCCGCCGCGTGCCGTCCCGTCGAGCTTGGCCAGGAATATCCCCGTAACGTTAATCGCCTCGGTAAATATTTTTGCCTGGGCGATTGCGTTCTGGCCGGTAGTGGCATCGAGAACCAGCAGCACTTCGTGCGGGGCACCGGGAATCTTGCGGGCCGCCACATCACGAATCTTTGTGAGCTGCTGCATCAAATCTTTTTTGGTATGCAGCCGCCCTGCTGTGTCCAAAATCAAAATATCCGCGGCCCTGGCCATAGCAGCTTCGCAGGCATCGAAGGCGACCGCCGCTGGGTCTCCGCCGGTCCGGTGCTTTACAATTTGCGCGTCGATGCGCTCGGCCCAGATACTTAGTTGCTCCACCGCCGCAGCACGGAACGTATCGCACGCGGCGAGGATGACCTTCTTGTTGTTTTTCCTTAATATGTAACCCAGCTTGGCAATGCTTGTGGTCTTGCCGGTTCCATTAACGCCGGCAATCAGGATGACGGTTGGGCCGGTCTGGGCCAGATGTAGTTGTCTATCAAGAGCCGGCCAGTAGTTTTTTATATGCTCTTTAAGAAAGGGAATGATTTGGTCGGTGGTTGCGATTTGTCTATTGCGATAGGCCTCACGCAGCTCTGTTGTCAGCTTTTCTGTCGTTTCCACACCGATGTCGTCGCTTATCAGCGTTTCTTCAAGCTTATCAAGCAGGGCTTCATCGATATTCCTCCCCAGACCCAGCACCGATGAAAGCGAAGTAGCGATTTTGTCCCGGGTTTTGCCGAGCCGGTCCTTCAGGTATTCAGCAGTTTTAGCAAAAATTCCCATAACGGTTTCCTTACCCGCCGCAGGCAGGTTAGAACAAGGCGGCCTTCGGCCGCCCGCCTCTGGCAAGTGGCGAAGCATTGATGGTATCGGGATTTGCGAAAATTTCAAGTCCGGGCGGGATTTAATTTTTAACACCTCTGGCTGTCTCGAAAAAAATCTGCATTTTTCTGCTTTTAGCACACGAGGAATTTTTTTTCTTTGACAGGCCGGACAATTCGGGGTAAATTTCCACTATCGCTTTTGCCCGCCACCGTGTGAGCTTATTGTCTCGGCCACCCGGTGCGGGCAGGAAGATGTTTTAGTCAAACATTTTGTTTGTTTTGGCTTACAAAAATTTTTCAGGCAGCATTTTGTCATAGACTACAGGGTGCGAAGCCTTTGGCATGGATGCTTGTTATGACCAGTCGTAGCTTGAAAAGGCATCGATGAATTCTTGTTCGTAAAGGAGGGTCGTTTGGCAGCCCGGGAAGTTGAAGACATTTTCGCTGATATACTCGACCGCGCGAAAGCACTTGACCCGGCTAACACCCGCAAGTGGTTCGACAGGTTAGCGGTTCTGCACTTAGATGGCGGCTCGCTCGGTGTCGGCTGTCCCGATGATGCGACCGTTCAGTTCTTGCGTGATAATTGTAAAAACGCTTTTACACGTGCCGCTCAGCAGATAACCGGCCACCTTGTTACCATTGACTTCAAGGTCAACCCGCCAAAAGCGGGCGAAAAATCTCGGGGGCCCTCTCAACACTCCGGCCCCGTGCTGCGGCTCCATCCTGATTATACATTTGATAATTTTGTGGTCGGCCCCAGCAACCGTCTCGCCCACGCAAGCTGTGTCGCGGTAAGTCACTCGCTCGGAAATACCTACAATCCGCTTTTTGTTTACGGCAACTCCGGCCTGGGCAAGACCCATCTTCTGCAGGCGATATGTTTTGAAGCCCAGCGAAAATCCAATGGTGCGGTAATCCAGTTCCTCAGCTGTGAGGAGTTTGTCAATAGGTTTATCAGAGCCATCGAAGAAGGAAACTTGCTCGGCTTTCAAAGCCAGTTCCGCACCGTCGATATGCTGGTAATCGACGATATCCAGTTCCTGCGCGAGCGCGAGCAGAGTCAGGAAGAGTTCTTTCACACCTTTAACGCCCTTTATAATAACGGCAAGCAAATCATCTTGAGCGCCGACAGCCCCCCTGTCCAGATTCCTTCCCTCGAAGAGCGTCTCATCAGCAGATTTAACTGGGGCCTGGTCGCCAGAATCGACCCGCCAAGCTATGAGACGAGAGTGGCGATTGTGCAAAAAAAGGCACATCTTCGAGGTCTGAGTATCTCCGACGAAATAGCCGAATACATCGCCCGCAAGGTGCAGGCAAATATCAGGGAGCTGGAGGGTGCTTTGACGAGCATTTACGCTGTGGCCACAACAAGCGGCAAAAAAATTACTCTCGAACTGGCCCAAACCGCCCTGGAAGGGCAGATTAAATCAGACGCCAGACACATAAGCATTACCGATATTATCAATGTGGTAACAAAGCACTTTGACATTCGGCTTGCCGACCTGCAGAGTAAGAAGCGCAGCCAGAGCATTACCGAGCCGCGTCAGATTTGTATGTATTTAGCCAGAAACTTGACTAAACACAGTCTTGAAGAAATCGGCGGACATCTGGGCGGCCGAGACCACACTACCGTTATGCACGCCTGCAGTAAGATTGCCGAGGCCAAAGACGCCGACCCCAAGATGAATGCACTCCTGGATGAATTAGCAAAACAAATAACACAAGGCCAACTTGTTAGCGGATAGGGTAACGACAAGATTGGCCACAGAGACCACAGAGGAAAGAAAGAAATTATTTAGCTTGGCGTTTTACAGCGGGTTGAACACAACACGACCCTGTTATTCTGAACGAAGTGAAGAATCTCGCCTTGCTTCTCCATTCTTAATTCTAAATTTGCTCTGTAGAAAAAGATGCGATGTCATTTCGACCGAAGCGTCCCCAAGGGACGCGAAGTGGAGAAATCTATTAAAAAAATGACGGTCGGCGTTGCTTCCTACAAGACAATTTGCATTTTGCTATTTGATTTTCTTTCAGCGTAAATAAAAAGGGCTGCGAGCATTAGCCCACAGCCCTAATCAACTAATCCACTAATTCTCTAATTTGCCAATTCTCTAATTCACCAATTCTTTTACGTCCTTCGTTTTCTCAACAAAGTTTACGCTTCGTAGCCGCGCTTGCGGCGAAGGAGTGCCAACCCACCAAGACCAAGCAGCAAAACCGTCGCCGGCTCTGGAATCTGGCCAACAACTATGTTGTCAATGTAAGAAATACCTACAGCCCCAGGTGCATAGAAGTCTCCGACTGTTGACATTGCGAGCCTGTCTATATCAGTAAATTTTGTTGGCCATTTTCCCCCATTAAAACCTGGGTCCGAACTCGTCACAATCTTATCGACCATAGTATTGCCACCTTGTTCTTTAATAAGAACATAAAATTGGCTAGTCTCCGGGTCCCACTCGACAAGATTTTCATACCATTTGCCCGTTGTGTAGTGGAAGAGGCGGACGCCGCCAGCATTTCCTTCGCTATCAGTCCACTGAAGGTCTGTGAGATAGCCACTGTCATCGTGGCCATACATCAGGGTAAGATACGTGGGATTTATGCCACCAATAGTCATATCTTTGTCCGTAAAAGATAGGCGGGCAGGGCCACACCAATCACTAGAAACTGGCAAGATGTCATACTGAAGACACCATTTCACGTCTGGTGTTAAGTCAGGTAGAAGGTGATATGCATATTCTTCACTGCCACCAATTTCCCTCTGATAATACGCGGGTGCAGGATTACCTGGAGCGAGAGAATCCAGATAATAGTTCTCTGCGTTATTTGTTTGCCATCCTTTGTTGTTAGAAAAATCTGTTTGGTAAACCAAGACCGGGCAATCTGCACCAGAGGTCACATTTGCTACCCAAAGTCCCAGGCTCAAAACGAAAGTCATTAAACAAAGTTTTTTCATCGAACTATCCTCCATTAAAAAGTCCATTTTTTTTTCTCAACGAAACACTCTCTCTTCACCAAACTTTTCTGAAAGGGGAAAGCTTAAGAATATCTGCTATCACCCTTTTCCTGTGTGTACCAAGGTCAGTGTATATGTCCTACCCGCAAAGTCAAGTGGTTTCTTTAGATTTTTGCAAAATTAACGAATTTTATCGGAAGTTTACGTTTTTTTGAGCAAAAACCGCAATTTTGAGCGAAAATAGCACCTGTCATTGCGAGGAACGGCTTGCCCTCCGTAGCCTTGTCGAAGGAGGGAGCGACGAAGCAATCTAAAGAAGTATAAGGTGAGATTGCCACGCCAGCCTACGGCCGGCTCGCAATGACCACATAAGTGACACCTTTCGGTGGGTTTTCATCGATGAACTACGAACAATGAACAATGAACTAAGACCATCCGCCTTTAGCGGACTAAAGTGGCCAGAGAACTATTTTTATGATAAGATATTGTGGTGTTGCCTTACGGCCCAGGTGATTATTGTGTTTCAAAAGTCGCCCGACCAAACGGCAGGTTCCGTCATTGCGAGGAGTCCGCTAAAGGCGGACGACGAAGCAATCTCAACCCGTAACACGCGAGATTGCCATCCACCGCAGGCGGAAAGTGGCACGGGCTTCCAGCCCGTGAAGACACGGCCAAGATGGCCGTGCCACCAACAACTTAAGTGGAGAGAAGAAACTTGACGTCAGAAACGGGTAAATCCACCTTCGGCGGGCAGGGCGACCGGCTGAAAGCCGGCTTGATCGAACCCGCCTTCGGCGGGCTGCACCGGATCAAACCCGCCTTCGGCGGGCGGCTGGCCCTGATTGCATCAAAACGGACGCTCTTTGAATACTCGACATTCTTAGAGCATCTGTTAGTCGGCCTGGCGGACGAGTCGATTCCCGTGGCTCTGGTTTGTCCGCTGGCGGGTGACATGGATACCGTCGCCTCCGGGACGGCGGAGGTTATTAGATACCCCGTCTTTGAGCTGCCGTTTACGGAGCATCTCAATAGGAAGATACTCATTGAGCAGCTTGCGGAATTTAAGCCGGCCGTCTTGCACTGTCTGTGCGAAAGCAACGCCTCGCTTACAATGCACTTAGCCGAACAATTAGGTTTGCCTTACGTGCTGACGGTCAATTCGCTGCGCAAGCATTGGGGCCGCCTTCCTATCTCGCAACGGTGTGCCGGAATCATTGTGCCGGCTAAAAGTATAGCGGAAAGCGTCGCCAAAGCCTATCCGCACTTTGCCGACCGCATCAGGCAGATAAATATCGGGACTTTTGTGCAAGAGAGAAGCAATTGTTTTAGCAACCCATCCCGGCTTGCCAGTATGGTTGTAGTTCCCGCCGAGGGCCGGCTGGATAACGTCGATGATTTTGAGAATCTATTTAATGCTGTCAGAAGTTTGATGATTGAGCAGTATGAATTTATGGTGGTGGTTGTGGGTGAAGGGCGGGCGGAGATGCAGCTACGTAAGTTGTTAGCCGCACTTGGCCTTTTGCAAATTGTTACCATTGTTGGGCGGCTGAGGCCCTGGCATTCGGTTTTCGCGGCCAGTGACATCTTCATCCAGCCTCAACCAACTTCTGCCTTTAACCCCCTATTGGTGGAGGCGATGGGTGTTGGGGCTGCCGTCGCTGCGTGCAAAGGCGGAGTTGATGATTTGATTATCGAAAACCAAACGGCGGTAGTCTTTGACCCCAATGATGAGCTTAGTATAAAAAGCACCCTGAAGACCTTGTTTGATAGACGCGAATTCGCCCGCAAAATCGCCCAGGGCGCTCAAAAGTTCTTGAGAGAAAACCATACGGTCAGCAAGATGATTTCCGCCACGTGGCAGACTTATGACGATGCCGGCAAGTGGCGCCGGGGGGAAAAAGAGAACAAAAAAAGAGAAAAAAGTTGGGAAATAAGGGGTTTTTGAAGGGTTTTTTTAAAAATGGGGTGGTTGGTTTGCAATAGGTTCGACAAGCTCACTACAGGTTGGGTTTGATTGGGTTTGTTTTTTTAGAACCTGAAGACGATTTCATTTTCATATTCCTTTGTTTTAACAGAACTTACATTCATTTAAGTATCCAGCAAATTGGCTTTGTTTTGCATAATCGTTCAATTTTGATTGAACCGTATTGCGTGATGCGTATATCGTATTGCGCAGTGCTGCCGGAGGCAGAGGACAGCAAAAAATCCGAAATCCTAATATCCACCGTAAGGTGTCCTGTGGAGAAATCCGAAACAATCTCGAAATCCAAATGACACAAATTCAAAACAAATTGAACATTAACAAATGACTGGATTTGACTGGGTTTGCTAACCCTGAGGACCTTGCCCTACGGGGCGGTTGACGTTTGCCTACTGGCAAACTGGTGGGTATTTTAACATATTTTCAAAGAAAAGTCAATAAATTAATACCAATGATAAATGATAATTGATAAGTGATAATTGGAAAATGAATGCCTGATGCTCGATATGAGGTAAGTAAACCCTCCAAAAAGAGTGGCGGGTAAATGTTGGTTTGGCCGTCCGGCCTTCGCAGGCAAAGTGGCTGCTTTGGCGGAGTAGGCAAGGGGAAAAACGAGAAGTTGGTCGAAAAACGGGCTGTTCCCATTATTCCGTCCCCATTATTCCACCGATTATTTGCAAAACCATTTTACCTGCTATTTTTTCTTGTACTCGCGATCAATATCTATATGTGTTACTGCTACGCCCAGTTCGCCTTCCCAATGAAACTCGGCAAAGTTTTCATTGACGGGCAAATCCATGCCCTCGCCAAAACCTATTTGTCTTAAAAGAGCATTAGAGAGACCGTCAACGGCTGTGTTTATTACTTCTCCGAAACTGAAGCTTGTTTCACCAATATTGACTTGTGTCCATGACCTTACAAAGCCGTATATGTCACGTGAAAATGGAGTATTGCCAAAGAAAGGCATAATGCTTCCACACATATGCGGCCACATTCCTGCGTAGCGATGCAATAATTCTTCATAAATGAAGAACAGTTCTTTTGGGTGAAATTTGCCAAGAAGCGGAATAAATGGAAAACCCATACCGTTTTGAGGGTTCATAAAATAATTGCTTCCAACAACGGAGATATCTGAGGTATTCAGAGATTTTCTTCCTTTCATAAGCTCTGCAAGCAAAGGAGCGGTAATAAAAATCATATCTCCCGGGAAATGCAGCAAACCGAAAGCGCCTAAACTGCCCTCGGTATTTCTAAAGGATACGTCATGGCAATGTTTAAGAATTCCCTTGTTGCCTGACAACCTCGGAAAGTTCTTCAATAAATAGAGTTGTTCCAAATCAATATCCCAACGAACATTTTCTTTGTTCTTGCTGTTGTCAGCATTGCTGCCCTTCTTGTTCTGTATGAGACACAGTTTTTGGAACAGGCGTTCTCGTCCGCTTGAAACGATTGTTATGATAGCCATGTCTCCCAATTCTTTTGTGACAGGCTTGTCCATATAGTTGAACTCGACATATGATCTATTGCCATGGATCTTGTCCGAATAGATAGAAATAGGGCCATACGACTTGCCTTTTGTAATCTCGCAGAGTTTGGTCACTAAAGACACTTCATTTTCATTCGCAGAAAAACCCTTGCCAAGCTCATTATAAATATCGAGAGCAAGATCGTTTTGAAATCCAAGAAATTCTTCATCTCTTATCAAAGCCATAAACGTTTCAAATATTCTGTTCATCTTTGTTCTCCACGAAATGCTATTCCTTATAAATAGACCCAACCTACTCTGCTGCGCCATTATTATTTAATTTGTTTGTCTGTTTCCTCATAGCACATTAAACTCAATCTTTTCCGCCATAAAATCTTTCGGGTCAAATTATTTTCACCACGAAGGCACAGAGAACATTTCATTTCTGATTTATGATTTACGTTTCTTTTTCTTTTTAGATAACTTCGTAATAGCAACTGTCCTTTTATGGCTCTGACCTCCTTCAATTTCATCGACACGAGCCGTCAATGTTTTAACATCTGATTTTAATTGTCGCAGTTCTCCCTCTATGCCTTCCACAGAGGAATTTAATAATCCGTTTGTGAGGTCAAAGGGATTTAGAAAATCGCCAAATAATTCATGAGCTTTTTGTTCAATCAAATGTCCCTTTTCATCGAGGTGTCTTATCTCAATGTTGTGTGGGTGATGTAGTCGGCCAAAACCTCCTCGCAAATGATTCCAGCATTTTAATACTAAAGGTATTAAACCTATTATAGAAGCAATCGAACCAGCAATATATAGAATTTCAAGGCCTGTCTCATGACTTACGACTATTATCCGATTGTCTCTATTTTGAATTAAATATCCATTGCCTTGTAAACCGTCTTTAACCGGTGATGTTTGAACATGCGCCTCTCTTTCAAGAATATCCATGAGCATGTCATACTCACGGTAGGAACCTACGGAATCTCGTAGTTTTAATGACACGATTTCTTTTGGTTCGCCTTTGAGATATTTAGCGGCATTCTCAAATTTAGTTTTGAAAGTGCTATCTCTATAATCCATAGGAATTCTCCTTCCTTAAATTCTTTCTTTTCCGCCATAAAACCTTTCGGGTCAAATGGAAGATTTACAGTGAAGACGATTCTTTCTTTATTAGTTCTTTTAATTTAACGGCTGATTCAAAAAAACCTTTATTTATAAATTCTTGTAATTGCTTGTCACTTTCTTCCGTTAAATCGCCTCTGTTGGTGGCGCAAAAATACATATCATCATACTCTTCTAATATTTCCGATATTTGGGGGCTGTAGTACAATAGATTAGGCCTTATCTCCTTCTCAAATCGGCCATCCATTATTCTTGTGAAGTCAGATATCTGAGTATCTGAAAGAGGGTGATATCTGTTAGAAATGCTCCGCGCAAAAGTAAAAAGAGTTTTGTATGCTTCAAGTTTAGCTCCTCCATGCATCTTTAATTTTTCTAATCGATAATTAGCTCTATTCGTTAAGCACGTATTAATTAGACCAATAGTGCCTCCCAATATAGTGCCAATTCCCATTCCAATTAAAGAATAAATTACCTCATTCACCTTAAATACCTTTCATATCACCTTAAACTCTATCTTTGCCGATTCCATTTGCAGAGAGGTATTTGTCTTTAACTGGTCGTTGCCCGTGTTATAAGGCGGGTCAAAATGGACAAGGTCAACCGATTCGTCTTCGATATAGCGGCGGAGTATTTCCAAGTTATCGCCGTAATACAAAACGTTCTCTGCCATATCGCACCTTTCATTTCGCGATAGAAGGGTCTGTTTTGAGCTCGGATAAGAATAAAGCGTTCCTCACGCCTGCACCCCCGGCTGAAAGCCGGGGCTAAATAAAAGCCAGACGAACCCGACAATGCCCCCCGATTACAGCGTTCGGGGGCAGGCTTGGGGGCCAAACATAGACTGATTTATTTGAGCAGGCCGTAGTCTTTCAAGGTCTGTCGCAGGACGGCCTTCTTGCTTTCTTCAAGCGGCGTCATAGGCAGTCGCATCTCCTCGGAGGCCATATTCAGCATTGCCATTGCTGCCTTGATGGGTATCGGGTTGGTCGCCAGGCCGAGCATATTCTTGCTCAAGGCAAACAGCTTCTTATGCCATTGCCGGGCCGAGACCAAATCGCCTTCAAGTATCAAATCCGTCATCGCCTTCACGTCGGCAGGCACAATGTTTGCCACCACGCTTATAACGCCCTTGCCGCCGACGGCAGCCAGAGGCAGCGTGAGGGAGTCATCGCCTGAGATAATGGTTATATCGCACCGCATTGCGATTTCACTGGCCTGGTCTAAGCTGCCGGTTGCCTCCTTGATTGCCACGATATTTTCAATTTCAGCTAAACGTGCCACTGTCTCCGGCGTCAGGCCGGCCCCGCATCGGCCTGGTATGTTATACAGCACGATTGGAAGGTCAACCTCTTCGGCGATTACCTTGAAGTGCTGATAGAATCCTTCCTGGGTGGGCTTATTGTAGTATGGGCAGACCTGGAGGGTCGCATCGGCGCCGACCTTTTTAGAGAATGTGGTCAGCTCAATTGCCTCAGCGGTGCTGTTTGAGCCGGCCCCGGCAATCACGGGCACCCGTCCGCCAACGGCTTTGACGACCCTCTCAATTACTTTCTTGTGCTCATCGTGGCTGAGGGTCGGACATTCGCCGGTTGTGCCTACCGGCACTACCGCATCTATCCCGCCCTCAAGCTGGAAATCAATCAGCTCATCCAGAGTTTCAAAATCAATTTTGCCGTCCTGGAAAGGCGTTATCAACGCCACCATTGCGCCTGTGAACATCGTAAGCTCCTTCCTTAGTTCGTAGTTCATTGATATTTTTGCCACCAAGACACGAAAATTTGATTACATTCAAACTTTCTTTGTGACTTCGTGCCCTCGTGGCAAACTATTTACAACTATGAACTCATAACTATTAACTATGAGCTATATTTGCTTATCAGTTCAATCATTTGCGATGTTGCCTGCCTTATGCCGACAAAGACCGCCCTGGCTATTATGCTGTGCCCTATATTAAGCTCGCAGAAACCTTTGATACGCGCGACACCGGCGATATTACGGTATGTCAGGCCGTGACCAGCGTGGACAATAAGACTACTCTCCATCGCAAAGTCTTTTGCAACCGTCAGCTCTATTAAGGCCCTTTCGACAGTCCTCTGCGCCCTGGCGTTTGCGTACGCGCCTGTGTGCAGTTCGACAGCATCGCATCCGGTCTCGGCTGAGGCGATTATCTGCTCTTTTGCAGGGGCGATAAATGCGCTGACCAGAATACCTTTTTTGTGCATTCTCCTGACTACCTCGGCGAGGCGTTTTTTATACTTCACACAATCCAGCCCCCCTTCGGTGGTCAGCTCAGCCCTTTTTTCGGGAACTAACGTAACCTGGTCCGGCTTAGTTTCTTCGGCGATTTTAACTATCGGCCCAGCCATACACATCTCAAGGTTTAATTTACAGGCCACCGTTTCCTTCAGCAACCGAACGTCACGGTCGAGTATATGCCGCCTATCCTCACGCAGATGGATGGTGATTCCGTTCGCCCCGGCCAATTCGCACTCAACCGCCGCCCATACGGGGTCCGGCTCATCGGCCCTGCGTGCCTGCCGGACCGTCGCAACGTGGTCTATATTAACATTCAAAACCGCCATTCCCGTATCCTCAAAAACCGTTGCAATTATACCGGTATGCCTTCCGACATCAAGCAATATTTTATCGCTATCATTACCAGATAGGGTCTTTGATTTTCTATATTTCTATTTTGTTGCAGCCGACAACAAAACCGCTATAATGGCAGCCAACTTGGTCCGGCAAGGATGTCCTGCCGGACTGAGGCAAAGGAATGAATTAGAAAAAAAGTCATAAGGAAAGGATTTGTTATGCACCTGGCTCTGTTCGATATTGCGGTTTTTGCGGGGTTCATCGTGGCGGTAGTTACCACAGGCATTCTCAAAAGCCGGCACGAAAAAACCAGCGAAGACTATTTCCTGGCCGGCCGGAGTCTGAGCTGGTGGTTAATCGGCTTCTCTCTTATTGCGGCAAACATCTCCACCGAGCAGTTTATCGGCATGAGCGGCAGTGCCGCAAAGTGGCTGGGCATCGCGATTGCCAGTTACGAATGGATGGCGGCTATCACTCTTGTTGTAGTTGCCTTCTTTTTTCTGCCCAAATTTCTGCAGGCAGGGGTTTACACCATTCCGGAGTTTCTGGAATACCGCTATAACGAAGCGGCACGCTCACTGATGGCGATGTTTATGGTGCTGATATATGTGTTCGTTACTTTTGCCGCTGTGGTGTATTCGGGTGCGATAGTAGTCAAGACGCTGTTCGGGGGACAGCACATTCTTGGCATTGAGGTCAACATAACAACCGCCTGCTGGGCAATAGGTCTCCTTGCGGCAGTTTACGTTATCTCCGGTGGATTGAAGGCCTGCGCCTGGGCGGATTTGCTGCAGGGTTCAGCATTGATTTTAGGGGGACTTATTGTCCTGATTCTCGCGATGAAGGCACTGGGCAAGGCCACGGTTGAAACAGTCCCTGAGCTTGCGAGCATTGATGCAGCCGCGGGAGCCTGGGCGAGGTTCAAAACGCTCAATGCTGACAAACTGCACATGGTCTTGCCGCGGACAGACCCTGAAATCCCCTGGACAGCTCTGGTGCTTGGGCTGTGGATACCCAACTTCTATTACTGGGGTCTGAACCAGTACATTACTCAGAAAACCCTCGGCTCGAAGTCATTGGCTGAGGGGCAAAAGGGAATCGTATTTGCGGCAGCACTGAAGCTCATTATTCCGTTGATAGTCGTTTTTCCCGGAATCATAGCTTTCAATCTCTTTAAGCCGGATATGAAGGCCGAGGCAGTTGATAACAACGCACAGGTTCTGGCGACCTTCGAGCAGGTCCGCAGCAATCCCGGCATAGCCAAAGTCGCATTTAAGTTTGACCAGCAATTCCCGGCTATGTACAAGGAGACGGCCGAATCAATGGTAGCATTTAATGCTGCCGTTGCGGGGATACAACCGCCTGCCGGGCGGCCCCTCTTCCAGGTCAACGAAGAGATTTTGGGAATGGTCGCGAAGAAGTCTGCTGCGCTGCCGGCTCAGGAGCGGGTAAAAACTCAACAAACGCTCCTGGGGTATAAGTTCGACTCCGCATTTGCATTGCTCATCAAGAAACTTGTTCCTGTGGGTCTGCGGGGCTTTATACTTGCTGCGATTACGGGGGCAGTTATAAGTAGTCTCGCGGCGATGCTTAACTCGGCTTCAACAATATTCACAATGGACCTCTATAATAAGTATGTAAAAAAGAATGCCTCTCAATCAAATCTGATGGCTGTCGGGCGCGTCTCTGTTGCGGTTTTCGCGGTAATCGGCTGCTTCATAGCGCCATTTCTCGATAGTCCCAGGTTCGGAGGCATCTTCAAGTACATTCAGGAGTTCCAGGGGTATATCTCTCCAGGGATTCTCGCGGTTTTTGTGTTCGGGTTTATTGTGAGAAAGGCGCCGCCTGCGGCGGGCGTAGTCGGCCTGATACTGAACCCGATTATGTATTTTATTTTGGCGCAGTCGTTCCCGAAACTTGCATTCTTAGACAGAATGTCGCTTTCGTTCTTCGGCGTTCTTGCTGTAATGGGTATTATGACCCTGATTAAACCGCTCAAAGAGCCGGCGAAATTCCCCATCAAAGCGGATATTGACTTAAGGTCATCAGTAGCCGCCAAGGTATTCGGGCTTATGGTTGTTGCGGTGACTGTCGGGCTTTACATTATCTTTTGGTAACAGCCGAACGAGCTGTGCAGCTTAACCGAGGGCCGTTTGGCGAAATGGAATATGTAAGCGGGTGTTGTTGAGAGTGGGAAAAGGTGGACGATGAGCGAATCATCCTGGAAAGAGAAGCGTATTAAGGGCGGCAAATCTCTGGCTACGAGAGCAGTTCACGCAGGTGAGCCGAGGACAAAGTACGCGGACTCACTAACAACTCCCATTATTCAAACCTCCACGTTTACCTTCAGAAGCTGCAAGGCAATCGAAGACTATACCAAAAAGGGCAAAGAACACTTTGAATACGGCAGATACGGCAATCCCACTGCGAAAATTGCGGAGGCCCGCCTTGCGGACCTTGAAGGTGCTGAAGATTGTGTCGTTTTTTCATCCGGAATGAGCGCAATAACCACTACTATCCTTTCTTTAGTGCAGTCGGGCGACCACATTGTTATTACGGACGACAGTTATAAAAAGACGCTCGAATTCTGCAAGTCGTATCTGAAACAGTTCGCCATCGGATGCACGATTCTGCCGTTTGGAGATTATGAAGCCCTCGACAAGGCAATTAGAAAAAACACTCGTTTTATATTTTCCGAATCGCCTACCAACCCGTATTTGAACATCTTCGACCTGGTCAGACTCAAGAAGATTGCCGACAAGCACAAGGTTCTGACACTAATCGACAGCACGTTCAGCACGCCGGTGAATCAGCGGCCGATTGAGTTTGGAATAGATATAGTGCTGCAAAGCTGCACGAAGTATCTCGCGGGGCATAACGACATTCTGGCAGGCGCTATGCTTGGCAGCAAAGAGCTGGTTGAGAAGGTGCGGAATTTGCACAAATCAATGGGCGGCACGATTGACCCACACTGCTGTTACCTTCTGTTGCGGGGGCTAAAGACTTTTCCGCTGCGGGTGAGACGGCAAAATGAATCCGCCCTGCAGGTTGCACGATTTCTTGAAAATCACCCCCACATCAAGCGGGTCTATTATCCTTTTCTCGAAAGTCATCCGCACTACAGGATAGCGAGGGAACAGATGACAGGCGGCGGCGGGGTTGTAACATTTGAGATAAAAGGAAACCTCAATACCGCAAAACGTTTCCTGGATGCCCTCAAACTTTGTTACATCGGAGCGAGCTTAGGCGGCGTTGAAACGCTCATAACGCATCCGGCGATGGTGAGCTACTATGACTATTCGAGAAAAAAACGGTATGAGCTTGGCCTTACCGACACCCTTTTTCGACTTGCTGTCGGCATTGAGGATGTTGAGGACATAATTGAGGACCTGAACCAGGCCCTGGCGAAGTGAAATCCGATTCACCGACAAGTCACAGATGAGAAAGTGAAATGAAGTTGCCAAAAGAAGAACAAACGGCACTGGATAAAATTCGAAAGCTCGCGAAGGATAATAAGATTGATGTTAAGGGAGGCAAGGTCAGGAGAACTTCATCGCGATTTTGCCTGGGGGTCGAGCACGGCGATTACAATGGCACCGAACTTTTCGGCGTAGGGACCGATAGATTTATCTGGATGGCTTATAAACCAAGCGGAACCAACAGGGTTAAACTATTTAGCGGAAACTTTCCTGACGATAGTGTGATTGAATTTAAGCTGGGGGATGTTCCTGAGCCGAAGTCGGCATCCATAGCCCAGACGTGGGGACGCTTTCCGTATGGTATTGAATATATTTTAAGGCAGAGTGGTTACAAGCTCACGCAGGGCATTAACGGCGTCATTTACGGGGATATTCCCGGCGGCGGGATGAGCCGGTCGGCATCTTTGACGGTAAATCTGATTCTGTCGCTCCTGGAGGCCAGCAAAATAGAAATCCAGGAGAAAATGAAAATCGTTGACCTGGCCCAAGCGGTGGAAAACAGATACATCGGTTCGCCTTGCGGCCAGCTCGACCAGATTATGATACTATTCGCACGCGAGGGGATGGGGACATATTATAATCCGAAAAATCGTTCTATAAATTATGTGCCGCTTGGAGCAGGTGGTTCGCAGCTACGCATCGTTGTTCTTGATACGGGCACGGTTCGGCCAGGCCTGGAAAAATCAACTTACAAAATCCGCAGAGCGGAGTGCGAGCAGCTCGTTTCAATATTACAAAAAGCCGGATATGATGTATCCTGCCTCGCGGATATAAAGGACCAGGCGACTTATGAAAAGATTATGAGAGAATTCGGCAAAAATTATCCTGATTTGTGCGACCGGCTGAAATACATATTCGGTGCTCAGCAGCGGTTTTATAAGATGCTCAAGGCCTGGAAGGCCGGTAACATCGAAACCGTCGGGGCGATATTCAGACAGGACGGCATCGGCCTGCGCGATGACTACAAAATATCCGGGCCGGAGCTGGAGACAATGTGCGACATTGTGCGAACGGTGCCGGGGGTTTTAGGGGAGCGGATGTTAGGCGGCGGCGACAAAGGAGCATCCGGTGCCCTGGTCTTGGCCGAAAGTGTTGAAGCAGTAAAACAAGCAGTTGATACTGCCTATCCGCGAAGCCGACCCGATTTGGCCGACAAATATGCTGTTCATGTCTGCAAAGTTGTGGAGGGCGTGAGGGTTTATGATGACTTGCTTTGATAGTAACAAGTGCGTCCACTGATTCTTGCCGGTGAGTTATGTCGGAAAAACGCCCATCATCAATTAAGGGGCCGTTTAATGCGGTTGTGTCTTCTAACAAACCGATAGGAGAGCGACTCTACCGGCTCAGGTTGGAATTCTCCGGGTCTGGTGCAGAATCCTTTGCAAAATTTAAGCCGGGCCAGTTTGCCCAGATAGACCTTTCCGGCACCGCCCTGCCGCCGGCTGAAAAGATACCGGAAGGTTTGCTCGATACCTCCGGACGCAATATACTATTGCGGAGGCCTTTTAGTTTCGCCGACGTTGATGCGCAGGGAAACAAAACTTTTGCCGACCTTCTTTATCGCGTTGTCGGGCCTGCCAGTTTGCGAATGACAACGCTGTCAACAGGTAATTTGCTAAGTGTAATCGGGCCTCTGGGAAACGGTTTCTGGATTCCGCAGGGCAAAGAGAAGGCATTTTTAGTTATGGGAGGGATGGGTGCTCCGCCATTGCAGTATCTGGCGAAGGTCCTTTCAGCCAATTATCCCGACATAGAGGTTACCGCGTTCGCCGGTGCAAAGACGGCAAGGGAGCTGCCCTTTGAGGGCCGGCTCGATGAGATTTCGCAACAGTTGGAGTTTGCGTTGCGGGAGTTCGCTAAGTATGGCGCAAAATCGATGCTGGCCACGGATGATGGTTCAGCCGGCCATAAAGGACCGGTTACCGAGTGTCTTTCGCAGTGGCTCGCAAGCTCGACTTGGGCACGGGACACCGCGATTATTTATAGCTGTGGACCCGAAGCGATGCTGGCTAAAGTCGCCCAGCTTGCAAAAGATAAGGCAATCGACTGCCAGGTAAGTATGGAGCAAATGATGGCCTGTGGAATTGGCGTATGCCAGAGCTGCGCAGTCCCGTACAGGGCAACTGGCTCAAGCGAAACCATTTATAAACTGTGTTGCGAAGACGGCCCAGTGTTTGATAGTAGAGAAGTAGTCTTTAGTTCGTAGTTTTTCAATGAATTTCAAAAACCAAGCAGTAAAATAAGAAATTAGAGTTGTTAGGGTGACGGTAAATGAAAATATTCGAGAAAAATGACCACACAATAATTTGGGGCGATGCAATCGAAGCACTCTCCCACACGATACAAGATGATTCTATTGATCTAATATTTGCTGACCCTCCTTATAATATTGGTAAGGATTTCAATGGAAGAAAAGACAAATGGGAATCGGACGAAGATTATCTGCAATGGAGCTATCGGTGGCTTGATTTGTGTATCGATAAGCTGAAAGCTAATGGAAGCTTTTATGTGATGACATCGACTCAGAACATGCCATATTTCGATATCTACTTGAGACAGCGTTTGGCAATACTTTCAAGGATAATATGGTACTACGACAGCTCAAGTGTTCAGGCCAAAAGATATTACGGGTCTTTATACGAACCCATTCTTTTTTGTGTCAAGGATAAAAACAACTATACATTCAACTCAAAAGATGTTCTTGTGGAAACCAAAACAGGGGCTGTGAGAAAACTGGTTGACTACCGTAAGACTATTCCTAAAGTATACAATTCAAAAAAAGTCCCTGGTAATGTATGGGAAATTCCACGAGTAAGGTATCGTATGAATGAATACGAGAATCATCCTACTCAAAAGCCAGAAGCACTGTTAGAAAGGATTATTAAAGCAAGTAGCAACGAAGGAGACATTGTTCTCGACCCATTTGCCGGCACTTTTACAACGGCGTTCGTGGCAATGGAACTCAAGAGAAAATCAATCGGAATAGAGATAGAAGAAGAATATGTAAAGATAGGTTTGCGGCGGCTCGGGTTGGCTGCCGAATACAAAGGAAATCCTTTGCAAAAGCCACCTCGAACGTTTAAGCCACAAATAGACGAGAGGCAAAAGATACTGAATTTCTCGAAGCGATAAAAATGGAGCACGAATTCACAAAAAAAATCAAGGATATACTAAAAGACCGATACGGAGAGGTTGCCGATAAGGTATTTGCGGAAAGTGAGCTCCTACAATACCTTAACATAAAGACAAAGTCCGCAAGCAAAGGCTCAAAGTCACGCGGCAGCTTTGCGAACCTATACGCTATATATGTGCTCGTGGAAGACTACCTTGCAAAAGGTTTTCATAAGAGCGGAAAATATTCAGAGTATGAGGGAGCAATGTTTACCAAGCTACTCAAAAGACAGCGTGAGCTGCCCTTTGGGCAAAGGCTCCAGAATCATGCGTTGAATCATAGAATGAATGAAGAATTCAAAAAGTACTTTCCCACTTGCGATTACATTCCAATTCTAAGAAGCTCAGAGACTAACAGGTACTGGTTTAATGAGAATCTGTTGAAGGTTAAAGTCAAGAACCAGTACTTAAACCTCAGCGAAGCAGTAATTGATATCATCGGCACTTATATGGAAACTAAGAAAATCGCCTTTGAAAGGTTTATTCGATTTTGTGAAAGCTCCAAAACTTTAGGCGAGAAAGAAATAGTTGAATTTATAAAGAATCTGGTAGAGCCAACTGCCGACGCAAGAATATTTGAGATCGTAAGTTATAGCATACTCAAATACTACTACCACGACCAAAACATATACTGGGGGTTCGAGATTGATAAGATTCAAGAGGATAGACTTAAGCTTTTTAAGACAGGTCGCACAAATGCAAATGATGGAGGTATTGATTTCGTAATGAAACCATTAGGGCGCTTTTTCCAAGTTACCGAAACTGTGGACGTAAACAAGTATTTCTTAGACATAGACAAAATCGAAAAATACCCAATAACATTTGTGGTAAAGTCATTGGACTCGGTTGCAGCACTGGAAAAAAGAATAAAAGAACAAGCAGAAAAGCAATATTCAATTAAGGCGATAGTGTCACGATATATGAGATGCATCGAGGAAATCGTTAACATTCCTATTCTCATAGAAAGATTCAGGGAGGCTGTTAAGCAGGGGCACTTGAGCAACATTTTGGCTGAGATTATCAACCAGAGCAAAGTTGAATTCAGTTACGAAGACGATTACGATATCAGCAACTACGAGGACATGGCTACAGGTAAGGAGTAAACTTTAAGAAATCCGGACAATAAAGGCACGCGTGGACGCTTTTTACAAAAGTCCAGCGCTATGAACCGACTTCATGGACAGAGATGCTGACATTTCGGTTGATTTTGCGGGGATTAAGTTAGCTAACCCGGTCTTTACGGCATCAGGGACCTGTGGATATGCCGATGAATTAGCTGATTTTATGGATGTAAAGTCCCTGGGCGGTTTTATCACCAAAAGCATAACTCTCAAGCCGAGAAAAGGTCACCCGACTCCTCGGATTGTCGAGACCGACTCAGGGATGCTTAATGCCATCGGGCTGGCTAATATCGGCCTGGATAAATTCATCGAAGAAAAATTGTCCGTTATCGGGTCCGCCTTCGGCGGAGTGCCTGTTTTCGTTAATGTGGCAGGCGAAACCATCGAAGAATACGTGGCGGTGGCCGAGCGCCTCGCATCCGAAAAAACGATAGCCGGCTTTGAGCTAAATATAAGCTGTCCGAATGTCGCCAAAGGCGGGATATACTTCGGGACCGACCCGGCGATTGTAACGGAAATTACCTCTGCGGTAAAGAAGGCCGCCGGAGAGAAGGTCTTAATGGTCAAACTCCCCCCTGCCGTCACGGACATAAGCACAATTGCCCGAGCGGCTGTTGATGGCGGTGCTAATGCAATTAGTTTAGTCAACACCTTTACAGCAATGGTTATTGATATCGAAACCCGCAAACCCGTCCTGGCCAACAGGACGGGCGGGTTGTCGGGGCCGGCGATAAAACCCATCGCGGTTTACTTAGTCAACAAAGTTTACAGGGAGGTCGCCAGAGACCGCGGAATACCGATTCTTGGTATGGGCGGAATCAGAACTGCGTCGGATGCTATCGAATTTATTATTGCGGGAGCATCGGCGGTAGCAGTCGGGACAGCGAGTTTCGTTGAGCCGGCCTGTGCGGTAAAAATTATCGAAGGGATAAAGAAATACTGTGTCCGCCACAAAATCACGCACATCAAGGAGCTGGTAGGGACACTCGCAGAGTAAAACCGCAGCGAAGAACAGTGGGCGGCTGCTTGACGTTCCCGCTAAGTTTGGGTAGTGTATGCTCGTGCCGTTTCTAAAAAATAACAGTTTTTTGTCATTGCGAGGCCTGTAAAATCCGGCCCGTCTAAAGCAGGGACGGACGGCAATCTCAAATACATAGATATGCAAAGTGTTTTTACATAGGAAAAAGTTACACTTTTTTATTAGAAACGGCACTCGTTAAAATGATAACACGCCAACTAATAGCGAAAAGGAGCACAGCAAGATGGCTAATGATATGGAACAATTATACGCCCAGAGGCTGAAACGCTACGTCACCGCAATGCGGAACGAAAAGCCGGATATGATTCCGATTCGGCCGTTCGTAGCCGAATTCACGGCTAAATATGCCGGCTACACCTGCCAGGAGGTAACGCACGACTTCGAGAAGGCGTTTGTAGCCGCCCGCAAATGCGCTGCCGATTTCGACTGGGACGCCGTGGTCGCCAATATGGTTTACGTCTGGACCGGTCTGACCCAGGCCATTGGGCTAAAGTATTATGCGGCTCCCGGAATCGACATTTCGCCCGATGTCGGGTTTCAATACATCGAGCCTCCTGAGGACCGGGCGTTTATGAAGCCGGATGAATACGACCAGCTTATCGAAGACCCAACCGGGTTTTTGTTCAATGTCTGGCTTCCACGCGTGTCAACTGACGTCAGCGCTATGGGCCAGCCGACATCATATCGCAACAACCTGTCCTTCCTGAAAGGCGGGATGGCAATGCTATCATACTTCAATGGATTCGGCAAACAGATTGAGCTGTTGCGAACCCAGTCCGGAACCGTCTCAGCCATCGCAGGTATTCTCAAGGCGCCGTTTGACATTATCGCCGACAAGCTTCGCGGCTATCTCGGCTTGCTCACGGACCTGCTTGAGCGGCCGGCCAAGGTCCTCGCTGCCTGTGAGGCAATGATGCCGCAACTGTTGCACGTTGCTCTCTCCGGAGCGGACCCCGACAAGAATGTCCCTATCGGGTTCTGGATGCATCGCGGATGTGTGCCGTTCGTCTCTATGGAGCATTTCAATAAATTTTATTGGCCGACATTAAAGCCGATTATTGAGGAAATCTGGTCGCACGGTCATCAGGTTCTGTTCTATGCGGAGGGCAACTGGAATGCACACCTGAAGGCGTTTGCCGAGCTGCCGGAGAAGAGTATCGTCTATCACGTTGACCAGGCCGACATTTTCCAGGTGCACAAGGTGCTCGGCCATAAGTTTTGCATCAGCGGCGGTATTCCCAATTTTCTATTAAGCTACGGCACGCCGCAGGATGTGCGGGATTATTGCAAAAAGGTAATAGACGGCGTAGCCCGCAATGGCGGCTACATTATGGACGCCGGTGCTATTATGCAGAATGATACGAAGGTTGAAAATGTAAGGGCTATGACAGAATTCACCCGCGAATACGGAATATACTGAATTGATTATTGATGAATGATTATTGATTATTGTATCGGAGCAGAGTTTTATCATGGCTAAGCAGAAGAAACAAAAAAGAAAACCTGGCGTCTGTATTCCCTGGGAAGAAAAGTTAAAGGAGCTGCCCAAGATTTCCGGCGACAAAGAGCTTGTCCGGAAAGTATGGGAAGATATTGACGCGTTGGGCTACGTTTACATCTGGCAGTGCTTGCTTTCGTTTTGAGAGAGCAACGTCGATTATTACATAACCGGAGGTCGTGCTATGAGTAAATGGCAGCATCCCACACGCCGTGCCTTTCTAAAGAGAGCTACTGTTATTGCCGGGGGTATGGCAGGATTCCCCTATATTGTTCCATCGTTTGCGATGGGGCAAGTCGCACCGAGCAACCGGATAACGCTGGGCTTTATTGGTGTCGGCGACCACGGCGTAGCAGTCAACCTGAACAATTTCCTGGCAAACTCAGATGTTCAGGTTCTGGCTGTTTGTGACGTAGATACGAGCCGCCGCAACAAAGCTCGTGACATTGTGAACCAGAAGTCCGGCAACAATGACTGCGCAGCTTATAATGACTTTCGTGAAATTATAAGCCGGGACGACATCGACGCAGTGATGATTTCAACGCCAGACCACTGGCATGTTCCGATTGCGATAGCCGCCGCCAAGGCAGGCAAAGACGTGGAATGCGAGAAGCCAACATTGACGGTTCAGGAAGGCCGTGTCCTCGTTGACTCTATGAAACGCTATGGACGTGTCTTTCAATGGTCAACGGAGGACCGGGCCGTTTATGAGTACCACAGGATGTGTGAGCTGGTTCGCAATGGGCGTATAGGCAAGGTGCATACAATTCGTGTGGAGCTGCCGAGCGGCCCCAATACCCCGGGTGACTCTACGCCTATGCCGGTGCCGAAGGAGCTGGATTATGATATGTGGCTTGGCCCGGCTCCCTGGACGCCTTATAACAAGGACCGATGCCACTGGAACTTCCGCTGGATTCTCGATTATTCGGGCGGGATGTTGACCGACTGGGGGGCACACCTGCTGGACGGCGCACAGTGGGGAAATGATACGGAATATACGGGGCCGGTTGAGGTCGAGGGCAAGGGTGTGTTCTGTAAGGACGGGCTTTACGATACGGCTAAGGAATTCAAGATAGAATACAAATATGCCAGCGGCGTGCAACTGATTGTAACATCTGGCACGCCGAGCCTGCGATTTGAAGGAACGGAGGGATGGATTGGAAATCGGGGATGGCGCGCGCCGCTTGAAGCCAATCCCAAATCTATTCTTGATTCGGCCATCGGCCCCAACGAAATACACCTCTATACCTGCCCTGCCGGAGAGCAGCGTAACTTCCTTGACTGTGTGAAGTCACGCAAGGAATGTTACTTCCCGCCTGAAATCGGGCAGCGGTGCTTTACAATCGCGCATATCGGGAATATCTCGATGCTGCTCGGTAGAAAACTTAAATGGGACCCCGATAAGGAGCAATTTATCGGCGACCAGCAGGCCAACAGGATGCTGTCACGGTCGATGCGCAGTCCCTGGCGGCTGGAGAATTGATTATTGATTATCTTCAATTGATTATTTTTAAGGAGGCACTATGAGAGCTCGGGAAAATATCTCAGGCACAGTTTCGCTGGTTTCTGTGGTTGTACTGCTATCGGTATTGAGTGCTGGCCAAGTAGTTGGCAGCGAAAAGATTAACTTAGTGGGCGATGATTTTTCCGCCTGGCGAGGTGACACCGGCGAATGGCAGATTGTCGGCGATGTCTTCAAAAAACCTGATAACGAGAAATTACTGGGTAGTAACCCCGGCAAGGGCGTTGTTGTAAATGGTCCCACCGGCAGGACATCGCACCTTTTCAGCAAGGCAGAATTCGGCGATGTGGCTGCCCATATCGAATTTATGGTTCCGAAGGAGTCGAACTCAGGCGTTTATTTTATGGGGCGCTACGAAATCCAGGTGTTAGACAGTTGGCAAAAAGAATCGGACTACGCAGGTAACGAATGCGGCGGTATCTATCAGCGATGGGACGACAACAGAACCCCACAGGGCTACGAAGGCCATTCGCCGAGGGTCAACGTTTCCAAGCCGCCCGGAGAATGGCAGACGTTCGATGTGGTATTTCGTGCGCCGCGATTTGATAACGAAGGGAAAAAGATTTCCAACGCCAGGTTTGAAAAGGTTGTCCACAATGGGCTTGTAATCCACGAAGACGTGGAACTTACCGGACCGACGAGGGCCAGTGCTTATAACGATGAAAAACCGACCGGGCCGCTAATGCTGCAGGGCGACCACGGGCCGGTGGCATACCGCAATGTCTGGCTTGCGCCCGCAGGGCCAAACCCCTTCTTTGCGATGGATACCGGCACAAAGGACGTCAAGCATAAAACCGCAAAGGAGCAGGCCGAGATGCTCAAGGAGCTGGGATATGACGGTATCGGCATAGAGTACGCCGGAGCCGAACAATTGGCCGAAATGCTGCAAGAGCTGGACAAAAATGACTTGAGACTGTTTGCCGTTTATCTTGGCGTGAACGTTGACCCCAACCAGCAGAAATACGACCCGAAACTAAAACAGGCAATCAAGATATTAAAAGGCCGCAATACGATACTCTGGCTTTTTATTGTGAGCGGGACGCGTAAGCCCTCTTCACCGGAAGGTGATGAGCGTGCGGTGGAAATCATCCGGGAGATTGCAGATATGGCAGCCCAGTCCGGGGTGCGGGTGGCGATGTATCCCCACCTTGGGTTCTGGGTCGAGCGGGTGGAAGACGCTGTGCGGGTAGCGAAAAAAGTGGACCGCAAAAACGTGGGTGTAACCTTCAATCTATGTCACTGGCTAAAGGTTGACGATGAAAAAAATATGGGGTTTCTGATAAAATCAGCGATGCCATATCTATTCGTGGTAACCATAAATGGTGCAGATAGCGGCGGTAAGGATTGGAATCAGCTAATCCAGACGCTGGACCGCGGCTCTTTCGATATGCAGCGGTTTTTGAAAACTCTCAAGGATTCAGGCTATACCGGCCCGATTGGACTACAGGGCTATGGTATAGGGGGCGATGCGCACGATAACCTGAAGCGCTCGATGAGTGCATGGCGTCAGCTTTCCAAACGACTCCAGGCAGACAAAGATTAGAAAACCCGATAGCACGTTGTGGAGCGAGCAATGGAAACCCTCAAGTTATTACGCGACTATTTTCCGACGGCGATTTTTACCGGCAAGTGTCTGGTTTTCATAAGCGAAGACTGGCGTGTCGAGCTTACTGAGCATAAAGACAGCGACTTTAGCAAGTCCCAGGCTGAGCCTTCCATAATACGTCTGAGAATCTCCAGGAAGACGCTCGACAGCGGCTTTGTCCTGAGCCATTATGAGGATTTTCAGCTTGCATCGCTCGGCGAGCTGGCCGACCAGATTGAAAAATACGTGCAGTCGGCAATCGGTAGAAACATCAAAGAAAATGTTGAATGACTATCGGTGCTGCGCAATTGGCGTTTCGAATTGCGAACTCCCGAGACGCAGGCTGTAAGGCTTTTTACGCAAGCCTGTGTGCAAATCTATGGCCAACTTGACGATTCAGGAAGTTGATGATGGCGTAATTTTTGTAGCCAAAATTGTCCCGGGCAGCAGCAGGACGGCTGTGTGCGGATTATTTGATGGAATGCTGAAGATTAAGGTCTCGGCGGCACCGGAAAAGGGAAAAGCCAATCAGTGCCTGGTCGAGTTTTTAGCCAAACAGCTCAGTGTAAAAAAGAATGCTATTCGTGTAACATCGGGCTGGACAGGCCGGATTAAACGTCTGCAGGTTTCGGGCATTTCGGCTGCAATGCTGCTAAGAAAATTGAATCTAAATAATAAATAGGACTGCGGCTAATGAGTAAATCATCCCTGCTGCCACCACAGAGCAGACCTAAAACGCAAAAAGACCTTCGCGGGGGACTCCGTAATTTTGCAGTCAACGCCGTTAGAAAATCCGAAGGGGGCATGGCATGGTAGAAGGAAAAGAGGAAATTTCTAATGGGATGGACGAGACTTCACTAAGATACATGCTGAAGTTAGCAACCCCAATGGTAGTTACCACCTTATCTTTCACTATTATGCAGTTTGTCGATAGATTTATGGTTTCACGTCTGGGGACCGATGCTCTGGCGGCGATATTACCTGCCAGCGTTGTAAGTTTCCTGCCGACCAGCTTCGCAACAGGCGCAATGACAAGTCTTAACACATTCATCAGTCAAAGTCTCGGCAAAGGCGACAGAGGGGACTGCTCGAATTATTTTTGGCAAATGTTACATGTCGGCTTTGTGTATTTTGTGGTTGTGGTAGCGGTTATGTGGCCGGCAGCACCGTGGATATTCAAAATGATGGGGCAGCCGCAGGGGGTGGCCAATATGGAAGTAATATATTTTCGAATTATGCTTTATGCCCACTTAGCGGCGGTTATTAACTATGCGAGCGCTCAGTTTTTTATCGGCATCCATCGTCCGGTTATTACGATGTGCTCGTCACTATGCGGGCAGGTGGTTAATGTGGCAGCCAATTACGTGCTGATTTTCGGCCACCTCGGTTTTCCGCGGATGGGAATTGCAGGTTCGGGCTGGGGAACATTTATCGGGATAACAATCGCGGCCGCCATAAATATGGCTGTGTTTCTGGGCGGCGATATGAACAGGACTTTCAAGTCCCGGCGAACAGTGAATATCGATTTCAGCAAAATGTATGACCTGCTGAAAGTCGGGATTCCCGTGGGATTCGGGTTAACGGCAAATGTCGCACTATGGGGGGTGATTTTGCTGGCCCTGGTCGGGAGATTCGGTAAAGAGGCACTGGCGGCGACAAGCGCCGCGCTTTCTTACACGAGCGTCTCGGTTATGCCAATTGTGGGAATAGGGACGGCCTTAACAGCGGCCGTTGGTAAGACTATTGGTGAAGACAGAAAGAATCTGGCAGCTAAACAAACCGCTGTTTGCTTGAGAATTGTGATTGTCTATATCGGATTAGTCAGTCTTTGCTTTTTGTTATTCAGAAATGCCCTGATGGCTTTTTGGTCCTCCGACAATAAGGTAATCGAAGTTGGCGTCAATATCCTGATTTGCGCCGCTATATACCAGGTTTTTCAAGCCGTGCGAGTTATTTACGATGGGGCTCTCCGGGGCGCAGGTGACACCGTCTGGCCGGCATTTGTATCGGCATTGGGGGCGACAGTAATATTAGGATTGGGAGGGCTATTTACGGTTAAGCTTTTCCCCTCTCTCGGGTCTCTGGGACCGTGGGTTGCCGCTACATTTAGTATGATTTTAGTGGGACTGGCTAACCGCTGGAGATTTAAGACAAACAAGTGGATGAATATAGACCTCTTCAAGCAGCGAGTGCCGGTTATGCCGGTTCCGACTGACGCGGTGGTTGAGTAGTATCCGGTATCTCGCCTTTCAAGTTTTAATCTAAAGCAATGTAATGACCGCTATCAGTCCGCAAGTTTTCGCAGGCGGATATTGCGAATTGCCGCCGTTGTGCGCCACGAGGCGATACCCAGAGGCTGGGAGGGGTCAACTTCCGGCCGGATGCTAATCTTTCGGCCGGTAGTCACTACATCAACAAGCTTTTCGTCGTCAAGCCACGCTTCGATTTTGTCGGGTGTAACACGCAGGCGGACGCGATACCATCGGCCATTCTCGAACGAAATAACTCGCGTAGTTTCGTTGTTGGCAGCATCATAGTAATCGATGTTGGATAGACCGCAGACCGTGCCGCCCCAGCCGCCAAGAATTAGCGAACAGGGGTTGGGGCCGACGGGAAAAGTCAGGCCGCAAAAAAAGTCGCTGCCCACAACCCGCATCGCTTCGAGAGTGATTTCATAGCTCATACGGACAAGCGGCCCTGCCCAATTGATGCCGGTGAGGTCGTTGCCCATCTCGAGCACGATTGTGCCGTCTTTGACGGAGATATTACCCTGGCCGCCAAATTCGGTAACCTTCCACTGCCCCAAAGTTCTACCATCGAACAAACTAATTTCGCGCTGGCCTTGACATCCCTCCAGCCCCACCACAGCAAACAGCAATACTGTGCACAGAATGCCGCGGGACGTGCAGGATATCACAGACAACGGACGGCGAAGTAACGCCCCTTCCCTGATAGTTTGTTTTCTGCTCATAACATTTCTCCCGACATTAAAAAATCACATTGAAAAGAATAACCTCAAAATGTAAACTATACAATAGTTATGTACCCAAACCAACCGATTTTTGGCAGGTGATTGTGAAGAAACGCAAAACAAGGAGGAGCTATCTGACGATAAAATTCTTATAGGCAAGTACTTGTCGCAGACCCGACGTCCGAAACGACATTTTCGATTGTCGATTGGAAATCGTCAATTGGCAATCGTCAATCGTCTGTGTCCGCGGCAACGGTTGGACCGAAAGCTTAAATACAATTGCAAAACCGATGAAGCAAACTTTTGCGATAATAACTTGTGTTCTGATTTTTGGGCCACAGGTATCTTTGGGCCGAAATGAGCCCCTCGCTAATGAGGATAAGGCAGGTCTATATGCCAAGTCAATTGAAGAGGTCCTTCGGATTAGTGAGGATGAAGTCGATTTAGCTACGGCTGCTTTGATTATTTCCGAGCAATGGAGTGATATGGTTCATGGGCGAAGGCATCTATCGGCATTAGATGATATGGCACTGGAAATCCGTGACAGACTCATCCGCCAAAAACTGAAGGCAAATTTTCAGGCAATCCCTCTGATAAACAAATACCTGTTTGATGAGTGCCTCTTCCAACCTATTTCGGAAGCGATTGACCCGAATGATTTGTTCCTGCACTCGGTGCTGGATAAAAAACGAGGGTATTGCCTGAGTTTATCAATTCTTTATCTCTCATTGGCTGAACGGCTCGGTCTGCCTTTATATGGGGTGGTTGTGCCGGGGCACTTTTTTGTCAGATACGATGACGGGCGAGTGAGATTCAATATCGAAACGACAGGCAAAGGCAGCCGGGCTCCTGATGAATACTATGTCAATAAATTCAAAGTGCCGCAAGGTGACAACAGCAGTATTTATATGAGGAACCTGAACAAAATCCAGACGCTGGGCTGCCTTTTCAACAATCTGGGGAACGTTTATTCTGACATTGGCAATTACGAGCTTGCACTGCTGGCGCTTGTAAGAGCCGTTGAGATAAATCCAACATTATCTGAGTCCCGGTCCAATCTGGGGAACGTTTACCTTAAAAAAGGTCAGGTGGACGATGCAATATACCAATATCAGGCAGCGCTGGAAATTAATCCAAACGACCATAAGACATTTAATAACCTCGGGAACGCATACACCGAGCGCGGATGGCTAAATTACGCGGTCGCACAATATTTGCGCTCGCTCGAGCTGGACCCGAATTTCATAGATGCCTACAAGAACCTGGCCATAGTTTATTGCAAGCAGGAAAGATACGGCCAGGCAATACTGCAATTGAAACAGGCAATTGCTATACAGCCGAACAATGCCGACTGCCGCAGTCAACTGGGCGATGTTTACGGCCAGATGGGCAATTATGAAGTAGCGACATCCGAATATAAAAAGGCCCTGGCCGTTAAGCCGAATTTTGCCGATGCCATTTACGGCCTGGCCCTTTGCTACAACAAGCTGGGTATGGTTGATGACGAAATAGCAGCATACAAGAAGGTTCTGGCTATCAAGCCCGATATGCTGGCGGCGCTGATAAACCTCGGGAACGCGTATTTCGGGCAGAAGAAATTTGCCTCGGCCATCGAGCAATATAAAAAGGCCGCCCGGATAAAGCCGGACGAGGCTTCGATTCACTTCAATCTCGGAGCTGCATATTCTAATAGTAAGAATTACGAGCAGGCAGTTGCCGCATACCTGCGGGCGGTTGAGATTGACCCGCAAATGACTGATGCACACTACGGCCTCGCGGTTGGGTTTTACCAGTTAAAAAAATACGACCTCGCCTGGAAACACATAAAAATTGCCCAGCAGCTCGGCGCAGAGGTCTCCCAGGACCAGCTCAACGCCATCAAAAGTAAATTGAAATAGACTAAACCGCGTTGATTTTGTAGGACCAGTCACCATCTTCAATTAGCTATGGCGAATCAGCTACCCTTTATTTTCACAAAATCCTCCTATCTTGATTGATTTGCAAAATAATCAGACTAAAATCATCTTATAAAACTATGGAAAGCATGAGCTTTTTTGGAGAAAGACCGATATGTTTAACCAGCTAAATAAAGTCCGGCAGATTACGGGTGCAATACTTGCTTGTGCGATTCTGTTTGGCTTGGCTGCGACGGCTTTTGCAGAGGTGGCAAAAACACAAGAGGTAGTCGAGCCGATTCAACTGCACCAGGACAATCCCCACTATTTTTTGTGGCGAGGCAGGCCGACGATTTTGATAACCTCCGGTGAGCATTACGGGGCAGTGCTTAATCGGGCCTTTGACTACAAGAAGTATCTTGAGACACTCCAGTCGCACGGCTTTAATCTGACAAGGACATTCAGCGGAGCATATTGCGAGCCGGTCGGGGCGTTTGGTATTCAGAACAATACCCTGGCGCCGGCAAAAGACCAGTTGATATGCACGTGGGCCCGCAGCGATGCGCCCGGCTACGCAAATGGGGGCAACAAATTTGACCTCACAAAATGGGATGTGGCCTACTTCGAGCGCCTGCAAGACTTTGTCGGCGAAGCAAGCAGACGCGGCATTGTGGTCGAACTGGTGCTCTTTTGCCCCTTCTACGAAGAATCTATGTGGAAACTCAGCCCGATGAATGCTGCCAATAACGTCAATGACATCGGCAAGGTCGAACGCACCGAGGTCTATACGCTCAAGCATCCCAACCTGCTCGCCGTGCAGGATGCAATGGTTCGCAAAATAGCTGGCCAGCTGCAGGACTTCGACAATCTCTATTATGAAATCTGCAACGAGCCATACTTCGGCGGCGTGACGCTCGAATGGCAAAACCATATCGCCGAAACCATCGCCAAGGCGGAGGCGGACTTCAAGGCGAAACATCTGATTGCCCAAAACATCGCCAATAAGGGCCGGAAGATTGTTAATCCCAATCCACAGGTGTCGATTTTCAACTTTCATTACGCTAAACCGCCCGATACCGTAGCCGACAACTATGGCCTGAACAAAGCAATCGCTGACGATGAAACGGGCTTTGCCGGCAGCGAGCCAAAGCCATATCTGCTGGAGGCCTGGGACTTTATCATTGCCGGCGGCGGAGTCTATGACAACCTCGACTACTCATTTACCGTCGGCCACGAAGACGGAGCAGCAGAAATTAATGCACCAGGTGGCGGCGGGCCGGTATTCCGAAAACAGTTAGAGGTGCTCAAGGATTTCATCAGCGGCTTTGACTTTATCAGGATGAAGCCGGACAGTTCAGTCATCAAAGGTGGAGTGCCCGAGAAGTCAACCGCGCGAGCCTTGGTCGAAGCAGGCCGAGCTTATGCTATCTATATAAATGGCGGCAGTGAAGCAGCGTTAGTGGTCGAACTATCCGCTGGAACTTACAGGGCACAATGGGTGAGCACGAAAACGGGAAAGGTCGATAAGGAAGAAACCTTTGAGCACAGCGGTGGCGGTCGGACGTTGCGTTCGCATGAGTATGTCGATGACATCGCCCTGCGCATCCGAAAAATCCCATAAGACGAGAACATGGTTCTCACAAAACTATTGATGTTACCACGCCGAGCGCGTATATTGTTTGGGCAGATAAACTAATTACCTTATCAATATCAGTGGAGGTTGTTATTGTGCGGCCTATTAAAATGGTAATTGCAGTTGTCCTTATAAGCGTAATCTTCGCCAATGTGAAAGCCCAGCAAACCGACTTCAATCCCGACTTGTCGGGATACTATGGCTTTGGCGAAATGGAGATAATCAAGCTCGACTGGGGGATAAAAGACTTAAAGGTCGCTGATTTTAACGGCGACGGCCGAAACGACATCGCCGTGGTCAATAACATAAAGTCCAGGATAGAGCTGCTGCTTCAAAAAGAATCTGTCGGGCCGGCTGAAACAGAGGTAGCTGTTGACCCTAATGACGTAAATGTAAATGTAATCACCCCCCCTACCCGTTTTGAGAGACAGGGCATACCGCTCTCCCAAAAAGTGTATTGTCTGGCTTGCGGAGACTTGGACTCAGACAAAATAATGGACCTCGCTTTTTATGGTGAGCCGAGGGGTCTGTATGTGATATTGCAAAAGACCAGCGACACCGAAGCAGGCCAGCCCGCCCCCGATGTATCGGGGTCGGCGGGCAAGCCAAAGACATTGAGCTGGCGAACAAAGAAAAAAATCAACATCGATGATGGTCTCTTAACCTCCAATGCGCTGGTCTGCGCCGACCTCAATAACGATGGCGCTGCGGATCTGGCTCTGGCCGGTCGCGATTGCGTTTATATCCTCTTGCAAAAGGATGGCTCATTGGCGGAGCCGGTCAAATATCCCACCGGAGCACAAATGCTGGGTATTGAAGTGGGCGACCTCAACGGCGATGGTATAAACGACCTTATACTGGTAACGAGCGATAACGAGAAGCCTCTATATGTTCGGTTTGGTCTCAAGACGGGACAGTTCGGCCCGCAGGTGCAATTTTCTATTGAGAAGCCGTATATATTTAAACTGCACAACATAGATGGCCAGGTTGGTGACGAAATACTCAGCGTTGACGCCGGCAGTGGGCGGTTAATTTGCTACAAGCTCACTGCCGAAAAACAGAAAGATGCCGATTGGCCAATCCTGTCTTACCCTCTCACTTCAGGTGAAGGAAGCACCAAGCGTGATTTGGCCGTTGCTGATTTCGATGGTGATGGCCTGGCCGATGTGACGATTAGTGAGCCGGGAGCTGCGGAGCTTGTCTTCTATAGACAAATAGCGGGGCTTGGGTTAACCGAGCCCGTGAGATTTCCCGCCTTCACCGATATCACGAGCTTATGCACCGCAGATATTAATTCCGATGGCAAAACTGAACTGGCTGTTTTGAGCGTTAAGGAAAAGGTAATCGGCATAAGCGAATTCAAGGACGATAGATTATCTTTTCCCAAACCCATTGATTTAACCGGTGAGCCGCTGGCAATGAACATCGCCGATATTGATAGCGATGGCAGTATGGACTGCGTTTACGTGTCCAGGGACGCCAACGACATCAGGACTTTCAGAACAATATATAATCTCGCCGCGGCGAACAAAATCGGAGCTGATTTGGCAAAAGGTAAAGGTAAAACGTCAAAGGCCGCCCAGAAAACGGGCACCGCTACACCGGCTTTGGAACTTAAGAAGCTCACATCCAATCCCGAGGGTTTGAAAGTAGTTGATGTTGACCAGGACGGCTTACAGGATGTTCTGGTATTTGTCGGCTATGAGCTTCCCATATTAGTTCACCAGGTGCGAAAAAGAGAATTTGAAATAATTGACTCGCCGAAAGCGCAGGCCGGTCTGGTTAAAAATGCAAGTTTGCGCTCGATTGCTGTCGCCGACGTGGATGGCAAAACAGGCAAAGAGTTGCTGGTAGCAGAAAAGAGCTTCGCAAGAAGTCTGGTTTTCTCTGAGGCAGGAATCTGGACCATCATTGACCAATACAATGCCAAGAGCACGGAGAACCAAATTTCCGCCGTTGCCGCTTTTGATATCGGTGGTGAGAATTTAGGCGGCAGACCTGCTATCCTGCTGCTGGATGGCCAAAAAGGTCAGCTTCAAATACTCAAAAGCGGAGAGGACAAAACCTACCGGCTCGAAAAAGAATTAGATGTCGGCAAATGGAACGCGGCGGCGAATCTAAAGATGCTGTTTACGCCGCTCACAGGCAAGGAGGCTAAAAGCATTCTCCTGTTCGATGGCGAGAAATTTGCACTTATAACGCCGCCAACCGCCAGTGAGGTCCGACAAAACCTGGAACAGCAATTCAGCTATGAGACGCAGATAAAGGACGGCAGTTATGGTAACCTCATAGCGGGCGATATTAACTCTGATGGGCAGCCCGACATCATTATGGTAGAATATAAGCGAAATCATATTGAAATACTTACACTTGATTCCAACAACAAGCCCACCCCTGCAATGCGGTTTAAAATATTCGAGGAGAAAAGTTACCGCGAAGATAGAAGTGCCGGCAGGTCCGGCGTTGAGCCGCGGGAGCTAATCATCGCGGACGTTACAGGCGACGGCAAAAATGACCTGGTAACTATCATCCACGACCGCATAATCATTTATCCTCAGGATTAGTTTCGCATTTTGCGCCTCGAAAAATGGCCGGAAACGTGAATAAGGTTTTTGTTGCGCTCAGCGGTGGAGTGGATAGCTCCACGGCGGCCGCGCTATTGCTAAAGGCCGGATTCGAATGCGCGGGCGTATTTATGAAAACTTGTGACAGGGCCGCCCACGCACAGCACGATGCCCAGGAGGTCGCCGAGAAACTGGGTATAAAACTTTACGTGCTGGACCTTCGGGATGATTTCCGGCTGATTCTTGAGTATTTCTGCAGCGAGTATAGAAAAGGTCGGACGCCCAATCCCTGCGTTCTCTGCAACAGGTCTATGAAGTTCGGGAAATTGTGGGATTTTGCGCAAAGTAAGGGAGCACAGTTGTTTGCTACCGGCCATTACGCAAGGGTGATTTCGCACAATGAGCAGGCGGGCTTATACGCAAGTGTCAATCCAGCCAAAGACCAATCTTACGCCCTGACAATGATTGATAAAAATATCCTGCCTTATATCATTTTGCCGATGGGTGACTACTCGAAGGACCAGACGCGAGAAATGGCGGCGGATTTCGGTTTAGGCACGGAACATAAGCCCGAGTCGCAGGAGATTTGTTTTATACCCAACGATGACTATGTGGCCACGCTTGAGCAGCGATGTCCCGAACTCGTTCGTGAGGGCAACATTGTGGATAGCACCGGCAAGATTCTCGGCAAACATAACGGCATGCACAGATTCACCATCGGCCAACGGCGAGGCCTGCGTGTTGCAATGGGCGTGCCCTATTATGTGGTGAAAATCGATGCGGAAACCAATACGGTTACGCTCGGCCCTGGGGAAGAGGCTATGCACAGGAAATTACTGGCGACAGGGGTGAGCTGGCTTACAGATGAGCCGGCATCCGCCTTCCGTGCAAAGGTGAAAATACGCTACAACGATAGAGGCGCCCCTGCAACGGTTTCTCCACAAGGCAATATCGCCATTGTTGAATTTGATAAGCCACATTTCGCAATAACACCAGGGCAGCTTGCTGCTTTTTACATCCAGGAGGGAGACAATAGCAGAGTTGTGGGTGGCGGATGGATTGACAAGGTAACTGATTAATAGTATAGTGAATGCAGATAACACTTACAACAAACGGAATATACACACCGCTTCGCAACAAGGATTGTAGCAAATCGAAGGTGGAACCCAGGGCTAAAAACAGAACGTCTAAATCTTTACGAGTATCGGCGGCTTATGATTATGCAAAGTAAGGATGACATTTTGAGCTTGCTGCGAGAAAAAGGAGCCCAGGCGGCTCGGCAGGCACACCGGGGGTTAATATTGCAGCCGGGCGCGATTGGCGACTGCATATTAACTTTGCCGCTGGCCGGGTTTATGAAAGAGCATATCGGACTTGGTGCGGTTGATGTCCTCGGACATACTGAATACATCGGCATCCTGCCGGGCAGGACCTGTGTTGATGGTATCCGTTCCATAGATTCACTGGACTTACATCGGTTGTTTGCTGACACAAAAGCCTTCGACCTCGCGGATGGCGACCCTTTGATAAACGCTTTCGCAGACTATGCCTGGATCGCAACATTTCTGGGCGAGCCGAACAGCAACTTTGAGCAAAACCTGATTTTCACCGCCAACTGCAGCCATAGTGCTGGAGTGATAACCTTATCCACGAAGGCGCCGGACGGCGTCTCTGAGCATATAACCGGCTTTTATACACAGCAATTTATCGACCAAAGCGGTCTGTTTTTACAGCCGTGGCAGTTCCAGCACGAGGACTGTTTAATAAAAGCAACCGAAGCGGACATAAAGGCGGGCAAAGAGCTGCTTAAAGAAATAAACCTCGACCCTGCGGGGAAGGTAGTCGTTATTCAACCAGGTAGTGGCGGCGAAAAAAAATGCTGGCACATAGACAATTTTTTGGCTGTAGCCAAGCAGTTCGTTTCAGAAGGTATCCAGGTGGTATTCTTGTTGGGGCCGGCAGAGCTGGACAGATTCAACAATGCAACGATTAAAACTATAAAAAGCGTTGCAAAGTGCTTGACAGGCCTGCCTTTGACGCAAGTATTGGGGCTTTTGAGCTGCGCGGACGGATTTATCGGCAATGACAGCGGTATTACACATCTGGCTGCGGGATTAGGCATCAGGACATTGGCTGTCTTTGGCCCGACCAATCCGGCTGTGTATAGACCCATTGGGCCGGCTGTAACAGTATTAGCGAGCAAAGCCGCAGCCTTTGCCAGGAAACCCTCGGCAAGGCTACAGCAGAAGCTTATGGCGGCTTTACTGGCATAACGCTGGGGAATCAATTGCCGGGGCAATTCCAGAATAATAGCACAGAGGGTTATTATTTTTTGCCTTACATCGGGGCTGCGAGTTGACCACCCTGTTTTTTTTGTTATAATAAACGGGTTTGGGTATTAGAGGCCAGCTGGACCTCATTTTGCAAAGAAATCGCAAAATGCCGGCCAAGTTTGTGAAATTGGCCAATACTATATGTTGAAAGCTTTTTTATAAAGGCACTTGTATGGAGAAAACCTTAGCTGAATTAGCCGAATATATAGGCGGACGGGTTTTCGGCGACCCCAACGTTGTTATCAGGTCTGCTGCCACGCTCGGACGAGCTGGCGAAGGTGATATTAGCTTTTTGACCAACCGCAAATATGAAAAGCAACTGCGGACAACCAAGGCAAGTGCGGTAATTGTAGGCAAAGAAACAACCAGTGCATCGGTCCCTCTTCTGATAGCTGAAGACCCCTACTATGCTTTTATGCAAATTATGGTGCTGCTGCACGGGCATCGCAAACACAAAAAGGTGGGTATCAGCCCTCGGGCATCGATTTCGGATAACGCGAAAATTGGCGCAGACTGCCATATTCACGATTTCGCGGCAATATCCGACGATGCAAAAATCGGGGACGGCTGTGTAATTTACCCCTGTGCCTATATCGGCCCAGGAGTGCAAATCGGTAATGACACCGTAATATACCCTAACGTTACGATTTATGATGGGTGCAAAATAGGCAATCGTGTAATTATAAATGCAAACTCAACTATCGGCGAAGACGGTTTCGGCTACGCCAGCCACGACGGCGCACATCACAAAATACCTCAGATTGGCAGTGTGATTATAGAAGATGACGTAGAAATTGGTGCATGCTGCGGAATCGAACGAGGCACACTCGGCGACACCGTTATAGGCCAGGGCAGTAAGCTGGGTGACCTGGTTACGATAGGTCACGGCACAAGAATAGGTCCACACTGCTTGTTTGTGGCTCAGGTAGGAATTGCCGGCTCGACCACCCTCGGGCATCATTGTGTGGTCGGCGGCCAGGTGGGTATCGTGGGCCACATCAATATCGGAAACAATGTTACGATTGCAGCCCAGGCCGGCGTTATTAACGACATTCCAGACGGGCAAACGGTATTAGGTGCACCTGCTATTGAAGTAAATCAAGGCAAGCGTGCGTATGGTATGATACAATATCTGCCTGAGATACGGCAAAATATTCGCAATCTCCAGACGCAGCTTGAACGGCTTGTCCCGCCCGCCGAATCTGGTTCTGAAAAACCGGCTGGAGAGTAGCTGTCTTTTTGCTCAGCCGTATTTCAGTTTGCATAATACCAACCTCGATTCGACAATTTCTTGGTATCGTATCTAATTATGAATAGTTCGGACGTCCTTGGCTTAATTGCCGGAGAGGGTAGGTTGCCTTTTCTCGTGGCTGCCGGCGCCAGAAAAGCAGGATTAAGAGTAATTTGCGCGGGCCTGGAGGATAACGCAGACTCAAGTCTTGCTAACGAAGTTGACGTGTTTTACCGCGTCGCCCTCGCTCGGCCGGGGGCCTGGATACGCAAGCTAAGAAAGCACAACGTAACCCGAACGATTATGGTCGGGCGAATTGCCAAGCGACGAATTTTCACGCCCTGGCGAATCCTGCGGTACCTGCCCGATTGGCGGGCATTTAGAATGTATTACTGGCGGCTCCGCGGTAAGAGCAAGCTTACGGACTCGTTTTTACATGCCCTGGCCGATGAGCTGGCAAGTGGCGGAATAGTATTGGAGAATTCAACAATGTATTGTAAGGAGCACTTGGCAACCGAGGGCGTGATGACGGCAAGACCGCTGCGACAATCGGTCCAGGACGATATTGAATTTGGCTGGCAAATGGTTAAAAAGCTCGCTGGGCTTGGCATTGGTCAGGCAATTGCAGTGAAGGAAAAGGAGGTAATCGCTGTCGAAGCGATAGAAGGAACAGCGGAAATGATTGAGCGGGCGGGCCAGCTTTGTAAATCGGGTGGCTGGACGCTATGCAAGGCTTCCAAGCCCAATCAGGATATGCGATTCGACGTGCCGTGCGTGGGACCTGATACCATTAAGAGTTTAGCTAAAAACGGCGGCAAATGCCTGGTGGTGGAAGCAGGCAAGACAATAATTATCGACAAACCCGAGACAATAAAACTCGCCGACGAACTCGGCATCGCTATTTTGGGACGCTGACAAATTGGACAACGATTTCGATAAAATACGACGTAGCAACTGCACGATATATGTTAGCAAAGATCTCCGTAATAATACTTTTGAACAGCTTTTAACCGCTGGCGAGAAGGAGTTGCAAGAACACTATCGGTTGCTGACAATCCCATCATCAGAATCTGCACGTGTCTATAAATTCACCATTAACTCTGACGCTACTAACAGAGAGGTTTACCTGAAGCAATATCTCTGTAGGTCTGTTTTGGATTTTATCAAACATCTTTTCCGTGACAGTCGGGCCAGGCGGGCCTTCAAGGGAACACTAATGTTGGCCGAAAATGGATTTGACGTCCCTGCCATTGCTGCAATGGGCGAACATAGATTTGGCTTTCTTCATACAAAAGATTTTTTAGTGACTTTGGCGGTTGAGGACTCAAAAAACATTTATGAATTTATTCTCAAAAACTCAGGAAACCTAACCAAAGAACAGCTCCAAAGCAAACGCGAGCTGATACGAGTGCTCGGACGAACCGTAGGCAAAATGCACGCTAAAGGTATTTTTCACGGCGACTTGCGATCAGGCAACATATTAGCAAGGCAGGAGAAAACCTGTTGGCGGTTCTTTTTTATTGATAATGAGCGAACGAAGAAATTCTGCAAGTTACCTGCTCGGCTTCAGCTAAAAAATCTGGTGCAGCTAAACCTGACCTCTCCAAATCTGCTGACCAATACCGACCGTATGAGATTTCTCAAAGAATACTGGGCCGAAAATGGAAATGGAAAAAGCAAAAGGCAAAAAAACACCTTAATAAAAAAAATTATTAGAAAAACCAACCGACGTTTAAGCCAAAAAAGCAGGGGCGGAAGTAAGTTGAGAAAATGCTTGCGGACAAACGCCAGATACCTACGAATTAAAACCGGCAAGTATCTGGCCGTATTTGACAGAAGCTTCTGTGCAAAAACCGGACCACTCAATTTTATAGAACAGATAGATGCACTGATGGATAAAGGACAGATTCTTAAAAACGGTGATACCACTTATGTATCTCAATTAAGATGGCACGATAAAGACATAGTGGTCAAACGACATAATCACAGAGGGTTTATTCACTCCCTGCGTCATACAATTAAAGGTTCTCGTGCAAAACGAGCGTGGCTGCACGCACATCGGCTCAGGATACTTAATATCGCTACTCCGGGACCTTTGGCCTATATTGAACAGCGTAAAGGACCGTTTGTATGGAAATCTTACCTGGTAACCGAATATGTTAGAGGACCCCGGCTTAAGCATTTGCTGCGGGACAATAACATCACCGATGAGAAACGGTCAATAATAACCCAACAAGTCGCAGACATAGCTGGTAAGCTGGGAAAACATCTAATCACTCACGGTGACCTGAAGCATTCAAATATATTAATTACGGAAAACGGACCTGTTCTGACCGACTTGGATGCAATGAAAATTCACAGGTTCAAATGCGTACATCGGTGGAAGGCAAAACATGATTTTGCCTTGTTTTCGGAACGCTTCTCAGCCTGTAATTGCGGCAGTGCGCACACCGGCATATAAAACCACGTATAATATGCTTTTGAGTAATACTCCGTTACAAGGAAGTCAAACGTGAAACTTAGAAAATTCGGCGTAGAAAATCCGGACGAATACTGGTTGCACCGGCAGGAGGAAAACAGAGTTTTAGAAAGGCGCCTCCACAGGTTTTTAAGCAGTCTGGTCAACGAAATGTTTCCTCGCAAAGCAAGGGTTCTGGACTGTGGGGTCGGTTCGGGACATGTTTTTCGGCTATGCAGTGAAAAACATGAGACTTACGGTGTAGAGCTTTCAGCCAAAGCAATCGCAATGTGTGATTTCCCGACAAATAACATCAAACAGGCCGACTTAAACAATGGCATTCCCGAATTCGGCGTCAGGTTCGATGTTATTATCGCAAGTATGCTCCTGCACTGGCTGAATAACCCGCACGAATTTTTATGCCAGGCCAAAGATAACCTCTCCCCACAGGGACGCCTAATAGTGGTTATACCCAATATAACATTTTATCGCTATCGTATCGCGTATTTATTCGGGCAATTTCCGCCAATAAGCTCCAGTCATAAGAACTTTCAGACCCCCGAGGAAGTTGAACAGATGTTCGAAAAAGCCGGCCTGAAAGTAGAAAAAAGACTGTCACCACGAAAATCCATCAGAGCCAAACTATGGCCTGCACTTTTCTCGACCGATATAGTTTATGTTCTCAAACCAACATAAGCAAGGGAATCACCCAATTATGAAACTCGCCGCCTTTGAGACATTTCGAGAAACAACCAACAAATTTTATCTTCTTACTGACGGCAGTAGCAAATATCTTGTTAAAAGCTACTGCGGTTCTGATAGCTCCGCAAGACACCGGCAGGAAAAATTTATGATAAACCATTGGAAACAAGCCGGCTTTATGGTTCCGCAGATTTACGACAAACAAGTCCCTGATGTGCCCAAACCATATCTTGTAACCGACTTCATCGAAGGCCCATCTTTGCGCGAGTATCTGTCAGCAAAGGACCCCACGATGCCGGAAAAGCTTGCAGTTCTGGCGAAACTTTTTGAGCAAATGCGTCAGCGCCACGATACTGCCATTCAAACCAACGACCAATACCTTATACATTATGACCCCAGTTCCGGCAATATCATATATACAGGAGATAGTTTCTATTTTGTTGATTTTGAATCGCCTCCTAAAAGCAGATGCACCATATCCGCGTCTGCGAGCATAGAACTCGCAACTCTTTGCAGGTGGATAGTGCGTGACATGGGGCAGAAATCCCTTGAACAGGTTCTAAAGCAAATGGTTACAGCTTATAAAGAACAAGAACCTTTGCTAAATCTTGTAGTAAAGCGCACCACCGCCAGGCCATTTCAGTTCTATCACCGCTGGAAAAATCAAAGGCACAAGATGTTGTATCCAAACGATGTAACAAAATATGATATCGCAGACGGCCTAACGCATATCATAACCTAAAGTGACCATAACTCCTTAAAGTTCTGGAATGATAAGGGAACTCATATCCCATACCAGGAAAATGAGTTGCTTGACAAGCTGGAGAAACACCGTATTATTCACGTGGATTTTAAAAATAAGAACATCAGGGCGACCATGATAGACAACTGAAGAATGAGATCAAAAGCTTTTACAGTTGTGTGCAGTTTTTTGTTTGCATTTGCACTGTAAATAATAAGTATGCGCGGATTATTGAAACAGATACGCAAGATTCTCCGTGACCCAGGGCGGTTGCGTCGGGCTGTTCTTCGGAAATTACCGGATGTTGTTTACGTAGGAAAACGCGCTATTTCTACAAAGGTAAAGGACAGTGGTAAAGAACATTTTAAAAAGAGATTCGAAAACACAGAAACTGGTAGGGCTTGTTTTGAGTATGAGATGAATGCAGACAGATTGTTTAGTTCGAAACCGTGGAAACCACCCATTATAGATAAGGGGCCTCTTTGGTTTACGATACCATTTTATCCGGAGGAGAAAAGACTGGATATCATCGCTCCCGTCTTAGACCAACCAACTCGAATTGAAATTGCAAAACAGGCCATTTCAATTCTCTTCGACATCTTTTTCGCTGGATATGCACATAGAGACTTTCACGCCAAAAATCTCTTCTGGATCGACCAACAACTTATGCTTGTTGATTACGAATGTCTCGAGCCCTATCCGGAAGGTAAACGTCCTCCTTTTCCAGTTTCTTACGATATAACAGGGCAGGGTTTAGAAAGTCCTTTCAAAACAGGTAAGATGTGCTACACATTTGAGAGACGGCCTGAGGTTTCGTTGCACAGTGTCCTGAAAGTCTCAGTTGAGAAGGCGATTGAAGAATTCTGCAAAGACTTGAAGAGCAGAATTCAACAGGTATGCAGGACTTTCTTAACCAAAAGAGAGCGACACATCTGTAAAGCTGAACGAATCTACTCATCTTTTGAGCTGCCTTATTTCCGTGTCACACCCGATGAGGCACAGCGGGATTCAGCCGTAAGACTCAAAGATTTTGGGATAGATGAACAAGTTCTTCATTGTAAGACGGTAATGGATCTTGGGTGCAATGTCGGGAGTATGCTATTCTCGATCCAAAAGTATAGCCCCGGACATTGCCTGGGAATTGAGTATGATTCGGAGAAGGTGCTTATTGCACAACAGATAGCCGCGTACAACGGATTAAATAACGTGAAGTTCATTCAATCAGACATAGACCTGATGAACGTACAACAATTAGGAGGACCCCGTGACGTGGTTTTTTGCCTGGCAGTAGAGGCGCATGTTAAAAACCGCAAGAAGCTCTTTGAGCTTCTTGCCCAGGCAACGACTGAGGTTTTATACTTCGAAGGGAATTCAACGACCGCTCTTGAAAAGATTAAGCAGACTTTGACACAGGTGGGGTTCCGTAAAGTCAAGATGTTGGGCATTTCGAGAGATGATGTAATTCCTAATAACAATTGTAGACCTTTGCTTGTCGCTACAAAGTAATTCAACGGAGATCAAAACTCTTAGCTTAAGCTGAAGGAAAATTTATAGCGAAAATATTGCGGGATATGATGTTACGATTTCCCCACATCAAATGATTTTGGCATAACAAGCATCATAATGACCTTTTTCAATTAAATCAAGAACGTGTTGAGCTATTTTTACGCAGTTAAATTCGGTGTGGGCGTGCTCCATCCCCGCGTTGGCAATCTTGATTCTCTCGCCTTCGTGGGCCAGATACCAATTTGCTAAATCGAAGAATTCATTTGGAGTATCAAAATATCTTAGATGTTCTCCATCTCTAAAAAGCAGGTCTGAATCCGGTACTCTCTTTGCTGATACAAAAGCCCCACAAGCAAGACACTCAACCAATCTATCGGAATGATATAACCGAACATCGTTAACCGCATTGATGCTGAGTGCTATCTTCGCATTACTTAAGGCCTGAAAATAATCGATTCCTTCGAGCGGTGGGGTGCCGAAACACGCATAGAGTCTGGCGTTTGGCATTACAGAGAGCTTCTGTAAAATAGAGTATCTATCCGGGTCATTCTCTCCTTCAGGCTCTTGTGCTTTCCCCGCAAAAATAATATCGGTTCTAAACTGCTCTACAACCTCGTATGGATGCTGAATATCAGGGTCACAAGGACAAGGTATAAATGCACAACAGGGAACTCCGGCATCTTTGTAAAACTGGAGCCATTTACCGGCATTCGTGGCAATAACAATATCCATTTTTCTGGCAATTGCTATCCTATCCGGGTCGTTTTCAGGCCACGCGGCAGTATCCCTGCCGATAAAAATTGCTTTGGGTGCAACTGTTCGCAAAGTATCAACTGTCCGCCAGTCAATGAGCTTCATCGCTGATATTATTACAATGTCCGGATGATAATGTTTCACTTGCTCTGCAAGAGCCAAGTCAGCTTGTTTCTTAGCTAACAGATGAGCAATACCCTTGCTTTTAAGTGGGCTGAATTGCAGCAGTATATTCCTGTAACTAAAACGTTGCACATCGTGGCCAAGACGAACAAAGCCCTTCGTCCAATGCCGCCTTTCTATACGGATTGATTGCGGTTTTTCGTCCTTGAAATCAGTTATTATGAATATCCGTTTTGGTGCTGGCATTTTTATTTTCCAAAAACCTTCCGACAATAAACATCTTGGTCTATCTTAAAATCCTGCGTATTCGTAACAAGCGTTCCCATATCCTCGGCCTACGCTTCTTTGCCACTTTTCCGCAGCACACAAACCGTTTATCGATACGCACTATATTCCTAATGTCAATATTATGATAGTACCGTTTCTCAATAGCTCTTGCTTTTTTGAACCTTCGAACGTGCGCGGGGTCCCTAAATGTCGGCAGACTGAAGATTATATTGGTTCCCTCTTTGATATTGGCTATAACGGTATGGTCGTCTTTGATATGTTCCAGCACCTCCAGAGCTATAACCAGGTCATAATCACGGTTAAAGGCGTCGCTCTCCCTGCAGTCGCCTACCGAAAAAGATTGATTGACGGTTTTTCTTGCAAATTCAATGGCTTCCGGACTGAAATCGATACCATGATAATCCTTAAATCCCTCATCATAGAGATAATGAGCAAATTGCCCCGTACCACAGCCTATCTCAAGTATTTTAGGATGTGCGAATTGTTTTACAAACGTTATGACCTGCGTCCATAAAACATAAGAACGCGAATTCTTATAATGCAGGTGAAATTTTTTCAAAGACCGGTAACGACTGGCATAATACTCCGGACCTTTTTCTTTTGTCATCCTCGGCCCAATCATTTATTTCAATAGGTTAAATTCCTGCAGTTCATCAACGATTTCGGTACATTGATTCATAGTATCTCTGATAATCACCGGAGACAACATTGGCCAGCCAATCTTTATTCTGCAAATACCAGTCTATGGTTTTATTAATGCCTTCCTCAAAACTTACCGATGGCTGCCAGCCAAGCTCGGTCATTATCCTGCCTGCGTCAATGGCGTAGCGCCTGTCGTGTCCCGGCCTATCGGTAACATGCCTGATAAGCGACTTCGGCTTGCCCAGGCGGTCAAGTATCAGGCCGATTACTTCCATATTTGTTTTTTCATTACAGCCGCCGATATTATAAATCTCGCCCGGCGGCGCTTTATTCAAAACCTGCCAGATAGCCGTGCAATGGTCATATACATACAGCCAGTCCCGCACATACAGGCCATCGCCATAGACAGGCAGTTCTTTGTTATTGAGGGCGTTATTAATCATCAGCGGAATCATTTTTTCCGGAAACTGGTATGGACCGTAGTTGTTCGAGCACCTGGTAATATTATACCTTACGCCCCACGTATGGCCGAAAGCTTTCACCAGAAGGTCCGCTGCCGCCTTGCTGGCTGAATAGGGAGAATTTGGACTGAGCGGCGTCTGCTCGGTGAATTTGCCTGTCGGACCAAGCGCACCATACACCTCATCAGTAGAAATCTGAATGAACCGTTCCAGCTTTTTATCGCGAGCAACCTCAAGCAACGTCAGTGTGCCAGCAACATTGGTTTCTATAAAAACCTTTGGCTCGGTGATTGAGCGGTCCACATGGCTTTCAGCAGCAAAATTGACAATCGTATCGAGCTGGTACTGGTCGATAATTTTTCCTGCCAGAACACCATCGCAAATGTCACCTTTGATAAATTTATGATTGGGATGCTCCAGGAAACCGGCGAGGTTCTCAAGATTGCCCGCATAAGTGAGCTTGTCGAGATTGACAATAAGATAGTCCCGATGCTCCGAAAGCACCATTCGCACGAAATTGCTTCCGATGAACCCTGCACCGCCTGTAACGAGAATTTTTCTCATATAAACCTTTTCAGAAAACGTTCCAAGGGCCCCTGCCAACCTTCAATCGGCTCATCGAGCAAAGCCCGAATCTTGCTGCAATCGAATCGACTGTTTAATGGCCTTGCAGCGGCACTGGCGTAATCGCTGGTCTTGCAAGGTAACAGGTCAACATCCATTGAAAGCTTGTCAAATATGAACCTTGCCATTTCGTATCGGCTGACGTAGCCGGCGCTCGCAAAGTGAAATATGCCCGCCGGTTTCCTCCGTAACATTTCACAAATCACTTTAGCGACTTCGGTCGTGGCCGTAGGCGCGCCTATCTGGTCATCAACAACCTTCAGCGTCTTGTTAGCCTTTGCACGCTGGATTAGCTTGGTCACGAAGTTATTGCCGGCTGAGCCGTATGTCCACTCCACGCGGATTATGCAATGTTTGCAGCCGCTTTGGCCAAGCAGTTGCTCCCCTGCCAGCTTGGTTTTCCCGTATTCATTTATCGGATTAGGCGTATCTGTTTCTCTATAAGGTCTGTTTAACCGCCCGTCAAAAACAAAATCCGTGCTGATATGCAGCAGCCAGCCGTTGGCCTCTTTCACAAGAGCACCGAGCCGCCCTACCGCCGCAGCGTTGACCTCGTATGCCAGTTCTGTCTGGCTCTCGGCGCCATCGACGTTGGTATAAGCTGCGCAGTTGACGATTGTCTGCACGCCGTTGAGGGCTTGCTTCAACTGTTGCACATTAGTTATATCAAATTCCGGCAAATCAAAGACCTTAACATCGAAGCCCTCTTGCCGGCAAGCACTTGCTACATCAGTTCCGAGCATTCCTTTGCCGCCGAGAATTGCCACGGTATCTTCAGATGTCACTGAGAAGGCTCCTTTATAACCAATTCATTGGCTTTAACAAGCGATTCGAATGTCCCGGCATCCGTCCACCAGCCATCGAGGATATCGTAGGCGAGTTCGCCTTTTGCGATATAAGCATCATTGACGTGGGTAATTTCAAGCTCGCCGCGAGCCGAGGGTCTGAGCGCACGTATGATGTCAAAGACGGCAGCGTCATAAAAGTATATGCCGGTTACCACGTAATCCGACTTCGGCTTTTTCGGCTTTTCTTCAATACCGATGACCTTGCCGCCGGATAGTTCCGCAACGCCGAAACGCTGCGGGTTCGGCACTTGCTTGAGTAGTATCCTTGCGCCGGTTTTCTGGGCCATGAATCTTTTGGCATAGTTTTTCAAACTCGCCTGAAAGATGTTGTCGCCAAGAATAACCACCAGCCCGCCACAGGCGGGGCCGTGTGCAAAATTCTCGGCCAACGCCAGGGCCTGTGCAATTCCGCCCGCCTCGTCCTGGACCTTGTAGGTGAATCGGCATCCAAAAGCTTTCCCGGAACCCAGCAGGCCGACAACATCGCCCATATGTTCGATGCCGGTTACAACCAGAATCTCTTCAATCCCGATTGAGGTTAGTTTCTCAATAGGGTAATACACCATCGGCTTTTGCCCGACAGGGAGCAAATGCTTATTAGTGACCTTGGTCAGCGGCATAAGCCGCGACCCCGTCCCGCCGGCCAGGACAACACCTTTCAAATCCATATTTATCTCCTTACCAGTTTATCACAATTGAGGAATTCTAAACCCTAAAGGCACCAATGTCAACCGCTGGTTAATCCGCTCTCAGCAGACTCGCAAAAAATTCAAGGCAGAAGGAATATATTTTTTGACTTCCTTCTCTTCATAGATACACTAATCGCAGCTGAGAAGCCGAAAACAAAGACGGCTTTCGTGCACTATGATGCGGAAGCCGCCATAAGCGGGCAAGAGCCGACCCAAAACAAGGAGCTAATAAATGATAGAAACGGCGATAGGCCAAAAGCCCTGGTGGAAAGAAATGAACCGCTATCACTGGCTGGTGCTGGCGATCGCATCGATGAGCTGGCTCTTCGACTGCATGGACCAGCGATTCTTCAATATCGTCCGTGAGCCGGCGATGCGAAGCTTGCTCTACGGGCACCAGGTGAACGCTCCCGATGCCACTCCTTTAACGGCCGAGCAAAAAACAACCGTGCAGTTCTACGGCCGAATCGCTACAGGTATGATCCTGCTGGGCTGGGCGGTCGGAGGATTCTTTTTTGGAATGCTCGGTGACCGCATCGGCCGAATAAAAACAATGATGATTACCATTTCAATTTACGCCGGTTTCACCGGCCTGTCGGCCTTGTCGGTAGCGTGGTGGGATTTTATCACCTATCGATTCCTCATGGGTCTCGGCGTAGGTGGGCTTTTTGCTGCCGCTGTGTCACTCGTTGCCGAGGTGACTCCAGCCCCCGCTAGGCCCCACGCACTCGGGCTTCTCCAGGCCCTATCTGCCCTCGGTAACGTTACCGGCTCCGCCATAAGCATCTACATTAAGCCGCAAGGCGTGCTGCTCGGAATCGAAAACTGGCGATGGCTTTTCTTAATCGGTGTCCTTCCTGCACTATTGGTTGTCGCTATCCAGAGAACTCTCAAGGATCCCGAGAGCTGGCAGCGGGCGAAAACCAAGGCCTCAGAGGATCTGCACAAGCAGCTCGGCGCCTGGCGAGACCTCTTTTCTACCAGTCTCCGCAAAAGTACTCTGGTGGGTCTCGCTCTCGCCGTAGCCGGCGTCATCGGACTGTGGGGTGTTGCATTTTTCTCACCGGAATTGGTGCGAGATGGCCTCAAGACTCTGCCCAAGGTGACTCAGGATAAGTACGTCGGCATCGGCCTTATGCTGCAGGATGTCGGAGCGTTCTTTGGCGTTTATTTCTTCACGATGCTCGCTGCCCGCTTTGGCAGAAAATCGGCGTTCGGCCTGTGCTTCATCTTGGCCTTTATCGCCACCGCCTGCATCTTCCATTTCCTGCGGCAGCCGAGCCACGTTTTCTGGATGCCACCGATTCTGGGCTTCTGCACACTCTCGGTGTTCGGCGGTTACGCAATCTATTTCCCGGAGCTTTACCCAACCCGCCTGCGAAGTTCAGGCGTCGGCTTCTGCTACAATGTCGGCCGCATCATCACGGCTGCCGCGCTGTTTGGCAGCGCATATCTCGTTGAAATGCTCAAAAGTTCTGGCGTTGCCGAGCCGTTCCGCGTAGGTTCCATCCTCATCACGGGCATTTACTTCCTCGGCATCATCGCTCTTCTCTGGGCGCCCGAGACCAAAGGCCGTCCCCTGCCGGAGGATTAAACCAACGTGCAACTCGGGTCATTGCGAGGCCGGCTTCTTTGCCGGCCGTGGCAATCTCTGAAAATAATCAATAATCAATAATCAATCGAAGGGCCTGTCCTGCTTGCCCTGCGACTTGTCCGGCGTAGCTTTAGCGAAGTCGGAAGCCCAGCCGTTTAGGGCGAAGTGGGGAGCGCAGTCGAATGGGTGGCAATCTCACAATAATCAATTGAAAATAATCAATCGAAAGGCTTGCCCCCCGCCCCGCGTTTCACGCGGGATTGTTTAGCCCCGAAGCCTGCTTCGGGGTTCTTATTGCCCTTGTAATCGTAATAACCTGCGGTATAATGCTTCCTTACAGGAACATTACGGGCGATTCCTCTTTGAATAAAACAGAGGTGCGATATGGCAGAGAACGTTTTGTATTACGGCGATAACCTGGAAATACTCCGCCGCTATATCGAAGACAAATCCGTTGACCTTGTCTATCTTGACCCGCCTTTCAAGAGCAACCAGGATTATAACATCCTCTTCGCCTATTCTACTGCTCTACTGTCCATTCTTTAGGCAGAGTTGCCACCATTGGCTAGACAATCTTAGAAAAATAGGGAATGGTGGTTTTTTTTGCGCATTGAAGTCAAATCACAAGATAATATAATAGTAAATTATGCAAATATAATATTCCATCGGTTTTAAATAAGAATAGAGTAAATAGCAATGCAAATTCCTGAAACTCCAATTAGCATAGAGCAATTGGACTTAATGAAGCGGCTTTCGGATTATAGTTTGGGTAAGGCCTCGTGGTTAGAGTATCAACCTGAACTTGGACAAAATCAAAAGCAGTCCTGTCAAATCCTGCATAGCAATATTGTCTCCCTCGTGAGCGGAATGCTTGCTCCTCTCTTGGGTAGAATCAACGCCCGCGAAATGGAAACTTTCACAATGCACGACTCAAAGCATTCTTTGAAAGTTGCCCATCTGATGTGGCATATTCTCAAACCCGATAGTCGCGAACGACTCACTCCATCGGAGATAGCCCTACTCGTTCTCTCCGCCTATCTCCACGATCTTGGTATGGCTCTCAGTCCTCAGCAACGTGAGGAACGACTCAGTCCTGAATCTGACTTATGGCATCATTTGGAAATCGACGAATATCTCAAAAATTCTATCATTAATCTCAAAGAGCAAGCATCCGACAGCAAACTATCCGATCACCAAAGGGATCGAGCCCGCCACAAACTCCAACAAGCCGAAGAAGTTCTGCTCTGTCAGGACCTTCGCGAACGCCATGCATCAAGAGAACGTTATGAAGAACTTCTTATTCAGCTACAAGGTTTTCACAATGCAGACCCGTCTAAGCTTCCTGATGTTGAATCCTGTCTTTCTTTTGATGGAGATTCTTTTCGAGACAAGTTAATAGAAATATGTGTTAGTCATGGCCAGGACTTGGACTTTCTGCTGGGCAACGATGAGACAAACATCGAGCGTCCTCGCTTCCCAAGAGATTATACCATCGGTTCAAGTACTGCCGATCTGCATATGGTAACCGCAGCACTACGGCTGGCCGATATACTTGATTTTGACCGTGAACGCACTCCATCCGTTCTTTTCTACTATCTTTTGCCAACAACTCTGGCTCCTCATGACGACAAATCTGTTATCGAATGGTCTAAGCACATGACAATATCAAACTGGCAGATAGAAAAAGATGCTGTCGTTTTTCGTGGCCATTGTAAAAGCCACATTATTCACCACGCAGTTGTACAGTTTTGCAACGATATCGAAAATGAAATCAAATCAACACAGGATACGTTCTTAATCCGAAAGACCAATTTTCCTTTTAACCTGCCAAAATCCGTCCAAACGAAGATTGAGCAACATGGCTACACCTATATGCCATATAAATTCGAACTCGACGATCATCGTGTTTATGAGCTTCTTATGGGCGGCGCAATATACGATAACCCACTTGTTGCCACCCGCGAATTGGTTCAAAATGCGGTCGATGCCTGCAAACTACGTGATGCTCAACAACGTTTATATGAACCTGACGCAACTCCCAATACGACTAACCGTATTACGATTCGATATGAAGATCCTACGGACCAATGCCAGCAACCGAAATTGACCATCACCGATACCGGTACAGGAATGGACAAATGGATACTTGAAAACTATTTTCTTAAGGTTGGAAGATCCTACTATAATTCCTCTGATTTCAATAAGATTCGTTTCCAACTCCGAACTAAAAGCGAAGAACTTGATTTTGCGCCCATATCGGAATTTGGAATAGGGTTTCTCTCCTGTTTTCTAATTGCCGACAGACTCCAAGTCACTACCGCAATGTGGGAATCTATCCGTGGTGACACTATTAAGCGCACACTGATAATAGATGGTCCCACAAGGCTCATCCGCATCAGCGAACAAAAAAACGAAGGTCTTGACCGATTCAAAGGCACTTCAGTGACCCTATATCTATCGCGTGGTTCCGATGGGAACAAAAATAAATCTCCTCGTTGGAATGAAATAAAAGAATATCTCAAAAACATTTGTCTTGACCTACCCTACCGCCTTAATCTTGAGCATCTTTCCTCTGAAGACCATATTACGAAAGAATCAATAGACCGAATCCAATTGGGTGTTCAATTACCCCAGCAATTTGAATCAATGGCTGTTCGCATTCCTGTTAATGACCAAGAATCTGGTCTTGAAGGTGAGATAGCTATAATTAGTCCTTATCTCGCAAGAAAGTTTGAACGTAACCTTTCTGAGCAATCGCCAGTTTCTATCTCTAAACAAACTGAACAAGAATCAGTTCTTCTACGAGGAGGATTCAAGATTGGTGACGTTCCGGGGCTGACAAGATCCTTTATGGCATCACTTACTTCACAAGCAAATCTTCGTTTCAATTGGAAGTATGATTCTCATCGTCGATATCCTATGCCCAATCTTGCGCGTAATAGCACGGCCAATAAACAAATAGTTTTTCAGCATGTTGTTCGTTTATGGCTTAGTTATTTGCTCTCAAATGCAGACAAATTACCAAAAGGCCTACTTAATCACCTTGAGGTACTGAAGATAAATAACTTGGATTTAACTTGGTTAGAAGAATATGATGCTTTGACAATATATAAATTGGCACGACAGGGCTGGAGTTTATCCATAGGAGATAATCCAGACAAATTATTCGAATCTTGGGAAAATTGCACCGGCGAATCGTGTTATCTCGGATCCTTCAGAAATGATTTATACTGGGAACTATTAGATATTATACTCCCTAAAATTACTACTCTGCAAATGTCATTCTGGGCAAAATTCTATGTTAAACCTCCTAAATCAAACTGGCGCAAGATATTAGGAGAATGGCGAAATTTTATTACTTCGCCTGTTCATTGGGGTCCTTTTGTGGAATACATTGACAATATCGAAAATCTTCTTTGTTATGACTATCCTGGCTCTGTTCAATTAAATTCTCGTTTTCGGGAAAGAGTACTCATCTCTTTTAATGAAGATGAAACGATTATTCTTTTTAAAGTATTAAGTGAAATTGCATATGCTCGTGATAATGGCAGACAAGCAAGATTAACTGATGACGAAATCGCACTCCTTAAACGGGCACAGGAATACTTAGGAGACTTGGAAATTGGCGGAATTCATGGCTCTTGGCGCATCGATAGCTTTGCGATTCCACAATCCTAGTAGAAGTAGAATTATTTATTGTATTTGTGGAAATCCTGAATGGGAAATAACGGAATAATGGATGGAATAATGGGGACAGCACGTTTTTCGACCGACCCTAATTTCTTTTCCTTGCCTACTCCGCCGAATACCGATCGTCCAAACCAAAATTTACCCGCCGTAGATTTATCGAAGTCGGGCTTGCCCGCCATCCTCTTGGCTGGTTAAAAAGCAGTGCCTGCCCGCCATCTTTGTGGCGGGTTAATTCTGTGTAAATCAGTGTCTAAAAAAGGCAGTGAGTCTTTAGTTTTTAGTTTTGGGGCAGAAGGCGGACTTGTCCACTCCCAAAGTCAAGAAGTGTAAAAAAATGGTTCAAAAACGGTACATTTTGGTACATTTTTGCTCAAAACACGTTCATTTTTGCAAAAAAAACACAAAAAAGTGCAAAAAAACGCTCATTTTTACCCCCATTTTTACCCCAAAAACGAATAAGTCCTATAAAATCACACTTTTTACTACCGCCACCCACCCCATTTTTCAAAAAAACCGTCAAAAACTCATATTTCACCTATTTTCCGACTTTTTTTCTCCTTTTTTACCCCCTTTTTCTTCTGTCTTCTGACTTTTCCCTTTTGACTTTTCAATTACCGTTTTTCGCTTTTAGCTTTCAATTTTTAGTTTATTACCCACCTTCACCACATCAACCATTTCAGCCACATCGTGCACCCGGACAATCGAAATACCCGCTGCGGCGCACAGAGCAACCGTTGCAGCCGTGCCAAATATCCGCTCCTCAGGAATTTCCTTGCCCGTTATCCTGCCGATAAAGCTCTTTCGACTTGTCCCTACAAGAACACGATAGCCGCTATCCACAAATCTACTGATGTTTCTCAAAAGTAAAAGATTATGCTCTACTGTCTTGCCGAACCCAATCCCCGGGTCAATAAAAATCATCTCTTTCGATATGCCAAACTGCTCCGTCCGCTTCGCCCGGCCCAAAAGAAACTCCAGAACCTCGCCGACCACATCCTCATACTTCGGCTCAACCTGCATCGTTGCCGGCGTCCCCTGTATATGCATCAAAACAACCGGTACCCGGTATTCCGCTGCCAATTTCCCGACCCGCTCATCGCTCAAAGCGGTTATATCATTTATCATTGCCGCCCCCGCCTCCAGCGCAGCCGTCGCAACCTCAAAGTTAGATGTATCGATACTAATCGGCACACTCACTTTTTCGCAAAGTGCTTTTATCACGGGAACCACGCGCTTTATCTGCTCCTTATCCGAAACCAGCTTAGCGCCTGGCCGGGTCGATTCCCCGCCAACATCTATTATCGCAGCGCCCTCGGCAGCCATCCGGATACCGTGATCAATCGCCTTGTCGGCATCGAAAAATTGCCCGCCGTCACTGAACGAATCTGGCGTGACATTCAAAACCCCCATCACAAGACAGCCGCCTGAAAAATCCAGCCGTCCCCTCGGCCACTCTAAGTTTTCTTTACCCTCACCTTTCACTTCTACCTTCTTACTTCTGACTTCTCACTTCTCTAAATCCGATCCCCGCCAGCTTCTCCGCAACCGTCTTGTATGGCTCCTCCAGAACTATCAGCGTATTATGAAACTCCCTGCGAACAGGATAATTTTTCCGCAGGCTATCAAAAAACTCGCCTCTCTTTTCTGCCGGCCTTTCCAAAATCCACCGCAGTCTGGCATCGTCTCTCCTGATATCATAGACCTTCTGCACAGCACCAGCCAGCACATCCTGCTCTCTGCCTCTTTTCGGGTCTATCCTCAACTGGCGAATAGTAGGCTCAGGCAAAAAATCCTCGATGCCATACGTGGCCTCAAGCCCAAAATATTTGCACGCCGCTTTATAAATCATAATCATACCCGCAACCTTGCCGTCCAGCGAATAGCCGGCAATGTGCGGCGTGCCAATATCAACCATTCTCAAAAGCTCCGCATCTATCTTTGGCTCATTCTCCCACACATCGAGCACGACAGCCCTTAATCTCCCCGAGCGTATCGCTGCTTTCAGGGCCGCGCTATCGACCACCCCGCCTCGCGAAGTATTGAAGAATACGCACCTTTCCTTCAGCGATTTGAAAAACTTCTCGTCGGCCAAATGAAACGTTTTATCAATCCCTTCAAAAGTGAGCGGCGTATGGAACGTTATAAAATCGCAGTCAAAAAGTTCCTCTATTGCAAGATATTTCGGGTCGCCGGTTTGCCTGTGCAAAGGCGTGTCATTAAGATAGACCTTCATCCCCAGAGCCGCCGCCTTTTGAGCCACCCTTCCTCCCACGTTACCCACGCCGATAATACCTATCGACCTGTCCTCGAGGTCAATATCGTCCCTTTGCCCTATTTCAAGCAGCGCCGCAATAACATACTCCGCCGCAGAGTTCGCATTCGACCCAGGCGCTGATGCAAAACCGACATTGTTTTCCCGCATAAAATCAATGTCGATATGGTCAAAACCTATTGTGGCAGTGCCTACAAAACGAACTTTGCTGCCTGAGAGTAATTCCGCCCCTACCCGTGTGATACTGCGAACCAGCAGAATATCTGCATCGCGGACAGTTTCCGGCGTTATCTGGCGGCCTTCAACAACCTTGACCTCCCCGAGCGAAGAAAAGCACTTCGCAACAAACGGAATATTCCCATCCGCAACTATCTTCATTACGAGCACACTGATTTCGAGTTAAATCGACAGTCAAATAACAATGAGACGTAAATGCGGTACCACCGCAATACCATTTTTACTTAAACGAGATATTCCCTCAAAAATTCCTGAAGCAGACATATCTTCAAACCGGGTATGTCTTTGAGTTTATCTCTCAACTTAGCGTCCGTAGTGAGAACGATCCTACCTTGGTTCGAGTACCACAATTCTATCAGGTATTTATCATCTTCAGGCGTTTTGGCAGCTATGTCCTCGGGAAGGTCCTGCAAATCACTCTCATCAACAATTATAGTCTTATCGGTATCGCGAAAAACGAGCTGGTGTAGCTTTGAAAAAGGCTGCTTGAAATTAGTATCCGATTCAACCTGTTTCCAAAAACGGTAAAACTTGGCTACAAAGGGACTATTTCTTTTTATTACCATCTTGTCGCACTTCTTTACTAAGGCATTTACGAATCGGAATGCCGCCAGTCTTTCAGATTCTTGAGCGTCGGGGCGTAGATATTCTAACAGCCACTCGTTGACAATAATCTCCATTGATGCCCTTTCAAGAGGTGCTGAAAAACTCTTTGACTTGTTTCAGTTCTGCCTCATAAAAGCCCTTGAGACCGCCCTTAATCTGCCCCTTGTCGTTGACCTCCTGCCTTTCAATCTTTGTCTCTTTACCATCCTTTGAGAGGTAGTAAATACAAACGTCTTCCGGTTTAATTTTGTGTTTGGCTACTTTGTTAAGAAGGGAAAGCACTATGTGCTCACTGTGCGTTGATATAATAAAGCTTTTTCCTTCATCTTGTGCAATTCTCACAAATACATCTACCAACTTATCCATCAATTCAGGATGCAGATGAATCTCGGTCTCCTCAATGCAGACTGTAGATGTTTCTTCCCTTAAACATTTCGTCAGAATGGTAACCAACTGATTTGTGCCAAAACCTTCATTCACCAGGTCACAAACAAGACTAGTTAAACGGTCACGCGATTGAAGATAAAAATTCGCTGTTCCAATTATGGACCACACATTAAAAACTCTATCAACCAGCGGCTCCAAATAATGAGCAACCTTTCCTGCAAGTTCACGATTAGCGGCGAGAAGCGTAGCCAATTCGTCTTCCTTGAACAACTGGGGTTGCATAGGAACCGACGAATAGTTTGGCCTTGTAAATCCTCTTCCTAGAGGAATAACATCGACCCCTCTCAATTCTTCAACGGGAGCGTTGATGCTCTCTTGCAAACTCTCAGCGGAACCCTCTTTGAGACCATCAGATTCTTTAGGCTCTGACACAAGCATTTCCCGTTCGGGTATTGGAGTAATGTTTATGGTTGGAATTATACCGTTCCAGACTATTTGCGCCTTGCCAAATGCTCCAATGACCTCAGCACTTGCATTCCTGTTAGATGGATAGGGGAAAATTATATCTATATCAAAGGAAATACTGTACGGCTTAAGAGTTTTTAGACTAAGCAGGGATTTCTTCTTCCCTAACACAGCGGTATATTGCGACCTTATTCCGTTTCGAGAGACTTCTATGCCAAGAGTAATATCGGAAATCTCTTTCTTCCAAAATACGGTTTGCGCAAAACCTCCGAGGTTCAAAAATCCGAGATGAAAGAAACTATCCATCGCCTGGTTCGGATTCAAAACAATATTCTTCAGAGCCAAAAGTCCGTATATGATACTGGACTTACCGCTATTGTTGGGGCCGGTAAGAACCGTTATTTTCCCCAATGGCACTTCGCTATCACGGATACTCCGGAAGTTACCAAGAGATAGTTTCGTAATCATTTTCAGTGTTCTCCTATTTTGAACCAAGTTCGTAATCCTGCTAACTTATAAGTATTATCAGACAACTAAAGAATATTGTCAAATGCAATTTCGTTAGTGAAAACGACTATCAATTCTGTCGCATTTGAGAACGCGTCTAATCTTCTAAAGACCTACCCCAGCAATGCTAGTTCCACAATCAGGACATTTTTTTTCTTTTATATTGTTAGCGACAATTCTATACCCAATCCGCTCAATCAAAATCCGACCGCAATTATAACAAAAAGTGCTCTCGGATTCTGTCCCCGGCACATTACCGACATAAACATAATGCAGCCCCGCCGCCTTACCTATCTCGTAAGCACGCTCCAGACTCTTAATCGGCGTCGGCTTAGAATCCAGATACTTATACTGCGGCTGAAACCGGCTGACATGCCACGGCACATCAGGCCCAGCTTTACTGACAAGAAACTCAGCAAGTCTCTTCAGCTCATCCTCCGAATCATTTTCCCCAGGCACCAAAAGCGTCGTAATCTCAATCCAGATTTTCGTCTCCTTCGCAATGTAAGTAATCGTATCGAGCACCGGCTGCATCCTCGCCTTGCACAGCCGCCTGTAATAATCCTCGCTGAACGCCTTTAAGTCGACATTTATCCCATCCAGCCAGCCCTTTGCAAAATCGATCGCCTCCCGCGTCATATAGCCGTTGCTGACAAAGACATTCGCCAGGCTTTTCTCTTTCGCAAGAGGCCCGCAGTCCGCGCACAGCTCCATAAAAACGGTTGGCTCAGTATATGTATAAGCGATACTCTTGCACCCTGCTCGAACAGCCGCCTGAACAATCTGCTCCGGGCTAATCGCCTCTCCATCAATTCCTCCCATTTCTATCGCCGCCTGACTTATCTGCCAGTTCTGACAAAAGTCACATCGAAAATTGCAGCCCATCGTGGCAATGGAAAAGCTCCGCGAGCCCGGCTGAAAATGATACAATGGTTTTTTCTCAATCGGGTCCACATTCGCCGAACAAACCTTGTAGTAATTCAGCGAATATAGCACACCGTCTATATTCTTACGAACCGCACACCGCCCCAATTTCCCATCCTCAATCACACACCGATGCGCACACAACCCGCACTGAACCTTCTTATCTTCCTTCGGCTCCCACAACACCGCCTGCTTCTTGCCATTCCCGCTCTCTGTGTCATTCCCGCGTAGGCGGGAATCCATTCCACCATTCTTTCTCTCTGCCATTTGTGCTACTTCGCCCCTTTTATGCTCTGTCTCCCATTTTACTTCGACATTCCCTATTCGATATTGGATATTCGAAATTCAATCTGCTGTAGCGCAGTGTAAGTCCGCCTTCGGAGGGTCATTCCCGCGAAACTTGTCCCGAGCGCAGCCGAAGGAACGCGAATCCATTTACATTTAGTTTCCCTTTTCTGCCAGCATACCCAAAATAATAACGCTTTCACACAGCCAAAACCATAGCCATAAAATTTTTTATGGCTTGTCATCCCCAAACAGTATAATACTGTATAAAATGGCCTTTGTGAAACTTGGCGTGTATTCTCACCAAATGCAAATAAAGGAGTGTCGGCTATGGCAATCCGCGTAAAACTGAGTGATATAATAGAGGGCCTGGAGTCCCAGACAGATGAAAGTTGCACATTCCTGAACAAGCAGACCGGCAAGGTAGTTCTCATTACCGATGAGGAGACCCGTGCTGCTGAAGATGATGAGCCAATCGAAGATTTTCCAGAATGGCAGCAGCCCCTAATCAAAATCGCCAAAGAAATTGAAAAAACAGACAATTACATCCCCTTGCCCACAAAATTTGACATTGATGAGTACCGTATTATGGAAGATTTTTGCCTTTCCATAAACGATGCCAATATGTGCGATATTTTTTGTCGCCTGATAAAAGGCGGGGGTGCATTTCGGCGTTTCAAAGATGCCTTATACGAATATGGCATTTCCGATGACTGGCACAAGTACCGTGCTGACGCATTAAAACAAATCGCCATCGACTGGTGCCAGGAAAACAATATCGAGTTTGACGCCGCTTAACAGGTCCACCAAAAGGAATCTGCAACTTTCTCTCCCTGACTTTTTAACTCCTGTTTTTCTCTTCGCTCTCTGTGCCCTTTGTGGCGACCCTCTTCTAATAATCAATTATCATTTATCAATAATCATTCGAATACGCTTCCGCAATTACCTTAATCGTGTGCCTCACTACGGCATGCTCAAAATGAACCGTCCTGCTATGCTGTAAGCTATCGCCGACATTGCCGCGGAAGCCGGAACGGTTAATATCCAGGCCCACACAATCCGCCCGGCCACGCCCCACCGGACGGCGCTGAGCCGCCGCAGCGACCCTACCCCCATAATCGCCCCGGTGATGGTGTGCGTCGTGCTAACCGGAATGCCGAAGGCGGTTGAAATCAGCAATGTCAGGGCGGCGCTTGATTCCGCGCAAAAGCCATCCACCGGTCTCAATTTGGCCACCTTCTGCCCCATCGTTTTGACAATCCTCCAGCCGCCGAACATCGTCCCCAGGGCGATGGCGGCATGGCAGAGGAGCACTACGGCTAAAGGAATATGAAATGTCTTACCCAACAGTCCGGCGCTAAAAAGCAGACTGGCGATAATGCCCATAGTTTTTTGCGCATCGTTACCACCGTGCCCCATGCTGTAGGCCGCAGCCGAGAAAAGTTGTCCTTTGCGGAAAAGATGGTCAACCTTCCGAGGTGTGGTTTTTCGGCAGGCCCAATAGACAGCGCCGCCGAGGACCAGCCCCAAAAAAAGCCCCATGACCGGCGAGACGAAGATGAAGATTACCGTCTTCATAATTCCATGCCAGACCAGGGCCTGGGACCCCGTCTTGACCAGGGCCGTGCCGATTAGTCCGCCGATGAGAGCATGAGAGGAACTGGTCGGCAGCCCTAAATACCATGTAATCACGTTCCAACTGCAGGCGCCGACGAGCGTCCCAAAAATAATCCCCTTGTCCACAATGTTGATATCGATGATGCCCTTACCTATCGTATTGGCGACGTGGAGGCCAAAAAACAGAAAGGCGACAAAGTTAAAAAACGCCGCCCAAATCACAGCGTAGCGCGGCCGCAGGACTCGAGTAGAGACAATCGTGGCGATGGAGTTGGCTGAGTCGTGAAAGCCATTCAGAAAATCAAAGAGCAGCGACAGAATTATCAGTAATAAAATGCTCAGGGTCATGGTTAGGCCTGTTTGACCATAATGGAATCAACGACATTGGCTACGTCTTCGCAAACGTCCAGCACGGTTTCGGCGTCTTGATAAATATCCTTCCATTTAATCACCGCAATCGGGTCCTTGACGGTCGCAAAAAGCTCCACCAGCACACGGTCGCGCATCGTGTCGCCGACGTTTTCCAAACGGTTGACCTCCACGCAGGCGTCGAAAACCACCCGGACGTTTTTGATATGCCGCAGCCCACCGACGGCCCTCGCCACGGCCTGCACCGACTGCTCAATCACCACGGCGAATTCTACCAGGTTCTTGTCCACACCGGTGATATTATAAATCCTGAGCCGGCTCACAATGGTATTGAGCATATCAACGATGTTATCGAGCTCCTTCGTAAGGGCATAGATATCCTCCCTATCAAACGGCGTGATGAACGTCTTGTTTAACTGTTCGATAATCTTGTGCGCAACGTCGTCCCCCTGATGCTCGATCGCCGCCATCTTGCTCAGCATATCCTCGTTTACACAACCCTGGTCCACCACTTCCTTGAAAAAACGCGCCGCCTCCACGGCATGACCTACCTGTTTTTCAAACAGGTCAAAAAAGTTGAAATCCCTGGGGAAAAACTTAAAAAACATGCGCGTCTCCTTTAGCGACAAAATTACTGCCTATATTATAAGTATATGACGCAACCAGGCAAGTCCCTTTATGGCACCGGTTAGAATGGAAGGCAAACATTGAAAAATCGGCTTCAGACGAATCATACCCCCCGTGAGGAAACTCAAATCTACAGAACCTTATTACGCTCTCCGAGGAACCAATGGACGTTATCGCGTTTTGGGTCTTCGGGCCATTAACGGTTATCCTCAAAGCCAATGTAGATTGACACAATCCGGACAAATTAAGGGCTGCTAATACGGAATTTCAATGTTTAGTTAGAACTTCATCTCCTTAAACAAACAGTCATACTGGATATAGCATCCATCTCATCTAATTTATACTTACAATGAGATTCAAAAGCAATGATTTATTATGATAATAGTTACTCAATTAACCTAAGTGTTGTTTTGGCAAGAAGATGTGTGTCTTGATTCTATTCCCGCACCTACGCACCTCCATACGCCTCAGCCAAGACTTTAATCGGATGTCTGACCACACAGTCGCTTATGTGCTCTATCTGCATCTTGCAGGCAGCGCATTCTGTTAAAACGTATTTGGTAGAGGCCGATTCCAGCGCCTTTTTCAAGCCCTCGGAAATCTTTGACGAAAGTTCGTAATTTTTCTTCTGCATCCCGAATGTCCCTGCCAGGCCGCAGCAGCCCGCCCTAAGGTCAACAATCTTCACGCCGCAAAGCTCCTGCAAAAGCTTTATACTTATCGTCCCATTCCCCAACGCGCACAAATGACACGGCAAATGATAAACAAAACTGACCTCACTGCCATCGCGAGCAGCGCTCTTCTCCTTGTCATTGCGGGCCCGCCGCGGTGGGCGAAGCAATCTCTCCTTTCCAGACCCTCCAACCGGCTTCATTTTTCCCTGCGTAAGCAGGCCGAAAAGATAATTCATCAGCTCGTATGTATTCTCGGAGACTATCTTCGCATCCTCCCCCGCAACAAAATGCCGCATCTCTTCCTTCAGACACACCGCCGCACTTGGCTCGGAGCAAACTATTTTGTAGCCGGCCCGAACCGCTTTGGCTAAATGCCTGACACTATAAGCCAAATCTCTCCTGGCCCTTTTCACATCCCCATACACAATCGCCGGCAGCGGTGCAGGCAGCTGCTTCGGCAAAATCACCTCAATATCATTGTGCCGCAGCACATCGATAACAGCAAACCCCAGCCTATGGTCGGTATAATTCGTGTATGTATCCACAAAATATGCGACCTTGTCTATCGGCTTTTCTATCGGCCATTGCTTTGCCAGATATTTCCGCCCCACCTTCAAGAAGGTCCGGCGCCTGAAAGCAGGCACATCCCTTCGCTTATCAATCCCCGCAAGCTTCTCCAGCAGCCACTTGAAGGCCGGCAGCCGCATCGCAAAATTTGAAACCGGCCAGAAGATGCTACCTAACATACTCATGTAGCGATTGCTACTTAACATCCGCTCCGCCCGCCGAAGTCCCTTTCGCCTGACGTATTCCGCTCGCGCCACGCTCATCAGCCCGGAAACATCCACTCCCGAGGGACATTGCTGCCGGCAGACCTTGCAATTAACGCACAAATCCAGAAACTTTCTAAACTCTGGCGATTCAAAGTCCTTTTCATCTAATTGCCCCGTCGCCCAGAAATTAAGAATATTGGCCTTCGCCCGCGAACTGGCCAGCTCTTCGCCAATCGCCCGAAACACCGGACATATCCGCAAATCAGATTCTCTGCTCAAACAAAGCCCGCACCCGTAGCACTGCTCAAGCTCCCCAGCAAGCTCATCTTTCTCGAAAAGCAAATCCGTTTCAATCCTTTCCGGCAAAATCTTCCGCCCCCTCCGCAGATTCTTCACCATAACATCGGCATCAGGATTGATTATCTTGCCCGGATTCAACAGATTATTTGGGTCGAATATCTCCTTAATTTTGCACAGTATCCTGTAAAACTCATCCCCGTATTGCCGCCGCACAAACGCCGCCCTTACCAGCCCATCTGCATGCTCACCGCTGATTGAGCCGCCTAACAACCACGCAAGTGTAAAGACATCATTCGCTATCGCACACATCTTCTTCACGTCCGCCGGGTCGCTCAAATCCAAGTATGGCCGCAAATGCAGCTCCCCATCACCGGCATGCCCGAAGAAAGACATCTCAATACTATAACGCCTGCCAATCTCTTGCAGCCCCACAATATACTCCCCAAGCCGTCTATAATCGACAGAAGTATCCTCCATAAATTCCGCCGGATGCTTTCTGCTCCTTTTTCGATAAAGCAATGGCCCGGCATCCTTGCGTGACTTCCACAGCCGCGACTGCTCCTGGAGGTCAAAAACAATTCTCCGCCCGTTAGCCAGTGTCCCCACTGCCGAATCGGTCTCTTCTATTTTCTCACGCACCTGCTCCTGCGTGCTGCCGGTATGCTCAACCAAAAGAACCGCAACCGCCCCGGTCGGCAAAATGTCCCGATATTCAGGCAAGGCCTTAAATGCCAGCTCAATCAAAGTCTTATCCATCAGCTCACACGCCGACGCCCCCCCGTCAACGATAACCGGCGCCGCCCGAGCCATTTTCTCAAGAGAATCAAACTCAAGCTGCAACAATCCCTTCGCCGCAGGCACAGGCACCGTCCGAAGTTTAATCTTCGTAAAAATAGCCAGTGTCCCCTCTGATGCCGCCAGCAGCCGCGCCAAATCTATCCGCCCATCGTGACAAATCCCCCAAATGTTATACCCGCTCCGGTTCCGTTTGGATTTAGGCAGCGCCCCGGCAATAACCGCCTCATTCGCCGAAAGCAACGTCAAGCACTCTTTCGCAATCGAAGCCGCCTCCTCATTCTTTGCCTGCTTCTGCTCAAAATTATTTTTGAACTCAACCACACTGCCATCGGCTAACACCACCTCGACACTTTCCACATAGTCGCCGATATAACCATACTGGAGCGAATGAGCACCGGTCGCATTATTCGCAACACATCCCCCTACCGTTGCCCGATTAGCACTCGACGGGTCAGGCCCAATTTTCCTGCCATACCCGGCTAAACACCTGTTCAAATCGTCCAGCACCACCCCTGGCTCACAAACCACTGTCGCTCCGTCGCCATCGACTCTGATAATCTTGTTCATATACCGCGTCATATCAAACACGATACCGCTGCACAACGACTCCCCAGCCACCCCGCTTCCTGCCCCGCGGGCAGCAACCGGCACACCCTTGGCGCCGGCGTATTTGACAACAGCAGCCACATCCGCCCCATCTCGCGGCATAACAACACACTGCGGAACTATCCTATAAATGCTCGCATCGGTGCTGTATGCAGCGCGACTCAATATGTCAGCAAAAACATCTCCGCGGACAACTTTTGACAAATCGGATGCAATCTGCTCAGGCCCTTCGCCCATTGTTACGCCTTCCTCTTACGAACCTACGCACTTACGCTATTACGCACTTGTTTTTGCCTCGACTATTTCTCAAAATCACGAGGCAGGAACTGGGCTTTCGAAATGGTTCCGCTCATTCGCAGGACCGCAAGGTCGTCTTCACTGACCTGTCCATTGATGAACTGTTGAACAACAGGATGGGGATGGTTACGAATATGGTCGGCATTGCCGTCGGCAATAATCTTGCCGTTATGCAGCATAATGATTCGGTCAGCTATCTTATACGCGCTTGTCATATCGTGCGTAACAACAATTGTCGTCATGCCAAGTTCCCTTTTTAGTTTCAAAATAAGCTCATTGATTATATCCGCACGAATCGGGTCAAGCCCCGTGGTCGGCTCATCATACAAAATCACTTCCGGATTTAACGCGATAGCCCGAGCCAAACCCACCCTCTTTCGCTGACCGCCCGAAAGATTGGCAGGATAATAATTCTGAAAACCATCAAGGCCAACCATCGCCAGCTTGGCCTTCACAAGCTCCTCAACCTCCTCCAAGTCGATTATCTTATAGTGCTGTCTTATTGGAAATATTATATTTTCAAAAACGCTCAAGCTGTCAAACAATGCCCCTCCCTGAAACAGAAACCCGAAATGGGTTCGCACCTTGTTTAATTCATCTCCACTGATATTGTCGATACGCTGTTCCCTGAAATACACCTCGCCCGAGTTCGGCCGCAGCAAAACTATAAAATGCTTTATCAGAACGGTCTTACCGCATCCGCTCGGCCCAATCACAACCGTCGTCTTGCCCTGCTCTATCGTCAGAGAAATATTATCCAGAACAACATTGGCCCCGAACTTCCTCGTAAGGTTCTTAACAGCCAGCACACCGTTTGAACTCGTCTCCCCCGCCCGATTATTTTCGTTTTCTCTTTTCACTTCCTTACTTTTCACTTTTGCCTTTTGAGTCTTAAATTTTCTATCATACCAGGCTCATGGGTGGGTAAAAGCTATTGTAAATCGCCTTGAAAATCACCGCCAGCGCATAGTCCAGTGCCAGTATGGAAATAAAACTTGACACGAAGGCCTCTGTGCACGCCTGCCCTACGCCCTGTGCGCCTTCCTTGCATGTAAAACCTTTATAACAGCCAATCACCGCAATGGCCCCGCCGAAGAAAAACCCTTTCATTATACCGACAGCCACGTCCCACAGCTCCACGCCAGAGGCGCTAAAGAGCCAGTATGCGCGACTATTAATCCCAAACTGCATAACGCCTACAAAATAGCCTCCCAAAATGCCCAGCAAATCCGCATAGATAATCAGAAATGGCGTAAGCAGCAGGCACGCCAGAACCCTCGGCGCAACTAAATACATCACCGGGTCCGTCCCCATACTCCTGACCGCATCAATCTGTTCCGTAACATTCATTGTCCCCAGCTCCGCAGTTAGAGCGCCCCCCACTCGCCCCGCTAACATAACCGCCGCAAGCACAGGTCCCAGCTCTTTCACCACCGAAACATTAACCAAAACGCCTAAATGCTCTTCCAGACCTATACCCGCAAGCACTTCGTATGCCTGAAACGCTAATATCATACCCACGAACCCCCCCGTTATCATTACTATCGGGACACTGCGAACGCCAATTAAGTGCATCTGGGTCCAGGTTAAAGGATACGTCTGGCCCCGCGCAAAGCTGCGAAAAGATGCCAGCATTGACTGCCACACAAACCTCGCAAACTGTCCTAAATTATCTACATCTGCTACAGTTTTATTTCCGAGTACCTCAAGCATAATTCCGACTCCAAAACTTCATCCATTCCCGTAAATCACTTTGCCATTCCCATAACCTACTTTGTCACTCCTGCGGCCTGTCCTGTTGTCGTCTATCGGGAAAACAGGAATCCAATTAGTTTAAGTTTACATCCTAAGCTTCTCACGCACAATCAAATAGTGCTGATACATTTGGCTTCAACCGGAACTCGTCCGCCGGTAGTATAGCGGGCTAACCGACTAAAAACTAACCACTAACGACTCTCAATATATCGGCTGAATTTGCCTGGTTTCTTATCAATCCTCGCCCCTCTTGTCAAGATTTCCGCCCCCTACCGCCACAATTATAGGTTCTTTATTCGATATTCGGCCTATGTCTTTGCGAGGAACGAAGTGACGAAGCAATCTCACCCAAATTATCACTAATCAATAATCAATTGAAGGTCGTCGGCACGCCTGTCCTGCTTGCCCTGCGAAGCCCTGTCGTTTAGGGCGAAGCGGGGAGCTTGCCGAAGGGACAACGCCCCTCAGATCCCCAAGCGTCAGCGCAGGGCCGTGGCAATCTCATTCTATTAGCGACTAACGACAAGCGACTAAATATACTTCGAGAGAGTTATGATTTTGGCGTGGTCTCAAACTATGCGAGTTCTCGCAGAGGTAATTGTTTCCCTCTTCTGTATAGGAATGTGTACCCTGTTGGACTACGGTTTTCTAAATCTGATAGTTTGTCGAACAATTCAGGCTTAATTTCTTTAAGTTTAAGAAAATCCGATGGGGTTTTATACGCGCCGCACCAGCACTCAGCCGAACACCCCAACTGTCGCACTGGATTTTCAGGCAAATCTGCTGACTCAATATATTTTATCACTTTCTTTTTAGTCCAGCGGAAAATGGGGCTTACCGATAAAGATTTAAATCCGGGATGATACCAGATTGGCAGATATTTAGCTCGTTGATTTGATTCCTCAGCACGAATGCCATCAATTACAACTTTTCGTCCGCCAATCTTAGACAAAAAATCTTGAACCGGCTTTATTTTTAACTCTCTGCAGCACCAGCGAAATCTGAAACTCGGTATCCCCCAGTCTTTCGCTAAATCGAAAAAGTTTACCTCTGGCCGAACAATAGATAATCTAACGCCAAGCTGCCGGCATACTTTCCGAACATATTTTGTCACTTCTGGAAATCCAACAGTAGTATCAACGTGAACAGCCCTTAAATCAGCCCCAACTTCCTCTGCTATCTTTTGCGTATATACTAAAGTTGCTAAGCTGTCTTTGCCTCCGCTTATTAGCACAAAACATTTAGCGCCACTTAAAATCTTACCAAGATCATTCTTAGAAACTTTGGCTTCTGGCCGAACCTGTTCCGCCTGTTCTTCATCTAGTCCGCATACACTCTTCACGGTTCCGTTTCTATTATGAATAATATAGACCGGCTTAACTGTCGGCCCTTTAATCCATCTTGAAGTTGCGGTGCCCCTCTCTCCGCAAGCCGGACACTCTACTCGTACCCCCATCAAATGAAAAGGAGACATCATACTATGAAGTTTATCAGCCCACTTAGACACGTGATTCGGTATAGTTACCACTTTGCCCCTTTAATCAGAAAACAGTACCAAACGATCCGACACTATTTTCCTTATCGACAGTTTTGTGTTTAACCCTTGAGAGATCTCAACTTCTTTACGAAATCCAGCCAGCCACTTTCATTCCGTTTTTGTTCTGTGGTTTCGCGCGACCATTCATATATGTAACAAAAGTTTTGGTAGCCTGCTTTCTGAACCTGTTGTGCTATTACTTTTGTATGTTTGGGAGCGCAACATTCGGCAACTAACCAAATTCTTTTCACGAAAGGTTTCAAACATCTCACATAGTCTTTATCTACTCCGCCTGACCTCAGATATGATTTACAGCTTATCACTGCTACTGCTTTATCTTGTTTAACGAACTTGAAATTCATAACGGGGTTTTTATGCCCGTTCCATCGGTCATATCTTCCCTTATGGATTATAACATCGCACTCACGCGAGCAATATTTTCCACTTGCGTCCAGCAAATGTCCCCAGTCTGCTCTCAAACCTTTTCCTGAGATTATTTCGCGGATTGCATATATCAACTGTGCGGAAAAGTGCAAACCGCGTACAAACGCCAGAATACTGCCTTCCTTCTGTCCTAACTCTCTTATGAAATCATCAATCCTCCAATTCCAGAGTTCTGTACAGATTTTATGATAATGTGATAGATCCAATCTATCCCCAATTCCGGCTGCCACTTGCTTCTTAACAATCTTCTTGCTCATTTCTCGCCCCCCATTTGGCTCACAGTTAACTCTATAAATCCCTTGAGTGTTGTTTGTTCCATGCGCACAGCTTCTCTCAATTTTTTATATCCCAGCGAGGTAACCTCTAAAACCGCAATTTGTCCCTGAAATTGCAATTTCCTCATCTCGCTTTTTCCTACAATATCTTCAAATCGTTTGTGCAATCCGAGAGGATGTCCCTATTGTCGTTGAAAATTGATTGAAAAATCATGCGGTCGGGGGTAACGGTTATGTTTTGGAAACACAAAATCGTTAACCCTTTTAGGAGACCGCATGATGGGAAAATATTATCACA
>Ga0315279_10000303_pt1 | contig 102817 bp, 95 predicted proteins | sample YL17G06_20_MG_FD_203694 | JGI IMG/M metagenome (GOLD analysis project Ga0315279, IMG submission 203694) | Sediment microbial communities from Yellowstone Lake, YNP, Wyoming, USA - YL17G06_20 | ecosystem: Environmental > Aquatic > Freshwater > Lake > Sediment | place: USA: Wyoming | collected... | reverse complement strand
CTGTCGCTGCGCGCCACCGACCGCCTTCTCAAGGAACTGCCGCCCGCGGCGCGCAAGGCGCCAGCCGCTCACGTTCGCGGGAAACGGGTTCCTCGCACCTAGAAATTACCCGACAAGCTGTAGCTATTTGCGAACTTATGATGGCTTGCAGCAGAGCACATCAGTTTATCATAACTTTCGCTTGAACAAGGAAATCTGTCGGGCGGACTTACAGGGAATTGTAGCGGCTTGCCAGGACTACGATGCGCCAATAGGAAGCGAGGCGCCAGCACGCTCCAAAATCTATTTCGGAGGCACTTCGCCGAAGTTCGCAGCGCTGCGAAGAGGACTACGCCGACGCCGCACGGGACGAACCCGCCTCCGCTCGGCCTCTTGCTCCGGAGGGCTGCTTGGCTCCCAGTGCTAGCGCCATGGAGGCAAACGGGAATGGAACCTGTGTGCACGACCCGAGACTTCCAGAGATCAGTAGCTCTTGTTATGACTATTATTCTCTCGCACTTTTGCTGTAGCATCGCAGCGCCAACAAAGGAAATCGGGCGGAAAGATGAAGAATAATGAAAAGATACATCCGCTTGAGGCCAGCGAGGAAGACCTGGTGACGCGCGCCCTTACCTTCGGGGGCTCCGCGGAGGGGATCCCCGGCAGTGGGGTGATGAGGCTTGCGACGGATGCCATGTTTTTCTCTCCTCGCTTTTCGCCACGGAACCGCTAACCATGAGGAAGGCAAAGTCAGTAGGGCTGCATCAAACGACACCTTCATTACCTACTGCAGTCTGCCGTTATAGTCTTCGACTAACTCACAAAAGCATCCTGGCGCGATTGCGTGCGCGGCGGTCGAGTGTTACACTCGTGCGGCAGGTATGAGCAAGGACGGCGGGGCGCCCATCAGAGTTCTTGCAGTCGACGACGAAGAGTCGAATATTGCAGTCGTTGGCTCTATCCTGCGCTCCCAGGGATGCATTGTCCTTGCCGCGAAGAGCGGCGAGGAAGCCCTGGCCACCGCTGCGAGCGGTCGACCCGATATCATTCTTCTCGACGTTCAGATGCCTGGGATGAACGGATATGACACTGCGCGCTCGCTCAGCACCGACGAGCGGACCAGCAGTATCCCGATCGTGATGCTCACCGGATTGACGGGAATCGAGGATCGCGTACGCGCTCTCAAGGCGGGTGCTGTGGACTTTCTCACAAAACCCGTTGATCCCGCAGAGTTGCGGGCCAAGGTCGCCTCGCTGGTCCGGCTGAAGGGCTACAATGACGAGATGAGGCGCAGGCAGGTCGTCCTCAGAGAGGAGCTTGTCGGTAAGGGGGGACAGTTGAGGGCCGCCCTCGAGACCTTCGCAAGATTCGTGCCCCAAGAGTTCCTCCAGGCGCTGCACAAGCCCGACATCGTCGACGTGAGGCTCGGCGATCACGTAAGGCTCGAGATGACTATCCTGTTCTCCGACGTCCGCTCTTTCACTGCGTTGTCGGAAAAGATGACTCCCGAGCAGAGCTTCAGCTTTCTCAACTCTTACCTCGGGCGTATGAATCCCTTCATCTGGGAGAACGGCGGCTTCATCGACAAGTACATCGGGGACGCCATCATGGCGCTCTTCCCGAAGGGTGCCGGCTCGGCGCTCTCTGCGGCCGTGGAAATGCTCTCATACATTCCCGTGTATAATGCGCATCGCATGAGCTTCGGGTACACGCCAATTGGCATCGGAATTGGCATTCACAGCGGCCCGGTCATGCTCGGAGTCATCGGGCATGAGCGGTTCATGCAGGGGACGGCGATCTCTGACGCCGTCAACCTAGCCTCTCGCCTGCAGGACTTGACCAAGGACTACGGGGTGTCCCTCATTGTTTCCAGCCATGCGCTTTTCGATCTCGAGGACCCAAACCGCTTTGACTACAGGTTCCTCGACAAGCTGAGATTGAGGGGCAAAGAGGAAGCAGTCTCCGTCTACGAGGTATTCACCGGTGATGAAACGCGGATCAGGGAAGCCAAGAAGAAGACGAGGGAAGAGTTCGAAAAAGGGGTCTATGACTTCCACGCCGGACGCTTCCATGAGGCTCTTGAGCGATTCAATGCAATGAAGGGGGAGGAAAACCTCGATCCGCCCGTCGAGATATATCGCAGGCGCTGCACTCGCGCGATTAAGCTCGGCGGCGCGGACTAAGCCTGCGGCCGGAAGCGACCGCCCTCGGCAAGCGGAGGATCCTCATTGAACGGTCCCGAAGGTCGCCCGCGGTCCGGAAAAAGGCTGCTCGTGAGCTAAAACGTCTCACTCCTTCAAACAACGCCTTTCTCGGCATGGATGTGGAATCGTTGAAGGAATCCTTTGTCCACAGAACAAGTTCAACAGCCTGGCGCTGAGGGTGCGCGACAGGCTCATAGAACGCTGGATCGAAACACAGCGGAGCTACTATCGGCAGAAATGCAAGAGAGTCTCTTACCTGTCCTTGGAGTTCCTCATCGGCCACGCCCTTGGCAGCCCCGTTATCCACCTCGGCCCCGAGCGGAACGTCGAACAAGCAATGCTGGAGCTGGGCACCAGCATGGAAGAGCTGAGCTCAAAGAGGTCCGTTGTGTGCATGCGTCGATGCCAGAACAAACAGTTTCGACCCCATTCGGGCAACCCTCGATCTTAAATGTAATGACACCGCCGGTGCGGATCCTCAGGCGGAAAGTTGTTGCTGGATTAAAAAGCGCTTGACCGAATAAATAGCTTATGATACTACATAATTTAAGTAGTATCGAATTTAAGCAATATGAATGTAAATATAAAGCAGCATAAAATCCGAAAAGCCGACCCCCGCATTGTCAGGCAGATCAACGCCTGGAATGTGTTCGAAGAATTACGCAGAAGGGAACGGACGAGCATACCAGAGCTTTGCTCCGTGATCGGACTCACTGCCGCATCCGTACAGTCGATCCTTCATGCGATGCGCGAGATGGGGTTGGTGAAAAAGATGGGCGAAGGGAAGTCAGCGGGCGGTCGAAAACCCTCGCTCTACGCCCTTGAGACTGAAACCCACTTCATCCTTGGCGCCGAGTTGGGGGTGTCCAGGCTCCGCGTTGCGCTTGTGCGTCTGAACGGGGATATCAAGGATCAGAGAAGGTTCTCTCTCCCTCCATCGCAGCCCGCGGAGGCCGCGAAATTCCTGGCCCAGGCGGTGAAGGGACTCGTCGAGGCCAATCACGTGGGAGAAGGCGCAGTTCTCGGTCTTGGAGTCGCCCAGCCGGGAATCGTCGATAATTCGGGGCAAGTGATCAGGCTCGATATCCATAAGAAATGGAGCGAGGTGCCGCTGGGGGAGCTGATCCAGGGCGAGCTCAGTTTTCCCGTTTTCCTTATCGAAGAAACACACGGGCAGCTTACGGGGATCGTCGAATACGGGTCCGTGCCGGGTCTGGAGAACTCGATCTACATACTCATTGGAAACATCGACGCCGAAGGGGTAAGTGGCGCGGTCATGAGCAACGGAGCGCTCCTGGCGGGCCATTCAGGATTCGCGGGTGAGTTCGGACACATGCAGGTGGATCCTCGGGGTCCTGACTGCATGTGTGGGAGAAGGGGATGCTGGGAGGCGAGCGGCTCGCTCAACCGCCTGGCTGCGAGAATCGGTCTCGGATTGGAGAACGAAAAAGAGAGAATCCCCGATCGCCTTTTCCAGGATGACTGCTGGGAGTTGTTGGATGAGTTCCTCGAAGTTCACGCCAACGGCATCGTGAATCTGATCCACGCCTTCAACCCGCGTACGATCAGCGTGGGGGGTGAGATCACCTGTCTTGGAGATCGTTTCTTCCAGATGCTTTTTGAACGCGTCCGCGGCAAGGCCATGGGGCCCTTTCTGAAGGGCCTGAGCTTTGTGGTCAATACGGGCAAGGATGACGCCCTCAAGGGCGCCTCGGCCGTGGCGATGAAAGAGGTGCTGAGAACATTCAATATCAAGGGGGTCACCTATGGATAAACTGGCGATCAAGGGGGGAAGGAAGGCGCGGACGAGGGATTTCCCCTCTTGGCCGGTATTCGATTCAGAAGAGGAAAAGGCCATTCACCGAGTGCTGAAATCGGGCAGATGGTGGCGCTTCAGCTATGGAGAGGGAATCGACTGGCATGAACCCGTGAGCGGTCAACGCTCGGAAGTCGCCCTCTTCCAGGAAGAGTTCGCGAAGCATCAAGGCGCGAAGTACGGGATTGCCTGCGTCAATGGCACGGGCGCCCTGGATATGATCGTGCGCGCGGCGGGCATCGGCCCGGGGGACGAGGTGATCGTGCCCGCCTACACCTACGTTGCCGGCGCGACGTGCGTGCTCCAGTCCAACGCGGTTCCTATCTTCGTCGACGTGGATCCGCAGACATACAACATCGACCCCGATCGGGTGGACGAGGCGATCACGGAGAGGACCCGAGCGATAATTCCTTGCCACTTCGGCGGACAGGTCGCTGACATGGATCGGCTGCAGGAGATTGCATCCCGGCACAACCTGTTGATCATCGAGGACGCCGCGCACGCGCATGGCTCGCTCTGGAAGGACAAGGGTGCGGGCACCCTGGGCGTTGCGGGCACATTCTCGTTCCAGAACGCGAAGAACATGACCGCGGGTGAGGGGGGAATCGTCATCACCGACAGCGTCGAGTTGGCCGAGACCCTCGAGTCGCTCACATGGTCGGGAAGGAAGCACGGCAGACCGTGGTACGAGTTCTACCAGCTCGGATGGAACTACAGGATGCTGGAGTTCCAGGGGACGATTCTCAGGACGCAATTGAAACGGCTCGAAGACCAGAATACAACGCGGCGGGAAAACGCCCGCTATCTCACGCGGCTGCTTCGAGAAATCGGAGGGCTGGAGCCGGTGGCAATCGATCCGCGGGCCGAGCGCTACTCCGTGCACATCTTCATGATCCGCTATGATCCCAAGGAGTTCCGAGGGCTTTCGCGAGCGAAGCTCATGGAAGCGATCAACGCGGAGGGCATCCCCGCCTTCGGCGGTTACACGCATCCCCTCTACAAGAATCCGATGTTCCTCACCAAAGCCTTCTACACGAAGGGCTGTCCGATCAGCTGCGGCCACTACGACCGTCCACTTGATTATCAAACATTCGAGTCCCTCTGCCCCGTCGCGGAGCGCGCATGCAACTTCGAGGCGATCTGGCTCGAGCACCGCCTCTTCCTTGGCGGGCGCAAGGACATGGAAGACATCGCCGCTGCCTTCCGCAAGGTCAAGGAGAACGTGAGTGAGATCCTCTGAGATCCATGGATCGAGGATCTTCGCGGGAGGCGTGTCGGCGGAAGGGAGGAGCACTATGTAGGATGAAAGGATTGTGAAGTGCGGGACTTTATGAAGATTAGAGGAGGGAATGTACTATGAAGAGATTATTGATTGTCGCCACGTTTTTTTGCCTCTTGGTCTATTCAGTGGTGTGCGGCTTCGCAGGGGCGCAGAAGGAGGCGCAGAGAGCGACCCTCAAATACATGTGGTGGACGCCCGTCTACGAACCCTACATCAGCGCTGCCATCAAGACTTTCGAACAGAAGAACCCGGGGATCAAGGTCGCGTATGAGACAGCAGCCTTCGATCCGTACTGGCAGAAGATCCAGACCCTCTACGCTTCGGGGAACGCGCCGGATGTCTTCGACATGAGCATTGCATTCGTCTGGGATTTTGCGAACAAGGGCTCCGTCCTGGACATGGATAGCTACGTTGCGAAAGACATCGATTCCTACTACAAAAAGGCCATCGACATGGAGCGCTATCCGGATATCAACGGCCATGTCTACGCGATGCCGTACCAGTGGGTCGCGTCCCTCCTGTTCTACAACAAGGATCTCTTCGACGATGCCGGCGTCGCCTACCCGACGCCCGACTGGGACTACGAGACGTTGATCGAAACCGCGAAGAAGCTGACCAAGGCCGGGCAGTACGGGTTCTTCTCGAACGCCGCGCATACCTTCATGGATTCGATGATCAAAGCGTACGGCGGGATGGTGCTCACCCCCGACTTCAAACAGTGCAGGATCGACGACCCTGTCGCCGTCGACGTCATCCAGAAGCTGGTCGACATGATCCAGAAGGACGAGTCTGCTCCGGTGGCTGCCAGCTATGAAGCGCTCCTCGCCTCCGGTGGGGAGATGTTCCGCTCGGGCAAGATCGCGATGACCATCGATGGCAGTTACATGATCGATAGCTTCAAGGCCGCAACGTTCAAGTGGGATGCCACGATGGTGCCCAAGGGTCCGGTGAAAAGATCGATCTATGGCGGCCCGGACGGCATCAGCATCGCGAAGACGAGCAAGAACGCCGATGCAGCCTGGAAGTTCGTGCAGTTCATGACAGGCCCGGATCGACCGAAGGAGACTTGGATTCCCGGAGGGGTGCCCATCACGAAGTCCGTGGCCACCGGCCAGGACTGGTACAACCTCCATAAAAAATGGCTGAGCGATCCCAAGGTACTTCTCGATTCCGGCAACTACCTGGAAGGCGCCGATTTCTGTACCAAGTGGCTGGAGTGGAGAATCAATACAATGAACGCAGAGTTGGCACCCGCTTTTGTCGGACAGAAGAGCGTCGCGGATGCCGCCAAGGCCGCCAAGGCCGCGGTTGAAAAGGTACTTCTAGGCCAATAGGAAGAACGCGTCAGGCGGCGCTCCTCGGGAGGAGCGTCGCCCCATTCATCGTCAATGAGAATGCAGAAAAACTGGCAGGGATGGCTCTACCTTCTTCCCAGTCTCCTCGGGCTCGTGGCGATGATCTACGGACCGATTCTCGTCGTCTTCGCCCTTGGATTTACGAACTATGATGTACTGAACCCTCCCCGCTGGATCGGTCTGAGGAATTTTGTCTCGATCTTCACGAACCCGTTATTCTGGAAAGTCCTTCTGAACACCGTTTACTTCACCATCGCAACCGGGCTTGCCAGCATTGTTTTCGCCATGGTTCTCGCGCTTTTCGTCAGCGCGAAGCTCCGGGGAGTAGGGATCTTTCGGACAATCTTCTTTATCCCCGTGATCGTGTCCATGGTGTCCGCCGCGTTCGTCTGGAAGTGGATGTTCAACTCCCAATTCGGGATTCTGAACTACCTTCTCTCACTCCTTGGTCTCCCGCGGCCTCTTTGGTTCGACAACCCTCGGTATGCCATGCCGGCGCTCATCATCATGACGGTCTGGAAGAACGTCGGCTATAACATGGTGATTTTCCTGGCGGGACTCAGGAATCTTCCCCGCGAGATGCATGCCGCAGCGTGGATCGACGGCGCGAGCTACGCGCAGCGCCTCTTTCGGATCACTCTTCCCCTCCTGTCGCCGACGACCTTCTTCGTGATCGTGGTCACGCTGATCAACAGCTTCCTGGTCTTCGAACAGTCCTACGTCATGACGAATGGAGGACCGGCCAATGCAACGCTGACGTTTGCCCTCCTCATCTACAACAATGCCTTCCTCTACTTCAAGATGGGCTACGCGTCCGCTCTCTCCTTCCTGTTCTTCCTGCTCATCCTCGCCATCACGCTCATGCAAAACCTCTTCTCGAAGAAATGGGTCTTCTATCAGTGAGGGAGCGGCAATGCAACGCAGCAGACTTCTGACCGCAATCCTGCTCTTCGTCCTTGTTGCCGTGTCGGTGCTTTTCCTGTTCCCCTTCTTCTGGATGTTCCTCACCACCGTGAAGAGCGAAGGAGAATTGTTCCTCTACCCGCCCCGCTGGGCGCCGTCGCATTGGATATGGCAAAACTACGCGCTCACCCTTCGCGCGGTCCCCTTCGGACGCTACACGCTCAACAGCCTGATCATCGCCATCGCCAATGTCGCGGCTGTATATTTCTCCTGTTCCTTTGCAGCGTATGGGCTCTCGCGCTTCTCGTTTCGGGGACGCGAGCTCGTTTTCGCGGCGATTCTCGCGGCCATGATCATCCCGATCAACATCATCATTATCCCCCAGTACCTGATGTTCAATGCGCTCAGGTGGCTGGACACTTTTCTCCCGCTCATCGTTCCCTCGATTCTCGGGTATTCGCTGGGAACCTTCTTGCTCCGACAGTTCTTTTCGACAGTACCGAAGGAGCTGGAAGAGGCGGCGATGATCGACGGAGCAGGCAGCCTCCGCATTCTCCTCAGGGTCTACATCCCCCTCTCCTCGGGAGCCTTCATTACTATAGGGCTGTTCATGTTCATCTTCCAATGGAACGACCTGCTCCGGCCCATCATCTTTCTTTCCACGCGAAGCAAGATGACCTTGCCTGTGGGGCTGATCACGATGATGGGACAGTACACGGTTCAATGGAATCTCCTGATGTGCGGAGCCCTGCTCAGCATGTTCCCTGTCATGCTCATGTTCCTGTTCGCGCAGAGGTATTACATTGAGGGTATCGCCATGACAGCTTTGAAGGGATGAGTGCCGCAATGGACAAGCTGGATGTGATGTGCCACGTTGGATTTGACGCGCTGCAGGAAGTCGGGTGCTCCGTGGAGGACGTGCGCGCGGTCTTGGAGCGTTTTCAGGTCACGCACGCGGTTCTCTCACCCCTGGGCGATGGATGGATTCATAAATTCAGGGAAAGGAATCGGGAGCTCGCCGAAATCGCATCCACGGAGAACGGCCGATTCCTTTTTTTCTGCACGGTGAACCCCTGGTTCGAAAAGGAAGCGCTCCAGGAGCTGGAGTACTGTTTCACTCGACTGGATGCCAGAGGGCTGACGTTTCATCCGGCCCAACAGGGCTTTTCCATCGATGCTCCCATGATCTTTCCCTTCATCGAGGCGGCGCAGGCGTTTCAACGTCCGGTCTATTTCTTCACGGGCACACCGCTCTACGGTCTGCCCTTCAACCTTGCGAACCTTGCGCGCAAATTCCCGCGCGCCCGCTTCATTTTGGGCACGATGGGAGCCTCGGACTACTGGGGCGACGTGATCCCCTCGATGCGTCTCGCTGACAACATATGGATGGATACGTCTCTCAACAGCAACGTACCGGCCGTTCTTCCCTCCTTTGTCCGTGAGTTCGGCTCCGACAGGGTGCTCTTCGGCTCGAATTACCCCTATTCGTGCTATCGAGTCGAATGCGAGAAGATCCTCCTCTGCCATTTCGACGAGGAGACCAACCGGAAAATCTTCGCGCTGAACGCGCGCCTGCTCCTGGGAATGGGGTAAGCCGATGATCATCGATGTCCATGTCCACTTTTGGGACTCCTTCATGGATTTTATCTGTCCCGGCATCGACGAGATCATGCAGGGGATGGAAAGGGCGGGAATCAAACAGAGCTACCTCAACTCCTTGAGCGGGCTGCTGCAAACGAATCCCTTTGAGGACAACAGGAGGATCCACGAAATCACGCAGGAGCATCCGGAGTTCTTCCGCGGCATTGCCGTGGTCGATCCCTATGCGGGGGATGCAGCGCTTGTGGAATTGGAACGGTGCCTGAAGGAGTACAGGTTCATAGGCTTGAAGCTCCACCCCTGGCTGCAGGGATACTACGCGAGCGCCGATTTCCTCGGGCCGATCCTGGATCTGTGCCGGTCCTACGACGTGCCGGTGATGTTTCATACGGGAAGCCCGCCCTATGCGCAGGTATTCGAGGTTGCCTGGCAGGCGCGCCGGCATCCGAAGGTCCGGTTCATCTTCTCCCACATGGGGTTGAACTACCAGTGGCGGGACGCGATCGAAACCGGGAAACTGTACCCTAACACGTATTTCGAAACGTGCGGGATCAGCTATCAATTCGCATTACAGGGACTGATCAAGGCACTCGGTGCCCGCAGAGTGCTTTTCGGCTCCGATAACCCCTTCCTGTTCCCCGAGACGGAAATACTGAAGATCGAAGAGCTCGAGCTTTCCTCCGATGAAATGGATCAGGTTCTCTATCGCACGGCCCGGAATGTCTTCAAACAATGAAACCTCGGAGCGAGACGATGGAAAAGAAGGTAAAGGTGGCACTGGTGGGACTCGGGTTCATGGGGAAGACTCACCTCGGAGTGTACCAGAAGCTTCCCGGCGTCGAGGTTGCCGCGATGTGCGACGTCAGCAGGAAGAACCTCGAGCTCTCGAAGCTCGAGACCGGCGGAAATATCCGAACAGCGGCCGGAGAGATCGACCTGGGTGGTGTCCGTAAATACACCGACTATGCAGAATTGCTGGCCGCCGGCGGATTTGATTTCGTCGACATCTGCTCGCCGACCCACCTCCACGCGGAACACGCGATCAAGGCGTTGGACGCCGGGTACAACGTTTTGTGTGAAAAGCCCATGGCGCTGTCCGTGCAGGATACGGAGAAAATGCTGGAGAGGGTCGAACGTTCGGGGAAGCTCTTCAGCGTGGCTCAATGCCTGCGGTTTTGGCCTGCGTACAGCGAGGTGAGGAAATTGATCGACTCGGGCACGCACGGGAAGGTCAAATCCGCGGAGTTTGCCCGTTTCTCGGCGCCGCCTCGTTGGGCGAGCGGCGACTGGCTTCGCGTCGGAGCCCTTTCCGGGAACGCAGCGCTCGACCTGCACATACACGACGTCGACATGATCCTTCACCTTTTCGGCGCACCGGAGGCGGTTCGATCGAATGGGATTTTCGAGAATGATGGAAGCATTTCACATATTTCGACCCTCTACACCTACCCGGGTCTGCTTGTCCAGGCCAGCGGGGGGTGGATCTGCTCGGATTCGTTCGGCTTCACCATGCGGGCTTTCTACATTCTCGAGGGCGCCACGATTGAGCTGGATTTCTCGAAGAGCCCTGTCGTCACGGTTTTTCCAAATGGCGGCACGAGGTATGCCCTTCCGTTGCCGGATGGCGACGGCTACTACTTTGAGTTGAAGGATTTCGTGGAAGGGATCAGGAAGGGAAAACTTTCCGGTATCGTGACGGGTCGATCTGCCGCTGATTCCGTGAAGCTGTGCCTGCTCGAGATCGAATCCGCGCGGGAACGGAAGGAGCTCACCCTCAGGAGCTTATAGGAGCTTCGCCGGGCGGCGCTGAAGAAGGTAACTGCCGGGCGTTTGCAGCAGGTAGCCCCACGTCTGGAGAGATCCCCGTCCCTGTGCCATCTCATCCATCGCCTCCCGCAAGACTTCTTCACGGCGGCCGCGGGCATGAGGATCCGCACCGGCAGTGTCATTGCATTTCAGACCTCATGGGAGTTCGTGAGATGGAACCCGCACTGGCACGAGTTCCAGAAGTATCGGCGAATGCAGGGGGCGTCCACGGCGGCGATGCTCAGTCGGGGATGCGTCTGCCGCAGGAGGGGATTCCGAAGCCATAACCGTACGCTCGTGTGCTATAATAGCAAGGACCACGGGGAGAACAAAGTGAGAAAGCGAATAGCCGTTGCTGCAGTTCTTGCGGTCCTTTTGGCGGCTTCGACATACGCACAGACGACGGATTTCTTCGAGTTTGTAAAGACTGGAACCTCTCAGAGTGTACAAGCCGCAATCAACCAAGGAGCGGACGTCAACGCTCAGGACAAAATGGGCTGGACCCCGCTGATGTGCGCTGCCCAGTATAATCCGGACTCCACAGTAGTAGCCACGTTGCTTGAAGCGGGGGCGAATCTAAACGCTCGAAACAAATACGGCTGGGTCTCGTTGATGTATGGCGCCGCTTCTAACCGAAACCCGGAGGTGGTCGAGGCCCTGTTGAAAGCCGGAGCGCAGGTCAACGTTCGGGACAGATACGGCCTGACCCCGCTGATGTCTGCTGCTTGCCTTAACCAGAACCCTGATGTGATAACGATCCTGCTGAAAGCTGGCGCGAACGGGAAAGCGAAAAGCAACGAGGGAAAGACGGCCTTTGATTACGCGCAGGACAACGAGAAGCTGAAAGACACAGACACCTACTGGAAGCTCAACGAAGCGCAGTATTGAGCGAGAGGGGTCTGCGTTGAGGTTAGGGGCAATGAGGAAAATCGCGGTTGCGAATCGGGAGGGCGGGGTGTTGGTGAGACGACCTCGGCGGTTCACCTGGCTGTAGCGACTCCCTATCCGAGTGTGTAACCCTTTGGGCATTGTGTGAGGTTCCGGCGGGCATACGCGGAGGGGAAAGGAAATGGCAGAGTATAGTCAAGAAGATGCGGATGAAGTCTTTCGGCATGTTTATGCCACACTGAAGGCGGCGATAGACTTCCTTATCGAAATGAAGGTGGCAAACCCCGAAGGTGCCAAGCGGTTCTCAGACTTGGATCGTGGAATGATCGACCTTCATACCTTACTGGAAGAGCTGTGGATAGACTATGACGCCGATGAGCAGGAAGAAAAAGAGCAAGAGCACGAGGACATGGAGCGTGCCGACATAAGCAAGATCATGAAGAAAGATGCGAAGGCTGAGGTGGAAGAGGAGAACGAGCAAAACGAACAGCTCTGGGAAGAGATCAGAGCTGATTACAAGCTACCGCCCGGATGGCCTCTCGATTATCCGAAGTGATCAGAGCGCGCCATGAACAGGCGGAACCTTGAGGCGGTCGAGCTTGCCCGCCACGGACTCTCTCTCGGCGTGACCCTTCGGCTGTTAAGAAGCGGCAGGGACGACCCTGTCCACTGAGATGAACAGTGAGCGGCGCGAGAAAACACAAGGCCCGGACGACTTGTCTCACCACAAGCCGAACGGGCCCAGGAAAGAAAACGAACTTTTTAACACAACACGGCAGGCCCACCGAAAGTCGCACCACGGCCCGCCATTGGCGTCTGGAAGCTACCCCCGACAGCGTGGAGGTAAGGATATAGAATTGCAGGGGCCAAGGAGAGAACAAAGTGAGAAAGCGAATCGGCGTTGTAGCTCTTTCGTTGGTAAGGACTGGAACGCCGCAGCAGATACAGGCTGCTATCGACCAAGGTGAAGATGTCAACGCTCACGACAAGCTCCTCGGCTGGACCGCGCTGATATATGCAGCCGCGTATAACCCGAACCCCGAGGTGATCACGGTTCTCCTGAAGGCCGGCGCAGACATCAAGGCTCGGAACAAGGACGGCGAGACTGCGCTGATGTTGGCCGCCCAGTACAACCAGAATCCCGAGGTGATCACCACACTCCTAAGGGCTGGTGCGGACCTTGAAGCTCGGGACTCATCCTTCGGTTGGACCCCGCTGATGTTGGCCGCCTCCAGCAACCCGAACCCCGAGGTGATCACCACGCTCTTGAAGGCGGGCGCAGATGCGAGGGTGAAAGACAGTGCGGGAAAGACAGCCTTTGATTACGGGCAGGACAATGAGAACCTACAAGGCACCGACGCCTACTGGAAGCTCAATCAAGCGCTGTATTGAACGAAAAGGGGCCGGCTCCCGGCAGTGTAGAATCATACGGCAGGCCCGCGCAAGGGGAGAAAGGGGAAACATCATGAAGGCAAAAGTGTTCCTGGCTACAAACGGCAAGATCAAGGTTGAGGAAGAAAGGCCATCCGTGGCACTTGAAACTGTACTGACTCAGTTCCTCGCCGGAGTGAAGGAAGTACACTTCATTACTCAGAGCGAGTGTGCGGTGGGTCATAGCTTTGGCTCGGCGACTCGCTACACCACGGTGACTGTTATCCACGAGTAAGACAGACAAGCTCCGACACCTGACTATCTGCAGGGGTGTAATCACACGGCAGGCCCTCGGGAAATGCGCTGTAGGCCCGGTTTCATGGAGGAGAAGGACACCGATCTCGTCCCCATAGTCATCGAGCAGACCGGCCGCGGAGAGCGGGCCTACGACATATATTCCCGTCTCCTCAAGGACAGGATCGTCTTCGTCGACGGAGAGATCTACGACCTGAACGCCGATCTTGTGGTCGCCCAGCTCCTGTTCCTCGAGAGCCAGGACGCTGAGAGGGACATCCACCTCTACATCAACTCTCCGGGTGGCGCGGTGACGGCGGGTCTCGCCATCTATGATACAATCCAGTACATCAAGGCGAACGTGCAGACAATCTGTCTCGGGCAGGCTGCCTACTCGGCGGCCCTGCTACTCGCCTGCGGCGCCAAGGGCAAGAGGATGGCCCTGCCCTCCTCGCGCATCCTCATCCACCAGCCCTGGGGCGGGGTGTCCGGTCAGGCGGTGGACATCAGCATCCAGGCCCGGGAGCTCATCCGGATTAAGAAGCTCATCGTGTCGTACTTCGCCAGACACACGGGCAAGTCCCCCGAAATCGTGGAGAAGGACCTCGAGAGAGACTACTACATGTCTGCCGAGGAGGCCGTCGAGTACGGTCTCATCGACAAGATCCTGAGGCCGTCCTCTCCGGAGAAACCAGGGGCAGGATCTTTTTGAGACACTCGAACGCAAGGAGGCAGGAGAAGTGTACTTTCGCAACTTCTCAGTCAAGGTCATCCAGGGTCCACACAAAGAGCGGACCTTCGCGCCGGGCAGGATCTACCAGGTCCTCGCATTTCGCTTCGAGGACACAGAATTCTACAAGACCTATGTCCTGCTGGAGGATGATAACCACTCACTCCAGTGGGTCCCATCGAACGAAGTCACAGTCAACACGATAGAGTTAGTTTCCCGGCGTCCAGGCGGTGGGTGGAGGGGCAAGAATCAAGCTCCGGGACGCAGCCATGACCCGCCCCGTGCCTTCCTAGAGCTGCACGGCGAAAGCGTGTGTCGTGGGAGGGCCGATCCGCATCACCTGAGCGGGGCTTGTTGACAAGGGGATGGTTGGAGGAGTGTTGGCCGAAGAGATACGTGAGGATCATGATCGCTATCAAATGAAGATCTCAGGGGAGTCGGGCAGCGCGAGAGGAGGTGATCAAGATGATCAATGAGATTGGTGAGACGGCTGGAGAAATCTGGGCGGTCTTGGTTGAGGAGAATAAAGCGATGACTGTCAGCCAGCTCAGGAAGAAGACCAAGCTGCCGGAAGATCTGCTTTGCATGGGAACAGGCTGGTTAGCACGCGAGGACAAACTTCAGTTCTCCGGTACGTCTGAGGCCATGGAAGTTTCGCTCAAGTATCTATGATGCTCGTTGCGGGCCGTGCGGGATCGTGGCAGGTTGGCGTCGATTGGAACAAGGTTCTGCCTTCCTGGTTCAGAGTGCTTTCAGCAACCGCCGGGCCTGAAGAGTACGCCGAAAGGATCTCTGTTCTGCTGGAACACCACTACAACAGCGAGAGCGAAAAGATGCTCACCGTCGCACGCAGGAAAGGGACACCGCAGCAACGCAAGGCCGTTTCCGATATCGTGAATCGCAATGCAGGTCAGCGACCACGTGGAAGGAAACCATGAGCGAGTACCAGTACTACGAGTTCCAGGCGATCGACCGGCCGCTCAGCGCGAAGGAGATGAGCGAGCTGCGGTCGTACTCGACGCGGGCCCGCATCACGACGACGAGCTTCGTCAACCACTACGAGTGGGGCAGTTTCAAGGGAGACGCGGACCTGTGGATGGGAAAGTACTTCGACGCTTTCCTCTACCTCGCCAATTGGCGCACGCACGTGCTCAAGCTGAGCTTGCCTTCGAGGCTGCTCGACCCGACAATGGCCAAGATATACTGCGGCGGCGGCCGCGCCTTTGTCAGCGAAAAAGCCGGCAAGGTCATCCTAACCTACGTGTCCGACGACGAGGAGGACGACGAGTGGAGCGAGGGCGAAGGCCAGCTCTCGTCGATGATTTCCGTGCGGACAGAGCTTGCGCGCGGTGATCTGCGGGCCTTGTACCTGGGCTGGCTACTTCGGGCACAATCGGGAGGGCTCGATGACGAAGATGTCGAGCCGCCCTTGCCGCCGGGCCTTGGTCAGCTCAGCGCATCGCTGGAAAGCTTGGCCTCGTTTCTGCGCATTGACGGCGACCTGCTGCACGTCGCCGCCGAGACCAGCGAGCCGCTTGGAGATACGAATCTGGATCGGAACGAGGTCCGAGCGTGGGTCGGCAAGCTCGTACCCAAGGAGAAGGACGCCCTGATCGTTGATCTCATGGTGCACACCGACCACGCCCCGGTCATGGAGCTGCTGCAGCGATTCCTCAAGGAGCGGTCGGCTGAAGCTAGGACGGGCACAGTTCCGAGGCGGACCGTGAAACAACTCCTCCGGGAAGCCGAGACCTGCGCAAAGAAGCGCGAGCACATCGAGGCGCAGATGCGCGCCGAGGAGAAAATCCGCCGCGAACGCGAAGCCGTAATCGCCAGAGAAAAGCATCTCCTCAGCCTCGTCGGCCGTGAGCAAAAGCTGTGGGCCAAGGTGGACGCCCTCATCACCACCACGCAGCCGATGAGCTACGACCTGGCCGTGAAAATCCTCGTCGACCTGCGCGATCTCGACGCCCGCGGCAAGGGAGACGACTTCAAGCTGCGCATGAAAACGCTCCGGCAGGCTCACGCTCGAAAGCCGAGCTTCATCGATAGGCTCGGGAAGGCAGGGCTGTAATGGCGGCGAACACGCGCACCCAAAAACCACCTGTTCGAAATATCGCAACGACGCCGGACCGCCGTTCAGTCCACGACAGGCGACTCAAGGAATGCATAATGCCACAAACGCGAGGATGTGAATGGGCAACATCGGACGACACGAATCCACCGTTTGCTGATTCGGGCTCTCTATGTGAGAAAGGCAGAAAGTGTCCTCGATCATTTCAACAGGTCCCTTCCGAGAATCCCGGCGACGAACCCTCCAGAAGGTTCGCCCGCAACGAGCTCCCTCACCCTTACGCGAGTTTCCTTGACTGTCCCGCTCTTCTCCGCGGCCTTCATCGTACTGGAGTACGCCGCCCAGACGTCGGTGCCCGTGATCTCGTAGCCGTAGCCATGGACGAGCCAGTGTAGCGCCAACAACCCGGCGCCAACCGCGAACGCCGGTTGCTGCTCGGCGAAATCCCGCGCGGCGCGGGTGAGCGTTTTCGGATCGCAAGGAGTGCGCCTCGCGAGTGCGAGCGCTTCATCGTAGAGCCCGGCCTCCTTGGCAGCGGCGAACCACTTGCCCTCATCGCCCGGCGTTGTCCTCACCAGGTCGGCAAGAATCTGGTCTTCGGACTTATGCGGGTATTTCCTTGCCACGGAACGGAAGGTTGCGAGGAAGGTGCCGCCGCGGTTCGCCCGAAGACCGTACTGCTCGTATGCCTCGTCGATCGACCCCAACGAGAGGAGTATCTCCTCGCATACCGCGTCGACCTCCCCGTCAGGTGTCCACGGCCCGCGATTCGACTCGGCGTACCGGATCGCCTCTGACTTCCGCCCCATGGCGGCGAGTGCCCTCACGGCCCATACCTTGTACGGCCAGATGGTGTCAACCTGGAGGATGTCCACGATCTCCCCGTAACGTTCCGCACGATAGAGCGCGCTGAAGCAGGCGGATGTTCCGTGGAAGTGGCCGTGGAGTTCCTTGTTGGGGCTCAGCGCCATGCGTGTGATGCCGACTAGGCGATCCGCCCACGCCGAGGCGGCCTCCTTCGAGGCGCAAAGCTCGCCCCAGAAATCGGCCAGTTTCTCGATGTACGGGATCCGGTCTGCCGCCTGCGCCTCCCACAGGCGCTCGAGCCACTTCTTGCGCGTTTCGGGATCGGTCGGAGCGCGGGCGATGATCGGAACCAGCTTGGCGACCGCGTTGTTGACCGCGGTCCCAATCGCACCGGAAGAGCTGTCGACGTTCTCAAGCGCCGGCGAAAGGCGCTCAAGCAGGGTCACGGCACCGTCGGCCGCGAGTACCGGATCCTTCCGCGCCGCCTTCTTGATCTCGCTCACCGCCTGCTTGACTCGCTGAATGGCCGGCTGGGACCTCCAGCCATACGCATGGCGTCGGAAACGTGCTTTGAACTCCCAGACATGCTCCTCAGCCTCCGTCACGCTGCGTACTCCCGGGCTCTTGATGCAGCCACAGAGGTCTCCCTAGTGATCCGGCTCACGCGCTCGACGGTTGCTGGAGCCCAGAAGCCGGACATCTCGAAGGGCACCGAGAGGTTCTCGTTGATCAAGATGAATCAGCCTGTGACCAGCTCCGACTCGCTGCGGCAGTCAATCATAGCCGCCTCGATCATCGCCTCGACCGTGCGCTCGGGGCGGCTACCCTCTCCCGGACTAAGCGTGACTGTCCAATGGGCACCATGCGGCATTGCTGGTTCGTCAGTCGAATGCGTGGCGCTATGCGCGAGTCGAGATTTTGGGTCGAAGCTTCAATGACCTGACGTATGCCCCAAGCGTCACTTTCTTTCGCTTGGCTGCGGCCATGAGCGTCATGCGCGCAAGGTGTACCTGCTGAAGCGCTTCGTCACTGGGAAACTCCTTACGTATGTCGGTCTTCTTCTCCGTCCTGGGCATCACCTACCTCCAACCTACAGCAATTCTCCGGGAGCCGCTATCTCAATATGCGCATAGCCGTGCATCGTGTTGACCAAGTTCACAACGTCACGCGTCTTCCGTCGCACGATGTGTCTGAAGTTCCAACTGACGACCATGTCGGCGCCGCAGGCCACTGCGATCGCGATATGGTAAGCATCAGCCGAAAACACTTCTGAAACTGCTCCTGCCTCAACGTACCGCGACGCCAGCCTATCGGCATCTGCTACCACTGCGACAATCTCGCACCGATCGGCAACCTGCGCCATGGCTGCCCTCAAGTCATCACTGGGAGTAGCGGCAATCTCCGCCAACGTCAGTTCCGACACAAGCAAGCGGTCTGAGATTCTTGCTGCGAAGAACTCCTTCGTAATCTCCGCTCTCTCCGGATTACGGGCGTCAAACAGAGCCGACAGCACTGAAGTGTCGAGGTAGAGTATCATCGTACCCGGCTATAGTGTCCCACTCAGAGCTATCAGGCAAGCCCTGCTGAACATGGAAGGGAGGGGCGCTATTGGCATTTCTTTATCGCGAAAGGATATGTTTGCTGCGGACTGGACTTGAACCAGCACACTCTTTCGAGCACTAGCCCCTCAAGCTAGCGTGTCTACCAAATTCCACCACCGCAGCGGGGAGAATCGGACTATAGCTATTCCCGGGAAATGTGTCAATTGCGGCTGTCCAATGAGGCGGCGCCGCGGTTGGGCGCGGCTGGCTGTTCGACGGCGCCGGGCGGCGGGCACGCCTTTCCGCGTTCCGAATTCCTCCTTATATTGGCGACGTGGCGCAACCCAGCAGCAACGGGCCATTTCTCATCACGGGGTGCGAGGTCGTCCTGCCAGACAGGGTGATCCGCCACGGCGCAGTCCTTGCCGATGAGGGCAGGATCCTCTTCGCGGGTTCGGAGGACCGGCTTCCGGGGGAGCTCCCCGACGGCTGCAGGAGGATCACGGCAACAGGGTTGCGCGCCTGTCCCGCTCTCTGGGAGACCCACATCCATGGCTGCGGAGGGGTGAGCACGGAAAGCATGACCGGGCCGTCTCTCCGGCAGATGGGGCAGTTCCTGGCCCGGCAGGGGATCGGCGCTTTCCTTCCTACCGTCGTATCCGACGAGCGTCATATCGGCTCCCTCGGTGACGCCCTGGATTCCGTCCAGGACACCCCGGAACTGAGAAGACGGATCCCGGGCATTCACGTGGAAGGTCCATTCGTGTCAGCAGCGAGGCGAGGGGCAATACCCGAAGACCTCGTGCGGGCTCCTTCCATCGAATATCTCGAGCGGATGATTGCGATCTCTCATGGGACGATCCGGGTCCTCACGATTGCACCCGAGCTGCCGGGTGCCCGGGAGGTCATCGAGCGGCTGCCCGCGGCGGGTATTCTTCCGTCCCTGGGTCATTCCGACGCCGCCTACGATGCGCTTCACGCCTTCGAGGGATTCTCGCCCCTGGGTGTCACGCACCTTTTCAACGGCATGAGCGGTGTCTCGCACAAGGAGCCCGGCCTCGCCCAATGGGCGCTCCTGAACAAGGACGTCTACACGGAGCTGAACTGCGACGGCACGCATGTGCATGACGCGGCGGTGCGGCTGGCCCTGCAGACTCGGCCGTGGGAGCGGATCGTGGCGATATCAGACGCTGTTGCTCCTGCAGGTCTTGCCCCCGGGGAGCCGGTCGGGAAGCTGTACGGCAAGCCTCTGGAGGCGCGCGGCGCCGGGCTGTATTACGCGGACAATGGAGTGCTGGTGGGCTCCCAGTTGCTGATTCCCGACGGTCTTGCGCGCCTCGTGCATGAGTTTCATGTCCCCGTTGCCAACGCCGTTGCCATGGCGACCCTGAATCCGGCCCGGCTCCTGGGATTCTCCCGCAAAGGTGCGCTGCTCGCAGGTTACGATGCGGACGTTGCGCTGCTCAGCCAGGATTTCGCGCACTGCTCATTCCTCTCCTGGGAAGGCACGCAGCTCTTTACGGCGGCCGGCTAGCTTGTCATGGCGCCGCGCTCCCGGTAGATTGGCATCATGAAGGGTGTCGCCCACGACAGAACCAGCCCCGTGCTCGAGGTGAGCGAGCTGTGCGTGCACCTGGGGGGCACAACCGCCCTGGAGTCGGTCTCCTTCTCCCTGTCCCGGGGTGATTCCGTGGCCGTCGTGGGGCCCAACGGCGCCGGCAAGAGCACGCTCTTCCGCGCGATTGCCGGGATCATCGAGCTGGAGTCCGGCACGATCAAGGTCTACGGGAGCACGCCGGACAGCCACACCTGCATCGCCTACGTGCCGCAGGCGAGCATCGTGGACTGGAGTTTCCCCGTCACCGTCTTCGACGTGGTGATGATGGGGCGCACGCGCCGCATCGGCATGTTTCGGCGCGCCAGCCGGGCGGACAAGCGTCTGGTCTACCAGTGCCTGGAGATGGTCAACATGGAGGATCTCGCGCACCGGCAGATCGGCGAGCTCTCCGGAGGCCAGAAGCAGCGTGTCTTCATCGCTCGTGCCCTTGCCCAGGAGGCGGAGATCGTGCTCATGGACGAGCCTCTCACCGGGCTGGACGTGGGAAGCCAGAACGGCATCTTCGGCCTCGTGCGCGGCCTCACGGAGCGCGGGGTGACGATCCTCGTCTCCACCCATGACCTGGAGGTGGCCGCGCAGCGTTTCTCGCGGATCATGCTCCTCAACCGCACGCTCGTAGCATTCGGGGCCCCGGCGCAGGTGATGAAGCCCGAGCTGCTGCTGCCGACGTTCGGCGGCCACGCGAGCGTGCAGTCGGGTGAGCGTGGCAAGGTCGTCGTCTATGACACCTGCTGCGATGGGGGAGAGCAGGACCAGGTTCAGAAAGACGGAATGCCGGGCGCGCGCGCCGGTCTCTAGTTCAACTTCGAAGGTACAACCGATGTCAGCAAGAACCGTCGTCATCATGGGCGCCGCGGGGCGCGACTTTCACAACTTCAACTGCGTCTTCCGAGACGATCCGGGCGTGCGCGTCGCCGCATTCACCGCCACGCAGATTCCCGACATCGCCGGCCGCGTGTACCCGCCCGACCTTGCCGGCAGGCTCTACCCCGAAGGGATTCCGATCGTGGCCGAGGCGGGCCTGGAGGAGATCTTCCGCCGGCAGAAGATCGATGAGGTCGTCTTCTCGTACTCCGACGTCTCCCACCAGCACGTGATGGAGCAGGCCTCGCGGGTGATCGCGCTCGGGGCCGACTTCCGTATGCTCGGCGCCGCTCCCACCATGCTGAAAGCGCACGTCCCGGTGGTCGCGGTGTGCGCCGTGCGCACGGGAAGCGGCAAGAGCCAGACCACGCGCCGCGTGGCCGGGATCCTGAAGGCAATGGGGAAGAGGCCGGTGATCATCCGCCACCCCATGCCGTACGGAAACCTCTCGGAGCAGAAGGTGCAGCGATTTGCGACGCTTGAGGACATGAAGCGCCACAAGTGCACCATCGAGGAGATGGAGGAGTACGAGCCCCATATCGACGAGGGTTTCGTCGTCTATGCCGGGGTGGACTATGCGGCCATCCTCGCGCAGGCGGAGAAGGAAGCCGATGTCGTGCTCTGGGACGGGGGAAACAACGACCTGCCCTTCTACGCGCCGGACCTCCACATCACCGTGGTGGACCCGCACAGGCCCGGTCACGAGCTCACGTACTTCCCCGGGCGCGTGAATCTCGCCATGGCGCACGTTGTGGTCATCAACAAGATCGACACCGCCTCCCCCGAAGGGATCGAAGCGGTGCGCGCCAGCATCCGGTCGGTCAACCCCCGGGCCCAGGTGGTGGACGCCGCCTCCCCGATCTCCGTGGACAGGGCGGAGGAGATCCGCGGAAAGCGGGTCCTTGTCGTGGAGGACGGGCCCACTCTCACCCATGGGGAGATGGCGTACGGCTCGGGAACCGTGGCCGCGAGGATGCACGGCGCATCCGAGATCGTGAATCCGCGGCAGTATGCAATGGGGAAAATCCGAGAGACCTTCGAGAAGTATCCCGGCATCGGCGCCCTCCTCCCTGCGGTCGGGTACGGCGACGAGCAGGTGGCCGACCTTGAGGCCACCATCCGCCGGGTGCCCTGCGACCTTGTGATCGTCGCCACACCGGTGGACCTCACGCGGATCATCAGGATCGAGACCCCCATGCTCCGGGTCCGCTATTCCCTGAAGGAGATCGGGTCTCCGACCTTGGAAGACATCCTGAAAGAGAGGCTGAAATGGCGGTGAACCTGAAAGGTAGATCCCTGATGACGCTCAAGGACTGGACCCCCGAGGAAGTGCGGCACGTCCTTGATCTCTCGCACCGTGTGAAGAAGGAGAGGAAGAGCGGAAAGCGGTCCCTGCGGTTCCAGGGCAGCACCCTGGCACTCCTCTTCGAGAAGCGCTCCACGCGCACGCGCTGCGCCTTCGAAACCGCCTTTGGCGAAGAGGGCGGGCACCCGGTGTTCCTCTCCACGGCGGACATCCACCTGGGCACGAAAGAGGCACTGGAGGACACGGCCCGGGTGCTGGGAAGGATGTTCGACGCGATCGAGTTCCGGGGTTTCAAGCAGTCCACCATCGAGTCCCTGGCAAAGTGGTCGGGGGTCCCCGTGTACAACGGCCTTACCGATGAATGGCATCCCACCCAGGTCCTCGCGGACCTCATGACGCTGGAGGAGGCGTTCGGGACCTTGAAGGGACGGAAGCTCGCGTTTGTCGGGGACGGACGGAACAATGTGGCGCACACCCTCCTTGTGGGCTGTTCCCAGCTTGGAGTGCATGTGACCATTGCGGCCCCGGCCGCGCTGCAACCGGCAACCGAGGTCGTCGACTGGGCCCGCACGATGGCCGGGGGCGCCGGCAGCACCGTGAGCGTGACCGCAGACCCGGCCGCCGCGGTGCGGGGTGCGGACGCGGTCTACACGGATGTCTGGGTCTCGATGGGAGAGGAAGAGAAGAGCGCCGAGCGCATCGCCCTGCTTTCCCCCTACCAGGTGAACGAGTCCCTGATGGCAAAGACGGGCAATCGCGATACCATCTTTCTTCACTGCCTCCCTGCTGTAAAGGGCAAGGAAGTCACCGAGGAGGTGATCGAGGGGGCCCGATCGCGTGTGTGGGACGAGGCGGAGAACCGCAAGCACACCATCAAGGCCATGATGCTCGCCACCCTAAAATCGGCTTGAAATGGCCGTCGAAACTACTATTATATTGAGTGTGAACTCTCACAGGATAGGAGGCTGCCGATGAAGAGGGCGGGCATAATTCTGGCCGCGGGTCTGTTGCTGATGTCCAGCCTCCCGTCGTTCGCCCAGCAACAGGCGTCCTCGAATCCGAAGGATGCTTATTACAAGGTCGTGCCCATCATCAAGGTGTGGATGCATCAGCTCGGCTACAAGGTGCAGTTCTGGACCAGCAAGTCCCAGATTGGGGAGATCTACATCCCCCTCACGTGGTTCAACCAGGGCGTAAACTCGAAGGCGGACATCATCTACGGGAATGAGCCCGGGTATCCCTATATTTCCATATTCTGGGTGGACGGGAAGTTCGATCACCTCAGTCTCTATGTCCTCAACGACTACAATTCACTCACGTGGGGTGTTCTCAGCCAGGCCTTGGACCTCACCTCTCAGTTCAACGTTCAGGAAGTGCCCAAGGAGTTTTGAGCCTGGACCTCGAAAAAACACGCGCGCTCATCCGGGAGGGGGGATTCTCGGGCTGGCTGTTCTGCAACGTCTTCCACCGTGACGAGATATCGGACCTGGTACTGGGCGTACCCCGGGAAAGGACGAATACCCGGCCGTGGGTATGCCTGCTTTCTCCCGACCGCCCTCCCCAGAAGATCGTGCACCGCATCGAGGAGTCGATTCTCAATCACCTTCCCGGGGAGTCGATTCCCTACTCCACGCGGGCCGAATTCGAAGCAGCGCTCTCCCGGGCTCTGCCCCGGGGAGGGAAGATCGCCGCGAACTATTCCCACACCATCCCCGTCGGCTCCTACCTGGATCACGGGACAGCCCTTCTGCTGCAGTCCCTCGGTGCATCCCTGGCTCCTGCGGAAGGCCTGGTCTCCCGATGCCTTGGCGCGCTGGACGATGAGGGCAGGAGGTCGCACGAGTCGGCCGCCAGGGTCCTCTACGAAGCAGTGGGCAGTGCGTGGGCGCGGCTTTCCCGTGCGCTCCGTGACGGCCGCTCGATCACCGAGGGCGACGTGCAAGAATGGGTGTCGCAGTCGATATCCGCTGCCGGCCTGGTGAGTGACGCCCCGCCGATCGTCGGCGCGGGACGGCACACGTCGGACCCGCACTTCAGCGTGGACGGCCGGGGCGCGGCGCTGGAGCAGGGAGACCTCGTGCAGTTCGACATCTGGGCAAAGGAGCAACCCCCGGGCGCGGTCTTCGCCGACATCTCCTGGGTGGGCGTCTGCGCCCCGTCCCCCGCGCCCCTTCAGCAGCGCCTCTTCGATGCGGTGCGGGACGCACGCGAGGCCGCGGTCTCCCTGCTCCAGCGCCGCCTTGCCGCCGGCACGCCCGTCAGCGGCGCAGATGTGGACCGGGCGGCGCGCGAGGTGCTTGCCGACCGGGGATTTGCGCACGCCATCAAGCACAGGACCGGCCATTCCATCGGCGCGCGCGTGCACGGGTACGGTGTGAACCTTGACTCCGTGGAGTTCCCTGACAATCGCACCCTCACGGATGGAGCGTGCTTCTCCGTGGAGCCCGGGCTCTACCTGGAGGAGATGGGAATGCGGACTGAAATCGACTGCGTCATCCACGACGGGGAGCTCCTCGTCACGGGCACCGGGCGGCAGTTCGCACTGCTCACGTTGGGATAGCCCGTGTACGACACCACGGAGGCAGTCCGTTTCATCCGTTCGCACGAATCGTTCGTCGTTCTCGGTCACAAGGAGCCTGACGGCGATTGTATCGCGTCCCAGATCGCCATGGCCACTCTCCTGCGCGCGCTGGGCAAAATGGCGTCCCTGCATTCGGCAGGGCCCTTCGACCGGCCCGAGATTGTACAATTCGAATCGATCTTCTCCGCGACGGTGCCGGTGGAAAGGCGCTCATCGACCGCCGTGATCATCCTCGACTGCTCGACACCGGACCGCACCGGGCCCCTGGGCGCCACGGTGGCCGGGCTGCCCTGCCTCGTGATCGATCATCACTCGGCCGGGGAGACCTTCGGAGACGCGCGCATGGTGGACTCCTCAGCACCGTCCACAACGATCCTCGTCCTGGACCTCTTCGAAGCCACGGGCGTAGCGCCGGATACGGATACCGCGCGGCTCATCCTCTTCGGGCTGTGCACGGACACGGGGTTCTTCCGCCACCTCGGAGCCGGCAGCGCGGAGGCCTACCGCGCCATCGCCCGCCTTGTCGAGCGCGGCACGTCCACCGCGGACGTGTACATGATGGTGTTTGGACGGCGCGAGCTGGCTTCGCGGAAGCTGCTTGCCGAGATGCTCCAGCGCGCGGAAAGCCGCTGGGCCGATCGGCTCATCCTGACGTGGCAGACGATCGCCGACCGGGAACGGCTGGATGCCCGGCAGCGCGGCGACGACGACCTGTACCGGCTCCTGCAGACGATCAAGGGCAATGTCGTGGTCGCCCTGATCAAGGAAGAAGGCAAGGGCCAGTATTCGGTCGGGCTCAGGTCGACCTCGGCGGTCGATGTCGGGGCTGTTGCCGGATCGTTCGGCGGGGGCGGGCATCGGCAGGCGTCCGGCTTCGACATCCGAGGCTCTCTGGAATCTGTCAAAAAGGCCGTCATCGAGGCCCTCACTCCCTTCGTCGCAGACGAGCGGCCCGAAAAGTAAACGAATGTAAAGAACTGCCCTTTCCGGTCCTGCCCAGCAGCCATTTTCTGGCACGGGATTTGCTGTTCAGCGGGCATGGAAAATCTCACGGAAAAAGTGCTTCAGTACCAGAGGACGCGGCAGGGCCTGCGAGAGATCGTGAACGAGATCGCCCCCAGGGTCTATCAGTTCCCACGTCGGACGATGGGCTGGGACGAGGATGCCTGCGGCGAGTTCTACGTGTTCATCCACCCGCGCCTCATCCGTCTGCTCGACAGGTTCCGCGACCAAGGGAAACCCTTCGAATCCTATCTCTGGTCGGTTCTGAACTGGCAGCTGCGGAACTTCGCCCGCGACAGGAACCGCAACGAGAGGCGATGGAAGGTATCCCTGCGGGTGGAGCCCGGCGCGACGGTGAGCCTCGATGATCGCCCGGGTTTCACGGACGGACCCGAAGCACAGGCTTTGTCTGCATCGGCAGTCTTTGGCCGGTACGTCCGCAGCGAAGCAGATCGGCGCAACTTCCTTTTTCTCGCATTGAAGTGCTCCCGGCTCATCGACCCGGAGAATGCCCCGGCCCTGGCGCGCGTCGCGGGCGTGACGGCGGAGACACTGATGGGGCTCGTTGCGGCCCTTCGTGACATGAGAGGTGCACGGGAGAGCCGGCACGAGATGTTCCGCGGCCGGCGGAACAAGGCCTATGCGTCGATCCGGCTCATGGAAGCCGAGCTCCAGGGCGAGGCGGATCCGGAAAAACGCACCTCTGCGGAGGAGGCACTCGCGCGGATGCGCCGCAGGATGAGCGGAGCCATGCAGCGCATGTCCCGGGTGGGCCTCGCGCCGACGAACCTGGAAATCTCGAAGGTCCTGGGCGTTCCCAAGGGCACGGTGGACTCGGGTTTGTACTGGTTGAAGAGAAAACTCGCCCCGGTATATGATCCCGACAACTTCAGGTCCGCGTAATGATGACGGAGCTTCTTCTCGCATCGAACAACGATCACAAGAGCCGGGAATTCGCACGGCTGTTCCCGGGCATGACTATCCGCATGCCCCGCGATCTCGGGATCGATTTCGATTTTCCCGAGGACGGGGAGAGCTTTCTTGCCAACGCACAGGGCAAGGCCGCCGCGCTGCATCGTCTGGCCCGTCGGCCGGTCATCGCGGATGATTCAGGTCTCTGCGTGGCGTCCCTCGGCGGGGAGCCGGGGATCTATTCGTCGCGCTACGGCTCAGCGCCCGGAAACCCGCCCCTTGAGGCACCGCGCCGCAACGAGTACCTGCTCGAGCGCATGTCCGGGATGCAGGAGCGGACAGCATACTTTGTCTGCTGTCTCGTGCTCTTTCTTTCCGAGGCTCGCTTCCTTGCGGCGCAGGAAACGGTCTCCGGAGTGATTGCGCGGGCACCGCGGGGCACGAACGGTTTCGGCTTCGATCCGTTATTCTATCTGCCGCACATGGGGAAGACGATGGCGGAGCTTCCCGATGTCGACAAGGACAGGATCTCGCACAGGGGGAGGGCTGCCCGGCGCATCCTGGCCCTCCTCCAGGCCGGGACCGACGACAGGGAGGACCCCTCATGGACCTGATCTCCACGTACGCGAATGGAGTGTCCGAGCTCACGAAGTTCTCGCACGCCGAGGAACAGCCGCCGCTCGTCGTGGATGTCATCGTCAATCCCCATGCCGGTTTCTTCAAGAGCCAGGCAATGGTTGCACGGCAGATCCGGGAGCTGGAAAAGAAGCTCGCCGACCTGCGGCAGCGCGCCCCCCGGCGGAAGGTGGAGATCAACAGGGTCCACTACACCGAGCACCCCGGGCACGCCCGGCTCATCACCGAGGATCTCCTGGACAGCGAGAGCACGAGTGACTTGGGGATCGAACATCTCCTGATCGGATGCGGCGGGGATGGAACCAGCAACGAGATCTGCACCGCGCTTGTCCACGCGGACGCCGCCATCCTGGAGCGCCTGAAGCTCCTGCGGCTTCCCCTGGGCACGGGAAACGACGTGGCCGATGCGCACACCTTTTCGGAAGCGTACGACCTGATCCTGGGCGGTCAGCACGTGGAGAAGACGGGAGCGCTGCGGGTGACCGCAACGGGGGCCCCGGCCCGGTACTCCTTCAACATTGCGAGCATCGGGCTGGACGCGTACATCGCCGCGCTCACCAACCGGTTCAAGCGCGTCATCCCCGGTGACGCCTACAAGTCACTGGTGGACATCGGCTCGCTGTTCTACGAGCATAAGGTGAAGCCTCTCCCCATGAACATCGTGATCCATGGCGATGCGGGGGAGACGCGCATCGATTCGCTGGTGCCCTCAATGGTGGTCATGGGGATCAGCGGCGGACGCACCTATGGAGGGCACCTGCCTGTCCTGCCCGGGGACGACAACGTCTGCGTCGTGGCCCGCATGGGAGCGCTGGCAAAGATCCGCAACAAGAAGCTCTTCTACGAGGGCCGGCACGGCGAGCTTCCCGAAGTGACGTTCTACAGGGCCGGGCGCGTCGAGGTGGAATACGGGGGAAGCATCCCGATGCAGCTGGACGGCGAGCTGGTGTGGCTCACCCCGCAGGACTTCCCGCTGCGCATGGAAGTGCTCAGCCCCCGGATCAAGGTGCTGCGCCACTAGCATGCCCGTGCTCCAGCCTCGGGACAGGCAGCGAGGCCTGTTCTTTGTCGCTGCCGCATCAGCGTGCGTGGGCGTTGCCCTCACGCTCCAGATCGGCCTGAACAGCAATTTTCTCGTCGGGGAAATCGGCGTGAGCGGCTTTCAGGCGGGCCTCCTGGAGGCGGTGCGTGAAAGCTGCGGCATCGCCGCCCTCGGCATTTTCGTCCTCATTGCCGGCCTCACGGAGCCTGTTATCGCTTCGCTGTTCCTTCTCCTGATCGCCCTGGGCATGGGATCCTACTCGTACGCGCCCACCTACGGGTACGTGATGATGTTCAGCCTCACGTGGAGCGTGGGCTTCCACGTCTGGACCCCGCTTCCCAATTCCATGACGCTTGCCCTTGCCGAACCGGGAAAGGCCGGGCTCAGGCTCGGCAGAGTCGGCGCTGCCGGGGCGCTGGGATCCGCATCGGGGCTGGGGATTGCATTCGTCCTGACGCTCCTCGGCGTGAAGATCCGTCCGCTGTATCTGATCGCGGGCGGCGCCGCTCTGCTGGCCGCGGCGGCGTGCCTGGGAATTCCACGGACCCTCAAGGCTCCCGGGCCGAGCTTCGTCCTGCGCCGCCGCTACGCCCGCTACTATGTGCTGAACTTCCTCGAGGGGTGGCGCAAGCAGATCGCGATCGCCTTCGGCGGTTTCCTCCTGGTGAAGGTCCACGGCGCGGGACTCCTGGAAATACTCGTGCTCTCCGCGGTGATCCAGTGCATCGGGTACTTCACGTCACCCCGCGTGGGAAAACTGATCGACAGGGTGGGCGAGCAGAAGGTGCTCGTCTTCTACTACTCCTTCGTGACTGTCATGTTCCTCGGGTACGCGTTTCTCCAGCAGAAGTATGTCCTCTATGCGGTGTACATCCTGGACAACGCCACCTTCGTCTTCAATACGGGGCTCACCACGTACGTGAACAAGATCGCACCGAAAAGTGAGCACCGGCCGACGCTCAGCATGGGCGTGGCGGCCAACCACGTCGCCTCAGTGACAATGCCGTTCCTCGGAGGAATTCTCTGGGCGACGCTGGGCTACCGATGGGCGTTCCTTATCGGGATTCCGGCGGCAGCGGCGAGCATCGCGATCGTGCTCGGGATGCCGCGGGGCACGATCACCGCCCCGGAGACTGCAGGGCCCTGAGGAAGTCCTCCCAGCGGTATCCCGCGCTCCGCGCGGCATCCAGGATCGGCGCGGAAATCGGCGCCTTCCTGCCCCGCGCGCGAAGGAGAATGGAGACGCAGGAGACGAACATTTCCAGCGACTCTTTCCGGAACCAGCGCGCGCCTTCGAAGGCATGAACGCCGAAAAGCCGTTCGGCGGCGGGATGGGAGAAGAGGGAAACCCAGTCGACTCTTGCCGGCTTTTCCGGAATGGACATGAGGACGGCAAAGAGGGCCGGGGCAGGGGTCTGCGGGTCCCACCCGGCTTCTGCCAGCCAGCCGCCCAGGATACCGCTGAGCACCCATTCCTCGAGCCACGCCGGGACGGGGCTCCCTGCTGGCGAGCTGCCTGCGAGCGATCTCAGGATCGTCCATGCCCGGAGGAATCTTTTTCCGGCTTTGTCAACGCCCTTCGACTCGGCTGCCTGGAGCTTCGTGAACATAGCGAGCGCCGCGGCAGGGTCGAGTCTCCCGGAGGAGAACGGCAATGCCGCGTCGAGGAAGGCCGTGTAGTCCTGCACTGCGGGAGCCGGCTCCACCAATAGCGCCGTGAACGCCTCCCTGACAGGGCGCAGCTCCCGTTCCCTGAACGCTGCGTCGATGCTCGGCACGCCTCGGCCGGCAAGGTCGGCAGCCAGCCCAGACCACCGGCCGCTGCCGTCATCGCCCACAACGGAAAAATCGAGAAATACCTGGCAGCGGTAGGCGCCGAGCTCCGCGTACAACCCCTTGTCCCAGAGATCGCGGCAGCCGCGGATGTATTGCAGGCCGGTGGCATGATCGCGGAACACGGCGAAGCACGCCGGATCGTTCGGCAGCCCGAGGCCCTCCCCGAGGCATTTCTGCGCCAGCCTCTTTCCGTCACCGGTTTTCACGGCGTACGCCGCGGAGGTGCGCACCCAGCCCCGCGCTTCGGCGAAGCGGTTGTTGTACAGGACCAGGCCGCGCTCATCTCCACGCCTGTTTGAATAGGCGAAGACGTCCTCGTTCACCGTTCCGTCCGTGGAGAAGAAGTCATACAGGAGGAATCCCTCCACGCCCGCGAATATGTGGCGCCTGCGGAGGAGGGGAAAGACCTCCCGCTCGTGCCGGGACACCAGGCCTTCGTTCGGCGTCTCGTTCCAGTACGCGCGGCGAAACTCCATCCCGTACTTCTCGCGGAGGCCTTCCACCTGCCCATGGGCGAACATCGGAAGCCCCGGGAGAGTGGCCATGAGAGTGCAGACGCCGATGTATTTGTCCCCGTCGCCGAACTGCTCGATCGCCGTCTGCTCGTCGGGGTTGCTCATGAAATTGACGAACCGCTTCAGCACTTCCGGATCGAACTCCAGCGTGTTGCGGACGGTCTGGCGGTAGCCGGCATTGTCCTCGTTCTTCAGCATGTGCATGAACGCGCTGTTGTACACTCGGTGCATCCCGAGGGTGCGCACGAAGAATCCTTCCAGGAGCCAGAAGGCCTCGGCCAGGAGCAGAGTGTCCGGCGCCTCCCGCGCCACCCGGTCCACAACCTCGCGCCAGAACTCGATCGGCATCGCCCTGTCGAAATCATGACGGCTCATGCCGTTGCCGGCACGGGAGGGGATGTCGCCGCCCCGGCCGGGCTCGGGGTACCAGAGCCGCTGAAAGTGCTTCTTGGCCAGCGTCATCGCGGCATCGAAACGGATGAGCGGAAACATGCGGGCGACGTGGAGGATGGTCTGGATCACCGCCTCCCGTGTCTCGGGATTGAGGAAATCCAGCTGCGCGGTGTCGTTCCAGGGCATGTGGGTCCCGTCGTTGCCGTGGTAGATCAGGCGCGTGTTTCCCGTTGCGAAATCCACCCTCTTGAAAACAACGGCCGCATCCTTCCTGTCCCAGTAGCGGTCCTCGAGGTACACACCGAGCCCCGGCATCTGGGAGATGTTCGGGCCGTTGAACGTGTAGGACGGGAACGGCGGCCAGGCGTGGGGCCAGGAGAGGAAGCGCTCGGGGTGCTCGGACATCCAGCGCGAGTCCACGCCGGTATGGTTGGGCACCATGTCGCTGGCCAGGCGGATCCCCCTCTGCCACGCGCGCCGTTTGAGGCCTTCCAGCGACGCCTGGCCGCCGAGCTCCGCGGCAATGTCATAATCGAACAGCGAATACGCCGATGCCTCTGCTTCCGGGTTTCCCATCCGGCGCTTGATCTCCCGAGAGGCGGCGCTTCGCTCCCAGACGCCGATCAGCCAGAGCGCCGTGAACCCCGACCGCGAGAGGCGCTCCAGCTCCTCGTCGGGGATTTGGTCCAGTCGCCGGATCTCGCGGCCGTAGACTCGGGAGAGCTGGTCCAGCCAGACCAGCGCATTCTTGGCGATCATCACCGCCCGGGGCATCCAGTCCCGGTCCTCGCTGAAAGCCTCCACTTCCGCCGTCTGTCCCGCGTATTCGTAGACCTCTGGCGGCCCGGGAGTGAACCCGCCGAAGCGCAGCTTTTCCTCCTCGCGGATCAGGTCGATCCCCGTGAGGAGCCGCAGGAGGAGATCTCCGAGCAGCGAGCCCCACCGCGCACGGATGAACTCCAGCTGCCCGGCCAGAGACGCCGGTGCGGCGCGCGCGGGGCTTCGGAGCATTGTCACCAGGTCCTGCTCATCAGGACCGAAGACGGGCCGGGTTTGGAAAAACTCTTCGACCGCTTCCACGAGGGGGCCGTACGAAGAGCCGTCGAGAAGCGTATCATCGAAGAGCTCCGAAAAGGGGGCAAAGGCGGGATTCGCGTTGGCCAGTGAGAGCATGAGCATCTCTTCCAGCGTGATCTCCCGTGACGGCACGCCGCCGGGCTCGGCGGGCGGGAACTCCTGGTGGAACCGGGAGAGCGCCTCCCCCACGGCGTCCTCGCCGATGCGCTCCACGGCAAACTCGAGGGCGCGCGCGAGCACGTCGGGCTCGATGCGCTGCCGGTACAGGCCTGCCACGTAATGGAGGATCTCGTCGATCAGGCCCATTGCGTTCATGTCTCCAGCCCGCAGGGAATCCTCAGGTATCGCACCCGCCTGCCGGCGGGTTTCGTTCATCCTCTGTGTGAAAAGCTGGGCCGCGTGAAGATCGAGAAAGATGACGTTGCCGCTGGTGGAGAAAAGCTCCCGCGAGAAAGCATAGCGCTCACGGGCGGCCCGCGAAACGTGGAAACTGAATCGGATCCCCTGCGCGCTCATCCCGCGGCCTCCTCCACCGGCCGCTCCCTTCTTTCGGCGGCCAGGGCGCGGATCTTCCCGGTGAGCGCCGTCCTCCGTGAAAGCTCCTCGACCTCCAGCGGCATCCGCCACGTCCAGTTCTGTTCGTTGACTGTGCCCGGCACATTGATGCGGTCCGCTTTCGGATCGGGCGACCAGAGATCCGGGTCCAGGTCCAGGAGATCCTGCACCTGGAACATGCAGAGCAGGCTGCGGGCCCGGCCGCAGTGCTGGATGATCTTTTCCAGAAGCGGCAGGCTCATGCGTTGCGGGCAGGCACCTTTGTTCCCCAGCGAGCGGAAAAACAGCTCGCGCTCGACGGGGTCCTCCTCCCACCATCCACGCACGGTCGACGTGTCATGCACGGACGGGGTGCAGACCGAATGCAGGGGGTAGCGAGATGGCGGTATGAAGGGGGCCTGCTGTCCGGGCGGGGTTTTCTCGTACTCGCGAGCCCACCGCACGATCCTCAAGCCGAGGATGCCCAGGGCTTCGAGCACACGGGGGACGCAGCGCGGCACGTCTCCGAGGTCCTCCGCACAGACCATCATGTCAGTTGCGCCCTGCACGACGGTGAGCAGCTTGCGCCCGGTGCGCTCCCAGCCTTCCTCGGATTCCTGCCGGCGGCGGCCCACGAGGTCGAGCAGCTTTCTTTTCTCCCCCTCGGAGAGGCTCTGAAAGCCCTTTCTAGTTTCGAGGTACCACGCGGGATGGAACCGCTCCGGGCCGTCGTCAAGCAGGGTCCTGTTCGAATGCAGGGAGAGCAGGAAGCTCTTGACCGCCGCCGGCTCATCAAGCGCGCGCAGGGCCGACTCGCTGTCGTACTCCGGTGCGGGGTTGTACAGGTCTTCCGTGCCGATTCGCCGAAGGTAGGCTCCCGCCACTCGCGCCGCATCGCCTCCGAGCGCGGCCGCGATCTCCGAAGCGCTCACGTGCGGGACGCTGAGCCACCTCAGGCGGCCGTCGTCGAAGCCCATTGCCTGGAGGTCTGCGCGTGGGAGACCCGCCGACGGTGAGAACCTCCCGAGCAGCCCAGTGACTTCTCCCTGCGGAATCCGCCAGATTCGAAAGAATCCCAGCACGTGGTCGATCCTGAAGGCATGGAAGAACTTGCCCGCCTGACTCAGCCGGTCCTTCCACCAGCGGTAGCTCTCCCTCCCAAGGGTGTCCCAGTCATAGACCGGGAAACCCCAGTTCTGCCCGTCTGGTGAGAACATGTCGGGGGGGGCGCCCGCGACTCCCGTGAGATCGAAGAAGCCCCTCTGCTCCCAGACGTCCACGCTCTCCCGGCTCATGAGGATGGGAAGGTCGCCTTTCAGAAAGACTCCCATCGACTGCAGGGCCCGTGAGGCATTCGAGAGCTGCGACTCCAGCAGGTACTGCACCCATGCCGGCGGCAGGCACTGCGCCCGGTGCGAATCCCACCATGCGGCGATCCGCCCCGGGGACGGATCTGCCATCTCGCCCCAGGAGGACCATGGCGCATTGGCGGTTTCTCCCTTCAGCGCGGTGAAAACAGCGTACGGGACAACCCATGGGTTCTCCCCGCGCCACTTTTCAAATGCCGGATCCGCAGCGACTGCCGGGGCGTTGTCCGCATAAGCGCGCTCGACGATGGAGAGCTTGAATGCAAGAATCCCGACGTAGGAAAACCTGCCCCCGGCTGCCGCCTCGCGCCGGGCAGCGTCGGCCCTGAACCGGGAGATCTCCTCCCTGTACTTCCCGGCACCCGGCACGCCGTCGAGGTTGAGATACACCGGATGAAGGGCGAAGGCCGAGAGGGCGCTGTAGGGGGAACTGTTGGTGCCCGTATCGTTGACGGGGAGGAGCTGGATCAGGTCCAGTCCCACATCCCGGCACCACTTTCCCAGCGGGACGAGGTCGGCAAACTCACCGACGCCGCAGCCCGCGGAGGTCCGCAGGGCGGCAACGGGAACCGAGATGCCCGTGAAATGGCGGTCCAGCGGGGCGAATCGCATCGGCTGCCGCTTGATCGTAGAGGATGCGCCCCGCCGTGTCAAATACGAATCAGTCCAGCGGCATGGGATTGCAGAGATTCACGTCGCATTCGGCCACCCGGCCGCAGTTGAAGCAGATGAAGCGGGGAGCGCGCGCGAGATCCTTGATCTCACGGAACTTGCCGGTGCTGGCCAGCACACAGAGATGTCCCTCGTGATCGCCCGTGCATGCCTGCTTGCTCATGATGCGCCATTACAGCGGCCCCTTGAGCAAAAGTCAAGCGACGTGTTTCATTGCGGCGCGGAGGACCCTCCCATGCAGCGCACCGACATTCCGCTGGAATCCCTGAGCATTCTGCCCGTCTCCCTCTTTGACAGGAAGTGGTTCCTGCTCGCTGCAGGGGACTACCAGTCGGGAGACTACAACTGCATGACCGTGTCATGGGGCGGCCTTGGCGTGATATGGAACAAACCTCTTGCACTCGTTGTCGTGCGGCCGACGCGATACACATTTGGATTCATGGAGAAATCCGGCGGCTTCACCCTCTGCTCGTTTCCCGAGGCGCACCGGAAGAAACTTTCGTACTGCGGCAGCCATTCCGGGAGAGACGGGGACAAGGCGAAAGCTGCCGGTTTCACGCCCATTGCATCCCGGTGCGTGGCGGCTCCCTCTTTCGACGAGGCGGAGCTCATCCTGGAATGCCGAAAGACCTATTTCAGCGACCTGGATCCGGGCCATTTCCTTGACCCTTCGACCGAGATGCACTACCCGGCAAAGGACTACCACCGCATGTACTTCGGAGAAATCCTGGCGGCCTCCGGAACCCCGGGGTATCGCCAATGAGTATGCTTCTTCCCCTCAAGCAGCCCCGGCCCGATTCCGCGCATTTCCTCGATGTCATGATGGGGAGGAAGAAAGCGGTTCCTCCCCTCGTCGAGTACCTGGTGGACGACGTCGTGATGAAGCCGATCGTGGAAAACCTCCTGGGCCGCCCATGGGTGTCGGCGGGCTCCATCGGCACGAGCCACGAGATGCGCAGAGCGGCTCCCGACAGGCAGGCGCAGAAGGCGTACCTGGATACATTCGTCGAGTTCTGGCTGAGGATGGGCTACGACTTCGTGCGCTTCGAGCAGGACATGGGCTTCACGGAGTCGCACCTGGAGCTGGCCGACACCGCGCCGGGATCGACCAAGCAGAGGGCATGGGCGGACCAGCACACGGGCGCCATTACGAGCTGGGAGGACTACGAGTGCTACCCATGGCCGAAGGTGGAAGAGTTCGACTTTTTCCCGTTCGAATACGTCAGCTCTCACCTCCCGGAAGGCATGGGCATGATCACCTGCCATGGAGGCGGGATCTACGAGCACCTGTCCTGGATCATGTCCTACGAGGGGCTGTGCATTGCGCTGTATGACGCGCCGGATCTCGTGCGGGAGGTCGCGAACCGCATCGGCGGCCTCCTGACTAGCTTCTACGCGCACCTGCTGGACCTGGACGGTGTGATCGCAATCTTCCAGGGCGATGACATGGGCTTCAAGACCGGCACGCTCCTCGCCCCGGACGTGCTGCGCACGTACTGTCTCCCATGGCAGAAAAGATTCGCCGCAATGGCGCACGACAAGGGCAGGCCCTATTTCCTGCACTCCTGCGGCAACCTCGCCGCCATCATGGAGGACCTGATCGAGGACGTGCGCATCGACGGCAAGCACTCCTACGAGAACGGGATCATGCCCGTCCAGGAGTTCCAGAAGAAATACGGTGACCGCATCGCCGTGCTTGGGGGCCTGGACATCAACATCCTCACGCGCTCGACGCCGTCCGAGGTGAGGCGGGAGATCGGAAAGCTCATGGACGAGTGCGGGCCCCGGGGCCGCTACGCGGTGGGCTCGGGGAACTCGGTGCCCAGCTACATCCCCGTGGAAAACTACCTGGCGATGGTGGAGGAGGCGGTCAGCAGGCGCGGCCTCCGCTGAGCAGGTCGGGCGGCTGATCGATCACACGTACCGGACGAGCTGCCCGGCGGCCTCCCGGCCCGGCAGAACGCCGCTGGCAACTCCCGCGATGAGCGCGGCGCCGAAGGACGTCTCCTCGCTGTGCGCGGGCACCTGCATCTGCATTCCCAGCCGTTCTTCGAAGACCTTCCGCAGGGCGGGATTCAGCCGTATGCCGTTCCCGGAGCCTGCCATGGAGGAGACATGGGCACGCCGGGCCGAGGGCACGCGCTCGTAGAATCCCAGCAGCTCCGCCGCGATTCCCTCCCTCACTCCGACGATGAGGTGCTCCGGGGTGAAATTGTCCTGCCCGATGCCGGTGATGCTTCCGAGCAGCAGGGGATTCTCGCGTGTCCCATTGAAACGGGTGTCCACGGAAAGGGCCGGCCCGGCAACCGCGTTCATCGTCTCCCAGCTCACCTCCGCCTGCCGTCCCGTGAGCAAGCGCAGCGTGCGTTCGAAAAAACCGCGCAGCAGGGCGTAGGCCCGGCCTCCGCAGAGAGCGGAGCCGGCGGCGAGATACCCTCCAAAGGGGAGGGGGCGAATGTCCAGCCCGGGGACATCATCGGGGGAGTCGACGCGCACGGAAACCTGGCTGCCTGTTCCGATGTTGAAGAGCACGGTCGAGAGGACGTCGCGAACCGAGCCGAGGAAACTGGCCTGGTTGTCTCCTGCCGCGGCGAAGACGGGCACGCCCGGCCGCGCCTCCCCGAGCGCGGGAAAGGAATCGGTGACCCCGGGGAAAAGCCCGGGATCGATCCCGAACTTTTCCATTTCACTGCGGCGGAAGTCACGTCGGACGGCATCGAAGCCTCCGAGGCTTTCCGCGTTCGACGCGTCCATCCGCGGGACCGTGCACCGGCCGACCGTCATGGCCACGTAGTCCGAGATCGTGCACAGCAACGCGGCATCGCGCGGCACGAGCCCCTGGGCCGCGTTGTAGGAATGGGTGACGATCCCCATTCCGGTGCTCACCCGCCGGCCGAGCGCATCGGAGAGACGCGAAGCGGTGCTCGACCCGTCAGCGCCCGGGAGATCGCCCCGGCCGTCCTGCCAGGTGTACAGAGGGCTTCTCGCACGGCCCGTCCTGTCCACGTAGAGAACTCCGTGCATCTGGCCGGCGACCCCGATCCCGCCGACGTGCTCGTGGTGATCGAGGAACTCACCGAGGATGGCCTGCACGGCTTCAAGTATGACAGCCGGATCCTGGAGGGCTTCCCACGGCGCCCGCCCCGGGAGCCGCGAAGTATTCGGCCGTGTCACCACGGACAGGATTTCTCCGGTCCCGGCGTCCATGACGAGCCCGCAGATCGTTGTTGTGCCGATGTCCAGGCCGATGAGCTTCATTCGGACCTGGAGATCCACGGGACGAAGCCGGAACGACTGCTGATGTGCGCCGCGTAGCCGGGATGTCGGGACAGCATGCGCCTGTCCATCATGGGAATGCTGATCCCGAGGAACAGGGCCGTGACGCCGGCGGGCCCCACGATCGTCCACCACCGCGACGGGTCCGCCGCAAGGCCGAACAGCCACAGCCCCCACCAGAACAGCACCTCGCCGAAGTAGTTCGGGTGCCGCGAGAGCGCCCACACGCCGGTATCCAGGATCTGACCGGGGCTGCGGGCCGATGAAAGGAACCGCCGGAGCTGCCGATCGGCGCCCGCCTCCACGAGGATCGCCGCCGCGGTGACCAGCACGGCCAGCGCGTCCAGGATGCCGACCCCCCGGCTGGCCGGGGAAAGTGCCGGCACAAGAGACAGGCAGGCGATAAAGACGAGCACCGTTGGCATCATGTGAAACCCGAGAAAGCTCATCGGCCAGTACCCCGCACCGAGCCTGCGATAGTCGGCATAGCGCCAGTCCTCGTCCTTGAGACCGTTCCACCGGCGCATCCAGTTCCAGGTGAGCCGTGCCGCCCACAAAAGCACGAGGCCGGTGACGGCGACCTGCCGAACAGCGGTCACTCCCCCCACGCCGCCGAACCGTGTGAGCCACCAGAGGGTAATGGCCGCGGGCGCGACGCTCCAGTACGGGTCGTACACGCTGGAGTTGTCGAGCGCGACGCTGAAGGCAAACACCACGAGTGTGGCCGCCAGGTCGGCAAGGCCTGCCGCCCAGACCGGGGACAGGCCTGCGGCAAGGCGGCATACCGCTGCAGCGGCGAGCGCCGCTGCGCAGTAGGCCGCAAGACAGACGAGAAGAGAGCGTGACTTCACCATGGGATCCTCTGTGGTTTCACGGATTCCTGACATTTCGGACAGTAGAACGCGTCGTATCCCAGGACACCGGCGCGCCGGATCGTGCTGCCGCACACGGGACAGGGCTGGTCCTTGCGGTTGCGCACTTTCATATGGCCGCGAACCTTCACATCTATGGGCTGGCCGGCTTTTTCCACCTCGGAAATACCCCAGGCCATGACCGAGCGGATGCTTTCGTAGAGCGTACGCCGCTGATCGGCAGACAGGCTGCTGCACGGGGTCTTAGGGTGGATGCGGGCCGCGAAAAGGATTTCATCGGCGTACGCGTTTCCAATGGCGCTGATCGCGGACTGGTCCATCAGGAAGACCCGTGCCTGGTGCCGGCGTCTCCTGATCAGCGTTTCGAACTTTTCGAGAGTGAACTCGGGCGTGAGTATCCCTGCCCCCTGTTCCCGGTAGCCAGGAATCGAGTCATAGGCGCTAGCGGCAGTGAGATACACTTTCCCCATCCGTTTCTCGTCCCCATAGCGCAGCCAGTCGCCGTTGTCCAGGCCGAGGGAGAAACAGAGGTGGCTGACCGGTTTGTCAGCTTTTCCTGCGATCTGCAGTCGGCCTGCGAGCATGCAATGCACGATGAGCTCCGCGCCGCCGCTGACGGTGAACCTCAGGAACGGTCCCCGCCGCTCGAGGCCTTCGATGGTGCGTCCCGGCAGCGCCTCCGCGAATCCTCCCGCGTTCGGCAGGAGCATCCGCAGGACGATCGGCTCCCGGATGATCACCTCGGTGATCGTCCTGGAGGTCATGCGCGGCCGCAGGATCTTAACGATGTATTCCAGGTCGGGGAGCTCCGGCACGGGGTATAGTGAGGACTCAGATCTGCCTCTTGTCAACCACGCGGCGCGATTTACCGCCCTCCGGGCGCGCAATCGTGCGCGGCTCCACCAGGGTGACCTTCGCGGGGACATCCAGCAGTGCTGCCAGGCCCTGCGCGATCCGGGAGCGGACCTGCTCCAGCTTCTTCATCTCGTCCAGCTCCGGCATATCCTCGGAGATTTCCACCCGCACCTCGAGGGTGTCGATGCCGGCGGCCCGGTCCACGACGATTTCGTAATGGGGCTGCAATCCCTTCACCGATAGCAGTACCTGCTCGATCTGGGACGGGAACACTTTCACCGCGCCCATGATGATCATGTCGTCGATCCTCCCTCGGATGCGGGACATGCGCGCGAGCGTGCGGCCGCAGCCGCAGGGCTCCCTGGTCAACGCGCACAGGTCCCCCGTGCGGTAGCGCAGGAGAGGGAAACCCTCCTTCGTGATAGTGGTCAGAACGAGCTCCCCCTCGGTGCCCGGGGGCAGCACCGCGAGCGTCGAGGGATCGACGATCTCGGCGATGAAGCAGTCCTCGTTCACGTGCAGCCCGTCCTTGCGCTCGCACTCGAACGCGACGCCCGGTCCGAGGACCTCGGTGAGCCCGTAGTTGTCCAGGGCCGTGATACCGAGGGAGGACTCCAGGCGCGCCCTCAGGCCTTCGCTCCATGGCTCGGCGCCGAAGAAACCCGTTCGGAGGAAGAGCTCGTCACGGTTGACGCCCATCTCAACGACGGTCGCGGCGATCGCCAGAGCGTAGCTGGGCGTGCAGGCCAGGGCGGTGGTTTTGAAATCCTTCATGATCCTCACCTGTTTCGGAAGCGAGCCCGTGGAGGCGGGGATCACGGATGCACCGATTCGCTCCGCCCCGGCGTGCAGGCCGAAGCCGCCGCTGAACAGGCCATAGGTGAAGGCGACCTGCACAACGTCGTGCTCATTCAGTCCGCCGGCCGCCAGGAGCCGCGCCACGCACTCCGACCAGGTCCGCAGATCGTTGCGCGTGTACCCCACAACCACCGGCGTACCGGTCGTGCCCGAGGTGGACTGGATGCGCACGATGTCCCGCAGGGGCACGGCAAACATTCCGTAGGGGTAGCTCGTGCGGAGGTCTTCCTTCGTGGTGAAGGGAAGGCGCGCCAGGTCCTCGATACTGCGGATCTCGTCACCCTTCACCCCGGTGCGGGCAAGGCTCTCGCGGGAGAAGGCGACGTTCCGCAGGGCCCGGTTCAGAGTCGCCTGGAGGCGCTCAAGCTGCACCTGGGCGAGTGACTCCCGTCCCATTGTCTCATACTTCTGGTTCCAGATCACGGCCGCATCCTTTCGTTCAGTCATTGATCCGCCGGTACTCCTTGCCCAGGTACGCGCGGCGCACGTCGTGGTTGTCGTGCAGGTCTTCGGCCGTGCCCTCCAGCATGATGCGGCCGGTCTCCATCACGTAGCCCCGGTCGGCGATGGAGAGCGCGGCCCGGGCGTTCTGCTCCACCAGCAGGATCGTGGTTCCCCGCTCGCGCAGCTTCACGATGACGTCGAATATCTCGCGGACCACCAGCGGCGCCAGGCCGATGGAAGGCTCGTCCAGCATCAGAAGGGGCGGACGGGCCATGAGCGCCCTGCCCAGCGCAAGCATCTGCTGTTCACCGCCGGACAGCGTGCCGGCGTGCTGGCCGCGCCTCTTTGCCAGGATGGGGAAGAGACGGCAGACCTGCTCGATTTCCTCCGCGGCCGCCCCTTTCCCGTGGCGGCGCCACCTGAGGTATCCGCCGAGGAGCAGGTTCTCGTGCACGGAGAGATCGGGGAAGATCTGCCGGCCCTCGGGCACGAGAACACATCCCTTGGATGCCACCTTTTCGGCCGCAAGCCTCGAGATGTCCCGCGACTCGAAGGTCACCGCGCCTTCGGAGGGCCGCACGACGCCGGCAATCGCGTTCAGCAGCGTGCTTTTTCCCGCGCCGTTGGCGCCCACGATGGTGACGATCTCGCCTCGATCGACGTGCAGGGAAACGCCGTGGAGGACCTCGACGTTCCCGTAGCTCGCGTGGATGCTGGCGAGCCTAAGCATCGTCGGCCCCCAGGTACACCGAGACGACCTCCGCGTTGCCCTGGATCTCGCGCGGCGTTCCTTCGGCGATCATGCGGCCGTAGCTCAGCACCAGCACTTCGTCGCAGATTCCCATCACCAGGGACATGTCGTGCTCCACGACGAGCACGGTGGTTCCCCGCGTCCGGATCGAGGCGATGAGCGCCGACATCTCCTCGGTCTCCCGGGGATTCAGGCCGCACGCCGGCTCATCCAGGAGGAGCAGCCGCGGCTGGGCCGCAAGGGCGCGAGCAAGCTCGACCACGCGCTGGCGGCCGAACGGCAGGTCCCCGGCCCAGAGCCCGGCGAGGTCCGCGATTTCCAGCATGTCGAGCACATCCCGGCATGCCTCCCGCACGCGCGCCTCTTCGCGCCCGGTATAGAGGGGGCCTGCAAGACCTGCGAGAAATCCGTGGCGCGCCCGCGCGTGCATGCCGACCATCACGTTTTCCAGTACGGTCATGCGGGGGAAGAGGCGCGTGGCCTGGAACGTGCGGCTGATGCCGCGGGCCGCCACCAGGTGTGGAGGGAGTCCGGTCAGCACCCGGCCCTCGAAGGAGATCCGGCCCGAGGACGGGGCGAAGGCACCTGCAACGAGGTTGAAGAGCGTGGTCTTGCCCGCGCCATTGGGCCCGATGATTCCCTTCACGATCCCCGGGCGGCAGGAGAAGCTCACCTCGTTGATGACGTGAAGGCCGCCGAACCAGTGGTGGAGATCCTCGACTTCCAGCAGCGCGCTGCTCACCGGGTGACTCTCCTACGTAGGCCCGGCACGAGACCGAAGAGTCCGTCCGGTGCGAAGAGCATGATGGCGACCAGCAGAGCGCCGAAGACCGCGTCATCGTACAGACCGAATGCACCGCGGAGGGAAAGGAAGGTCAGGCCGGCGGACACGGCTACCGTTCCCCAGGGGCTGCCCATACCGCCGGCAGCCACGAGGGCGACGTAGCGGACGGACTTCATCACGCCGGCCTCGCCGGGCCCAATGCCCGCGTTGAAGTGCGCAAGACACGCTCCTCCCACCCCCGCGTACACGGCGCTGAGAACGAACACGGAAAGCTTGTACCGGGCCACGTCGATTCCCATTGCGGCGGCGGCTTCTTCGTTGCCGTGGATCGCGCGCAACGCGCGTCCGACCCGGGAGCCGATGAGGTTGACCGCGAGGAGCAGCCCCATGGTCACCAGGGTCCAAGCGATGTAGTAGTTCTGCACGCGCAGCGCCCGCTTGCCGGTGAGCGCCAGCCCCGCAAAAAGACGGAGTGCGGGGACATCCGAGATTCCATCCGCCTGGCCGAATAATGCGGTTCCCAGGATGACTCGCGAGACGATGAACCCGAAGGCCAGCGTCGCCATTGCCAGGTAGTGCCCGCGCAGCCGAAGCACCGGCACCCCGATCACCATCGCCACGACGGCAGTCGCGGCAACCGCCGCGGGCAGGGAGAGCCAGGGAGCGAAGCTGAATAAGGCAGCCCCTGCCGTGGAGAGCACCGCGGTCGTGTACCCCCCGATCGCGAAGAATCCGGCATGCCCCATGGACACCTGGCCCGCGTATCCCATGAGGAGGCACAGGCCCAGGGTGACCAGCGTGTAGTACGCGGACATCGTGAGCTGGGTGAGGAGGAACTCCAGCTTGAGGGAGGAGAGGAGGATCTGCGCAGCGATGACAGCCGCGGCGAGCAGGCAGACCGGGGCGTAGCGTCTCATGCGCGTTTGCCGAACAATCCCTGAGGGCGGAAGAACAGGATGGTGAGCATGATGGCGAGGGCCACCACGTCTTTATACGCCAGCGGAAGAACGCTGATGCTCGCCGCTTCGAGTACGCCAACCAAGAGTCCTGCTGCAACGGCCGCGGTCACGTTGCCCAGGCCGCCCAGCACGGCACACGTGAACCCCTTCACGGCAAGCGACGTACCCATGTCGTACTGGGTCTGGGTGAGGGGGGAAATGGCGCAGCCGGCAAGCGCACCCATCGCCGCGGCGATGAAGAAGGAGAGGGTGACCAGGGACGAGGTGCCTATCCCGCACAGCCGCGCGGCGGTGGCATTGGAGGCACATGCCCTCATCGCCCGTCCCGTGAGGGTGAACCGGAAGAACAGGGTGAGGGCGCCGACCATCAGCGCCGACACAGCGAGGACCCAGAGCACCTGGGGGGAAATCCGGGCGCCGAGCACCGCAAGGGAGGCTGTTTCGCTTCCCGTCCAGAAGGGCAGGGCGCGTACCTTCTCGTCCCAGATGTGAAGGCTCGCTTCTCGCACGAGGATGGAAAGCCCGATGGTGATGATGATCGCGCGAAGCACAGCCGGGTTCTTCAGCCAGGAGATGAATACCAGCTGCAGAAGCACGCCGACCAGCCCGGTGACGATCACGGCGATGGCAACCGCCGCCGGAAGAGGCAGGGAATGGCTGAGGGACACTGAGATCATCCCCCCGAGCATCAGGAACTCGCCCTGGGCGAAGTTGATGATTCCCGTGGAGCTGTAGATGATGTTGAACCCGATACCGACGATGGCATAGACGCTCCCGGTGGTCACTCCCGAGAGCAGGTACTGGAGGATCTGGTCTGCGTCCATGCCCGCGCGGCGGTGGTTCTATTTCCCGTACAGGGCGAACTGGCCGTTCTTCACCGTGAGCATTTCGAAGGAGTCCATAGTCAGGCCGTTGTGGTCCTCGGGCGAGAAGTTGAACACCCCCGCGGTGCCGACCAAACCCTTCAGGCCCTCGATGGCATCACGCACCTTGAACTTGTCAGTGCCGCCCGCCTTCCTGATGGCCTCCTTGAGAATCAGAAACGCATCGTAGGCATGACCGCCGAAGGTGCTGACGTCCTCATGGAACTTCGCCTCGTACGCCTTCTTGTACGCGGCGAGCACCTGCTTCTGCGGATGACTCGCGGGCAGCACGTCGGCGACGAGGAGCCTTCCTGCTGGGAAGATGATTCCGTCCGCGGCTTTTCCCGCAGCGGTCACGTAGGCGATGTTCCCGAATCCGTGGCTCTGGAAGAGAGGAACGTCGAAGCCCATCTGCTTCATGTTCTTGGGGACAAGGGACTGTGCCGGCTCGACGGACCAGTTCACAACCGCCTGCACGTTCTGAGCCTTTACCTTTGCGAGCACCGCGGTCAGGTCCGTGGCGGTGGAGTCATACACCTCGGTGATTGCGACGGTGAGCCCGTTCTGGGGGGCGAGCTTTTCCAGCTGGGCCTTGCCGCCCTGGCCGAAGCCCGTGTTGCTTACTACGGCGCCGATCCTGCTGATCCCGAGCTTCGTCATCGTGGTGAATATCGCCTGGGCCGCGAAGCTGTCCATCTGCGGAGTCTTGAAGACCCACTGTGCCACTGGCTTCACGATTGTCTCAGCCGCCGCGCAGGAGATGAGGATCTGCTCGTTCTGGTCCGCGTACCCCTTGAGGGCCATGCTTTCCCCGCTGGTGGTGGGGCCGATGATCGCGAGGACCTGGCTCTCTTCCACCAGTTGTTTCGCAAACGAGACGGCCTTCTCCGTGTTTCCCTGGGAATCCTTGACGATCAGCTCGATCTTCCGTCCCAGGATCCCGCCGGATGCGTTGGCCTCGTCAACGAGCATCTGCAGGGTCCGTGACTCCGGCAGCCCGAGGTTGGCGGCCGGGCCGGTGACGGCAAAGATCGCCCCGATCCTGATCAGGTCTGCCGCGAATGTGGGCAGGGAAACCACTGCGGCAAGGACGAGCCCGAGCACGAAGACGGTTCTCCTGGACATGGACCTCTCCTTCTTGAATCAGATTGGATGGATATTTATGCAATTAATGCAAATGGCGCCGGGATTGTCAAGGAGAGCCCGCAGCGGGAGTTCGTATCCTACAGCGCCTTCAGGGCCTCCGCGCTCAACGTGGTGATGTCGTTCTTCTGAAGTATCTGAAGGGCCCGCTCCCGGTCGTCGATGCGGCAGATGACAATGGCGTTCTCGCGGGACTTCTCCACGTAGGCGTACATGTACTCCACGTTGACGTTGTCCTGGTCAAGGACCTCGAGGATCCGGGAGAGCCCTCCCGGCCGGTCCTCCACCTCGACGGCGATCACCTCCGTCACCTGGGCCACGAACCCGTGGGACTTCAGCACGGTGAGGGACCTCTCGGGGTTGTCCACGATGATGCGCAGCACCCCGAAATCCGCAGTGTCGGCCAGGGACAGCGCGCGGATGTTGATCTTCTCATGGGAAAGGGTCTTCGTGACCTCGGCAAGCCGGCCCTTCTTGTTCTCCAGGAAGACGGATATCTGTTTCACGCTCATCGGAGACCTCCGTGTGCACGAGTTGGCGCGGCTTTAAAGCTGCCGCTTGTCGATGATCCGTTTTGCCTTGCCTTCGCTGCGGGCGATGCTCTTCGGCTCCACCAGCCGCACCCGCGTGTGAATATTGAGAGTGGCGTAGAGGTCCGCCTCGATCTTCTTTTCCATGCGCTCGAGGTTCCTGATCTCGTCGGAGAACAGCCTCTCGTCCATTTCCACCTGCACCTCCAGCTCGTCCAGCTGGTCGCGGCGCTCCACGATGAGCTGGTAGTGCGGCTCGATCCCCTCCACTTTGAGTATAACCTCCTCGATCTGGGAAGGAAACACGTTCACTCCCCGGATGATGAGCATGTCGTCCGTGCGGCCCAGCACACGGTGCATCCGTGCCGTTGTCCGGCCGCAGGGGCAGGGCGCGCGGTCGAGGTACGTGATGTCGCGGGTCCGATACCGCACGACCGGCGTGCCTTCTTTCGTGAGGGTGGTGATCACCAGCTCGCCCTTCTGGCCGTCAGGAAGAACCATGCCGGTGGAGGGGTCGATGATCTCGGGGAAGAAATGGTCCTCGTTGACGTGCAGCCCCTGCTGGTGCTCGCACTCCGTGGCAACGCCCGGCCCGATGATTTCCGTCAGGCCGTAGATGTCGATTGCGAGCAGGCCCAGCTTCTGCTGGATCTCCCCGCGCATGCTCTCACTCCAGGGCTCGGCGCCGAAGAATCCGGCCTTCAGGCCCACTTTTGACGGATCCATGCCTTCCTCGCGGGCGGCCTCGGCGAGATACAGGGAATAGGAGGGCGTGCAGGTGATGATCGTGGACTTGAAGTCGCGCATGATCGCAAGCTGGCGCTTCGTGTTCCCGCCCGAGATGGGGATGACCGTCGCCCCGATTTTGCGCGCGCCATAGTGGACACCGAGGCCGCCGGTGAACAGCCCGTAGCCGTACGCGTTCTGCACAATATCGTGCCGGCCCGTCCCTCCGGCGGAGAGCGTCCGGGCCATGACCTCGGCCCACACCTCGATGTCCCCCGCGGTGTACGCGTCCACCACGGGCGTGCCGGTCGTGCCGGAGGAGGTATGAATCTCCACGATATCCTGCAGCGGGACGGCGAGCAGGCCGTACGGGTACACGTCCCGCATCTCGTCCTTCGTTGTGAAGGGAAGCCGGACGATGTCGTCGATTCCCTGGATGTCCTGGGGCCTGACGCCGGCGGCTTCCATTTTCTTTCGATAGAACGGGACTCGCCGATAGAGCGCGTCGATCAGCCTGCCAAGATTCTCGCCCTGGTGCCGCGACATCGCCTCCCGGTCGAGGCACTCGTTATCGGTGTTCCAGATCATCGCGCACCTCCTACAGACGATAGATTTCGGCGTCGGAGATCAGGTGGATGCCCGTCCCGGCCATCGCCTTTTCCGCCTCCGGAAACTTCTCCACCTCGAAGACGATCGCTGCCCTTTTTCCTTCCTCGATCACGAATCCGTAGCAGTCCTCCACATTGATCCGCGCCGCGGAGAGTGCCACCAGGAGGCCGTGCATGGCTCCCGGCGCATCGTTGATCTGCGCCACAAGGATCCGGCGCTTGGTGACCGTGAACCTGCTCTCTCTGAGCGCCTCCAAGCCCCTGTCGGGGTCGTTCACCAGGACACGCACCACCCCGAGCTCACCCGTGCTCGCCATCGACAGCGCCCTGATGTTCAAACCCGCCTCCGAGAGCACGCGGGTGATCTTCTCCAGCTTGCCGGGCTCGTTTACCATGAATACCGACAGGTGCCACGCCATCTCAGCACCCCTTTCCCGACTGGGCACGCCGGTCCACCACGCGCACCGCCTTGCCCTCTGCCGCGGGGAGACTCCCGGCCTCCAGGAGCTTCACCACGGGTGTTACTCCGGTCTCATCGCGCAGCGCGGCGAGCACCCGGCCCTGCAGACCCTCGATCTGGGAGAGTGTCCCAAGGAAGGCGTCGGCCGACATCTCCACGCTCACGTGAAGCTTGTCCATATAGTTTTCCTCGTGGATCTCGATGAGGTAGTTGGAGCCGATCCCGGGGATGCGCATGAGGGCCTGCTCCACCTGCATCGGAAAGACGTTGACCCCGTTGATGATCATCATGTCGTCCGACCGCCCCTTGATGCGGTCGATGCGCCGGTGAGTCCGGCCGCAGGCGCACGACCCGGGAATGATCCGCGTGAGATCCCGGGTGCGGTAGCGGAGAAGCGGTGTTCCCGTCCGGTTGAGCGTCGTCAGCACAAGCTCCCCGCACTCCCCGTCGGGAACGGGCCTCCCCGTGTCCGGGTCCACGATCTCCACCAGGAAGCTGTCCTCCCAGATGTGCATACCGGACTGCTCGGGACACTCGAAGGCGACCCCCGGCCCGCACATCTCGGAGAGGCCGTAGGAGTTGAATGCGCGGATATTCCACGTCTCTTCGATCTTTCGCCGGGTTTCCTCCGTGTGCGGCTCGGCCCCGACGAAGGCCATGCGGACCGACAGATCGCTGCGCGGGTCAAGTCCCATCTCCTTCACGTGCGTGGCCAGGCGCAGCGCGTAGCTGGGGAGGATGTGCATGGCGGTGGTCCCGAACTCCCGCATGAACCAGATCTGCCGCCTGCTGTTGCCCGGGCCCACCGGAATCGTCATCGCCCCGAGCTTCTCGGCCCCGTAGTGGAAGCCCAGCCCGCCGGTGAACAGGCCGTATCCCATGATGTTCTGGAACACATCGGAGGAGCGCATGCCCGCCATGTACATGCACCGCGCTACGAGGTCCTGCCACGCGGCGATGTCCGCCTGCGTGTGGTAGATCACGGTGGGGTTGCCCGTCGTGCCGGAGGAGGAGTGCAGGCGCACCACATCGGTGAGGGGCACGGCGAGGAATCCGTAGGGGAAGGCATCGCGCAGCTCGGCCTTGGTGGTGAATGGAAGACGGGAGAGGTCACCCAGCTCGCGAATGTCCCCTCGTTCTGCGAACAGGCGGCGGTAATAGGGGGCCTGTGCCGCCCGGTCCAGGGTGGCGGAAAGACGTTCGCATTGCAGCCGCTGAAGCGCGGAGCGCTCCATCGTCTCGATGTCCCTGTCCCAGTACATGGCTGTGCTGACGGTGTATACTGGAAACGCATGTTTTTACAAGACGAACCGGTACGGACATGGTACCGGAAGGCGTGCCAGCTCAGTCTGCTCGGAGACGTGAAAGGGGCACTCGCCGCGCTCCGGTCGGGGCTGGACGAGGGAGTCTGGTTCAATCCTCAGACTCTCAGGACCGAGGCGGAGCTCGACGCGATCCGCCCCGAGCTCGATCCGGTCGTCCGTGAATGCGAAGATCGACAGAGGCGCCGCCAGGAGGATGCGCGTCCGCAGTGCCTCGTTCTTTCCCCGTCCTCCGCGCTCTGGGACCAGCAGACACTGCTTGTGCTCCACCGCCGTGGGGACGAGGCCCGGCGATTCGCTGAATACTGGACGCCCCTGATCGACGAGGGTTGGACCCTCGTCGTCCCGCAGTCATCCCAGCCGTGGGACAGCGCAAGCTGGTGCTGGGACCACACTGACGTGGCGCGCCGGGAGGTCCGCACCCACCTCGAGGAGTGCCGCACGCGCCGCGGGCTCGATCCTGCGCGAATGGTAGTCGCGGGCGTCTCTCAAGGTGCTCCCCTGGCTGTGGAGACTGCCGGTGAGGCGGGGCTGCCCTGGCTCTGCGTGATTCCCAGCTTTCCCGCGGGCTTCGACGTGACGCCCCTCATGGCCGTCCCCCGGCACACCCGGGGTGTCTTTCTTCTGGGCGAGAATGACCCTGGAAACGCCCGCGCGCGTCCCGTGATCGCGGCCCTGGAAGCAGCAGGGGCCCTCATCCAGACGCGGACGATGGCCGGCGCCGGACACGAGATGCCGGAGGATTTTGCGCGGCACGCCTCCGATGTGCTTCGGTTGCTGGAGCTTGGCTAGCGGCCGCAACGCGAGTATGCTTCGCCCGTGCAGCATCCCCCTCTTCGCAGGACTTTTGCCATTGCCGTAGTCTGTGCCTACCTCGTCATCGGAGCGGTCACCGTTGTCGGCTTCCTGCTGAGCGTGCGCAGCCTCGACTCGGTGTTCGCGGCGCGCTTCGCACAGACCCAGGCGCTGCTGGAAAAGAACAGGATCCTTTCGCGCATCGATCGGGAGGTCGCGCTCGCCATGAAGCTTGCCGACGATCCCATCGTGCGGCTCTGGGCCGTGGCGGAGGATGACCAGCGCCTCAGGTCCCTGGCCATGGGGCAGCTGGAAAGCTACCGGCGATCGTTCACCGATCACAGCTACTTCATCGCGCCGCTGGCAACGCGGCACTACTTCATCCACAATTCGAGCTCCCCGAACGACCAGGTCCAGGTCACGACATTGAACCCTGACCTGCCCTCGGACAGGTGGTACTTCGACACGCTGCGCACGGTGGAAAGCTTCGCCCTCAACGTCGACTACGACCGTCTCATCGCGGCCGCCAAGGTGTGGATCAACGTCGTCATCCGCGACGAGGCCGGCAGAAAAATCGGCGTTGGCGGAACGGGCATCGACATCACTGACTTCATGAAGAGCATCCTGCAGCCGGCCGACAGCAGGACGATCACCATACTCGTGGATCGCTCCGGAGCAATCCAGGCGCATCCCAACGCCTCGTACGTTCTCCGCAACGCGGAGACGAAACCCGGCACGGCAAAGCTCACGATATTCGACCTGCTGTCGACGCCCCGTGAGGGCGACGGCGTGCGACGGGCCATCGACGACCTTTCCGCTGGACGCGGGGAGGTCGCGTCGATGCCCCTGACCGTGGAGGGTAAGGGCTACCTGGCCGCCCTCTCTTCGATGCCGGGCATCGGTTGGTACAACCTCGTGCTTGTGGACGTCTCCCGCATTCTGCGGTTGGAGGACTTCATGCCCCTGGCGGGCACCATCCTCGCGTCACTGCTCTTGCTGCTGATCGTTGTCGCGGCGATTCTCAGCCGCTCGGTGCTGCGTCCCCTCTCGGCCCTGGCTGCCGCCTCGCGGAAAATTGCGGAAGGACATTACGGCATCCAGATTCCTCCCGTCCGTTCGGACGAGATGGGACAGCTCACGCGCGCCTTCAACGCGATGAGCAGCACGGTCAAGAGCACCACCGAAGGGCTGGAGCTGCGCGTGCAGGAACGCACCAGAGATCTCACTCACGCCAACCAGGCGCTGCAGGAATCGCAGCGTCTCATCATGGAGAGCCTCACCTACGCGCGGCGGATCCAGGCCGGGATCCTGCCAGGCCCGGATGTCCTGACCCGGATCCTTCCCGAGCGGCTGGTGATCTACTCCCCGCGCGATGTGGTGGGCGGAGACTTCTACCTCGTCCGACAGTTTTCCGGTCACTTCGTGGCTGCGGTGATCGACTGCATGGGCCACGGCGTTCCCGGTGCGTTCATGTCTATGACGGTGCATGCCGTGCTCAGCCACGTTCTGGATGCCGTCTGCAATGACGATCCCGCACGAATCATCACGGAATTGGACAGGAACCTCCGCGAGACTCTGCATCGCGAGGCCTCGGACGGGCGCCTCGACAGCGGGCTGGACATCGCGCTGTGCGTCTGCACGCCCGCGGCTGGAAAAGCCGTTTTTGCCGGCGGTGGGCTTCCTCTTTTCGCATGGGATGGCCGCGAGGTCACCGAGGTGAAGGGTGATCATCGTCGCGTCGGATATCGCAGCCCGGGCAGCGGCGCGGCGTGGGTCAATCACTCGATTCTCCTGGGACCGGCAACCACCCTGTACCTCGTGACGGATGGCTACCTGGACCAGGCAGGAGGAGAGAGAGGTTTCGGTTTTGGACGGCAAAGATACATGGATCTGATCGGCAGCCACGCGACGCTCCCCCTGCGGGAGCAAGAGTCGGCGTTTCGCCAGGCCCTGAACGCATATAGGGGCGCGATGCAGCAGCGCGACGATATCACCATGATAGGATTCAGGGTCTGAGGAGGGGTGCAAGATGACGCCGGACCAGTTGTCACGGATCAGGGAAGAAATCACCCGGGAAGGGGTAATGATCTGCTTTAACGGCGCTTTCGTACACAGCATCATCGAGGAGATCGGAAACGCCTTGCGCCGCTATCTCGAGGACAGCGAAGAGAAAAAGGGTGCTGCGCTGGACGTATTTTCGGTGTACATTGAGCAGGCTCAGAACGTGCGCAACTACCTCGCGCGCAAGCATTTCTCGAACGCCGCGCATGCGAACGCAATCATCATCATCGGCCGCAAGGCAGAGCGGTACGTCGTGAGCTCCGGCAACATCGTGGAAACGGCCGACAAGGAAGAGCTGGCGGCGCGGCTGGAAGCGATCAAGGGCCTGGACGCCGCCGGCCTGCGCGCGCTTTTCAAGGAGCGGCTGCGAGCGCAGACAAGGGGAAGGGATGGCGGGGCAGGCATGGGTCTCATCGAGATTGCGCGACGCTGCGCGGAGCCTTTCCAGTACTCATTTCATCCCGTAGACGAGGCGCACAGCTTCTTCTGTCTGACGGTCATCGTATAGGGGGCAGAAATGGAGCTGTATATCGCGAAGACACAGGCATCCCCCGAGGTGCGGTACGATCAGGCCGCGGGAGTACTGAGCATCTCCGGGGAGTCGTATCCGGAGAACTCCTTCGATTTCTATGCGCCGGTCCTGGACTGGCTTGCAGCGAACCTCGCGACCCTGCCCTCACTGCGGCTGGAGGTATCGGTGAGCTACATGAACTCCAGCAGCATCAAGTGCATGCTCGACATCCTGGACGCGATCGGAGAGGCGCATGCGGCGGGCAAGAATGTGCGCGCCGTTTGGAACTACGAAACGGACAACCCGCGTGCGCTTGATCTCGCGGAGGAGTTCCTCTCCGAGGTCTCTTTCCCCTTTTCCGTGAATGCAATCGGAGGCTGAGCGTGCCGGAGAACATGGACGCCGTGACGAGGCGGGCAGAACGCGTGCTCTCTACCCCGGGAGCTCGCCGCAGGATCCCCACGGCCGAGTTCGAAGAGCTGCTGGCGAAGTATCGGAAGCTCCTGGGGAAGTTCCGAAAGGTCATGGTCATCAGCGATTCGTACGGCGCGGAGCTGAAGAAGACCACCGAGCAGCTGGAACAGGTGCGCTCGCTCGCCCTTCCCATCTGCATGTTCTGCAAGAAGATCAGGGTCGACAAGGACTACTGGGAGCAGATCGAAGGATACTTCGCGAAGCACATCGACATCGCCTTCAGCCACGGGATCTGCCCCGAGTGCCTGCGGGAGAGATACGGCGACCTGCTTCCGGAAACCGAGGCCAGGGAGCGAATTGCCACCGAGGTGCGCGCGCGGGCGCGCTCGGCCGCAACGGAGAAAATTCCCGACGAGGATGAGACAGTGCTCGCCGCGGAGGGGCTCCTGTCCTCCTCCGGCGGGGACGCGCTGCGGCTCCGCACCGGGCTGCGCAGGCTCACGGACCGCTACCGGCGCCTCCTGCGGCGGATGGGCAAGATCCTCCTCATCAGCGACGGATACCAGGCGCGGCTCATGGACCTGAACGGCCGCCTGAACCTGCTTGCGCACACGGATGGGCTCACCGGGTTGTCGAACAGACACGACGCGATCGAGAAGCTCGATGCCGAGAGGAGCCGTGCGGAGCGTCACGGCGGCGAGTTTTCCGTCGTCATCGCGGACGTCGACGATTTCAAGACAGTCAATGATACCCGAGGGCACGAGGCGGGTGATCGGTTGCTCTCTCAGCTGGGGCGCGTGTTCCGCTCCACGATGCGCCGCGAGGACACCTGCGCACGCTGGGGCGGGGAGGAGTTTCTCTTCCTCCTTCCAGAGACAAATGTCCCGTCCGCCGAAGGACTCGTCAGGAAACTTCTTGCGGCGGTGCGGCGCCTGGAGGTTCCCTGCCAGGGCGGTATCCTGAAATGCACCCTCAGCGCGGGATCAGCCTCTTTCCGCCCCGGTAATTCGGTGAACGATCTCCTGCGCCGCGCCGATGCCGGCTTGTACGAGGCAAAACGGCTCGGAAAGGATCGCGTGGTCTTCGTGCCTGACTAAGGATATATCCGCGAGATCGTCCGCGGGAACGGGATGCACTCGCGGATGTGCGGGCTCCCGCAGATCCACGCAAGGGTGCGCTCGAGCCCGATCCCGTACCCCGAATGCGGCACCGAGCCGTACTTCCTCAGGTCGAGATACCAGCCGTACGTCTCCTCCGGCAGCTTTTCCTCGTGGATCCGGGAGAGCAGCTTCTCCAGCGCGTCCTCGCGCTGCGATCCGCCGATGATTTCGCCGTACCCTTCGGGGGCGAGCAGGTCCGAGCAAAGCACGGTCTCGGGATTCTGCGGGTTCTCTTTCATATAGAAGGCTTTTGCCTTTTTCGGGTAGTTCATGACAAAAATCGGCTTCTCGTGAAGCTTCGTGAGAACCGTCTCGTCCTCACCGCCGAGGTCGTCGCCCCACTGGATCGCGCTGCCCTTCCCCTGGAGGGTTTTCACCGCGTCTCCGTAGTCCATCCGGATGAAGGGAGGGTGCACCTTCTTCAGGGGCTCGATATTGCGCTCCAGCGCGGCCAGCTCCGCACCGCAGTTGGCAAGCACGTCGACGACGACCCTGCTCACCATGTCTTCCTGCAGGCGCATGTTGTCGGCATTGTCCGCGTAGGCCACCTCGGCCTCCAGCATCCAGAACTCCGTGAGGTGTCGCCTCGTCTTGGATTTCTCCGCCCGGAAAGTGGGGCCGAAATTGTACACCTTGCCGTAGGCGATGCAGGCGGCCTCGAGGTAGAGCTGGCCGGTCTGCGCGAGGTACGCATCTCCAAGGTCGAAGTAGGGAACCGTGAACAACGTGCCGGCGCTCTCACCGATGGATCCGGTGAGAATCGGGGTGTCGATGAGGAGGAAACCGCGCTCGTGGAAGAACGCGCGGAAGGAGGTGATCGCCTGGTCGCGGATCCGCATGATGGCGGCCGGCCTGCTCGATCGCAGCCACAGGTGCCTGTTCTCCAGGAGGAAATCGATGCCGTGCTCCTTCTTGGAGATCGGGTAATCCTCGGCGGGGTTCTGTACCACGTCAACGCCGGTCACGGTGAGCTCGAAGCCGGAAGGCGCCCGCTCGTCCCTTCGCGCCTTGCCGCGGACCTTCACCGAGGCTTCCATCTTCAGCCCCGCAATGCGGGCAAAGCATTCCGCGCCGCAGCCTGCCTCATCGGCGACACCCTGGATCCTTCCCGTCCCGTCGCGGAGCTGGAGGAACGCGATCTTTCCCTTGGACCTGATATTGTACAGCCAGCCGCGGATCTCGACTTCATGGTCGACATGCCGTCCGATGTCAGAAATCTCTACCCTTTCCATGGCCGCATCTTATCGATGTCCAGCGCCCCGGGCAAGGCACTGCGAGTTGATTCGTGCCCTCGCTTCCCGCCCGTCCCTCACCGATTGCCTGCGGAAGATCCATTCGTCCATCTCACGCACGAACGAATCGGCCGGGAGTGCCTGGACAGCTGAAGCGACCACAAAAGCCCGAGTCCCCGTGTGAAGCAGGAAGCCGCGCCGGATCACCCCTCTGCGGGCGGCGATATCAAGAGGCAGCCAATCTCGGCGTCTTGCCAGGGGTGAAGCGGGGAAACAAAACCCGATCCGTTCCGACCCCACGTCGGCGATCAGGTCGACCTGACGGGTCCTGCCGGTTTTCCACCAGAAGAAGCCGCTACCGGGCACTATGAGGCACAACTTGCCGATTATTGACTCCATCAAGCCGCCACGCGGTGACGAGCACAGGGAGAGCAGCGGCCTTCTCTTGCCCCCGTAGAATGGGAGCAGGCGGACCAGATCCACACGCTCCAGTTTTGATACATAAGCGACAACTGTGGGTCGTGAAACGCCGAGCTGCCGGCTGATCGCCGCGGTGTTGAAGGTCTTACCGCTCCAGGCAGCGAGCACTTCCGGCAGGCGCGCGCGAGCCCTGCACATTCTATAGGCTGCGCACGCAAGTTTTCCAGAGCCGCCATCCATACAATGCAAGAAACGCAAAAAGTGCAGATTGCTTGCACTTTTTGCGGATTGCTCAATGCGGCGGCCCGGGGTGCGCTGAATCTGGGGATGCTAAACGAACTCGTCGCGCTCGCGAAGGATGACGATCTCGCCCTTCTGCTCGAGAAGCTGGACGTATTCCAGAAAGTCCTGCTGCGCGCGGTCGAGGTCCGTTTTGCGTACCGGGCCCGACAGGTCCTCCTCCATCCCGATGAGGCCACGCCGCCGCTCAGAGACGGAGGCAAGCATCCGCTGGCGTGTCTTTTCCTCCGCCCCGCGGAGCACGAGGGCGAGCTCCTTGTCCGCGTAGTCCCGCAGGACCCTCTGCAGGTCCTTGTCGGGGAGCTGGAAGACGACGTCGATCGTGTACAGCTTTTTCCGTATCAGGTTGGCGGTGTTCGGCTCCAGCTCCGCGAGAATCTCCTGCTCCTTTGCGGGATCCATGTATCGTAGTATCTCCGTGAGCGCTGCCTTTCCGTCCACCTCCTCGGTGACCGGCTCGCCCATGTCACGCACCTTGCTGCGCAGCGTCTCCTCCGCCTTGCGGAGCACCTCGGCGTCGACTTTCAGGGTCTTCGCAATGCGCGGGATGATTTCCCTCTGTACTTCGGGGCTCAGGGCCTGGAGGATCCGCGCCGCGAGCTTCGGCTCGAGGTGCGCGAGGATCAGGGAGGCCACGGGCACCGATTCGCTTCGCACCAGTGAAATGGCCTGGTGCACGTCGATGTCTTGCAGGAACGTGAAGGGGGGCGGTGCCATGTCCTTGCGCACGCGCTCAAGGATCGCTTCCGCCTTTTCCTTCCCGATGGAGGCCACGAGCATCTCCTGCGCCTTCTCGATTCCTCCTCGAGCAATGAGGTCCTTGGTCTCCCGGATGTACCCGAACTCCTCCAGGATCTTGGAGGCTTCCTTTTCCTCGATGTGCTGGGTTCGCGCGATTTCGCGCGTGATCCCCTCGACCTCTTCCGCGGACATGTGACGGAGGACGCGCGCTGCCTCGTCCTTGCCGAGAAGCATGAGGAACTGGGCCGCCTTGCGGTACCCTGTGTCTCGGCTGGTTTCCTTGATGAAACCGCGGATGCTCGGGTCCCTCAGATCCTTTGGCGCCTTCTGCTTCTTCGCCTTTTTTCCTGCGCTCTGCTCCCTGCGGTAGGCGTCGGCCGGGCGTGACATGGCCGCTATACTACCGACAGACCAGTGAGTGGTCAATGATCGATGGATCAGAAGGTGATGGTGTCGGGATTCGGACCGATGCGGGCACCGGCATCCAGGCCCGTGATGCGCGTCATCTCCTCCGCATCGAGCTTGAAATCGAACACCCTGCTGTTCTCCAGAATCCGCTCGCGGTGAACCGATTTCGGAATCGTGACCACCCCGAGCTGAAGGTCCCAGCGGAGCACCACCTGGGCGTTGGTTCGGCCATGCTTTTTCGCGATCTCGTTGATCACCTGGTTGTCGAGGCTGCGGCCCCTGGTCAGGGGAGACCAGGCCTCGTGCCGGATCCCCGCCCGCGCGTCGAAATCGAGGAGCTCCTTCTGCACCAGGAAGGGATGGAATTCCACCTGGTTCAGGACCGGGGTGACGGAGGCGGATTTCGAAAGGTCTTCCAGGTGGTGCACGAGGAAATTGCTCACTCCGATTGCCCTCACCTTGCCGTCGGCCAGGAGCTTTTCCAATGCCTTCCATGTGTCCTTATACTTTCCCCGAACCGGCCAGTGCACAAGGTAGAGATCCACCACGTCCACGCCGAGGTGTTTCCGACTGCGATCGAATGCTTTCAAGGTCAGCTCGTATCCCTGGTCCGAATTCCAGACCTTCGTCGTGATGAACACATTTTCCCGCGGAACGCCGCTGTCTCGGAGCCCGCGTCCGACATCCCCCTCGTTCTCGTAGTAGGCGGCGGTGTCCACGTGACGATAGCCGATTTCCAGGGCCCACCGGACCGCCTGTTCGGTCTCCTTTCCAGGGGGAGATTTGAAGACTCCGAGGCCAAGCCAGGGAATCGGCACACCGTTGCTCAGTGTCACGGTGGCGGCAAGATCCTTCGGTTGTTGCCCGTTCGTGTTCTGCATGAGGATACTATACTCATGAAGGGGAAAATTGTCGCGATTTCCGGGGCCGCGGGAAGGCTGGGACCGACCGTGGCGCGCGCCTTTTTCGATACCGGGGCTTCCCTTGCCGTGGCGGGCAGGTCCGAGGAGAAGCTCGTCCAGCTCCTGGATACAATCGGCGTGCCGGCGGAGCGTCGTCTCGCCTCAGGCGTGGACCTTGGCGATAGTGCGGCAGCGAAATCGTGGGCGGAAGCGGTCCAGGCGAAGTTCGGCAGGGTGGATGTTGTGCTGCACCTCGTCGGCGGGTACAAGAGCGGAACCTCGCTCGTGGACCTCTCCTTCACCGACTGGAACGAGCTGCAGGGCATGCTCATCGGCACGACCCTTAGCGTGGTGCGCGCCTTTGCCGGAGCCCTGAAGGCGGGCGGGGCCCGGTTCATCGGCGTCACGTCCCCGAAGGCGCAGGCCCCGACGGCAAAGAGCGCTCTGTATTCGATGGCAAAGGCGGCCTCCGACGCACTCGTCCTTGCCCTCGCCGACGAGCTGCGGGGGACGGGTTCGACGGCCAACCTCGTCGTCGTCGACTCCATAGACTTTCCGGAGACGCGCGGCAGGGAGCCGAAGAAGCCGTACGGGAAATCAACGCCTGCCGAGGAGATCGCTGCCGCGATGCTGTTCCTCTGCTCGGACGGGGCAGCGACGATCAACGGGGCGCGCCTTCCGTTGACGGGAAAGGGTTGATGAACCGCCTCGCGGCGCAGAAGAGCCCCTACCTGCTCCAGCATGCCGACAACCCCGTGGACTGGTATCCGTGGGGGCAGGAAGCCTTCGAAGCGGCGCGGCGCGACGACAAGCCGGTCTTCCTCTCCATCGGGTACTCCACCTGTCACTGGTGCCACGTCATGGAAAGCGAGTCATTCGCGGATCCCGGCGTGGCCGCCCTCATGAATAAGGCGTTCATCTCCATCAAGGTGGACCGCGAGGAGCGGCCGGATCTCGACGAGCATTTCATGAACGTGAGCCGGCTGCTTACGGGAACGGGCGGGTGGCCGCTGACGATCCTTCTGACAGCGGAGGGCAAGGCGTTCTTTGCCGCGACCTACATTCCCCGTGAGAACGCGTATGGACGCATGGGGATGCGCGAGCTGATCCCGAGGATTCGAGACGTGTGGCAAAACCGGCGCGACGAACTTGTCCGCTCCGCGGATACGATTGCGGCGGAGCTCGGCAGGGTGGAACTGCACGCCGCGCCGGGCTTCACAGCGCAGCCGGGTGCGGTGATGAGCGGCGCCCGGACGCTTGCCGGCATGTTCGACAGCAGATACGGGGGTTTCGGCAATGCGCCGAAGTTTCCGATGCCCAGCGTCTTCGGCACGCTCCTGCGTTCCTGGCGAAGGGACAGTGACGCCCAGACGCTCGCGATGGTCGAGCGCACCCTCTCCGCCATGCGAAGCGGCGGGATCTACGACCAGGTGGGATTCGGATTCCATCGCTACTCCACCGATGCACGATGGCTCGTGCCCCATTTCGAGAAGATGCTCTACGACCAGGCCCTGCATTGCCTTGCCTACACGGAGGCCTGGCAGGCAACCGGCACGGAGGCCTGGAAGGAAACCGCGAAGGAAATCTGCACGTACGTCCTCAGGGATCTCGCCCTTCCGGAGGGAGCTTTCGCTACAGCAGAAGATGCCGACAGCGAGGGTGTGGAAGGGAGATTCTATGCATGGACCGAGGCCGAGGTGCGTTTACTCCTGGGAGGCCAGGCCGACGCTTTCTGCGCGCGTTACGGAGTGAGCGCCGACGGTCTGAACATTCTGCACCGGGAGATCTCCGACCGGCTGCCGGCGGGACAGTCGGAGGCGCGGCTGTTCGAGGCACGCGCGCTCCGCACCCGGCCGCTGAGGGACGACAAGATACTCGCGGACTGGAACGGGCTGATGATCGCGGCTCTCGCGCGCGCGGGGCGTGCGTTCGGGGAGCCCACCCTCGTCCGGGCCGCCGAATCAGCCGCGCGGTTCATTACCCGGCAGATGCGTTCAGCCGACGGGGGTCTTTTCCATCGGCACCGCGAGGGGGAGTCGGCGATCAACGGGTTCGCGGATGACTATGCCTTCCTTGCCTGGGGGCTTCTTGAGCTCTACGAGGCATCCTTCGACACGGCCTGGCTGGAGGAATGCATCGCCCTGGTCGAATACTTCATTGCGCACTTCTGGGATCAGGAAGGGGGTGGCTTCTTTTCTGCGGGAGGAGAGGAAGTCACGCGCAGAAAGTCGTACACCGACGGGGTCATCCCCTCGGCCAACTCGGTCGGCATGCTCCTCCTTCTCAAGCTCAACCGGATGACCGGCCGGCCTGACTTCGAGGGAATGGCGGAACACCTCCTGGGGCTGTACCCGGAGAAGGCGGGATCCGACGCGAGCTCCTTCTCCTTCTTTCTCGCGGCGGCGGATTTCGCCGCGGGGCCCACATTCGAGGTGGTCGTGACGGGAGATCCGGCCGCAGCAGATACGCAGGAGATGCTCCGTGCGCTCCACTGCAGTTACCTTCCGAACACGGTGCTCGTGTTCAAGCCTTCGGATGACGCAAACCCGCCCATCGCCCGGCTTGCACCGTATACCTCGACGCTGCGAACGGTGAAAGGGAGGGCAACTGCATATGTCTGCAGGGACTTTGCCTGCTCTCTCCCCACGAATGAAATTCCGGCTTTGATTGCCGAGGTGACGCGCGCCTAGGTCATTTCACAGCAGCATTCGGCACAGGCCGGGATGCAGTCTGGCTCGCGCGCAAGGAGACGGCTGATATTCAGGGCGCGAAGCGGGCGAACCTTCGGCCTCTCCGGTGCCCGTTTCCAGGGTTCTGCTGTGAGCTCGGCCAGGAGCTGGATGTCTTTTCTCTGTCTCAAGAGGAGCAGTCCAAGGGCCCAATGATTCTCCATCATAGTCTACCTCCGGCAATGGTGAAACCCCAGTGGGCCGGAATTGTGCACCTGCCGGGAGGATCAGGGCCGCTCGATGTCCACCTCCACTTCCATCTTCCTGTACAGCTCATCCATGATCTCTCGCAGCGGCAGCGGCTTCGAGTAGACCGGAGTGCAGTTTCCCCGACCGGTATCCAGGCTTTCATCGCCAAGACGCGCGGCGAGGCCCTCGACGGGCCCCTGTCCCGAGAGGACGAGGTAGACGTCGCCGAGCATGACGATGCAGCGCGCAAGGGCCTGGTCGTAGAGCTCGAGGAAGCTCGCGTTGGTCACCGCCGCGCTGTCGCAGGGATGACACCAGCTCTGGTGGGAGACGTTGAGGAAGTCGTATCCCGCCGGCACTTCCCGGGGGTGGAGGAGACCGAGCCGCTTTTCGCGGAACCCCTCCTTCCGATCCTTGCGGTAGGCGAGTTTCACGAGATTGGGGTTGAGGTGATTGGTCAGCTTGTAGAAGAAAACCGCGTCATGGTAGGCGTTCTCGATCCGCTGTCTGTTGCGGCTCTTGTAGTTGTAGGCCGGATAGACCGTGTTCAGGCCCTTCACCATCGCCTTGATCACCGGGTAGGGGAGGGTCCTGCCGCAGCGGATTTTCGAGAGGAAGTCGAACTGCGGGGGGAGCATCCCATACCGCTCGCGGAGGACCAGGACGTCGAGGATTCGCTCGAAAAAGGGGTGTGCGTGGTACAGCCGCCTGCTCGCCTCGTCCTTCGGGTCCACCCATCCGGCAAAGTACGCGATGAAGGGATGCGCGAAACGGTCCAGCGAGGCATGCGTGGTGAAGCCGAGGATGAACGCCGAGAGCTCGGAGCCGGGCCCCGACGACAGGCGCTGGGCCTCGCGCACCAGCTCCTGCACGAACGAGCCGTAACCGTGCCGATGCAGGGCGACGCCGTAGCGGAGGCCCGTCGGCATGGTGCGCTGGTTGTGATAGAAGAAATCCGGTCCCTGGGCGCCGAACCGGAACAGGTTGCCGTGCGCGTCGAGGATCTCCTTCGCCTTCTCCCCGAGGGCGCCGCGGAGCGCATCCTCCGCGAAGAGGAGATGGGTGAAGTGGGACGGCATGCACAGAACAATACCATAGAAGGCGCGGCGTGACAGCACTACTTGACTTTTTCGCGACCCCCGGTAGTATGTGCCGATATCGCCGCTGTAGCTCAGACGGTAGAGCAACGGACTGAAAATCCGTGTGTCATCGGTTCGATTCCGATCGGCGGCAGTACACCCCCGGGCTAGACTCTCCTGCCGAACAGACGTGCCGCCGAGACCGCGTCTTTCCATCCCTCCATGAGCGAGGCACGCGTGGTCGCATCCATCTTAGGCTCGAAGATCGTGTCCGGCTGCCAGATCTCGGAGAGCTCCTTCCTGCTCTTCCAGATCCCGGCGGACATACCAGCGGCGAACGCGGCGCCGAGCGCCGTCGTCTCGCTGCTGCGCGGACGGACCAGCGGCATGCCGAGGACGTCGGCCTGGAACTGCATGAGAAAGCCGTTCAGCGAGGCGCCGCCGTCGACCCGGACCGACTTCAGAGACCTGCCCGCATCCGCCTCCATCGCGTCGACGAGGTCCCGGGTCTGGTAGGCGATGCTTTCGAGGGCGGCGCGCACAATCTGTTCCTGCCGGGTGCCCCGGGTCAACCCGAAGAGGGCGCCGCGCGCATCCGGGTCCCAGTATGGCGCGCCGAGACCGACGAACGCAGGGACGAAATAGACGCCGCCGGTGTCCGCAACCGAGCGGGCCAGGATCTCGGATTCGGCGGAAGAGGAAACGATGCGAAGCTCGTCGCGCAGCCACTGCACGACCGCGCCGCCGATGAAGACCGACCCCTCCAGCGCATACTCCAGGCCGTCGCCCAGGTCCCAGGCCACGGTCGTGAGAAGGCGATTGCGGGAGTCGACGGGGTCCCTGCCCGTACACAGGAGGCAGAAGCACCCCGTTCCGTAGGTCACCTTCACCATGCCCGGTTCAAGGCACGCCTGCCCAAGCAGCGCCGCCTGCTGGTCGCCGAGCACTCCCCGCACCGGGATTTCCTTTCCGAGAAGACCGCCCGAGGTCACGCCGAAATCGGATGCGGAGGGGGCCACCGCGGGAAGCATTGCGGCGGGAATGCCGAGCGCCGAGAGGATCTCCTGGCTCCACCGGCCCTCGTGGATGTCGAACAGGAGTGTCCGGGAAGCGTTCGAAGGATCCGTGGCGTGCCGCCCGGTCAGCTTGTACACCAGCCACGAGTCCACCGTGCCGAAGCACACCTCTCCGGCCTGCGCTCTGGCGCGCAGCCCTGGGACGTTCTCCAACGCCCACATGACCTTCGTGCCGGAAAAGTAGGGATCAAGCAGGAGACCGGTGCGCTCCCTGATGGTGCGTTCCAAGCCGCGGGCGGACAGTGTGCGGCAGATGTCGGCCGTGCGTCGATCCTGCCAGACCAGGGCGGGTCCGATCGGGGCACCCGTGGCCCGATCCCAGAAGACGGCGGTCTCCCTCTGGTTGGCGATGCCTATCGCGGCGATCCGCGCGGGGTCGATTCTCGCTTCGGCCATTGCCTCGCGCGCGGCTGCCAGCTGGGTGGACCAGATTTCCAGGGGGTCGTGCTCCACCCAGCCGGGCTTCGGGTAGATCTGGCGAAATGGCTTCTGAGCGATGCCGAGAGCCCGGCCCGCGCGGTCGAACACAATGGCACGTGAGCTCGTCGTTCCCTGGTCCAGGGCCAGGATGCAGGGCTCCATGCCGTCAGCCTCCGGATGCGTAGGGACCTGAAAGCACGCCATACCCTGCTGCGGCGTTCCACACGAATACCCGGAAGGTGAATCCCCCCGCGAGCGCCGGCACGGAAGCCTCGATCCCCTGCAGGGAGACGGGATTCGAAACGCCTGTCGAGGGGAAGGCACCGGCGAACCTGCCGTCCTTCGCATAGACCCAGACTTCGCAGCCCGCGGCGGCTCCCGACACCTTGATGAGGCCGTTCTCCACGACCGCGGTGGGGTACTTCGCCTCCGCCGCGGAGACGCTGCGGGCGGGCACCGTCAGGGTGTCTTCCACCGTGGCGCCCCCGTTGGCCTGCAGCACAACTCGGTACTCACCCGGCGGGATCGGAGTCGTGCCGGGCATCAAGAGGGACGTGGTGCCGATCCACGTCTCTCCCTCCGCGCTGGAGGTGACCCAGGAGGCGCTGTCCACTTTCCAGAAGAGCTCGTTCTCATCGTTGATGACATAGAAGGCGCTCAAGTTCTCCATGCCGTCCGGGTCACTGGCCACCAGGAAGACGCCGAGGGTCTCGGAGCTCGTGTTCGTTGCCGCATCGTGGACGTAGATGACCCTGCCGAAGACGCGGGAGAGCACCGGCGGCTTGCCCGAGCACCCCGCGAGCAGGAGAAGGACGGCGGCGCACGCGGAGGCGGCCGCGCGGCGAAGAGGCGCGCTCACGTTCTCTCCAGCACCGACGCGCGGCGGCAGTCCGATAGTCTCCGCCGCAGATAGCCCAGATCCATCTCCAGCTCCTTCACCAGCGTGAGGAAGAGCTCGTTGGGCACGAGGTTCTGCTCGGTGAACAGGAAGAGCAGGGCCTTCTCCGCGATGCACGACACGCGGAGCGAGTTCATCCTGATCTCATCGGAGCGGCCGCAGAAGTTCCGGTACAGGAGCGAGCGCACGAGGTTGCCCTTGATGAGGGCGAGCTCCTCCCGCAGCGGGCCTGGCTCCCCACGGGATGCCTGTTCGCCGAGGGGTTTCAGGTTGAGGAAGGTGTATTCCTTGCCGGGCAGGTAGTGATGATCGTCGCAGCGCGTGCAGTAATTGGGCTCCCGCGGATCATCGACCTCGCGGTCCCCGCCGATCACCAGCAGGGGATCGAAGTACAGCGCGGGACATTCCCGTCCGTCAACGGTGTAGAAGCGGTAGGTGTAGAAGGAGTCCTGCAGGCACTCGGGATGCTCGCAGTAGGCGGTCAGGGGGAAGACGTCGGTGGCGGTATCCAGCAGCAGGCGCGCGGTGGTGTTGAAGATCTCCCGACGGAAGTTCAGCACGAGCGAGGGAAAGATGAAGGTGAGCCCCCGTGTCCGGGAGGCACGCTCCACGACGTAGGCGAGTCTCTCCTCGTAGAACGACGCCTCGTCGATGACCCACGTTCCCGCTTCGGGATTGGCCTCCATGACGCGCTCAAGGTCGAAGGAGCTCGAAATCTCGGCGATGTTCCTCCCGCAGCGGACGAAGCCCCCACGGTAGGGGAGGGCGTCCGGGGGATAGTCGGGGAATCTCTTCGAGTCCAGCGCCGAGCGGATGAAGAACACGATCCTCCGATCGGCCCCGTCGGTCCGCGTCCGGGAGGCGGCCTCGCCGGTTTTTTTCCGTGCCACCTCGGAGTCGCGCCAGATGCGCGCGGAAAACTCCGTCTTGCCGGAACCCATCGAGCCGATGACGAGGATGCGCCGCGAGGCCCGGGAGAAATCGAAATGGTTGAATGAGTGGTGAACCTTCACCTCGGGAAATCCGAGGCTCTTGAGGAAGGTTCTCGTGTCCCGGTTGTCCGTCGCCGCGTCCATGCGACCTTGAGGATACCCCGCGGCACACGCCGTGACAATCAGGTCCTTCTGATTGACACGGTGTCGGAATCGACCTACGGTGCGGGGAAACCCATGGCTTTGAACGAATCACAGGTAAAAACGTTGAAGGGCCTCACCTCGGAGCAGGTCGCGCATGCGCTGCGCACGGGGGGACCGAACGAGCTGCCCTCGGCACGGAAACGCGGGATCCTGGGGATTGTCTTCGAAGTGGTGAAGGAACCCATGTTCCTTCTCCTCCTGGCATGCGGCCTGATCTATCTCATTCTCGGCGACATCCAGGAGGCGGCCATGCTCCTGGGATTCGTGGTCGTCATCATGGGCATCACCATCTACCAGGAGCAGAAGACGGAGAACACCCTGGCGGCGCTTCGCGATCTCTCCAGCCCCCGGGCGCTCGTCATTCGTGACGGGGAGCGGCACAGGATCGCGGGCCGCGAAGTGGTGAGCGGGGACCTCATCGTGCTCGCCGAGGGGGACCGTGTTCCCGCCGATGCCGTCCTGCTCTGGGGGGTGAACCTGTCAGTGGACGAGTCCCTGCTCACGGGCGAATCCGCAGCGGTGCGCAAGAGCGCGGGGGACGCTTCGCAGGCGGTGCAGAGGCCCGGCGGGGAGGACACTCCCTTTGTGTACTCGGGCACACTTGTCGTTCACGGCCAGGGCGTCGCCGTGGTGAAAGCGACCGGCGCCTCTTCGGAGATCGGGAGGATCGGGAAGGCCCTGCAGAGCCTGGAGCAGGAGCAGACTCCCCTTCAGCGCGAGACAGGCGCCATTGTCCGCACGATATTCATCGGGGCTCTCGTCCTGTGCGCCGCGGTCGTGATCGTGTACGGGATCACGCGCGGGAACTGGCCCCAGGGAGTCCTATCAGGCGTGACCCTCGCCATGGCAATACTGCCGGAGGAGTTCCCTGTCGTTCTCACGATCTTCCTCGCCCTGGGCGCTTGGCGCATCTCGAAGAAGAACGTGCTGGCGAGGAGGATGGCCGCGGTCGAATCCCTCGGCGCGGCAACGGTGCTGTGCACCGACAAGACCGGCACGCTGACGCAGAACCGGATGAAGATCCGCATGCTGCGCGCGGCGGGCCTGTCCCTCGACCTCGAGGAGTCGAAGGGCCCGGTGCCGGAGTCCTTCCACGAGCTGCTGGAGTATGGAATCCTCGCGAGCCAGGAGGACCCATTCGATCCGATGGAGAAGGCGCTGCATGCGGTCGGCGCCGAAACACTGAACGACACGGAGCATCTCCACGACACCTGGACACTTGTCCAGCAGTACCCCTTGTCGCGCGACCTGCTTGCCCTCTCGCACGTCTGGATGTCCGCGGCCGGGGCCGGCTACGTGGTGGCTACCAAGGGCGCGCCCGAGGCGATCGCGGACCTCTGCCACTTCGACTCCTCCGCCACCGCGGGCCTGGCCCGGGAGGTGCACGAGATGGCGGACCGGGGGCTGCGCGTGATCGGGGTCGCACGCGCGGGGTTCGGGGAGGCCGAGCTGCCCAACATCCAGCACGAGTTCATGTTCCAGTTCATCGGTCTCATCGGCCTTGAAGATCCCATCAGACCGGCCGTGCCGGCGGCCATCGCAGAATGCGCGGAGGCGGGCATTACGCCGGTCATGATCACGGGCGACTACCCGGTGACGGCGCAGAAAATCGCCCGGCAGATCGGCATGCAGGACTGGGAGAACGTCGTCACGGGCCAGGAGCTGGCCCGGATGAACCCGGAGGAGCTCCGCGAGCGCGTGAGGAAGGCCGCGATCTTTGCGCGGGTTGTTCCCGAGCAGAAGCTCCTGATCGTGGAGGCCTTCAAGGCGAATGGCGAAGTCGTGGCGATGACCGGCGACGGCGTGAACGACGCGCCGGCGCTGAAAAGCGCGCACATCGGCGTGGCGATGGGAGAGCGCGGGACCGACGTGGCCCGCGAGGCTTCCGACCTCGTCCTCCTCGACGACGATTTCTCCTCCATCGTTGCCGCAGTCCGCCTGGGCCGGCGGATATTCGACAACCTGAAAAAGGCGATGGCCTACATCGTCAGCGTGCACATCCCCATCGCGCTGGCTTCCCTCCTTCCCGTGCTGCTGAACTGGAAGGAGATGATCCTCTTCCCGGTTCACATCGTATTCCTCGAGCTGATCATCGATCCGGCGTGCTCCGTCGTCTTCGAGGCAGAGCCGGCGGAACCGGACATCATGAAGCGCCGGCCCCGAAGCCCCTCCGACAGGCTCTTCGGCCGGAGGAGCCTCGTGAGGAGCGCGCTCCAGGGAATCGTCGCATTCGCAATGGTGATCGGCGTGTTCGAGGCGGCGCTCCTCCTGGGTGAGTCCGTGGCCCATGCACGCACCCTTGCCTTCATCACGCTGATCGTGGCGAACCTCTGTCTCATCATCACAAACAGGAGCTGGCAGCGGGGCTTCATCGCCTCTCTCGCGGTTCCCAACCGCGCGCTCTTCTGGGTCATGGGCAGTGCCCTCGCGTTCCTCGGACTCGTGGTGTATGTGCCCGGCCTGCGAAGCCTCTTCCATTTCGCTCCCATGAGCCTGACGGATATCCTGCTCGCGCTTGCCGCGGGGCTCGTGAGCGTCGCGTGGTTCGAGATCGTGAAGAAGCTCAGAAAAGCGTGAGCTGGGTATCACGCCGGGAACGGATGGTCTCGTTGACGCGCGATGCCAGCGGGATGTCGTGGAGAAACCTGCTCGGCAGCGCCTCCGTGAGCATGCCCCGCGCCATCCTGCGGCGGCAGTGCGAGATGCAGAGCACGTCCCGGGCGCGCGTCATGGCGACGTAGAACAGCCGCCGCTCTTCCGCAAGGTCGACCCCGCGCCGATCGTCCAGCGGGGTAATCCCCTCCTCAGCCCCGGCCATGAACACGACCGGGAACTCCAGGCCCTTGGCGGCGTGAAACGTGAGCAGGGAGACCCTCTGCGGGGCGCGCGGTCCCTCGCTTTCCCGCGTGCACAGCGACACGTGGGCGAGGAATGCTGCGAGATCCGTCCCGTGCCGCGCCGCGGACGCCCGAATCACCTCTTCGCTGAGTGAGATTTCCGCACGCGAACGGTCGACGGGAATGATCGGTCCGGCTATGAGATCGAGCGCGGAGCAGATGCCGGAGGTCGAAGCCGCGACTGAAAGCTCGGGGCCTCGCGCGAGGATCTCCTCCACCGCCCCCGCGCGGTCCGCGAGGACCCGGCGTGATACCACGTCTCCGGGATTCAAGACGAGCCTGAGCGCCGCAACGACTGAACGGAACGGCTCTTCCTCCGCGAGGGGTGAATGCACCCCCAGGGAAAGCGGAAGGCCGGCATCCTGCAGGCCGGGAAGGAGGGAGTCTCGAACGGCCCGTAGCCGCGCGAGAACCGCGATCTCTGAAAAGGCATACTCCCCTGGCGCGTGCGTGCGGGCTTCATCCACGGAAACCGAATCGACTCCGCCCACGAGATCCCGTATCTCCGAGGCGATGAACCGGCCCTCCTCTGTCGGGTCGGCGCAGGTGACGATGCGCACCCGGGCATCGTGCGGACGAACTGGGGCGAGGGCCGGCACTCCTTCTGCCCTCTCCGCGGAGATCACCGCATCCGCCGCGGAGACGATTGCCGGCCCGGAGCGGTAATTGCGGCGCAGGGTGAAGCTCACCGCGCCCGCATCCTGAGCGAACTGGAAGAAGAGTCTCCTATCGGACCCGCGGAACCCGTAGATGGCCTGGTCCGGGTCACCGATGCAGAACACCGCATCCACACCGTCGGCCAGCAGGCGCAGCAGATCGAACTGGGGTTTGTTGATGTCCTGCAGCTCGTCTACCGCCAGTGCGCGGTAGCGCCCCCGGATCAGCGACAGCAGCCCGCTGTCAGTGCGCAGAACGTCGAGAACTCTCGGGACGAGAGAAGAGATGTCGGCGGCGCCGATGACGGCGAGGGTGTCCTCGTACCGACGCATGACTTCGTGAATTTCTGGATCAGGCTGCTCCACCCCTTCCCACGCCAGCTCCATGCGCTCCGCGAGCGACCTCAGCCGCAAAGCGCCGCCGTGCGGGAACAAATCCAGCAGCATCGTCATCCGATCGGATGGCGAGAGGACGGAAAGCAGCCTCGGCGTGTGCTCACGAAGCACTGACCAGCAGAACGAATGAAACGTGTGGGCAGCAACTCCCTGCGTGCCCAGTCTCGCGGAGAGCTCGGCGGCGGCCCGGTTCGTGAAGGTGAGCGCCAGGACGCCGCCGGCTGCACGTCTTTGCCGCGCCGCGATCCAGCTCACCAGCACGCGCGTCTTTCCCGAGCCGGGTCCGGCAGCCACCAGGATGCAGTGAGCCGCGGAAGCGGCAATCGACTCCTGCTCCCTGTCCAGGGCACCCGCGCTCTCGGCGGAGTCCGCCCGGCGAGCCGTGACCGGGAGCGGGGTGCCGGTGAAATCCCCGTGTTTTTTCCTCGCGTGCGAGGGCGCGGGGAACAGCTCGTCCTGGCCCCGAAGCCGCGTGAGCTCCTCTTCGTCGAAGACGCGGATCACCCCGAACTCCCCGTCGTAGCCCGGCGAGGGATTGGTCTTTCCCTCCCTCATCCGACGGATGGCTTCCGCCAGCAGCGGGCCCTGCGAACGGGCAATTTCCTCGACAGGCGTGTCCAGGAGGAGACCGTACTCGCTGCCAAAAGACCCGATGAGCCGGGAGTACAGCGCGCCCACAGCGCGCGAGCCGCTGCCGGTCCCTGAAAGCTCGGCCAGCACCTCGGGCAGGGGAATGAGGGACCTGTATCCTTCACCTGCGCGCGGCTGCGCGGGTGCGCGGCGGTCTGCAAGGCCGAGAACCCGGCTGAGCACGCCCACCGTGAGCGGTTTGCCGCACACTGGGCAATTCCCGCCGGAACGCGCGGTCTCCTCGGGGTCCATGCAGACCCCGCATTTCCTGTGACCGTCGTAGTGGTACTTCCCCTCCTCGGGGTAGAACTCCACTGTCCCGAGGAACCCGGCACCGGTGCGCAGGGCCGCGGTCACGCCCTCCCAGCTCGGCTCGACGTCGAGGAGGTTCGCCTCCCTTCCCAGGTTTCCCGGCGAGTGCGCGTCCGAGTTTGAAACCAGGCGGTAGCGGTCCAGCGCACTCCACCGCCAGTTCATTGCCGGGTCAGAGGAGAGGCCGGTCTCCAGCGCGAAGATGTGGGGGGTGAGATCCTCGAAACATTCCTCGATCCGGTCGAAGCCCGACCTGGATCCGAAGAGGGAAAACCACGGCGTCCAGATGTGCGCGGGAATGAGAAAACCGTCGCCCGCCGTCTCGAGGACGAGGGACAGCAGGTCCTTCGGGTCGAGCCCGAGGATCGGCCTGCCGTCGGAGGCGATGTTGCCGATGGCCGCCAGGCGCACGCCGAGCCGGCGCGCGTCATCCAGGGACCGTACGCCGATCAGGCTGTGCACCTTGCGCACACGACCGTGCTTTTTGTAGATGGAGCTGATCTCCGTGGTCAGGGCGAAACGGACGTCACGGTCGGCGGGTGAAGCCCCTTCGAGGGGGGACTCACGAGGCGGGTCTCGCAGAACGAACAGCCCGTCCTTCTCGATCAAACGTGAAGAGAGCTCCGCGAGCCACCGGGGATGAGTGAAATCCCCTGTCCCGACGATGTCGATTCCCTTGACCCGCGCCCAGCGGTGGTAGCCGTCGAGGTCGGCCTGCCTGCTCGTTGCCCGCGAATACCGGGAATGCACGTGCAGATCGGCGACGAGCCTCATTGCGCTGATTTTGCGAAAGCCGCCCTTATCTCTTCCTTGGCGCCGTCCAGCGATTCACCGTACTTCGCGTCGAGCTGCGAGAGGTACTGCCGCACGATTGACTGGAACTCGGGATCTGCCGCGGGATTGATCTTTACCTGCCGTCCCATCTGCCGGGACAATTCGTCTTCCTTTTTCTTCAGCTTCGGCGCGTACTGGCGTTCCACGGCCTCCACGAGGCGCTTGCGCTCCGCCACGTACTCCTTGAAGAAGCCTTCCAGCTGGCTGAAGATCATTCCGATCTTTCGGGTGTCCGATACGATCGCCGCCACCGCCTCCCCGAGCCGCTTCGTGTCCTTCATGGCGAACTCGTCCAGCGGGAGCACGAGGTTGGCGAGGAGGGACTGCATCAGGCCCTCCTTGACGAGGTTCCCCTTCGCGGCGTCGTAGCCCTTGAGCGCACCCTTCAGGTCAAAGGAGGGATCGTCGAGCACTTTGGAGGCGAGCTTCCTGCCCTCGTCGCGGAGCCGGGTCTGCTCCACGAGCTCCTTGTTGGCTTCAATGCCTTTCGAATTCTCCATCGCGATTTCATACGCGGATTTTATGACACCCATGCGAGGCAATGTAATCGTGCCCGGTCATCGAATCAAGCCCGCGGGATCGAAGAGGAGCGTTTCCGCCTCCGTCACCACGCCGTCGACGCGCTGGTCAGTGTCGTTGTGCGGAACGTTGTCGACGAGCTGGTCCGAGAAGCAGACGCCGATGACGATGAGCCGCGCACCAGACGCGCGCGCGCGGGAGAGGAAACGGTCGTAGTAGGCTTTCCCCCGTCCGAGACGGTTGCCTTTCCTGTCGAAGGCGAGGCCCGGAGCGGAGACAAGGATCCTCCCCGCGCGCGCGGGCTCGAGGGCCGGCCATGCCAGGTCCGGGACGGGAATGCCCCAGCGGTCTCGGGGCGGGGTCGGGGAATCTGGAGGCATCACGAGGAACCGGATGTCTCCTGCCTCGATGCGGGGAACGGCAACCGACCTGCCCGCTGCACGCGCGGCACGGATCATCCCCTCCGTCGCTATCTCCCGCGGCACGGAGAGAAAGGAGAGCAGGATGTCCATCCAGATCCACGCGCCGGTCTCCTCGAGCCGGCGAGCCACTTTTGCGCTGCGGTCCGCGAGGTCGGCGTCGCTCATCGTCTCGAGAAACCCCTGCATCGCCCTGCGCATTTCAGCCTTGTTCATGGTACAGTCATACGGATCGAAGAAGGGAGATGCAAGTGCAGGCAGCTCGGCAGGGGCGGCCGGATCTCTGGGACCGCGTGCGCGCGAGCATCATCGGGGGCAACGCGTTTCTGGACACGCCATTCGGCCGCCGGCGGCTCACGTACGCGGATTATACCGCGTCGGGCCGCGCGGTGACGATCATCGAGGACCAACTCCGTGCCTCCCTCGAGCTGTACGGCAACACGCACACCGAGGACGATGCCACGGGGGCCATCACCTCCGAGCGCCTGCGCGAGGCCGAGGCGCTCATCAAGAGACTCGTCAACGCGGGGCCCGACCACAAGATCGTCACCGTCGGCGCGGGCACGACCGCTGCCGTGCACCAGCTCCAGCAGATACTCGGGATCTATCTGCCGCCCGCCGGTCGCGACTTCTTCCAGGCGCGGGACCAGGTGCCCCGGCCGGTGGTCTTCGTGGGCCCCTACGAGCACCACTCCAACGAGGTCTCGTGGCGGGAATGCTACGCCGAGGTGGTGGAAATCGAGCTGTCGGGCGACGGTCTCCTCGACCTGGACGACCTTCGCGCGAAGGTGGGCAGCGACCGGTACGCCGGGAGGCGGAAGATTGGCGCATTTTCCGCCGCTTCCAATGTATCGGGGGTCACGACGCCCGTCGACGAGGTGGCCCGGATCCTGCACAACAACGGGGCTCTCGCGTTCTTCGATTTCGCCGCGGCCGCACCCTACGTCCAGATGGACATGCGCCGGGATGACCGGTCGTATTTCGATGCGCTCTATTTTTCCCCTCACAAGTATCTCGGGGGGCCCGGAAGCTGCGGCGTGCTCATCTTCCACCAGGGAATCTACCGCGCCGACCTGCCGCCGACGGTCGGCGCCGGCGGAACGGTGGACTTCGTCGGATTCGAAGGCCAGGCGTACAGCACCGACATCGAGGTCAGGGAAAAGCCCGGCACTCCCGGGATTCTGCAGACCCTGCGGGCGGCGCTGGCGATGGAGCTGAAGGAGATGCTCGGCCCGGCAAGGATCGCGGCCCACGAGGCCGAGCTCACGCGCCGCGCGCATGCCGCGCTGTGCGCGCACCCAGGCATCGATCTGATGGGAGGCGTCGGTCCGGAGAACCGGCTGCCCATCTTCTCCTTCAATGTGCGCGTGGGCTCATCGTGGCTCCATCCCCGTTTCGTCACCACGCTCCTCAATGACCTGTTCGGGATCCAGAGCCGTGCGGGCTGTTCCTGCGCCGCCCCCTACGGCCACCGGATCCTCCACATCGACGAGCACAAGTCGCAGGAGCTTCGACGGTCCATCATGTGCGGGAACGTCGGCTTGAAGCCGGGGTGGGCGCGCGTGAACTTTCATTTCCTGCACACGGAAGCCGAGGTGGATTTCATCTGCCGCTCGATCCTTTTCGTGGCCGAGCACGGGAAGAAATTCCTGCCGCTGTACCGTTTCGACATGCGATCCGGCGCGTGGCGCCACAGGGATTTCGTCCCTCTCCGGATTCCCTTCGGGCTGGAACAGGCGCTTTCCGGGGAACCGGCACGGCTGCACCGGGAGGAGCTGCCGGACCTGGGACGGCTTTTCCAGGAGTACCTCTCTGAGGCACGACGGTGCGCCGACTCGATCGCCCCGCGTGACCTCAAAACGACGGAAGAAGACCTGATCCCGTTCGTCTACGTCTAGCGGAGGAAGTGCATGGCTGGGAAATCAGGGGGACCGGCGTCGCCTCTCTTCGAGCCGGTTCGTATCAGAAGCGCCCACACCCTGCGGACACTCGAGCACAGCGGAGCGTCCGCGGAGCTGCGCGCCCGCCTCTCCGGTGCGCCGCGGGGCGACTGCATCTACCGCGGCATCTCTTTCGATGCCCGCCGGATCCTCGTTCTGCAGGACCAGCCGGCACGGGTCCCGCTCGGAGGGAGAAAGGCCCGGTGGCTCGTGTTTCTGCACACCTCTGACACGAGGCCCCTGGTCGGCAACCCGCAGGGATTCATCTCCCCCATGCGGGGCGAAGGCCGGCTCGGAGAGCTGGCCTGCACCTACCGCGTCCGTTTCGGCGATGGAACGGATGCCGCCATCCCCATCCGCCGCCGTTTTCAAATCGGATCTTTCACGAAGCGCTGGGGCGAGAACTCCTTCGAGGCTGTTGCCCATGTGGCGCCTCGCCCCGTTCGACCTCCCCACGAACAGCTTCGCCCTGCCTGGGGTTCCAGCCAGACAAGAGTGGATCCGGGAGACACGGGCGATTTTCTGGTATGGATGTACGCCTGGGAGAATCTGCGGCCGGATGCCGCAATGGAATCACTCCTGTGCGAGCCTTCGAGCGGAATCGTGGTGCTGTTCGGCATCGCGGCGGGGACAGTGGACTCCCATCCGCTGCGCTGGGAGACGCGGCGGAAAGCGCTGCTCACCCTGCCGGCGGATCAGGAATTCTGCTATCACATCGACGAGGCGGGGCAACTAGAAAAGGTGAAGCTCGACCTCGGGCAGGTGATCTCGGCCCTTCCCCAGCCGTTGTACCCCGACGCGGAATGGGAGACCGGGTTCAATAATCAGCTCCCCGAAGCCTCCAAGAACAGGGTGCTCCTTGAATACACCGCGCATTCCCAGGCATTGTTCCATTTCGAGTCGGGCGCCACTCTCCCGGTAGCGCGGATGGGCGCAGAACGTGATGCGGAGGGATTGCGTGTCGTCCCGCCTTCCACGCGCCGTATCGTCGTGCGTGTCGTGGAGAAGGGCGGGGGAACCCCCGTTCCGGTGAAGCTTCACGTCCATGGGACGGCGGGGGAGTACATTGCGCCCGTGGACAGGCATCGGATACCCAACCCGGCCTGGTTCGAAGATTACAGCGTCGATTTCGTCCACCGGGCCGCAACCGGGAGCAAGGCCGAGCACTGGTGCACCTACATTTCCGGAGAGACGACAATCGACGTTCCCCTCGGCGCCGTATTCGTCGAGGTCTCCCGGGGCTTCGAGATTCGGCCCGTGAGGAAAAGGGTCACCATCGAGCCGTCGACCGAGCGGATCGAGATCGAGCTGGACCGGGTCCTTCCCTGGCGGAAGAAGGGATGGATAAGCGCCGATACGCACGTGCACTTCCTGTCTCCCGCTGCCGCTCTCCTGGAGGGCCGCGCGGAGGGCGTGAACGTCGTGAACCTCCTGGCCAGCCAGTGGGGAGAGCTGATGACCAATGTCGGGGACTTCGACGGGAAGACAACGTGGGGATCGCGCGAGGCGGGCGGGGATGGGGAATACCTCGTGCGCGTCGGGACGGAAAACCGCCAGCACGTGCTTGGCCACATCTCACTCCTCGGGTACGGCGGCGGCATCATCGCGCCCATGACCACGGGCGGTCCCGACGAGTCGGCACTCGGAGACCGGGTGGAGATACTCCTCAGCGAGTGGGCGGAGGCGTGCAGGAGCAGGGGGGGAATCGTGGTGGTTCCCCATTTCCCCCAGCCCCGGGCCGAGCACGCCGCAGCGATCGTGGCAGGGATTATCGATGGCGTCGAAATGACCAGCTGGGGCGACCTGTACTCCGGCATCAGCCCCTACTCACTCTCGGACTGGTACCGCTACCTCAACTGCGGCCACCTTGTGGCGGCGGTAGGCGGCACCGACAAGATGAGCGCGGATACCGCCATCGGCACGGTGCGCACTTACGCGCGCATCCCGGATGGGCTTCCCTTTACCTACGAGGAATGGAAGAAGGCGGTGCGCCGCTGTGAGACCTTTGTCACCTACGGCCCTTTATTGGAAATGCTCGTGGACGGAAAGCCGATGGGGAGCAGGATACGGGTGGGTCCTGCGGGAGGAACCTTCGACGTGTCGTGGAAGGCCGCCAGCGTCACCATCCCGATGAGCAGGGTCGAGCTGGTCGTGAATGGCGAGATCAGGGAGTCGGCCGCCGTGGCGGGCCATGACGCGCAGGGGAGCTTCCCGCTGAGGCTGGACCGTTCGTCCTGGGCGGCACTGCTCGTCCGCGGGAAATACCCCGGCAGGCCCGAGATCGTCGCCGCCCACTCATCGCCCGTGATGATCGAGGCGGGAGACAGCTCTCCGTTCGCGGCAGCGGACGCGCTGACCATCCTGGAGCAGATCGAGGGGGCACTCGCATACCTGGATACCGTCGGAACCCGGGCGGAAACTGCGGCGTACAAACGCATGAGGCTTGTGCTGGAATCCGCGCACAGGAGTCTCCACAACCGCATGCACCTGGCCGGTCATTACCATGAGCACACACCGGTGCAGCACCACGAGGGGCACCACCATGAATAGACCGCTGTCCGAGCTCGTCTTCCTGCCGCGGCCGCGGGAGATCCGCACGCGCGAGGGCGCATTCTCCCTGCGGCCGGGCACGCGGATCGTCCTGGCCGGGGAGGCGAAGTCGCTGCTCCAGGCTGCATTGAGGTTGAAGGAAACCGCGGCCCGCGCGCTCGGCATGGAATGGATCCTCGGGGCGGTGCGAACCGGCGAGCCATGCATTGCACTGCGCGTGGAGGGGGGGCGCGTTCCGCCCCAGGGGTACCGCCTCTCCATCGGCCCTTCCGTCATCGAGTGTGCCGGCAGCGACATGGCAGGGCTCTTCTACTCCGTTACCACGCTTCTGCAGATCATGGGGCAGTGCTCCTCAATGCTTCCCGCAGGCGAGATCGTGGACTGGCCCGACTTCCCCGTCCGGGGAGTGATGCTCGATATTTCGCGCGACAAAGTCCCTGCAATGGAGACGCTCTGTTCCCTGGCAGATCTCCTGGCCTGCATGAAGGTCAACCACCTGCAGCTCTACACCGAGCATACCTTCGCGTACTCGGCACACCGCGAGGTATGGGCGGATGCGAGTCCCATGACGGCCGAGCAAATACTCGTGCTGGATGCATACTGCCGCGAGAGGTTCATCGAGCTGGTTCCCAACCAGAACTCCTTCGGGCACCTGCAGAAGTGGCTCGCTCTGCCCCGGTATCGGGAGCTCGCCGAATGCCTCGAAGGTTTCGACTGGCCATGGGGCGGCCGGAGCGAAGAGCCATTCAGTCTCGACCCCTCCAACCCCGGCTCGCTCGCGCTCCTGGAAGAGCTCTTCGACGAGCTCCTCCCCAACTTTACCAGCAGTCTGTTCAACGTCGGATGCGACGAAACTTTCGACCTCGGGCAGGGGCGCAGCAGACAGCTCTGTGAGCGCGTCGGGAAGGGCCGGGTGTACCTCGATTTCCTGTTGAAGATCCACCGGCTGGTGTCGGACCGGGGACACACGATGCTCTACTGGGGCGACATCATCATGGAGCATCCGGATCTCGTGCCCGAGCTCCCGGCCGACGCCATCGCCCTGGAGTGGGGCTACGAAGCTCACCACCCCTTCGACGAGCACGGGGGAAAATTCCACGCCTCCGGAATGCCATGGTGGGTCTGCCCCGGCACCTCCTCCTGGAACTCTTTCGCCGGACGCACCGAGAACTGCCTGGGAAATCTCCGCGCGGCTGCCCGCTCGGGACTTTCACACGGGGCGAGCGGGTTTCTGAACACTGACTGGGGTGACAACGGGCACTGGCAGTTTCTCCCCGTCAGCTACCTTGGGCTCGCCGCGGGCGCGGCGCTCTCCTGGTGCCAGGAGGGCAGCCGGCAGACCGATTTTACTCGGGAGCTCGACACCCACGTATTCCGAGACCGTGCGGGCGTCATGGGTGGCCTGGCCCGGGACCTCGGAAACGCATACACCCGCACCGGCCTTCGCATCCACAATGAGAGCGCGCTGTTCCAAGTCTTGCGCCACCCGGAGCGGACCCAGCCTCCCGAGGGGCTGACGGCGGATGCCCTTGCGGACACGCGTCGATGGATCGAGACCGTTGCGTCGCGCCTCGACGGTGCGCGCATGGATCGGCCGGATGCGGCGCTCATCCGGGACGAGTACTCCCTCACCGTCCACCTGCTCCTCCTTGCGTGTGACCGGGCAGCCGGTGAAGTCACCGGCACGCGCGAGCGGCTTGCGGACATTATTGGAGAGTATCGCAGGCTGTGGCTGGCGCGGAACCGCATCGGCGGCCTGGCGGACAGCGTGAAAAGGCTGGAGGCGCTGCTTCCGAACTCCCGCTAGATGTAGTTCAGTCCGTATCCCGGAAGCGGCAGAGGGAACACGCTGCCGAGGATCTTGGGGGACTCGCGTTCGGTGGAGCCGAAGACCAGCGCGGCCAGATCCTCGGCGGGGGTGAGCGCGATGTCGCGGATTGAGCGCTCGGCGAGCCCCTCCGGGGACAGCCGCGCCAGGAATCGAGGTTCCAGAGCTTTGAAAAATGCCGGCGGATCGATGATCTTCAGGGTGCCGTGCATTCCCATTGCGCGGCTGGCACAGCCGAAGGACCGCGCAAGAGAGATGGTCTCCGTGTCTGAGGCTGGTATCTCGACCTCGAGGCACTCCGCGCCTGATGCGTCGAGGATGGCGGGAGCCGCCGCAAGAATTGCGGGACGGGAGCCGGCGATCTCTCGAGCAACGAGAACACCCGGTCCTGTCCGCACATCCGGACCCGAGACGCAGAGGTACCCCGCGGTCCTCTCGCCCACGCGCACGATCCACGTCCGGGCAGGGCGGCCGTGAAGCGCACGCGTCCGCAGGAGCGCGGCCATCTCCCCGGGGGCGCGCATGAACCGGACTCTCTCCTGCCGGTGCAGGCTCTCCAATTCCGGCAGGTCAGCTTCGGTCCACTCGCGAACCCGGGAGGAGACCGCGGGGAGCCTGCTGTCCCGCTGCAGCCGGATTGCCGTGAACAGGCCCGCGTCCACACAGCCCATGCGCCGGTAGAGTCCCCGTCCTCCGGAGACCAGGAGAAGTGAAGCCCCGTTCGCGGAGGCCACGGAGATGCAATCGTCCATGAGCCGCGCCGCGAGACCCCGTCCGCGGTACTCATCCCGCGTGCAGACAGAGCCGACGCATGCGGCCCGGACCAGGACATCGTCCATCGACAATCCCTGCACGGTCATGCCACACAGGGCAACCGGTGTGCCGTCATCCACAAAGACGCGGAGGTTTCCGACATTGTCCCTGGAGAAGAGCGTGGGGAACACCCTGCCCATGTCGACGCTGCCGTCAGGGGAGAAGACCCCGTTGGACAGCCCCACGACGGCTTGCAGCTCTTCCACAAGCGCCGCCCTTGGTCCCTCTATCATACCGCCACTATACATGAATGCCCGGGCGAGTGCACACTCGCCTGCATGAAGAATCGGCCGACCGCGAAGGACTGGCTGCCCCTCGCGCGCACCGATCGGGGCGCGGCCGAGCTTCCCACGGGCGCCGCCTTCCGACCCGAATGGATCGACTTCGAAAAGGGACTCCGGGTGGGAAACCTCGAGCCCCACGAGCGGATCACGCGCATCCTCAAGCACGGATTGGAGCAGGGCTATGGCACGGGGTTCGTCACCGACCGCTGGGGCCGCGGGGTGTACTGGCAATGGATCTGCTGGCTGTCCCGGGCAAACAGGGACGCGAAGCCCGTGTCCAGCGGTACGAACTTCGGCTGCGCCAAGCTGTACATCACGATCGATCGGACGCGCCGGGTCTTCCAGTGCGGCCTGGCCGTGGAGCGCGGCTACGTCTCGGGGCGTCCCTCCATTCCCGGGATTCTACTGAAGCAGGACTGGGACTGGCATCGGCTGATGCAACAGTGCGTCGCCGGCTCCGACCTGGACCGCGAGATGCGCCGCCTGGTGCTGCGGGAGGGCTTCTGCGCAACCGTCACCGGGGCCGCGGGGACGTCGACCTTCGACTCGAAAAACTTCCGGTCCGCCCGGCAGATCCGGCAGACGGCGCGCAAGACGCCGCCCGGCGCGTGGGCCGGTTTCGACCTCTTCTATCCCATGCCCGAGTCGGAGGTCCGTGCCTCCTCCGGCTACGACCTCATACAGGGGATCCTGGGGGCGTTCGCCGAGGTCATCCCCGCGATGAACCTCTGCATGCAGGTCCCTCTCTCACCCCCTGTGGATCGGCGACTCCCGCAGGAAGAGACCCAGGACGAAGCTCGCCACCGTCAGGGCAAACAGGATCGCCAGTGAGGCGGTCATGGATCCATCCGGCGCCTTGAACGCGTCCATCGCGAAGATGAACAGGATGCCCGACACCTGCCCCATGACCACGAGCATGCTGTTCGAAGTCCCCTCCGGAGCGGGCAGGGTGATCTCCGCGCCGTACTGGAAACCGATGGGACCCGCGCTCAGCAGGAAGAGACCGAAGACAAACGCGGAAGCCAGCAGGAGACCGTAGGAGCGGGCGAACGCCAGCCCCGCAAGGCCGGGGAGGAGTCCCGCGAGCGCCAGGAGCACGAACGGTTTGCGCCGCTTCAGGGAATCCGAGATCAGGGGGATGACGACGGCGCCCACGATGCCGCCGATCAACATGAGCCCGCCGGCAACACCCGCCTGCGCCCCGGAAAAGCCGCGCGGAGCGATGATCTCCTCGATCCAGGTGGTGACCCCATTGAACATGCCCAGCCCGACGAAGAAGATGATGAGAAGCAGGATGAAATCCTTCTGCTTCATCATGCTCTTCAGCCCGTCGAACATCAGCGACCTCACCTCCTGGTCGGCGGGGCCCGCCGGCGTCGGGGGCTTCTCCCGCACGGTGGCGAGGAAGAACGCCGCGGCCACCGCCGATACGATGCCCGTGGACAGGAGCATCGTCTTCATCCCGTACGCGTTCAAGAGGAGCGGGGTGACGATCAGGCTCGCCAAGATGCCGAGGTAGATGGCGAGAGTGCCCAGGCCCGCTGCCGTGGCGCGCTCGTCACGGGGAAACCATCGGCCGGCGAGCTTCGTAATGGCGCCGAGGATCAGGGGCTGGCCGACAGCAACCCCCACTTGGGAGATAAAGACCATGACGAAGTTGTCGGCGAACAGTCCCCGCGTTACGCCGAACACCGCCGTGAGCGCCGCGCCGAGGGAGACGGCTCCCCGCAGGCCCCAGGTGTCGATCAGCCATGCCGCAGGGAGGACCAGGACGATATACACCACCATGAAGACGATCGAGAGAAGGCCGATCGTGATGTCCGAGGCGGCGTAGAACTTCATCGCGTCGGTGGTGATCGGGGCGAAGGTGATCCACAGCGCCTGGTTCATCGCGGCAACGAGCATGAACCCCGTCAGGACTACCCACCTGTACCCGTAGGTCGTGATCTCTTTGTCTTCCATTTTATGCAAGATACTTATATTTTTGCAGCGCTGGAAGTGGCAAAAATGTCAGCGCTCCGCGGATCGTCCGCTCCGGACGAGTCGGACCAGGAGCACGGCAAGAACGACGAGAAGGGCGTTCAAGCCGAGGTAGAACCAGAACCCGCGCTGAATGCCGATGGTCTGGGAAATGAGGGCCATCGCAAAGGGAAATGCGATCGAGCCCGCCGCTCCGCCCGTTGCCGCCATGCCCACCGCGACGCCGCTCTTGAAATGCCTGCCCAGAACGGACATCCCGAGCGGGTAGAACCCCGAGCTTCCGAGCCCGGCGATAAACACAGCGGCGGCCACTGCCGCGGCGGACCGCGCGAGCAGCACGCACACGAGCGCGGCAGCGGAAACCAGCGAGAGAACGAGCATGAGAAGCTCCTGCCTCGATCCCTTGTAGCCGAAGGAAATCCCCAGTCTCCCCGCCAGGAGCCCGAGCCAGAACAGGGCCACCGCGAACGCGCCCGTCGATGCGGACACTCCGAGCACCTTGACGACGTACTCCGATGACCAGGAGGAGATGCCGATTTCCGTCCCCACGTAGATCAGCAGCGCAGCCGTCATAAGCAGGAGAAGGGGCTGCTGGAGAAGCCGCAGCCCGGTGTGCGCGCCTTGTTCGGGCTCACTCCGCACACGGGGGAAGCGTGTGAAAGCGACAATCAATGCGAGGACGGCGAACAGGACGGCCGCAACGATGAAGATGGAGACCAGGGCGATCCCCCTGTTCAGGATGTATCCGACCGCCGACGGCCCAATGATGGCTCCCACGCAGAAGCAGGCATGGATGAGGTTCATGAGCCTGCTCTGGCCCTTCTGCTCCATGTGGATGACCTCGAGGTTGGTCACCACCTCCATTGCGCCCTGGCACAGGCCGATTCCGAGATTGAGAAGGAGGTTCAGCCATGGCGACGGCCATCGCACGAACAGGGACATGCAGATGGCGCCGATCACGAGCCCGATCACCATGATGAGCCGGGGGGCAAAGCGTTGGACGAGGAACCCGTTCAAGAACGCGGAAAGGAAATACCCGGCCGAGCTCGCGGCCAGGACGAGTCCCGTGACGGTGTAGGACCAGCCGAAGTTCCGAATGATCTGGGGAAGTGCCGCGCCGGCAACGGTAAAAATGACTCCGAAGAGGACGAAGCCGGCGAGAAGGAGGAAGTAGAGGCGTCGAGTCGCTGGATCGAGGGTTCTGAACATGAGTGAGGTGCATTCTTTCTATAGTGAGTGGGTCTCATGGTCAAGCTCCTTCCCTGCCCCGTGCTCTCGTGATACGCTCACCATGATGGACACACCGCAGGACAACGCCGAGACGACGCTGCGGACCGACGAGCTGCAGGAGGCCGTCGCGCTGTGCGACTCTGACGGCATCATCCTCTCCTGGAACCGGGCCGGCGAAGAGATCACCGGCTTTCGGCGGGAGGACGTGATCGGGTATCACATTGATTCCGTCATTTCCCCCGCGTCCCGGGAGATCATTGACGAGATCCTCGACATCCAGCGCTTCGGCTCCGTGCTCCCGGGTCTGCCCCTGCGGCTGCAGACGAACTTCGGCTGGGAAGTGCCGGCGGAGGTGACCTCGGTGCCTCGCAGTTTCGCCGGTGGCGCGCAGGGCTGCCTCCTGATCTTCCGCGACGTGACTCTGAAGACCCAGCTCCAGGAACAGCTCGACCGCATGGACGTGCTGTACCGCGGGCTCGTGGAAAACTCGCCGGATCTCGTGTACGTCCTGGATGCCAGTGCGAGACTCCTCTTCATCAACGACACGGTGGAGACACTCCTGGGATATTCCAAGCGGGACCTCATCGGCAGGGAGCTCATCGATATCGTGCATCCCGAGGACCGGCAGCGCGCATACTGGCCCCTGAGGGAAAGACGCCGAGCAGATCGGGCCACGCGCAACCTGCGGCTCCGCCTCCTGACCCGTGACGGCCAGCCCCGTCGGTTCGACCTGGGCTTCGTGTACGTAACCCTGGACTCCGTCGGCCTCGATCACCCGGAAGCCACGGGGCGCGTCCCGCGGGACGAGCACCTGGGCACTCAGGGCGTCGCCCGGGACGTCACGGAGCTCATCCTCCTGCAGGAGTTCTCCCGCCAGGCGGAGCTCATCCTTCCCGTGTGCTCCGTGTGCCGGAAGATCAGGCTCTCCGTCAGCGGCCGGGACGAATGGATTACACTCGCCGACTACGTGGAACGCAAGACCGGCGTCATGTTTTCCCACACCTACTGCCCCGACCACGTGCCCCCGGTCGAAGAGCGCTCATGAGCTTTCTCGCCGCTGCGGCGCAATGAACAAACAACCGCTCAGAAGGCTCTTTGTATTCTCGCTTGCGATGATCGCGGGGGCCTCTGCGCATGCCGCAGGGCCCCTCGACATCGCGATGATCTCGAAGGGCATCCATGATCAGTTCTCGCAGGCCGTCATGGAGGGCGCCATGAGAGCATCCCGGGACAACAACGTGGTTGTCACTTTCGAAGGACCCGAGAGCGATCCCATGGTGGACGGACAGGTCGACGTGCTGAGCGCTGCGCTGGCCAGGAATCCCGCGGCGGTGTGCATCGACGCCCTGGACAGCAACGCGGTCACGGCACTTCTGCGGAAGGCGCAGAAAGCACGGATACCGGTGATCGGCTTTGATTCCGGCGTTGACGGTCCCATTCCCATCACCACAGCGGCAACCGATAACGTCGCCGCGGGTGCAATGGCCGCCAGCAAGATGGCCGCCCTTATCGGCGGCTCCGGCAAGGTTGGCGTGATGGTCCATGACCAGACGACCCGGACCGGCGCCGACCGGCGTGACGGTTTTCTCAACGAGATGACAAAGAGGCACCCCGGCATCCAGATCATTGGTCCGGAGTACGGCGAAGGGGACCAGCTGAAGACCATGATGCAGGCCAACCCTGACATCAAGGGATTCTTTGGCGCGAGCGAGGGATCGGCGATTGGCATCGTGAAGGCGGCGCAGGAGCTGGACATGACTGCCAGGCTCGTCATCATCGGCTTCGGCTCGGGCAAGGCCCTGGGAGATGCCATCCGCAGCGGGTTGGTGGCAGGCGCCGTCACGGAGGACCCCATCCGAATCGGCTCCATGGCCGTCGATGCCGCCGTGAAGGTCCTCAGGGGCAAAAAGGTTCCCCGAACCATCGACACGGGTTTCCACTGGTACGATCGGACCAACATCGACGATCCCGCCATCGCAATCCTGCTGGATCAGTAGACGTGGGCAGCTTGACTCTGCGCGCACGTTTTTTGTAACATGTATTCGTCTCCGACACTATCGGGGTGATTGAAGTAGGATGGGCGGAAGGAAATCGGTGCAAGAGCGTGATGTCCCGCTGACGATTCGAACGTGGACCGTGCAAACAGGAGGTCCTCCGATGATTCAGAAACTCGGTCAGTCGACAGGCGTGAAGTCGCCGCGAACCGCGCAGTGGAAGTTCCTCCATGTACAGGAGCCGGAAAGCGCGCAACGATAGGACCGAGCATCAGGAGCTCCGGTAGTGGGTCGCCAAATCCTCTCAATGCAGAGAATCGATAAGCGCTTCACTGGCGTGCATGCCCTGCGACAGGTGGATTTCGACCTCGACGAGGCGGAGATTCACGCGCTGGTCGGGGAGAATGGCGCCGGCAAGTCGACGCTCATGAAGGTTCTCATCGGCATCAATCCGAAAGACTCCGGCGAAATCCACTATCTCAACCACACCTTCAACCCGCGGAGCCCCAAGCATGCCCTCGAGATGGGCATCGGGATCATCCACCAGGAATTGAACATGATGTATCACCTCACGGTGGCCCAGAACATCTTCATTGGCCGGGAATCCACCCGGCTCAATGGCATCCTTTTGGACAAACGTGAGCAGACCCGACGTGCAGAAGAGCTGTTCCATCGGCTCAAGATGAACATCGATCCCAATGAACCCCTGGGACGGCTGTCCGTCGGCAAACAGCAGATGGTGGAGATCGCGAAGGCGGTGTCGCATCGCCTGCGAATTCTCATCCTGGACGAGCCGACGGCGGCGCTGACGGACGCCGAGATCGACGAGCTGTTCGCTATCATGCGCGATCTGGCGCGCAGAGGCGTCGGAATGATTCATATTTCTCATCGTCTCGACGAAATCCATCGCATCGCGGATCGAGTGACAGTCCTGCGTGACGGAGAGCGCGTCGATACGAAACCGACCTCAGAGGTCACCAAGCAGCAGATCATCAACATGATGGTCGGCCGCGTCATCTATGAGCAGCCGAAGACCCACGGCAGCGTTCCCCCGAATGCGCCGGTCGTCCTCCGAGTGAACCGGCTGAACGCCGGGAGGCTCGTGCGGGACGTCAGCTTCGACCTGCGGCAGGGAGAAATCCTCGGCATCGCCGGGCTGATGGGGTCCGGCAGAACCGAGACGGCGCGGGCTATCTTCGGGGCGGACGAGGTTCAGAGCGGCTCGATAGAGATTCGCGGACGCCGGGTTTCCATTCGCTCGCCGGAAGACGCGGTCCAGCATGGCATCGGGTACCTGTCGGAAGACCGCAAGCGCTTCGGCCTGGCGGTCAACCTGAGCGTGCGAGACAACCTGGCATTGGCCACGTACAATCGCTTCCAGCGCGGCCTGTTCATCAATGCAAAAAAGGTGCGGAAGGCGACCGAAGACTACGTTCGCCGACTGAACATCAAGACGCCTTCACTGGAACAGCTGCTGAGAAACCTCTCGGGCGGCAACCAGCAGAAGGTCGTGGTCGCGAAATGGCTGATCCGCAACTGCGATATCCTGATCTTCGACGAGCCGACCCGCGGAATCGACGTGGGGGCCAAGAGCGAAATCTACACGTTGATGAACGAGCTGACCCATGAGGGGAAGTCGATCATCATGATCTCGTCGGAGCTTCCCGAGATCCTTCGCATGAGCGATCGCATCGTCGTGATGTCCGAGGGAAGGCTCACCGGGGAGCTTCCCATCGAAGAGGCGAGCCAGGAGGCCATCATGCAGTACGCAACCATGGGGCACCAGCAAGTCCTCAGCAGGAGCTGAACGATGGCGGATATGACCCTTGAGATCAGTCGAATGCAATGGTTCCGGGAGCGGGGGCTGAAGTGGGTGCTCGCCCCGGGGGCCCTGGTCATTCTCTACGTCTTGTTCGGCCTCTTCGGGCGCAACTACTTCTCCTACCCCACCCTGGTGAACATCATCAGCGCCGCTTATTACATCGGGTTCATCTCGATGGGCGTGACCTTTGTCATCATCAGCGGCGGAATCGACCTTTCCGTCGGGACGGTCATGATGTGCGCCGCCATCATCGGCGGCACCGCGCTCAAGAGGGGATTGCCGATGGTCCCCGCCCTTCTGCTGATCATCGTCGTGGGCCTCGCCTTCGGCTTCTTCAACGGTCTTTTCGTCTCCCGGCTGAAGATGCCGCCGTTCATCGTCACGCTCGGCACGATGATGATCTCGATGGGCGTCGGCTCCATTGTTGCCAACGTGCAGAGCGCCACCTTCCCCATCCGTGGCACGGAGGGTGGATGGTTCAAGAGCATCTTCCTCTACATCGGGAAATCCGGAGGGGCGATACCGACGGGCGCGCTCCTGCTCGCCGCAGTAGCCGTGATCTGCCACCTCCTTCTCTCCAGCACGAAGCTGGGCCGCTACACCTATGCCATCGGCAGCAACAAAGAAGCCGCGCGTCTCTCCGGCGTCGATGTGAAGAAGTGGGAGCTGCTTGTCTATGTCCTCGCCGGCGGCACGGCGGGCATCGGAGGAATCTCCTACGCTGCGATCTACACCACGGTCCTCCCCGCGCAGGGGCAGGGGTTCGAGCTGTATGCGATCGCTGCAGCAGTCATCGGCGGGACGTCGCTTGCGGGAGGAATCGGCACGATCTGGGGAACCATCATCGGCGTGTTCATCATGTCGGTGCTGGCCACCGGCCTGCCGGCGCTGAATCTCGAGGCCCACTACCAGACATTCTTTACCGGTGTCATTGTCATTGGGGCGGTCCTCCTGGACATGTACCGCAACAAGAAGGCATCGGAAGTGCGGATTGAAACGCCCGCGGACGTCTACAAGGCGTCGATGCTGGAGAAGATCGCCGCCATGAAACACGAAGCGTCCTCGCGCAGGGCGGCCGGCGAGCCTCAGCAGGCCGCCGCGATCCAGGCGCAGACCGCCACGGCGCGACACGAGCTGAAAGCCACCTTCGCGAAGATGAAAGCGGAAGAGAAGGCGGAGCAGGCCCGAATCCGAGCTGAAGAGAAGGCAGCGGATCACGAGTTTGCGGAGATGGTCAGGCACAAGGATCTCGCGCAGGAGAAGGAAATAGAGCGGCAGCCCTAGACAGGATGTCGAGGCCGAGCCTAGGGCGGCAGCTGGCCGCGTAGCGGACAGCGAGAGCCCGAGCACAGGGATGTGCGAAAGCGAGGCCCTCGCGCGGCGCGCCGCGCCAGGGCTGCAGGACTCGTGAACCAGCCCTGAACGCATGTTCAGGGCAGACACGCAGAGGAGGTACTAGTATGTCTCTACGTAAAGGCGTGCTGCTCATGGCAGCGGCCGCGCTTCTCGTTGCTCTCGCGCTTCCGGCGTTCGCCAGCGGCACGGGAGAGAAGCCGGCAGCGCAGGGCGGGAAGATGTACATCCCCGTGATCTCCAAGGGGTTCCAGCACCAGTTCTGGCAGACGGTCAAGAAGGGTGCAGAGGCTGCGGCAGCGCAGTATGGCGTCCAGATCACCTTCGAAGGGCCGCCCACTGAAGCCGACATCCAGCCCCAGGTGCAGATGCTGCAGAACGCGATGGCGAAGAATCCCGCGGCAGTCGCGCTTGCGGCGCTCGACACGAACTCCGTCATCGATCAGCTGAACGAGGCCATTCGGCGGAAGATCCCCATCATCGGGTTCGACTCCGGGGTTCCGAATGCTCCGAAAGGCGCGATTTACGCAACCGCGGCGACCAACAGCTATGCCGCGGCGGGAGTAGCCGCTGACAAGATGTTCGCCGTGCTCAAGGACAAGATCGCGGCTGCAAGCGACTCGAGCCCGGTCATGATCATTGACTTCAACCAGGACGCGACCAGCCAGTCCGTGACGGACCGCGGAAAGGGCTTCCGGGACAAGATGATCCAGCTCATCACCACCCAGACCAGCCACACCAAGGCCGACATCAGCGTGACGGGAAACCCGGCCTACATCGCCCCTGACAGCCCGACCAGCGGAAAGGCAATCATCATCGACGTGGTGGTTCCTGCTTCACCGAAAGACACGGACGCCACCAATGCCGCCGCGGCACTGTTGAACCGTGTCCAGTCTGACAACGTCCTCGGCATCTTCTGCTCGAATGAAGGGACCGCGCGCGCGGTTCTCGCCGCCACCAACGACGGCAGCGCGCTGCCCACCCAGTATCCCGGCCTGGTGGTCATCGGGTTCGATGCCGGCAAGGCCCAGAAGGCAGCCATCCGGAACAAGTACTTCCTCGGTGCGATCACGCAGGACCCGTACCAGATCGGGTTCAAGGCTGTCGAGCTTGCCGTTCAGGCGGTGAAGGGACAGTCGGTCGCGAACGTGGACACCGGCGCCAAGTTCTACGATTCCACCAACATGGATCAGCCCGACATCGCTCAGCTTGTCTACGACTGAGAGCTCGCAAGGCTCAACGCACGGGCCCGCCAATCGGCGGGCCCTTTTTGTGGGTGCGCCCGGCAGGGCGCACCGGAGTTTCCGCGGAGGAGACCATGACAGCCGTGTTCAAAAGTGCGCCCATGAAGGCCGACCTCCTGATAGCCGCAAAGAGAGCGTGCTGCGCGCCATCGAGGATAGCGCGGTGGTCTGGTTTGTCTATCCGAAGCAGACGTCGAAGCGGTACAAGAGCGATCTCAACCGGGACGTCTGCTGGCAGGCGCTGAAACCGCTCAGCCTCCAGCCCGTGCGACAGATTGCCATCGACGATGACTGGAGCGCGCTGAGATTCAAGCCGGGGAGCTGACCCGGAGTCTTGCCAGTCCAGGCTGGCTGGCTCGTCTCGCGGGTTGCCACTATGAAAGGACGTTCCGCGCGGCCTCCTCGAACTCGAGCATCAGTCGCCTGCGGATCCCCGTCTCCGCCAGGCCGAAGCGCAGACCGTTCAGGTTCAGCTCCCAGAGCTCGCCCATCGAGAGGCTGAGATCGTCCCGTCCGCGCTGCCACTCCCGCACGAGATCGGTGCCAAAGAAGGGAGGATCGTCCGTGGAGAGTGTGACTGGCACTCCGGCCTCCAGAAAGCGACGCAGGGGGTGTTCGGAGACCGAGGGAACGACTTTGAGGCACTCGTTACTCGTGAGCGCGATATCGCAACAGACCTGCCGCTCCGCCAGCAGCTGAAGCACGGCGGGATCTTCTGCCGCGCGCACGCCGTGCTGAACGCGCCGGACTCCGAGGTCGATCACCGCCTGCCGCACGTGCTCGGCCCCGCCCGTCTCACCCGCATGGGCGACGGTCCAGTAGCCGGCCTCGCGCGCGCGCCGGAACCATTCCGCAAACATGGCGCGCGGCAGCCCGGCTTCCGGCCCCCCGAGCCCTAGCGCCACGACGAGAGGGTTTGCCTGCTCTTCCAGGAGCGCGACTGTGAAGCTGCCGCTCTCCCCGTGGGATTCGCCCGAGATGTCCGTGATCAGCCGCACAACGGGTCCGCCCGACGCCTCTGCGGCCGCGAGCCTGCGCGTCACGATATCGAGGGCGCGCCGCCCGCCGATCCCGAATTTCTCGTGGTTGTACGGCGTGAAATGCAGCTCCGCGTACCTGATGTTCTGCCGTGCGCAGTCGGCCAGGAACCCGTCCACCATGCGCTCGTAATTCTCCGGCGTACGGAAGCAGGAGCACATGAGGAGCCACAGATCGATGAAAGCCTCGAAGCTGGTGAACTCGTAGAGGGTTCGCAGCTCCCGAATATCCGCGACCGGCAGCGCGACGTTGTTCGACGCCGCCATCTCCCAGAGCGTCTCGGGAGAAATGGTTCCTTCGAGGTGGAGATGCACCTCCGTCTTCGGGAGCCGGGAAATCAGGTAGTCCATCCGCCGAATCTACATTCTTCCACGAGCTTTGTCCGCGGCGGTCGGGCCGGGTTTCTCGTGCGAGAGCCACTCACGGAAGCGCAGGTACTGTCGTTCGAGCAGGTCGATCAGCATGACCGCCCACTCCTGGCTGTAGTGCTCGATGACGAAATCGGCCAGCTTGTGGTAGTTGCCCATGTGGTCGAACCATGAGGCGAGGCTTCGGTACTCGTCCAGCCGGCGCACCTGTTTCGTCTTCCGTTTCCGCACGATGTCTCCGATCCGCTCGAAGATGTTCCTCTTTCCGAAGAAGATCTCCCGCATCGAATTGCGTGCGCGCGTCTCGCGTCCGAATATATAGAGGAGGTCGAGGATGGCGGTGGAGCGCACCGACTCCTCCTCCGCGCACGAAAGTGGGATGATGTCGGACAGGTCGCGCCTGGTCAGCCCCACAGAGCGGATGAACTTGCCCGATCCCTCGATCATGCCGCCGACCACGTCCGACCAGAGCTTGGACTGGACGATGGAAGGAATGAAGAACAGGTCCCCAATGGGGGCAAAGAGGCTGGCGAACGGCCACGAGAGGATGGTGCGGAAGAAATTTGCCCCGGCGACGCCCTTTTCGAAGCCCCTGAGAGTGTTGTGAGCCATGAGGTACAGCCCGTTCACGAAAGCGATGAAAAAGAACTTCGCGAACTGGTAGGAGTGGCCGGTCTTCACAAAAGGCCAGAGGAGATCGAACTCCGATTTCACGAATGCCAGGAGCGGGACAGAGATGCCCGTCCAGAAGAGGGATCGGGCGATATTGCGGAAATCGATCTCGCGAAGGCTCCATTCCCTCACCCGTGAGCCGCGCCGCGCCAGGATATCCACGATGACATGGCGCAGGCTGGTGATGCCGAACCACACAAGGGCGTATTTCCATCCGATGGTGACGGCGGCAATGAGAAATCCTGCAGCGACGGAGAGGAGGTTGAGGAGGACCGGGTTCAGGTATCGCAGCGCGCGGACCAGCGGGATGGGGGCCACGTCGGTCTCGTCCCCGATCCTGTTCGGAACGAAGTGCGTCGACTTGCCCATGCTGATGATCGCATCCGCCGGCTTCGCCTCGTTTTCCGCACTGATGAAAGACCCTCCGGCCGCGATGATTCGTGAGACGAATTCCGGGAGGGCGAAATGCTTTTCCAGGTAGCGCCGCCGGTGCGGGCCCGTGATGCGGGAGTTGAAGATGAAGCCCATGCCCGGGATCGTGCTGCTTCTTCCGGTCGAATCGCTTCCGCATACGGGAACGAGCGGCCGCGGCCCCAGGGCGGAGACGATCCGGGAAAGGTCGGAATCCGCATAATCGAGATCGTGCCCGGAGAGAAATGGCCGCACCATGTCCGGCCGACCGCTGTTCAGGGCGTTGATGAAGCGCGCAAACCGCAGGATATCGTCGACAGACCGGTTGATGCTGTCATACATGTTGTAGACTTCGACGAAATCGATCCATTGCGCGTTGTCCAGGACCATCCGGTACGCGGCTTCCAGCCCGTGCTCCAGCGGATGCAGCACCTTGATGCTCCCCCCGGTGCGTTTTAGAGGCGTGCAGACGGATTCCACCTCCGAGAAGACCGTGGGATACTCGGACAGCTGCGGCGCCCCGAAGTACTGGCCGCGGAGCACTTCCGGATTCAGCTGCGTATAGGTCTCCCGGAGGTTCTGGTACCGGGAGGCGATGTTGGCGTAGTCCCATTGCGAGATGCTCCCGCCTTGCAGCTCCGCGCGCGCGTGGTTCAGCTTGCTCTTTGCCAGGAGGACCCGTCTCAGGAGCACGGGCTTCCACTGGGAGTACAGCAGCTCGCCGAGGTACATCCGGTTCAGGCTCTCCATGGGCACGATCTCGTCGACCGCCGCGAGATCGAGGGCGGGGAGGCTGTAGATGCTGCCGTCATCGTATCCGGCGTTCAGCGACGGGAGGTGGAGAGCGTTGAAGTTGTCGATCAGCGAATGGATGGAAGCGATGCGGCTCTCCTGGTTGCCGTTCAGGCCGTCCATGAAGAAGCGCAGCTCCCCGGCGTGCTGCTCGAAAAAGTGCGCGAGCTCGGAGCTCGCGCGGACGCGGGGAAGGAGAAACATGAAGTGAAACCGGTGGCCCTGCGAGAGCGCGCTGAACTCCGCCCCGATGTTCACCTTCACCCCGAGGATGTCCCCGGCGGAAAGCACTTCGTCGATGTTGCCGAGGGCGTTGAGAAGATTGAACGCCACGGTGATCTCGGAAATGCCCTTGATGAATGCATCGATCACAAGCTGCGAGGGCGTCTTTCGACCGTAGGAGGAATTGTCGTGGACGTGGAGGTCCCACCCCTCGTCCATGTCCGCAATCCGCTGCCCCGACTCGGGCAGCTCGATGATCCCCATCTCGTCGAGCAGCGCCCGGATGACGGAGGGTTGGCCGTACGAGGAGACGGTGAAATCATGGAGGAGCTCGAGCTGCCGGCGCTTGTTGTCCCTGCTCTTGATCGCCTCCTTCATCAGGGCAAGCTGCACGCGGGCCGTGTTCAGCGGCATCGTGAGGTTCTTCGAATGGAGCGACTGTTCCTCGAGGAGCTTCAGCGCGTGAATGCGCTCCTTGTGCTGCTCTGATTCGAGGTAACGGATGATGATGAGATAGGATTCGACGATGGTGATCCTGCGCTTCTTCATCTCGCGGACGATACCGGCGGGATGTGACGGGGGAATCTCCTCGATGGCGGCCGGGCTGTCGATGCGCGCATTGAGAAGCCGGCGCAGCTTCTGGTACTCGGCGCCAAAGCTCAGGAGGTTGACGAACTGGTTGTATATCCCTGCGAGAGTCCCGCCCATATTCCCTATTGTGTCTTCTCTTGCGGCGCGATGCAACTTGCGTCCCCGGCGCCCCTGTTATAGTATCCTATCGGCTGTATCGAACATCTTTCCAGAGGGAGGAAAAGCCATGAAGAAGCTCTACATCCTGGTCCTGATCTTCCTCGTCGCCGGGCTCGCGGTCGCGGGCGCGCAGGCGAAAAGGGTGGTCGCCTACACGGCCCATGAGGACGACATCATCAGCGCGATGGTGCCCCTCTTCCAGAAGGATACCGGCTACACCCTTGAGTTCGTGAAGCTGGGCTCGGGAGACGTGATCAAGCGCGTGAAGGCCGAGGCGGCCAACCCGCAGTGCGACGTGATCTGGAGCATCGGCGGCGAGCAGCTTGAAGCGGACAACGCCCTCCTGCAGAAGTACGTGCCCAGGGAATGGGACAAGGTCGAACCTGTGTTCAAGGTCGGCACAAACTGGCTTCCGTACACGGGAATCATGAACGTTCTCATCGTCAACACGAACCTGGTTTCTGCGGCCGAGATGCCCAGGAAATGGACCGATCTCACCGATCCCAAGTGGAAAGGCAAGATCTCCTCGGCAACGCCCGACAAGTCCGGCTCCGCGTACATGCAGCTCAACAATGTGCTGCTTGCGTACAAGGATTCCGGTTGGGACGTCTACAGCAAGGTCCTCGCCAACTTCTTCATCTCCACCTCCTCGGGAGCGGTACCCAAGTTCGTGAACGACGGCGAGGCGTCGATCGGCATCACGCTGGAGGACAACGCGTTCCGCTACGTCAAGGGCGGCGGACCGGTGAAGATCGTGTACCCCGAAGACGGGGTCATCGCCGCCCCCGACGGCATCGCGCTGGTAAAGGGTGCGCCGCACCCCGATGCAGCGAAGGTGTTTATCGACTGGTGCCTGTCGAAATCCACCCAGGATTTCCTCGTGGCGAAGATGTTCCGCAGGCCGGTGCGGATCGACGGGACCAATCCTCCCGGCTTGCCTGCGCTCTCGAAGATCAGGACCATCCCCTACAACTTCGAGGTTGCGGCGAAGAACAAGGATGCCTGGGTCAAGAAGTTCACCGACATGAAGATGACGCTCGGGCTTTAGGCCCGGGCATGAAGAGGGTGCGCGGCCGGGGCCGCGCACCGATTTTCCCCAAGGACACGCATGACATCGATCAGAATCGAGGGCGTGGAGAAGTCGTTCCCCGGGGTGAAAGCCCTGGAGCAGGTCGACATTACGGTAGAGCCCGGCGAGTTCTTCACCCTTCTCGGCCCCAGCGGCTGCGGCAAAACCACCCTGCTGCGCACCATCGCCGGGTTCTACCGGCAGGACCGGGGACGGATCCTCCTTGGCGATGAATGCATCGACGATGTCCCCCCCTGGAAGCGCGATACGGGCATGGTATTCCAGAATTACGCCGTATTCCCCCACATGACGGTATTCGAGAACGTGGCGTTTGGCTTGAAGAACCGGGGACTGCACTCAGGCGAGATCCGCAGCAGGGTCGAGCGCGTGATCGCGATGGCAAGGCTCACGGGCCTGGAACGTCGAACCCCCGATCAGCTCTCCGGGGGCCAGCAGCAGCGCGTCGGCCTTGCCCGCGCCGTGGTGATCGAGCCCCGAGTGCTGCTCATGGACGAGCCCCTCTCCAACCTCGATGCCAAGCTGCGCGTCGAGATGCGGGTGGAAATCCGGGATCTGCAGCGGCAGCTCGGCATCACAACCATCTATGTCACGCACGACCAGGAGGAGGCCCTGGTCATCTCCGACCGGATTGCCGTGATGAAGGGCGGAGTGGTGCAGCAGATCGGCAGGCCATGGGAGATCTACAAGGCTCCCATCAATACGTTTGTCGCGTCCTTCGTCGGCACGATGAACTTCCTGGAGGGTGACGTGCAGGACGGCGCCGCGCTGATCGGCGTGCACCGGCTGCCCGTGCCAGCGGGGGCCAGGGCTGCAAGGAGTGTCACCCTGTGCGTCCGTCCCGAGGAGATCGGCCTTACGCTGGAGGAGAACGCGACGGGGCCCGACGCCAGCCTGCCGCAGGAAGTGAGCCGACCGTCCACATTCATTCCTGCAAAGGTGCAGTCGTGCACCTTCACCGGGATGCTTGCCAGCTACGAGCTGGATTTCGGAGCACGCGCCCCGCTCACCGTCCAGCGGCATCGGCCCGGCGCCGCGGATCTGCTCCCGGCCGGCACCAGGGTCCGTGCCGCGATCCCCCATGAAGCCGTGCTCGCCTTCGATCCCCAGACCGGGGTGAGGCTGTGAAAAGGATCGGCAGGCCCGACTTCTGGACGTTCGTCACCGTCCTGGGCTACGCTATCGTGGCATTTTTCCTCGTGTATCCGCTGTTCAACATCTTCAAATTCGCCTTCCTGGACAAGGTGACCGGAGCGCTGTCGTTTTCCAACCTGCAGGAGTTTTTCGGCAAGGCGTACTACCGGGTTTCGTTCCTCAATACTCTTGTGGTGTCCGTCGGAGGAACTGTAGGCGCTCTCCTCCTGGGCATCCCCCTCGCATTCTTCACGACGCGCTACCGGATCTTCGGCAAGGCGCTCCTGTCGACGCTGGCGGTCATGGCGCTGCTCTCGCCGCCGTTCATCGGCGCATACTCGTGGATCATGCTGCTGGGAAGAAGCGGGATGCTGCGGAAGCTGCTGCTGGAGATCGGCATCCAGATTCCCTCGATCTACGGGCCGATCGGGATTATCCTTGTGTGCTCGTTGTCCTACTACCCCTACGTGTTCCTTCTGACCTCGGGGGCCCTTGCGACAGTGGATCGCAGCCTGGAGGAGGCCGCGGAGAACCTGGGCGCCCGGGGACCGAGGAAGTTCTTCCGCGTCACCCTGCCCCTTGTCGTTCCTTCCGTGACGGCTGGAGCGCTGATCTCCTTCATGATGTGCCTGTCCAATTTCGACACGCCCATGATCATCGGCGGCAACTACCGGGTGCTTCCCACGCTGGCGTACAACCTCTTCACCAGCGAGATGGGCGAACGGCCGGGGCTTGCCTCGACGGTGAGCATCTTCCTGATTCTCTGCGCCTCGCTGGTGATCTTTCTTCAGCGCTACGCCGCGGGGCGGCGCAAGTACTCCAGCTCCCTCGTGAACCGGCCGCTTGTAAAGATCCCTCGCGGCGTCACAGCCGCCGTGTCCCACCTGGTGAGTTACTTCATCGTGGCTCTTTCCACGGTGCCCCTGGCCATGGTGGTGATCTTTTCATTTCGCAGGACGAACGGCCCGGTATTCCAGCCCGGATTCAGCCTCGACAGCTACATAAAGGTGTTCCGGGAAGTGCCCAAGACAATCACCAACAGCATGTTCTTCTCAGTTGCCGCCGTGATCCTCATCGTCGTGATCGGCACCCTCCTGGGCTTCGTTCTTTCCCGACGCAAGAGTGTGCCGGCCCGGTTTCTGGATCCGCTCCTGATGATTCCCTACCTGGTGCCCGGCACCGTGGTCGGCATCGGTTTCATTGTCGCATTCAGCCGCAAACCCCTGTTCCTGCTCGGCTCGGGGATGATCATCATCCTCGCGTACTTCATCAGGCGCCTGCCGTATTCCGTGCGCTCGGGCGCGGCGATCCTGAAACAGATCGACCCGGCCCTGGAGGAGGCGGCGGTCAACCTTGGCGCGCCTCCCGCGCGCGCCTTTCGACGGGTGACAATGCCCCTGATGATACCCGGCATCATCTCGGGGGCGATCATGAGCTGGGTCACGGCGATCAACGAGATCTCCTCTTCGATCCTTCTGTACGTGGGCCGGACCACCACGATGCCGATCCGAATCTACCTCTCCGTTCTGGACGGGTACTTCGGCCCGGCCTCGGCGATGTCCACCATTCTGCTCGTCGCAACAGCGATCGGCCTGTACCTGGTCTACCGCTTCTTTGGACTGAACCGAGAGACCTTTACCGGGTAGAGTTCGCGAGTGACCGCCGGACCTTGCGACGGCGGCATTTTTCTTCTATGATTCGCGTCAAAAGCGGAGGTCCGCAATGAAGAAACTTGCGCTCGTTCTCCTTGTGCTTGCTCCTGCCGTGATCCTTTTCGCGGATGACGGCACCTGGAGCGACTCCCGTGGTTTCACCCCTTCCGAGGGCGCCCTGTACTCGATCCAGGGCAACCCGGACATCATGCTCGAGAAGGAATACCTCGAGCTGAGCGACTACAAGTCCGGCAGGACGCGCGCGGTGTTCCTCTTCACCAATACTTCGAAGGCGGCGGTCACCTCCGAATGCGCCTTTCCGATCCTCATGGAGTTCCTCGTCAGTGAGCTTGCGCTTGACCTCACCATGCAGCCAAGCGAGTCGCGCGGACCCACAGACCAGGAAGGCTGGGACTTCGGAGTCTCGGGCAGATATTCGCCGCAAGCCGGCGACTGGTTCCAGGCCCTCGGCGTGCATGTCGAGCAGTGGGAGCCCCAGGAACGCGATTGGGGCGGCCGTTTCATTCCCGCATCCACGTATCCGCCCGGGCGCCAGGAGCTCCCTGCGGCGGAATTCAAGGACAAGCTCTCCCTCTCGATTCGTCAGGACGGCAGGGAGGTGCCGATCAGCACCTGCGTGGTTGATTTTGGCACAGACCCCAAGAAGATCGCCCTCCACTTCCGTCATCAGCTGACCTTCAAGCCTGGGGCGTCCTCCGAGGTCGAGGTCGTGTACGCAACCCCCGGCGGCGCCTCGTCTTCCGGAGGCCCGGACGCGGCAAGCCACGTGGACATCTACGAATGGAACTACATCCTCGAGACGGGTGCGAGCTGGAAGGGACCAATCGGATCTCTGGCCCTCGCCCTGCCGCCGGATTTCAGAGGTGGGATCCCTGCCGAGCTGAAGCCCATGGGCAGCTTCGGCGGGCGCCTTCTCTACCAAGCGGACTCGTGGGAGCCGAAACGCAGCCAGAACCTGGTTCTCTCCTGGGAAGAGACGACGGTGACCCTCGGGGAGGCCGGGCCCGGCTGGACCTCCGCTCCGCTGGATATCCCGCTGAAGAGCGCGACCCGAACGAGAGAAGGCGTCCGGGTGCTCGGGGCGTCGAGCTTCCTTGCCGACAAGGCCGATGTCTTTGTTCCTGGCGGCGTGATCCGCCAAGTCCCCTTTGACGGCGGGCGTCTCTTCGACGGGATCCGGGAAACGAGCTGGGTGGAGGGCAAGAGCGACGACGGAATCGGGGAGTACGTGCGGTTCGCCCTGGACAAGCCCATGTACCTGGTGGCGGTCCAGAATGGATTCCTGCGCTCGACCATCGACTTGCCGGAAAAAGCCACGTGGAGCTACTTCGAAAAGAACAACAGGGTGAAAAGCCTGGAAATCAGGAAAGAGAACGGCGGGACGGCGGCGGTTCTCAACCTGGCCGATGTCCGCGATCTTCAGTACTTCACCGTGGCACTAGCTCCGGGGACTTACCGGGCGCTAATCGCCGCCGTGTACCCCGGCACGAAGTGGAAGGACACCTGCCTTGGAGAGCTGGTTTTCTTCCCAGGCACCACCAAAGACCTCACCCCGCTCGCAAAGGACAAGTTCTTCGGCAGGTTTGTCACGCAGTAGCGGCCGCTGTTCGGCCCACCGCCAGGAACCTCGGTGCTTCTCGCGCCTTATTGCGCGGCGGTACTGGGACTCGAGATGGAAACTGTCAGAGAGTGTCGTATAGTGAGCCAGAGCCTGAGAGCGTAGTCATAGAAGGGGCCGAGACAAAACCATGTCAGCGTTGCTTCACGCTTTTCGTTCTCTTTCCCCTGTCTGTTGTTCAGCCCTCATGGTTTTGTATGGTTGTTCCAACCCGCTGTCTCCGGGGCAAGTGTCAACAACGCAATTTACCCCGCCTGGAGGCGTATACAATTCTCCCCAATTGGTGACCATCACCACCACGACTGCTGGAGCTTCCATCCATTACACGACAGACGGGACCACGCCCACGGGCACGTTGGGCACGCTCTACGCGGGGCCCGTCAGCGTGGGGGTGAGCCAGACGATCAAAGCAGTTGCCTATAGGACCGGTTGGCTGGACTCGATGGCTACAGCGACATATACGATTTTGAACACGATACAACCACCGACATTCAGCCCTCCGGCTGGGACCTACACGAGCGCACAAAATGTGACCATCAGCACCATTACACGAGGCGCATTCCTTCGCTACACGACGGATGGCACCACGCCGACGAGCAAGGTCGGAACTTTCTATACGGGGCCTGTCAGCGTGGGGATGAACCAGACGATAAATGCAATCGCCTTCGGAGCCGGCCAACCGAATGGCCGATCGGATTCCGCGGTCTCCTCTGCCACATACAATTTCCAGGTTGCTGTCCCTACCTTTAGTCCTGCCGCTGGGACCTACACGAGTGCACAGAGTGTGACCATCAGCACCACGACGCCAGGTGCTGCCATCCGCTACACTACCGACGGGAGCATGCCGACGAACACGGCCGGGACGCCCTATACGGTGCCCGTCAGCGTATCAACGAGCAAGACGATCAGAGCGATTGCATATAAAACCGGCTGGCCGGATTCAGCGGTCGCAACGGCGGGATATGTCATCACCGTTGTCACCACCCTGGCAGGTACCGCAGGCCTCTCTGGCAGTGCAGACGGCATGGGCAGTGCCGCCCTGTTCCGTGGACCCGGCGGCGTCACAACCGATGGGACCAACCTCTACGTTGCGGATAGTGGCAACAACACGATCCGCAAGATCGTCATCACTACTGGCGCTGTCACCACCCTGGCAGGCACCGCAGGCTCCTCTGGCAGCACCGATGGCACGGGCAACGCCGCTCTGTTCAGCGGACCCGGCGGCATCACTACGGATGGGACCAATCTCTACGTTGCGGATAGTGGCAACAACACGATCCGCAAGATCGTCATCTCCACGGGGACTGTCACGACCCTGGCAGGTACAGCAGGCCTCTCTGGCAGTACAGACGGCATGGGCAGCGCGGCCCGGTTCAGCGGACCCGGCGGCATCACTTCGGATGGGACCAGTCTCTACGTTGCTGATAGTGGCAGCAGCACAATCCGCAAGATCGTCATCTCCACCGGGACTGTCACGACCCTGGCAGGTACCGCAGGCCTCTCTGGCAGCACCGACGGCACGGGCAGCGCCGCTCTGTTCAACCATCCCACAGGTATCACCACTGACGGGGCCAATCTCTCCGTAGCGGATAGCGGCAACTGCACGATCCGCAACATCGTCATCTCCACGGGGATTGTCACCACCCTGGCAGGTACCGCAGGCCTCTCTGGCAGCGCCGACGGCACGGGCAACGCCGCTCTGTTCAGCAATCCTGGTGGTATTGCCACTGACGGGACCAGTCTCTACGTTGCGGATACCAACAACAACACGATCCGCAAGATCGCCATGTCCACAGGGGCTGTCACCACCCTGGCAGGTACCGCAGGCTTCTCTGGCAGCACCGACGGCACGGCCAGCACTGCCCAGTTTGACAGACCCGGCGGCATCACGACGGATGGGACCAATCTCTACGTTGCGGATAGCGGCAACAGCACGATCCGCATGGTCAGGTAAGTGGGCTGAGGAGGTCATATGAGAGCACCGCCAAAGGTGATCGCGTTCGCTTCTCTCCTCGCAATCCTGCTTCTCGTGACGAATTGTCCGAACCCGAACGTGCCACCCAACGGCCGCGGCGGTCTGCGGATCACGGTTACCAACGCCGCAGGCAGCACGGCGTTCGGGCTGGTACGGTGATCATGAGATGAAAAGCACAGCCGCCTCTGCACTGTGTGTATGCATTTTCTCAACACTGGTCTGCGGCGACGGCGTCTCCATGGGTATGCCCGACGATGGCCAAGCCGAGCCTGCGATGTTCGCGATCCCTGCCACACGAGCAATCTCGTGGGAGAAGCCGTTCACGGAGAACGGGAAAACTGTTGTCCCGGGCTCGGTGCAGGCCGATTTCGGAAGGTTCGAGTTCCGCTGGTTGCTGGCCCCCGATGGGTCGACGAGGCTCGTAACGATCGAGCCAGGGGGCTCAGCTGAGGTGCCATCGCTGGAAAAGCAGTTGTGGCCTCTGGTCCTGGACACCGGAGTCACTGCGCTATTCCTAGAATGGCTCCCCTTACTCAACGACAAGTCGCCAATAAGACTTCGCATGATTGTCGTTGTCTCGACGAAGGAGCTGTTCGTTGAGCTCCCGACTCTGCTGATCCCCGGAGCTTCGAACCTGCGGCGCGCTTTCGACACGGTCTCATGGGACGGGTTGTCGGAGGAAAATGGCACGCAGTTCTTGAGAGGCGCTATCCGCAGCAGTGACGGAACGCATGATGTTTTTTGGAAAAGGGAGCCCCGTGGACAACCCGTCCTGCGCGAGAAGGCGCAAAAGCCCGTTGGCCACCTTTCCACGGGGGAAATTCGCCTGGTTCCCTGGATTGATGATGAGGCCAGGGCAGCCATGATCTGTCGGGAAATCGGTATCGAGGACGACAAAAGTCAAACGCCGCATCTGGTGCCACTCGCGATGGTGCAAAAAGAGGAGCTGCTTTCGGGCTACCGAGGGCTGCCGTGAAATCTGTATAGGAAAATCGGGCTGGGCGGATTTGAACCGCCGACCCCTTGCACCCCAAACGACAAACACGTGTTCGACGATACTCTACAACGTTCTACGTTCAAAGAAGAGAGTCACTATCATTCTCAACGCTTCGCCGTAACTCTCTATGCTCTTTGGTTACATATCTGCTACACGAAGGACGCTCAGAAGCCCAGACTTTTCGCAGGGTTGTGAAATCATGCGGCAGCGCTATGGTGGATCGATTCTAGGGCCTTCTATATCGCGTACCGGAGCATTTCTATAAGACTCTCGGTCGGCCTCCGGTGATCGCCAAGCGCAAGAGCGGGGCAGTCTGACGGGTGTCGCGTGCTAAGGAGTCGACACAAAATAACCGCTCCAAGTTAGTGTAACGTAGGAAGAATGGTGTAGTTCCATTCGCCATGGAACTTGTCCTTTACGATCTTAACGCGTTTCATCTCCTCGTCGGAGATC
>Ga0315279_10000302_pt1 | contig 102937 bp, 99 predicted proteins | sample YL17G06_20_MG_FD_203694 | JGI IMG/M metagenome (GOLD analysis project Ga0315279, IMG submission 203694) | Sediment microbial communities from Yellowstone Lake, YNP, Wyoming, USA - YL17G06_20 | ecosystem: Environmental > Aquatic > Freshwater > Lake > Sediment | place: USA: Wyoming | collected... | reverse complement strand
CTCGTATGGGTCTAAGGGGAAACAGCGCTTTGCGGGCGCTCTTCGGGCTAGTTCTTGGTCTCTCTACCTATCATTCTCACTCGGTTTCAGCGTCTATAGTACCGTTCAACGGAGATGTAGGATGAGACGAGAAATCAGGATAGGGATGCTTTCAGTACTGCTTTTCACTCTATTCAGCAGCATTTCTTTAGGTTCTTGGCTCAATGTCAGCTACCAGAGCCCGGCGAACGGTAGCAGCCAGAACGTGATACAGAACAATACGTTCAACGTCAGTATGAATGTGACATGCGTTGGTGCACCGACTTGCGGGAATGTGATCGGCGTTCTGAGATACAATAACACCGGCTCGAATCCAGATGCCACCGTTAGTAGCATTGCCGGGGCTACGCCGTTCTACGCAGTAATAGGTAGCCCAAACACGTTTGCGGAGACGAATATGAGCGATGAGCCTGAGCGCGTTTATTCCGTCGCTATTGGGGATGCGAACAGGGATGGGCAGAATGAGGTGGTTATCGGGATGGGTTCTACCACTAATGAGGTTAGGATGTATACAAACGTGAGCGGGGGGTGGGTGGAGACGAATATAAGCGATGAACCCACTATTGTTTATTCCGTCGCTATTGGGGATGCGAACAGGGATGGGCAGAATGAGGTGGTTATTGGGATGAAGTCTGCTCCTACCGCTAATGAGCTCAGGATGTATGAGAACAAGTCAGGCAAATGGGTGGAGACGAATATAAGCGATTTGAATGTTGATGTTTTTTCCGTCGCGATAGGGGATGCGAATAGGGATGGGCTGAACGAGGTGGTTATCGGGCTGCTGGTTGGCACTAATTCACCTGCGGTTAGGATGTATGAGAACAAAACGGGCAAATGGGTGGAGACGAATATAAGCGATCCGCCAAGTTGGGTTAATTCTGTCGCTATTGGGGATGCGAACAGGGATGGGTTAAAGGATGTGGTTATTGGGATGGGAGATATCGCTAATGAGGTCAGGATGTATGAGAACAAGTCAGGTGGCTGGATTGAGACGAATATAAGCGATGAGCCTAACACTATTTATTCTGTTGTGATAGACGATGCGAACAATGATGGGCTGAATGATGTGGTTATTGGGATGGCTTCTGCTCCTACCACTAATAAGGTGAGGATGTATGAGAACAAGTCCGGAGCCTGGGTTGAGACGAATATAAGCAATGGACCTAGTGGTGCTTATTCCGTCGCTATAGGGGATGCGAACAGGGATGGGTTAAAGGATGTGGTTATTGGGTTTGCTTCTACCATTAATGAACTCAGGATGTATGAGAACAAGTCAGGCAAATGGGTGGAGACGAATATAAGCAATGAGCCTGCTAGTGTTCAGTCCGTAGCTATCGGGGATGCGAATAGGGATGGGCTGAACGAGGTGGTTATTGGGATGAATAACATAACCACGGGAGATACGTTGAATGAGCTCAGGATGTATGAAATCATTTCTAATCCTTTGAGCTGCGGTTCCCTCAGTCAAAACCAGAAGTGTACTGTTTCTTGGACGGTCAACGCCACCGGAACGCCAGGCACTCAGTATTTCCTCGATGTCAATTTCACCTCGAACTATTCCAGCGTGCCTGCGAACGACTCAGGCAACTTCCAGATAAACATTACCAGCGGCGCTGTTACAGCAGGCTGCGCCATAAGCACTCCGACCATCCTGACCGCCAACCTGAACTGTCCTAACGGCCTGAACATAACGAATCCTGGAATCCTGACTACGAATGGGTGGAATGTCACTGTTGGTGGCAATATATTCGTGGAGGGCGGGTTGAATGCGAGCGGCACTGCGTCTATCGTCAACTCGACCGGAAGGCTCATCGTCTCCTCCAACGCCAACGTGACCCAAGGGACTGGACTATTCAATTTCTCCGGCGGCTACCTCCAGAACGGGACGAACAGCAGTTTTGTGGGGGGCGGAAACATATGGACTGGCGATGTTAATATTTCCGCAGGGACATTCACAGGAGATACAACATATTGGCTCACCTGTGCTGGCAATTATAACAATTCAGTTGGCGCTGTGACATTGCGTTCTATAAATTTAAGAATGACTGGTAACGGCAAGACGGTTAGCGACACTGGAGGTTCGACACCGGGGCAGGCATTTAACCACATTACGATTGATGGAAATATTACCACCCTCAGCAATTTCATGTCGGGGCAAGGTATTTTTACTATCAATGGAACTTTGATTGTTGCCCAGTCAGGCGGACAAGAAGTCAAATCTCATGGCAAACTTATAATTAATGCTGGTGGTGTGATTCAAATCAACTCTAATTCAGTATTCACATATGAGACATATGACGCAACTCCGTATGTCTTCACAAACGATGGACAATTCACTGGAACTGGCTATCTAAAGATGCATTTAAGACTGGCTGATATGACAATCACATTTGGGACTGTCAATGTGCCCGTGCGTGTCATGATTCCTTCATATGGAATCGCCTCTCATACGCTGAACTTAAACAGTTCTACTACCCTTCCAGTACTTCTCGTATCATCAGACCACGCAACATACACTGCAACACTTTCGCATGGAGCAAACTACGCTCTGACAGTTTCTGGATTAACAACTTTAGGTGATAGGGGGTTAATGACACAAGGAACAGGAACATGGAACTTCTCAGGCGGCTATCTCCAGAACGGAGAAAACAGCAATTTCACGCAAGGAGGTCCGATTTATTTCGGCGGTGATTTTAATCAATCTAATGGCGTATTTACTCCTAAAGAAAATGTATTAATCACCTGTGCCGGTGATTTCAGAGTTACTGGCGGAACTATGACGCTATATGTACTTACATTGAATATGACCGGCAATAATAAGGTTTTGTCATTTGCAAGTAGCCCTGAGGCTCATGGGATAGAAATAAGCGGCACAGTCACTCTCCCGAGTACTTCTGCTGTTGTTGTGCTTGGGATAGATGGGAGTAACGGTAATGTAGGGTTAATAGTTGATAGTTCAGCCGTTTTTACAATGAATAAAGATATTGTTTTTTATGCTCATCATGGGGGGGTTATCACAAATAATGGATATATCAATGGAAGCGGTACATTAGGTTGGTTTGCATATGATGCTACGCCGCGCAATTTCGCTCCAGGTAATATAACTTGTCCGGTTCGTGTAACTTCGTTTGGTTCACAGATTGCCAATTCAGTGTTTAATCTTATCGGCAATGCTACTTTAGGTTCTACTTTATTAGTTGATTCGGCTACCGGTTATAATGTGACTTTAAACCATGGTTCGAATTATTTACTCACTGTAAATGGACTGATGACACTTGGTGCTAATGGTATAATGACGCAGGGAACTGGCACATGGAACTTCTCCGGGGGCTATCTTCAGAATGGAGCTAACTCCATTTTCACCCAGGGGGGGGACATATGGGCTGGCGATGTGAATATTTCCGCAGGGACATTCACTCCACTAAATACTAAAACCATAACTTCTGCGGGTTCTTTTAATAGCACTATCGCAGAGGTGGGAACTCTTGCTGGTAATTTGATTATGACTGGGACTGGCAAAACACTCTATTCTTTGGATGATAATTGGATGAATACGCTCGAAATTAGAGGGAGCACTACTTTTAACGGACCTACTCAGAGGACATGGTGTCGGGATTTAACTGTATCTGGCACGTTTACAATCAACGGCTATGCATACGACGGGACCGGCCTTGGTTATTCCTTCCTCACGGCGCGTTCGCTAAACATAACCGGGGCAGTCGTAATCAATGCCGGGAAATCATTTGCATTCGAAACATACACGGCACCAAACACCTGGAGCAACACCGGGTCGATAACCGGACCAGGCACATTCGCCTTTTCGTTAAGAGCCTATGATGTTTCAATTACTCCAGGCGTTATTTCCGCACCAATCAATATCATGAGCGGAGCCGCAATCACGGGCAACCGTTCCCTGACGCTTACTGGAAACCTCGCCACCACCGGCAATTTATCAGTATATTCCCTTGATGCGTCATACATAATCACTCTTGTTGGGAATGGTTATACTCTTAATGTAACAGGACTAACTACGTTGGGCGCCAATGGCGTAATGACCCAAGGTACGGGAATATGGAATTTCTCTAACGGTTATCTCCAGAATGGAATTAATTCCAGTTTCACGCAGGGCGGGACTGTCTACGCTCAGAATTTTAACATAACCAATGGTACGTTCACTGGAGGATACGCAAGCCCACTGATTTGTTCAGGTAACTTTACGAAGAGCGGCGGCACCTTTACCGGCGATTCGCTGTATCTTTACATGACGGGCACAAATGTTAATTATAGCAGTAATGATGCATTCGGGATTTATGCGTTCAGGGCAGGCGGAACAGTCACGCGCAGCAGCAGTAACTGGATGAGGCGATTGATGGTGGATAGCGGCGCGAATCTGATTAATAATGGTGGTTTGGATCTATTTACAGACACAGGACACACATACTCCAACAACGGGACAATTACGGGTCCGATGTCCCTTAATATCCAAAGTCTTAGCAACGATAGAACCATCATATTCGGGGTTGTAAGTTGTCCGGTAAGTATCAGAAGTTATGTGACCGAGCCAGGCGCAAGAACATTATCATTGGGCGCAAATACAACCCTGGGCTCTTCCTTAACAGTCATTTCAGACGGCACAACCGGCACAATGACTCTTGCGGGCAATGGATATAATCTGACAGTGAATGGTTCAACCACGTTAGGAAAGAATGGAACGATAAATCAGAGTTCAGGAACCTTGAACTTTTCTGGACTGGCAATTGGCACTGATGGGAAATTAATTACAGGTTCAGGGGCAACGTATGTTAATGCTATATCCGGGAATGGGAATGCCTCTTTCGGAAGCGGAATCCTGACAAAGAACACGCAGAGCTACTGGAACGCCAGCTTCGACTCTCTCAACTACTCTTTTAGCTCGACCAACATCAGCTACGGCAACAATACGGGGACTAAAGTCATAGACGCCAGAACAGCGGTAAACGGCGGAAACAACGTTCCTACGAACATGTGGAAGTTCACAAATCTGAGCGTATCGCTAGTCACCCCGGAGAACGGCTCTGTAATAGGTTCGTCATATCAATTCAGCTGCTCGGCCACAGACGACAGTAACCTGGCTAACATAACCCTCTATCACAACAATACCGGCAGTTGGCTAGCGAACCAGACCAACAGCGTCTCAGGCACCTCTAACACGACGACATTCAACGTCACGTTAGCCACTAATGCATTCGTCTGGAACTGCTACGCCTGTGACTCTTTCGGCTGCTTCTTTGCTGCATCTAACTATACCGCGAGCGTCGACTTAATCCCCCCTAACATCAGTTTTGTTTCGCCAACTCTGACTAATGGAACCGCACAGAACTCGAATTCAGTCTATGTCAACGTCAGCGTGGGCGACAGCAGCAACACAACTGCCCTCATCGACTGGAACAATAGTCTCGTCGGCTGGTGGAGGTTCAACAACGCTACAGACTTCAGGGACTACTCAATATACGGAAACAACGGTACGAATTCCGGTTCGACATATGTAGCGGGGGGCAAGCTTGGCGGTGCTAGACGATTCGATGGCAATACCAATGAGGTAGTAGTAACCCAGTCAAAGAGCCTGAACTTCACCGATAAGCTAACAGTCACTGCATGGGTTAAACCGCGCAATCCCGGCCAATATGATAAAAATAAGCTTCTGTTCAAGAGCAATACCTTCAACTTCCAGCCAGGATTTGACAATGCGGCTAGAAACTTCAGGGGCGAACTCCACATAAGCGGGTCTTGGAGAGGATTGATGAGCGGCATTAACACAGTTGATTGGGATGTATGGCAGTTGTTCACCTTTACTTATGATGGATCTTTCATGAGGATTTATAAGAACGGGGTATTGCTAAACAGCACCGCGCAGAGCGGCGTTATTACTAACTCTGCAAACGATTTGACGATAGGTGGAGGAAGCATCGGACAGGCATTCAACGGAACAGCAGACGATATCCAAATCTATAACCGAGTTTTATCCCCAGAAGAGATAAATGCAACCTACTGGGCCACAGTGTATCCGTTTTACCATAACTTCACCAGCCTATCTGACGGCAATTACACATTCAGGGCTTATGCTCAGGATTCCGCTGGCAATGTCAACAATACAGAAGAGAGATTGGTTATAGTAGACACGATACCTCCTCTGATTAACTTCACCTATCCCACGGACAATAATCTCGCCTGCGTTGCTAGGAACTGGACCTATGTAAATACCACTATAAGTGACTCTAACCTGGTCAGCGGATTGATAGACCTGGACAACTCTCTGGTCGGCTGGTGGAGATTTGATGGTAATGCCAATGATTATACAAATTTAAACAATGCTTCTGCAGTCAATGCCGTGTATACCTCTTCCGGGAAGTTTGGAGGAGCTTATTCATTTAACGGCTCGAATGAATATATCTATGTCCCAAACAGTGCTACGTTGAACATGACTGGAAATATTACTGTTTCAATGTGGCTGAAAGTGAACAGTTATATAACAACAGGACCGATTTATTATATATTAGCAAAAGGCAGTGATTCATGGGGGGCATATTATATAAAATTATCTAACAGCTCAAACATTATTTCCTTCTCAATTCATGACCCAGTTAGTCAATGGGCGCAGCAGGATGCCTCTTTAACTGGAGTTATGCCAACAGGTCAGTGGCACCAAATTACGGGAGTGTGGGAACAATCAAATAACATATTAAAGATATACTATGACGGTGTTTTAAATAATTCTGTTGCCACCACATTTCCCAACCTTAATGAAAGTCAAAATGCTGGATTATACCTTGGCTGTTTAAGTTCTGGCTGGTACTTTTCCAATGTCAGTATAGATGACGTAAAAATACACAATAGAGCGCTATCGCTTGGGGAGATCAGCGCCAGCTATAACGCAGGCGTATACCGCTTGGAGCGCAATTTCACTGGTCTTGCTGATGGTTCACACAACTTCACCGCATATGCCCAGGATGCGGCAGGAAACGTGAATCAGACCGAGACCAGGACGATAACAGTTGACACCACTGGGCCTAACGCGCCTAACCTTATATCTCCAGCAAACTACAGCGCATTGAATATCAGCACGCCGACCTTCAACTGGACTGCTAGCACTGATGTCGGATGCTCAGGCGCAGTGTCACAATACAATATTACGATATACTCTGATTCGGTATGTACAACACAGACTCAATCTAGTCTAACGGCATCCACTATCTACACGGCCACGACATTATCAGACGGCAACTATTCTTGGAATGTCAAGGCCAAGGACAGTCTGAGTAATTGGGGGCAAACGAGCGCCTGCTACAGGATTACGATAGACACAGTCAAGCCGTTCATAAACTTTACCGCTCCGACAGACAGCAACGGCGCCTGTCTTGGAAGGAACTGGACATATGTGAACACAACAATCTCTGATGCCAACTTAGTGAGCGGAGCCATTGATTTCGATAATTCTCTTGTCGGTTGGTATAGGTTCAACAATGAGACTGACTTCAGGGATTACTCTAGCTATGGAAACAACGGCACTAATTACGGCACGAATTATAACTCATCAGGCAAGTTTGGAGGGGCCAGACAGTTCAACGGGCTTACTAATTTTGTAAACTCTTCAATAAGCTCTAAGGACAACTCGCAGATAACCATAAGCTCGTGGGCATATCCTACTGCACTCGGCGGAATAGTAATGATTGTGGAACAAGTGCCTAACCAGAACAATCTTTACATTGATACGTTGGGTGGTGGAAACTATAGATTTGTAATGTATAACGACACCGCTAGCCAGTATACCATTTTCTCAAATACAGCCCCCGTTAATCTGAATACCTGGACATATGTAACTGGGACTTGGAACACGACGCATGGCTGTTTCTATATTAATGGTACTCTAATTACTTGCGTTGCTGGCAATCCTTATCTCAACTCTTCAAAAATGAATAAGATGTTTATAGGGAGTAGTGATGGAAGTTACTACTATTTCAACGGCACTATAGATGACGTAAAAATACACAATAGAGCGCTATCGCTTGGGGAGATCAGCGCCAGCTATAACGCAGGCGTATACCGCTTGGAGCGCAATTTCACTGGTCTTGCTGATGGTTCACACAACTTCACCGCATATGCCCAGGATGCGGCAGGAAACGTGAATCAGACCGAGACCAGGACGATAACAGTTGACACCACTGGGCCTAACGCGCCTACGGGATTAACACCAGCAAACAACACCCCAACGAACAACACAACCCCGACATTCTCTTGGAGCGCCTCGACTGACGTCGGTTGTAACGGTTCTGTAACCCAGTACAATGCCACTATTTACAGTGATACTGCATGCACGACTCAGGCGCAGTCCGGCTTCAACACCAGCACTACATCCTACACTGCAAGCGCTCTGTCACCTGCGAACTACACATGGAACGTGAAAGCCAAGGACGGTCTTGGCAACTGGGGACCGACAAGTGCCTGCTATAGGATAATCATAGATACGGTTCCGCCAGTGACCAACATCACTGCGCCCGCGGATGGCTCTTGGCAGAACGCTTCCTTCGATGTGACCATAACCGATACTGACACTCTATCCGGGATAAACACGAGCGGATGCTTCTACAGGATACTCAGCAACGGAACACAGACGCTAGGATGGACTGTTAGGACGTGCAATGCCAACGTCACTATCAACATCGCTTCTTATTGTACAGTCGACGGGCAAGACAGGTGCAGGGTAGAGGCTTATGCAAAGGACATAGCCGGAAACATAGGCAACGCCACTGGTAGGAACTTCTCGATAATAGGGCAGGCTCCATCTAACCTGCGCGCCCTTGTCCAGGATACATCATTGAACTCAGAGAAAGGTAAGATTCTGCTTACTTGGACAGACAATACCAACTATGAGACTGGCTTCTTAATAGAAAGAGGCACCAATAGCACTCTCTTCGGAGCAGTAGGGTCGGTATCCGCAAATGTGAACAACTTCACCGATGACAACTTGAATGACAGCACTACCTACTATTACCGCGTTAGAGCCAACTACTCTGACCAAGCGTACAGCCAATATTCGAATGTGGCCAAGAACACGACTTATGACAGGAAGGGACCAGGCACTCCGGTGCTCAACGTGACTCCAGATAACTCGGCCAACAGGATGCAGCTGAACTGGAGCTCGCCGAAGGTGGCAGTGGTCTACGATTCTGAATGCGGCTGCGCTTGGACTGTGGGCAACTGCCATAACTGGTGGCTGTCTGAATTACAAAAGAGGGGAATAAATGCTACTGTGGTCAATGAGACGGACATAGACACCGTAGCCGAGATGAAGCAGTATGATGCTATCTTCAACCCATACGGCGAGTACATTCCAGAAACTAGCGGGACGACGGTGCTGGACACAATTAGGTATTATGTGGCTGCAGGCGGCTACTGGTTTGAGTCAGGAGGGTTCAACTTCTACTATTCATGTGGTGGAACAAGCCTATACGGTTCTGGCGATGACCATGTATGCACCTCTATAACAGGAAATAGTACACCGGTAACCTCAAGGACAGCAACTCCTTACAAAGACACATTCGCTCCTAATGGGCCGGCAACCATAGGAGGGGAACAGAGGCCGAGCATAGGAATGGCTGGGAGCGGAGTCTATGACGAATGCTCTCTCAACCCGCAGTATTATCCGTTATACAACCGGAGCTCTGCCGGAGTCAGTGAAGCCGGTCCTGCTATGCACTGTTTCGGCTTAGGTTGCATCGTTAGGACCGATAACACTGATACCGATACGGCCGATGTATTTGTCGATATCCTCAGGCAGAAGTTCCCGGTCAAGATATACAGAGCGAATGCAATATCTGGCGACTACACCAACATAACTGGCCTGATAAGGGGAAATAACTATACAGACAGCTCGGTCAACGACACTGCGGCACCAAACACTCCGGCAGTTCCTGCAGTTAAGACCTATTCAGAATCTCAACTAAATATCTCATGGGACACAGTAACGGATAATGGAACCGCTTACTACTACTACGTGGTTGGATACGATGAGGCTGGGAACGAGAACAATCTATTGACTTACGGAAATCTTGAGAAAGGGATTTTGGGTAGCGTTCCTACGGGGTGGGAAAGTTCGCTGGTATTAAACGAAACACACGCTTATAGTGGCGATAAGAGCGGTCTTATAGTCAAATTGGATGCTGGAGAGTTGACTTCCCAGCACGTTGCGGTGCCAATCCCAGACAACAAGATACAGTATAGATACGGAGGGTGCATATACAGCGACGGCCCGAGCGCCGAAATATTCTTCTTCTCGGCGAATACCACAAACTTCTATGATGGCACTTATGATAACATCTGGCTTTCGACAACTGGGCAATGGACCTGCATAAACGGAACATCCACGAATGTAAAGACCAACGACAGCTACTTTGCTCTGAGAGTAGACAACAATGGCGGTGGGCGGGTCTGGTTTGAAAATCTGTACGTCTATGCAATAAAATCCGCGAACGTGACCACTGGAATCAAGGATTATTATATCAACGGCACTAATGCGAACAACTGGAACACTTCAACGAACCAAATCGTTTCTGGTCTTACGCCTAACACCAACTACTGTTACTCGGTTAAAGCCAGAGACAACGCTTCTAACAACGGCAGCTTCTCTGGTCTGACCTGTAACTACACTGGAGCTGAAACACCATCGATAAGCGCCGTGACTTGCGGTGGGACATATCTTGATGGCTACCACTGTAACGTCAGCTTCAGCATGGGTTCGAATCCAGCTGGCACAGAACACTATATCAATGAAACTACAGGCAGCGGCGATGACCAGAACTGGAACTCATCGACCAGCCAATACCGCGACTTTGACATAGCTTGGAACACCCAGTACTGTTATCAGATAAAGGCGAGGAACGCCAACGGACTAGAGACAAGCTATTCTTCAACGGTCTGCAAGAACATAACCGATAACATACCGCCGCTGATAAACTTCACTTACCCCACAGACCCAAGCGGTTTGTGCACCAATAGAAACTCGGAATATGTAAATGTGACTGTGAGTGACACTAATCTGGGAGGCGCGTTCATCGACTGGAATCGCTCTCTCGTCGGTTGGTGGAGGTTCAACGGGGCGAGCGATTTCACTGATTATTCCAGCTATGGGAACAACGGTACTAACTATGGCAGTAATTACACGAGTGCAGGAAAATTGGGCGGAGCCAGAGTATTTAATGGGAGCAGCAATTACATCGATACAAATAATGATACACTTTTCAGATTTGGAACCTCAGACTTTTCAATTTCAGCATGGATAAAAACAAATGTTACCGGTTACACCAAGATGGCTGTTGGAAAATACGGTGGAAGTGGTGATGACTACTGGTTAGGTGACTCTATTTCCGGCTCAGGAGCAGTATTTTCTATAAGTGGAATCTATACTGTAAGCTCGGTTGGTGTTACTGATAATAATTGGCATCATTTAGTCGGTGTTAGAAATGGCACCAACATTTACATATATGTCGATGGTGTACTAAGCGGCAATACCACTAATTCGCTTTCGGCTTCTCCGACAGGAAACCTAAGGATAGGAAGATTCGGTAGTTTGTCTGGTTATGATTTCAATGGAACAATAGATGAAGTACAAATATACAAAAGAGCGCTTTCGACTCAGGAAATAAACGCCAGCTTTAACGCAGGGACTTACAGATTATACCACAACTTTACTGACTTATCTGATGGTAACTACACCTATACTGCTTACGCACAGGATTTAGCAGGCAATGTCAATTCCACAGAAGATAGATTAGTCGTAATAGACACCAAGCCGCCGAACATAGCCAGCTTCAAATACAATGTCACGAACATGACGAATTACAGCGCTGTGCAGGGGTATCAGTTCAATGTGACTGTCACGGACAATATAGCGGTAGATGACGTATGGATAGAGCATAACTTCACAGGCACGATGCAGAACGTTACTGTGACTACATCCGCAGGAAATGAATATTTCTACAATTATGGCGCTTTAGCGGTAGGCTATTACTACGTTAAGTGGTATGCAAACGACACAGTCAACAATAAAAACAACACTGACTATGTCCATTATTATCAAGTGAACAAGAGTTATCTTCCGATGACGCTGTACATAAGCGGGACTGATGGGGATAAGACGCTTTACAATAACTCAGTGGCCAACTTCACCGCTAACTTCTCATCCAGCTACGGTTTTGCTATAACACTCTATACCAACCTGACCGGCACTATGACTCCCTGGGACACGCAGAACTCGCCTCTCAGGAATTATACTGCCCTTAATCCATATCGGGCTAGAACGGGCTATCTGATCAAGGCGAACTGGACTGGGAATCAGAACTATACTTACAGCCAGGCGAACCATAGCTTGACTTTGGCTAACTACGGCTGGCTAAACGTCAGCTACCAGAGCCCGGCGAACGGCAGCAGCCAGAATGTCTACCAATACGACACGTTCAACGTCTCTATGAACGTAACCTGTGTTGGAGGAGACTGCGGCAACGTGACTGGCGTTCTGAGGTATAACAAAAGCTCCAATACAGTTCCAGATGCAGCGATAGAGAATCCGCCATTCGGAATAGTCTCGTATCCTGGAGGGTACAATAAAACAGTGCTGTTCGAGGAATTCCAGAATCTCAGCTGCGGCGCATGGAGCGAATGCGCGCCAAGCTTATCATTTTCTTGCACTTACGGTACCAATCCAAAGTCATACTGCGCCGCCTGCTCTAATGACTGGAACGCTTATCTCGAGCTGAAACTTAGTTCGGTCTACTGCACGGATCCCGCTTCTACAATCGGAAACAAGACCGGAGACGGTGTGCCCTCGCCCTGCGCCATGGTCAACGGGACCACCGGCAATATTGCTATTATGTGGTTGTATAAAAACCTGAGCATAGACACTGGCGGCCTTTCACTAAATGTCAGCGCCTATATGAGAAATTATATGTCTGCTGCTACGGGCATTGCTACTTATTTTTGGGGTTTTAAGGGCAATGTGACACCGTGCTGGGGTGTTAGAACCAGCGCCGCTTGCCCTAATTCCGAGAGCAATACCAGCAACGCCATATTGAGTGCATATGTGAATGGTCCTGGTTCAGGCGAAATACCGTGGACCTTCAACAGTTCCAAGGCTTCCATTAACAGTAGTTTAAACAACATAACAATCGGCCTGGCGATAGACGAAGGATGGGCTTTTCAGTCTCCAAATGCCAAATGGGATAATGTAACTATCATAGAAAATGTAATGAATAATTCTTGCGGAGCTATGGCGGCTGGCCAGACGTGCCAGCTCAATTGGACGGTGAACGCCACCGGAGCGACAGGCACCCAGTATTGGCTGGATGTCAACTTCACCTCATCTGTTAGTCCGGCGAACGACTCGGGTGATTTCCAGATAAACATAACAAACCCGTGGCTTGACGTCACGCTGGTCGCCCCACCCCTCAGCTCCACGGTCTTCAGGTACAGGACTTTTGATATCAACGTCACTGTAGCCTGCCTCGGGGGGAACGGGGCGCACTGCAACGACGTCATGGGCTACGCTTCCTACAACCTAACTTCCAACACTGTTCCAAATGTCAGAATCAACACGACCGCCGGGCATGTGCCGTTCTACAACTTCAGCGGAGTGAATCCATACAGCTGCCCCAACCTCACTTACGGCCAGTCGTGCAACTACAGCATCAGGGTCAACGCTACCGGCGAGTTCCAGAGCGAGTGGTTGCTCAACGTGACCTTTAACTCCACGCAACTGGGCCTGCCGTCGAGCAGCACACCTAATTTCAAGTTAGTCATAACCTCGATAACCGGCTGCAATTCCTACTACAACTGCAATTCCACCAACTGCCTTTACTATAATGATGAAATAATCACCATACAGACCGCTGACTCTGCTAACAAGGTCGGCTCTACGATAAGGAGGTGTTGGTCATGAGGATAGGGCGTCTATCGTTCGAGAAAGAGCTGGCTGACACTGCGTTCAGGAAAGTTAGGGGACTCATGCTTAGAAGAAAACTGGACAAGGCTCTGGTTTTCCTCTTAGACCGCGAGACGAAGATAGGGGCGGCAATCCACTCCTACTTCGTCCTTTTTTCTTTTGACATAATCTGGCTGGACGCGGGCAAGAGGATAGTGGACATGAGGACAGTCAGGCCGTTCAGGCTGATTGAAATTCCTAAAAAGGCGGCCAAATACTTCATCGAGCTGCCCTGTGGCTCTATAAAGAAGTCTGGCGTCGGGATTGGCCAGAAGATTAACCTGGATTAGCCGAATAGTCACAAAAAATCCATTTAAGTTCTGTTTCTCAGTAAGAATACATGCGATTGGCGATAGACCAGAGTAGATGTACCAAGTGCGGGAAATGCCTCGAAGCCTGCCCAAAGCTGCCTTACAAGAAAGACTATAAGATATTTGACTGCTCCTGCCAAGATAGGAAATGCCTCTATTCCTGTCCGAGGGATGCTATTTTCGAGACCAATGGGATTGTAACGATAGACAAGAAAAAGTGCAATGGCTGCGGGGACTGCCTGAAGGTTTGCGAGAGAAAAGCCATCGTCAGGCAGATTAACTATTTTTCCAAGTGCGACCTCTGTTTTGAGTCAGGAAAGAGAAAATGCGTTGAAGCCTGCCCTGAGAAAGCAATCAGCCTGGAGCATGACGAGTTTGAGAAAGAGAGGATACGGGAGATAATAGGCTGGAGGAAGATTAAATACGATATTGAGAAGGAGCTAGAGGGCAATGACGGCTTCCAGATAGTCAGGGTCCGGGGCAAGGAAGAGCCTGTATTCTCTATCCGGATCAGGGAGATAGGCTATGATGAGGCTCTATTGATATCAAAAGTTTTAGAAGAGTTCAGGGACAGCTCCGACGACTATGATGAAAAAACTATCGTCGAGATAATCGATAGCTATTGCGCGAGAAACGACATAGTTCTGAGCAAGGAGGAGAGAGAGTTCATAAACAGCCAGGTGAGAAAAGAGGTGTTAGGCTATTCCGTGCTGGACGATTTTGTGGGAAAGAGCTGCCTCGAGGAGATAGCTGTCCTGAACGAGAATAGTCCGATTTATGTCTATCATAAGAGTTTCGGCTGGCTGGAGAGCGATATCCAGATAGAGAACGGCAAGAAAATAGTCGATTTGATTAACAAGATGTCGCGCGGCCTGGGTAGGAGAGTCACATTGCAGAGGCCTAAACTGAACGCCGATATAAAACTGGGGAGAATCCATGCGGCGATAAGCCCGATAGCCTCCGGAGCGACTCTGACCATCAGGAAATTCAACAAAGAGCCGTTTACTCCTTACGATCTGATCAGCAACAAGACAGTAACTTCCGAAGCTCTGGCTTTCCTCTGGCTCGCTGTCCAGTGCGATTTCAACATGCTCATATGCGGCAATACGGGCTCGGGCAAGACCAGCACCCTTAACACGCTTTTCTCCTTTGTGCCTAAAAACGAGAGAATCATAGTAATAGAGGAGACTCCCGAGATAGTCCTCCCGCACAAGCACCAGGTCAAACTCGTGGTCAATGAAGATCTCAAGATAAAATTCGAGGAGTTGATTACAGACACACTTAGGATGCGACCTGACCGGATTATAGTCGGCGAGGTCAGGAGCGCGGAAGAATCGAAGGCATTGATAAACACGATGCTAGCTGGCCAGGGAAAGGGGTCATTCTCTACTTTCCACGCGCAGAACGGGCGAGAGGCTCTAATCCGGTTGAAGAGCTTGGGCATATCAGAAGCCGACCTTTGCTCTCTCGACATAATCGTTGTACAGAGAAGATGGACGCGCTATAGAAACGGGCCAGAGGACGTCAGGAGGATAATAGAGATAGATGCGGTCAGGAAAGACAAGCCAGGCATAGTGAAGCTTTTCGAGTATGACCAGAAGAAAGACTGTTTGAAGAGGAAAGACATCTATGGCACCGAGCCGTTCAAGAAAATCTGCTTTAATTTCAGTTTCGGGAAGAAAAAATTTGAGCAGGAGTTAAAGGAAAGGATGAAACTCCTCGAGAGCAGACCAGCCAGTTTCGAGGATTTCTTCCAAAGCTCTAATAAGGTGATGGGAAAATGAATGAGATAGATGCCTTGATAGACAGGTTCTCCTTCGCACCAAGGTATTTCTCAGCTGGGTTCAGGAAAAAGCTCGCCAAAGATATTTTCCAAGCAAAGATAGACTATAATCCTGATGATTATCTCTCGCTCTCCTTCGGCATAGCGCTCGTCTCCTCGGTCTTCTCCCTAGCTCTTCTCTCGCTCTCTCTCGATTATCTGCCTCTCTCAATACTGGTTTTCGTGCTGGTCTTTTTCTCCATGGTCAGGTATCCGGCGATCAGGAAGAGGGGAATGGCCAAAGCGGTTGAGAAAGAGTTGCCTAACAGCCTGAGGATGATGGGGATAGAGCTTAACATGGGTCTGCCGTTCGAAACATCTCTAAAGAATGTCTGTTCCAATTCTGCGCTCGGGAAAGAGTTAAAGCACGTCTTGAAGAACATAGAGAACGGCTCGAGCGTCCAGGAGGCGTTCAGCTCCTTCTATAACCGCATTGATTCCAATTTCGCGAGAAGGGCTTCGGCGCAGATAATAGCGGCTTATGAGAAAGGGGGTTCTGGCGAGACACTCAAAAAGCTGGCGGACGAGCAGGAGTCTATTTTGAGAGCAAGGCTGAAGGAGTACCATGGAAAACTGACTATCTATTCGCTGTTGTTCATAGCAGCTTCCGCAGTCTTCCCCGCTATCTTCCAGGCTTTCGTGATAGTGGGTTCGTCTTTCCTGAGCATCGATTTCTCCCCGATGCAGGCGCTACTGGTACCTGTCTTGCTCTTCCCTTTAATCAATGTCGCGCTCTTCATTATGGTCAGGTGGAAAAGCCCATGATTGGCAGGATGGTCAGGAGATACCGCGAGGAAAAGAGGAATAGGGAGATTGAGAATCACATAGTCGAGGCCCTTTATCAGGCATCCTCTGTCTCCAGCTATACCAATTTCGAGAACGTGCTAAAGTCTATCGCCGAGTCTGACTATGGCATTCTCAGCGGCGAGTTCAGGAAAGCCTATAACGAGATTAAGAAAGGGGAGAGTGTGGACAACGCATTAGAGAAAATGGCAAAGCGGAACAGTTCAATCATCTTAAAGAGAGCGTTGAATATTCTGGTGAGCGGGTACAGGACCGGGATAGACCTTTCAGATGCGCTTAGGGAGGCAGCAGACGATATAGGGAAGACCATGGAGATTTATCGCGAGAACAGGGCGTCGATGACCGTAGAGAAGTACACGATTCTATTCGCAGGCGGGTTTATAGTGCCTCTGATCCTTGGCTCCATGATATCTCTTGTCAGCAGCCTTGACTTGTCTTCTTTATATGAGTTCGGGGTCGGGAGCAGCCAGAGCAAAGAAGTCCTATCGAACGCAGTGCTTGGAAACCAGATATATGTAATAATCTATTCCATAATGGCTTCTCTCTTCGTTGCCTATCAAGAGAACAGGATCGAGAATTCTCTGGCGTATATCCTGTTTCTTCTGCCCTGTTCGATAGTGTTGTTTAATCTCGCGCAATATTCGAATCTTCTCTCAGCCATATAAAAATAGAAGGGGGTTATTGTTCTACTATTATTGTCCCCTGTGCCGCTTGGTTTAGCGAGTCGTGGTAGGCGAAAGTCCCTGCGGTGTTGAATGTATACGTCCAGACTTGATCCTGGTATCTGGCCATGGAGTCGAAGCCTGCCGCATCGCTGACCAGACGATGTGCAAAGCTGTCCCTGAATACCCATCTCACCGTGTCCCCTACTTTTATTGTCAGGGTGGCTGGCGTGAAGCCGTTTACCCTGGCGCTAACGTCGTACTGCTGCGGCTGCCCTTGCTGCTCGGTTTCATTGCGCGCTCTCTCTTGTATTCTAATCCTGCCGTCGTCTCCTACTGTGAGATTCAGGTCTGCCATTATCCTCTTGCCCTCGCCCACAGTTCCATTCTCGTCCATGCCTACCTCTTTCTGGACTTCCCTCTCCGCTCTAATTCTCTTTACTTTCCCATCAGTTATGTTCAGCTCGACGTCCTTACTCACATCCACTTTAATCACCGGCGCCATGATTATCTGGCCGTCGCCCGTGATGTGCAGTGAGTCGTTGAGGTTGAAATCCAAAGACACTAGAGAAGACTTGTTGGCGGTCACCATGAAGGCGATGTTTATGTCAATCTTCCCGCTAGGCAACTTTGCTGTCTGTTCTACGCCATTCAGGACTACTTTCACATCGGATATGTAGAGCCGGACTATATTGTATTCGCCAGATTTGAGATCAACCGAACTCACGAGCTCTTCGACGCCCGTCAGCTGTAGCAGGTCGTAGGTCTTGGACTCGTTCAGGACTGTAATCCAGGCGCCCCCATCATCTCCGCTTTCCGAGGTGTTCTCTCCAACGCGCACTTCTCCGCAGGCATTGTCAATCACCTTGCACCCACTTACATTGAACTCTCCCAGGCAGTTTATCCCGCAGAGCGTTCCATTGAGCTCTTCAGGGGTCTGGCCTTCTGGATAGCACTTACACCCGCACAAGGACAGGCTGCATTTGAGCGCCTCTGTCCCGACCCCATGCAGCTCTATCTTATCTATCGTCACGTCGACGCTGGTCACGTTAGCCATGTCCAGCTGCTTATCAGTTATAGAAAAGTAGACAGTTCCTGTGGTCCCTGGCTGCGCTGACTCTTGCCCCACGCAGCTAAGAAGGACTATAACGCCGATGACAAACACGAATGGAATTGCTTTCATCAGATTACCTCCGAATACAACGTTATTAATAGGATATACTTATATAAATACTGTTACAATATTATACGGTGATAAGCGATGCACCCTGAAATAGTTCTCACGAAAAAAGTCAACCTGAAAGACTACATTCTAATCGAAGGTTTTCCTGGCATAGGGCTCGTTGGTACTATCGCTGCGGGCTATATCGTCGAAAAGAGGAACATGGAGCCCATCGGCTATATCACGTCGGACAAGTTCCCGCCCATGACCACCATACACGCGGGAAAGCCGTATTTTCCTGCTAGAATCTATCGCGACAAGAAAAGCGATTTCTGCGTCCTTTTCGCCGAGTTTGTCGTGCCTGCCAGCTCTGTGCACGACCTATCCGAGCTGATTCTCGATTTCGCCAAGCAGAAGGGCATAAAACAGATTGTGTCTCTCGCTGGAATGTCGAGCCAGAAGGAGGCCAGCCAGGATATCTACGGCATAGCTTCCAACGAGGAGATGGCCAATTACCTAAAAGCCAAGAAGATCAAGCTAATCCAGGAAGGCGTGACTACCGGAGTATCAGGCGTTCTTCTGGCCAAATGCGCCTCAGAAGATTTCCCTGCGTTCAGCCTCTTAGCCGAATCCAAGGGAGGCTATCCTGACCCCAGGGCCTCTGCTGTCCTGCTAGGCAAGTTGGATTCTCTGATAGGACTCAAAGTCGACATAAAAGCTCTTCTCGAGGAAGCGGGCGTGATAGAGACGAAGATGAAGAAGATGATGGACCAGATTAAGAAAGAGGGCGGAGTCTATCAAAAGGTCAGCGAAGATTATCCGTCCATGTACGAGTGAGGTCAGATGTTCGATTTAAGAGAATTCTGGAAATTGATGTCTCCTCGGCTAACGGTTCTAGTTACGACCGTCGACTCAAAAGGAAAGCCGGATGTCGCACCTTTTTCTTTCGTCTCTCCCGTTTCTTTCGACCCGCCGCTCTTGATGGTGGCCATAGGGGTCAACAAGCACTCTTACTGGAACCTTATGCGAAAGAAGGAGTTCGTTGTGAATATCCCTACTGAGAAAATGCTCGAGAAAGTCTGGATAGCCGGAGAGAAGTGGGATGCCGAGGTCTCAAAGATAGAGCGCGCTGGCCTTCAGACGAGCAAGTCCGAAAAAGTCGGCCCTCCCAGACTTACTGAGTGCGTGGCCCATATCGAATGCTATCTCGAAGACGCTAAGAAATACGGAGACCATGTGATTATAGTGGGAAGAGTGGTCTCGGTCAATGTCAATGAAGAGTATGTGGATGAGGAGGGGAGACTTAAAGTGGACCTGGTCCGGCCTCCGTTGCATGTCTCAGAAAACGTTTTTGCCTTCCCTTATGTCACAAAAAAAGCCTAACCTTCGCCCTTGACTATAACGTCCTTCTTGCAGTGCGGACAACCATAGAACACTAGCTCTCCTTTCCTTTCTATCTTGTCAGCGCAGTTGGAGCAGAAGCCTTTCCCGCAATAAGGACAATAGACGATAGTACTCTTGGTCGAACCGCAGTTCGGACAGCCCAGCCCTTTCTCCCTCGGTATCTTCTCCCTCTCAGCAACGCCAGCCAGATCTCCTTTCGCTATGCCAGCTAAGGTCTCCATGTCCTTGTCGCTTATGCTGCCCATCTCTTCCAGGCTGCCCAACTCGTCCAGCGAGCCTATTTTCTCCAAATCCTCTACGTCCAGCCCTTCGCCCAATTCCTCGATAGACAGTTCGGAGGCAGGGGCGCTTTCCTTGAACAGCTCCTTCTCATAGCGCTCTCGTTCCTTCTTCTCGCTGGCCCTGAACATATCGGTTTTGACTTCCTCTATCATCTCGCCCCTTCTCTCAGTGTATCTTCTCCTTCTCTCGCTCTCTTCTGCTCTGCTCTCGATAGGCTTTCCCTCAGGCACTCCCATCGCCTCTTCTCTGGCCTTTCTCGCCTCTTCCTCCATCCTCTGCTGCTCCAGTCTCTCTCGGAATCTTTCTCTGGCCGACTGTACGTACTTCTGCTCTTCTTGGGGTATTATTTCCGGCCTCTCTGGTTCCTGTTTTACCGGCTCTGCTCTCTCGACAATCAGCTTTTCCTCCTCGGGACTATAGCTCTCCCTGACAAAGGCGCCTCTCTCAGATATCTGGCGCTCTTCCAGTACGCGGGGAGGTACTGTTCTTGGCCTAACCTGGACTTTCTTTTCAGGCTCTGGCGGCACTTCCATCTTGAAGACAGGAATAGCCACGGTCACTTCTTTCTTGCCGAAGGCCGTATGTTTTATCTCCAACAGGCCGGTGAAAACCAATGTCCATAGTGGTATGAATATGAGGAAATTCAGGCCGACAAAATACGAGACAACCATGGAAAGGGCGAAGAGTATTATCCCTATTATCCCAGATAGGCCTAACTTCGCCTCTCTTGGGACTATCCTGATATCCGGGATGCTGAACCTTAGGATTAGATACCCGAAACTGAGGCTGCCCAAGAACGAGATGACATAGACTAGCCCCCAGAATATATCTAGCAATTCAACCATGTAATCACTTTACAGCAAACATTTTTAAATAATAAACACGTGAGAGTATATATGGCTTACGCATTCAATCCGATAGCAGATCCGATAGGTTTTATTTTTTACATGTTCCTGTGGGGAATCGGCCAGGACACGATAGGCACTCTGCTCAAGCTGTCAATCCTCTCTTCCGTCATCGTTTTTCCCTTTATCCTGCTCGGCAAAAGAGTCTATGGCTGGGTCGAAAAGAACGTCAAGAGCAGCCGTCTGGTCCTGCTTTTCCTGACCAGTTTCCTGACCCTGTTCCTTTTCCTGGTAATAGCTAGGCTCTGGTACGTTGCCTTTGGTTCAGCGTTCATCTCGGCTGGCCTTGTCGAGTTCATTATAGATTTTGTCATAGCAGGCATAGCCGTTTTCGTGCTGGCTCTGCTGGGCGACTTCCTCAGCCACAAGCTTCATCAGAAGTGGGACGTGCCCCAGAAGCTCTCGCTGTATGTGGTAGATTTAATAGTGTGCTTTGCTTTCTTTTTAGTGTGTGCGATAGTCTATATGATGGTTCCGTGGTAAGATGAAAAAGGCTATATTGCTGGCATTGCTTGTCGGGGTCGCTTTCGCGCAACTTGACCTAAGCGACCAGAACTGCCAGAACGTCAGCAACACCTGGGTCTGCCAGAAGCCGATAATGGTGGACAATGCGACCGGCTTGCTGAAGGACAACATAGGGTGCTTCTCCACCGACGGGGGCTATCCCGACCTTGGCTGCCTTGCCGCGATAGAGCTGCAGAAGGATGTAAAGGTGCAGAACTGCAAGTACACGGTCACCGAATCGGCCATCGAAAGCCTGCCTTGCGAGACAGAGACTTTGAGCAAGGGGGACTCGTTTGTCTCGAGCGTAGACCCCGGGCTTCTTGACCTTTCCTCGTGCCAGAAGTACCAGAACGATACTTTGTATATAAGTGAATGCTACCTGATGGGGAAAGAGATAGGATTCAGCGGCTTCATTGAGAGAGTCTACGGCGACGATGTTCTTTTTGTGACAGACATGAAGATTACGAGCTTCGACCTGTCCAAGACAATAATGGATAACATTGTCTATATAGTGCTGATAATCATAATCATAGTCGTGGCTTACTGGGTTTTCGCGCCCCACAAGCCAATGTATAAGGAGAGAAAGAAGGCGTCGGAGCCGCCGAAAGAGACCGGCCTATCGAAGCGCGAAAGGAGATACGGGAGAAAATTATGAACAAGGAGATTAGCTGCATCTGCGCATTCATGCTTTCAGTAATGGTTTTCTCTACGTTCACCCCTTTTGCCTATGCCGCTAGAGACAATACTAATACTGCTGAGTTTTCTGTCGAGAAGGATCTCAGCCAGAGCTGCGCTGGTGACGTCTGGTTCGACGAGCTTAGCTGGAGCGAATACCAGAAACTCAGGAACCAGACAGTCGAGATGATAGACGGGTGGGGCAGCAAGGCGCTGGGTGAGCAGGAGCAGGCGGCAGAGGACGCCGGAGTAGGGACTAACACCGATGTCCTGAACTCCAAGCACGTGGTAATCCCGGGCGTCAACGGCCAGGCGGTGCTACTTTACGACGTCATGAAGAAGAAGGCGGTTGACCCGGATACCATGTGCCACCTGAATAATCTCTTTTCCGGGGGAAGGATATCCTACGCCACAAGACTTATGGACCAGCTCAGATACTGCGCCACTGAAGGCTCTGAGCCGTGCGACGAGCAGCTGACTCCAGAGGAGATAAGCACGCTTAAGGGCAAGAAAGAGGGGTTACTCAGCGGACTGGTTGACAAACTCGAGTTCTGGAACACCGCAATGACTGATGAGGAACAGAAGCAGCTCGAGACAGATGCGCCAAGCTCAGTAGTCGAAAGCAGCGACGCCCAGTTCATATTGAATTCAGACAATAATCTGCTCTTCCCGGTGACCAGGATTGACTTCTTGAATTTCTTGAGGAGTATGAACAAGATGGATCAATGGATTGCCGCTGCAAATGTGTTCTCTATGATTGGCGGGGTCACTAACATTGGAGGCAGCGCTGCTATGAAGCTCAGCTTGGGCAATAAGCTAAAACTTATGGGTAGGGGGCTGGTTGAAAGGCGGTTCATAAAAGATGCGAGCACGGGAATGCTAAAGATTTCGAAATTGGATAAGGAAGCGACCAAGGTTGACGATTGGATAAAGCTTGTGAGGCAGACCAACAAACCGGATGAATTGAAAGAGCTTGTGAATCCTGGGGCATTGAATGACATAAAGGGTCTCTATGTCGGCAAACTTGATGAACTTACGATTACTAAGTCTAGCCTTGCTTCAACTAGGATAGAGGATGCAAATCCAAGTGGTTTAAAAACGTTAGGTTCGACACTCAAAAGTAATCCCAGCCCAGCAGCCAAGGATGAGGCTAGGGCGTATCTGGCAAAAAAGGCGATAAATCCAGATGTTCCGCTCGATGTGCCAACCGAACGCGCCTTACAATGGCTTAATGACAATCCTACTGCGATAACTAATGAAAAAGTAATGGGTCTATTAAAATCAGAAGGAGAGAGCATAGAATCCATGGGGAATATTGCAGAAGGCTATTCTAATATAGGCGCGTCAATCGGCGAAAAAGGCATAGACCAATTGAAACTGACCAACGGATTGGGCAACGTTGAGGACGGGATTAAGACTTCAAAAATCTCGAGGATCAGCGAAGACGTCATGAAAGATATAAAGGGCCAGACCAGTTTCAGCGGTTCAAAGACAGCGCTTTTCCTGACTCATCTGTTAACCCAAAAGTTCGGGGGCATAGTTGGGAAATTCCTGAGAGCGACTCAAGTCTCCCAGTCACTGTTTATGGGCTCTTTATGGGTCAGGAACAACCTCTTGGCGAATCCCTATTTCGAGTCCAGTATAGTCTCATTCACTCTCAACAACGACCTGGAGAATCTCGCCGACAAGAATAACGAGCTACACTATCTCGATGTCAAAAGGAGCGCCGGCGCGCCTGAGCTCGGAAAGTTCCTGAACGGCTTGGTGGACCAATTCCTAGTATCAACCATCGGGGTCCAGTCCTCGATGAACGATTTGCAGAAGAAAATAAAGAACATCCAGGACATAGTCTTTATAGTGGACCAGGATGCTCTGCTCACCGGCGATGCTTCAGACAAGGCCATGAATGTAATAATCCCGCCGAAAGACGATACCAACACCAAGCGCTGGAGCTTCTTCTCCTCGTTCCCGAAAGACACGCTGATATACAACCTCGAGCACCCGGAAGGATACACACCATCCGGCATAAGCGCGCTAGACCTGCATCTGTCAAATATTAACATGTACGGAGTCGTCAGCGAGGCCAACGACCAATTTACAACCCCACTCGATTCGGCCCTTCCGTTGCTGAGGTCGTTCAGGAACAGCATGGCTTGGGCGACCATGATCGCTATGCTGCCAGCGGGGGCGTCGATAGTCGCTGGAGGAGGGGGGGCAGTAACTGCGATTTCTTCGACTTTCGCCCTGGTCTTCGGCGCTCCTGTGGTCATAGAGAAGGCCAAAACCGGATTTGGAGAAATGGTGGATACGACCAAGATAGACAGGAACAACTTATGCACAAACAAGTTCAATCAAGATGACAAGAAAATGATCGGCTTCATGAGGGGGATGAGGACGTTAACCGCCTCGGTATCTGCAGCCACTTCCCTCGCTCCAGGCACCCCTGCCATGGTGGTAGGCTTTATTTCTGATTTAACACAGCTAGGAATAAGTTATTTCGAAAGCGAAAGGATAGACAAGATCAACAAGCAGCTTCAGACCTGCCTTGACACCGAATTCGAAGCTCTGTCTTATAAGTATATCCAATCGCCAGAGGAGCTGAAGAACACGACAAATGACATGTTCACGCCGCTGAGGGCAGAAGCCGTGAAGATATTCAACATATTCTCTCCGGAGATAGGCTCTCAGTTCAACAGCTTGTCCCAAAACATGAAACAACAGGCGATGCACATACAGGTCAATGCGAAGGACACGCCAGTGACGAGCGTTTTGGGCACCGAGGTTTATTTCCTGAACTTCAAGGACGCCAACATACGGTGGTTCCAGGGAGGCAGTTGCAACATAGACTTCTGCCAGAGGAAGGGGGACGGCTTCGCATGCATGAGCCAGAACGGATATAGGTTATTTGACTCCGACGGAAACCTGCTCTTGGACGGTGTTCCGCAGGCATTGAGTCTGAGAGTTAATATGGACGAGGGCTATCTCGGAATAACGCAGAGGGTCATCGAAGTCAAGAAGAAAGATGGAGAATTCTTCAGCATCCATCCGAGCAAGGTGGAGCTAAACGACGAATGCTTCAAGGGTAGCGTAATGAACCTTACCGGCAGGTCTGCTGCGCAGGAGGCGGCGGTCGGCGAATCGCTCGGGGATTTCGAGTCGATATACACGCCAAGCGGTCTGATATGGTTTGATGGCAATGATGTCGCAGTGCAATTCTTAGAAGAAAAAACATGTATCAACGGCGAGACTTACGGCAACCGCGAGATATTCAGGTTCAACGACAGCTACATAAAAGTCTATAGGGATAGTGACGGAAAGGTTGAGATAATAAACAGCACTGGTCAGGCATCATGCGACTTCTCGCTCGGGACCGAGGGCGCTGTAGGATTCACCAACGCCTTAATCAGGTCAGGCTTCAGCCAGCCACAGGTGGGCGGGGCGAAGGAAGCCGACTTCACGGACGTCTACCACGTGTTCCTTTATAATCTGGTGACTGCGAACAAGGATGAAATCAACATGTATAATATGGAGGAGTGCTCTGTTGACGGCACCAAGGGATTCAGGGCGAAGATAGAGACTGACGACGCGGACCAGCAGAACCAGTGGAACACATTGCTGGCAGGCATGTGCTTCGTGGACGTTCAGGGGGACAAGAACTCGTCGATAACGTTTGACGACAGCATGGTGACCGTTGTCGACCCGACCGGAGTCACCAAGACCTACAGGGTGCTCGGATATGATCCAACGTGCGGCGGCGGGCTCGGTGGCTACCAGGTCTTGGATGAGAACAACCAGCAGACCTGCCTGTATATGGAGAAAGGACCCAATGACCAGCCGCAGTTCAGGGTGGACGCGCAGGCGCCTATCCCGCTGCTCTGGACCGGGGGCATGGGCGGTTCTCTGATGTGGAATCCGAACACGGGCAGTATCTCGATAAAGAACGAGTTCCCGTTCGCCCTGAACCCAGCGTTCTCTCTATACGGCGCAACCGGGCTGGCCATGATGCTGCCGACCCCGTCTCCGCTGGGCACAAGGGAACCAAGCACGCAAGAGAATATAGATCCGTTCAAGAACATACTTGCAGCCCTGCCATGGACGCCGGACGGCCTTGAGCTGGTGCTGTTTATGATAGCCATAGCCGGCGGATTGCTATTTGTCAGGATAAGGTTTAGGAAGGAGAAAGGGCCCTGATTCTGGATAGTAGTGATGCCATGAAGGAAGTCATACCCATAGAGATAAAAGACAAAATGACAGTAGACCAGCTAGTTATAGCTTTTGGCAGGTCGGGTGTTTTCCAGGCAGGCAACCTGGCCAAAGCCGCCGACATATATGAGGAAATGCTCAGGAAGAAATCCTCTGTTATGCTCGCTTTCGCCGGGGCCATGGTTCCTGGGGGCATGAGGAAGGTGATTGCTGACCTTATCAGGGACGGGATGGTCAACCTAATAGTCACCACAGGAGCAAACATAACTCATGACCTGGCCTGTGCGTTCGGCGAGAAGTATTATGTCTGCGGCGACAGGGTCGATGACGAGGATTTCAGGAAACGGGGAATCTCGAGGATATACGATGTCGCCTCTCCTGACTCGACCAGTGTCGGCTTCGAAAAAGGAATACAAGACATCTTCCGCCAAATAAATGAAGGAGATTATTCCACGCCAGAGCTCATGGACGAGATAGGCAAAAATATCAAAGACAAGGACAGCATAGTCAGGCAGGCACATCTGAAAGGAGTCCCGCTCTTTGTGCCGGCGCTCGAGGATTCCATCTTAGGTATACAGCTGTGGATCCATTCGCAGGACAGGAAAGTCAAGCTCGACCCGCTGAAGGACATCAAACAGATCACGGACTGGGTCTATGAGCACAAGAACCGCGGCGTGATTTCTCTGGGTGGCGGCGTCCCTAAAAACTTTGCATTACAGTCGGCGCTTATCCCCGGCCCGCACAATTACGCAATACAGGTTACTCTCGACAGGCCGGAAAGCGGCGGCCTCTCTGGCGCGACCCTTGAAGAGGCAGTCTCATGGGGCAAGCTCACAAGAAAGAGCAAGTTCGTCTGCGTCTATTCCGACAGCACGATAGTATTCCCGATGATGGTCGCGGCGGTCAGGGAAAGGCTCAGTAGAAGAGCTTGAGGAATATAGTAGTATCCGAGGTTATTTTGACAGAAGATGTGTAGACCGTCCTATTGACGAACTCATCTGGAGGGTTATTCCGCAAACAGCTGAAACCGGATGAGTTCTCTCCGCAGCAGTAATTAGTGCCTATTCCCTTGAAACAAAGATAGGTCGTTCCTCCGGCGGGCGAAGAGTAAGTCAGGTTCTCCCAAACCTGCTTGGCTCCGCTCGCGCTCGACAGGTAGAAGGCAATGTCTGTTGAGGTTACTCCGGCATCAAACCTGCCCCTAAGTTCGTTCCAGAACCATGCCCCATTATTGTCTTTCGCATAGTGCAATGCCACCAGGGCGTTTCCGCCGTACTCCTGGTTGTAAATCTTCATGATCTGGTTGTTGGTCGAGGCTGAATACAGGCTCGAGGTAAACAGTAACAGAGTGGCTGCTCCTGCTGCGATGAGCATGAAAATCAGACCATCCATGACTGCTGCTTGGCCTTTCATATCATCTTCTCCAGGTGCATATCACCAGCTTTGCCAGCTGGATATCTCCGCTGGACGAATCGGCGACCAGATAGCTGAATCTGTGCGCTTTTGCCGGGCAGGAGTTCGCCGCGTCGTTCAGATACGCGTCATAGAACAGGCTGTAAGAGTAGGCGACTTCATCCGCTTTCTTTGTTTTTACTGTAGATACGGTTCCGTTTTCCATGACTGCTCTCGCTATCTCGACAGAGCCTTTCAGCAACTCCATGTCTGATATCTTCTGGTTATAGGTGTTCAGGGCATAGGTGACTCCGCTGAAAAAGAGGCCGAGAGCTAGGACAATCGATATTATTGATGGAAGGTCGTCTCCTATCGGTCCTATGAATCCTTTTCTCATGTCGTACAACCCACGCAGCTGGTAAATGTGCTTGTCTTGCAGGCTTTGAAGCAGAGCTTTGTCCCGGTCGGTGCTAGCTGCTTCTTGACTATGAAATAGCGGTAGTCCTCAGAGATGAATGAAATGCCCTGCGGCGGGTCAATGGTGATGCCGCTGGTGACGAATGATGACGCTGAGATATAGGCAGTTGGAGCGCCACCCCATCCGATGGAGGCATATACTACCTGCCTGTCTATCGGACCGGTCATGTTAACCTGCACAGTATAAGTCTTTAGCCTGCCTGAAACATAAGTCTCGCTCACTTCCGGCAGTGTCTTCGGTATCGGCACGACCGCCTCTGAAGTCAGCGTGTTAGCATATAGAGTCGACTGCATCGCATCCTTTATCTGCATCGAGAGCGCATCCGATGAGTCGGCCGCAATCCGCTCGTTGGTGAGCTTGAGGAACCCCAGGACTGTGGAGAAGGTCACGATTAGGAAAACCAGCATCACTATCTTCGAAAACAGCCAGACTGAAATTCCTTTCAAATAATCACCCGGTCACTTCTATCTCTATCTGGGTGGCAGAGGTCTTTGTAATTGTAAAAATATATTCTCTCGCCGCCCAACCGCAGTCCTTGAGAGAAGGATTCAACGCGGTGCTCAGGTCCATGGCATTCAAGCCAGTGCATGTTGATGATTTCTTAATGCTGATGGAGACAGAGGAGGGGACATCAACCATATAGGTCGTCAGGCTAGCTTGGTCCTTTGTCAGCGCGACCAGCTCTGAGCAATCGGATTTGCCGAGGGCCTTCATGCACGCCGAAGCCGGGCCTTTGATCAGCTTTATCGATTGCAGCTCTACAGTGCAACCGCTTCCACTAAAGTCGACATGGGCAGGTTGCGGAGAATCCAACGAGCCGTGATATGCGTCTTCCAGAGCGACCGCAAATGTGTATAACGAACTCTTCATCTTTTGGTCATACATCGAAGCGCAGAGATTCTGGTAGGTGTAGAAGCCAAGTATTACCACGAAAGTTAGTATGGTCACTCCCAACAGGAGCTCTATCGGTGCCTCTTCCTGCCCTTTTCTCATGATTTTATCTAAACAAAACTAGTTTATAAGGTTTTAGAAGAAGAGGAACGGGGCCGTCTGGGCGAATTGCGCTGCATTCTGGAACATGGGCTTGGCTATCGCGAAAAGAAGAATCGCCGCGATAGCAAAAATTACCAGCATGTATATCGGCGTCCACTCCATTCCTCGGTTCATTCAATCACGGGCATGTTGCTGTTTCGTTTCCAACTATTACATAGCACTTAGATGATGAACAACAAGCGCTTACATATGCCTGGAAATCCCTCTTTATCATCAACTGGGTTGTGCCGCCTTCGCACAAATCCGGCTTCAGGTACTCGCTACAGAAGAATTCTATGTCATTCCCTCCAACGGCATTCTTGAACAGTTCGTTGGTGCTTGGGAAATTTATGTTCTTCTTGAACGCGGCTTTCGACGAGCTCATTGACGGGATGCCCTGCGACTGATAAGCGTCCGATAGAGCGGTCTTTATCGTGTTGGTCGGGTTTGCGGTCAAGTTGGGCATATTGCTCAGGATGTTAAGGAGAATCCCCAGTATCGCGATTGCTACAACTGCTGCAATCAGTAGCTTGAAAGTATCAAATGCCTGGCCTTTCATATGAACACCTCGTATAAGGAGAGGTTTTAGCTATATATAAATATTGCTATTCAGCCATTTAAGAACACGTTGCGGTTCCGAGATAGACGGTGCAGCTGCTGGCATCGCATTTCGCAGACACCGGCATCCTGATTTTCTGCACTATCGAGCAGCTGGAGCAGCAAGAGGTGCATGATGGGCAGGCCTGCGCTTTCCTAGAGAGCAGGCAATCGGCTTTTATCGGCAGGAACATCTCGGAGACTATCATCTCTCCGCCGTTGAAATCCGCGGTCTCCCTCCAGAAGCACTGCCCTGGGGCTCTGCTGGCTGATTTGACTAGATCCTTCAGCGTGTCTGTGCCGTGGATCGGGGAGACGTAGATTAGGTTGTAGACTATAACCAGTAAGGCAACTGCGAAGACGGCCCCTATTAATATTTTGAATGTCGAAAATGCCTGGCCTTTCAAGATAGTCACCCGAAGGAGAATGAGTTTGTGAACCAAGCCGACAGGAAGAACAGGATTACCGCGATTGGCAGGCTGGCCGCAATGTTCATCTTCACAGCCAGGTCGTTCTCCCCTTCCTCAATCTTGCTGGTGAAGTAAATCAGTATCAGGGTTATCTCGATTACGTATATGGCTATTATCAGCAGGAAAATTGGCGGGGTGGGTATGCTTTCGAGCATCGCCGGGTTTCCTAGGCCAAAGCCGGTCATGCCTATCTCCCTGCCAGTTTCACTGGTCGTCTGTGTGACTGAAACCGATTTCAATGCGTTTATGATAATCTTCTGGAGCGCTACTGTGATGCCTAATACTAGCGGAGCGATGAGGAAGGCGATGGATTTCATCATCGAGGTTATCTCTTCCAAGAGGCTGGCTATCTTATCTTTTATCCTCTGCGAATCCCTCAGCTGCATCGAGAGAGAAATCAGGGCGCGCGCTCCCTGCTGGACGCCGAGGTTGATAGAGTCTATGACTATCCGCATAGAGCCCCTGATCAGGTCCGAAGGGATATCTTTCAGCGCCCCGTATATTGGGTCGAACAGCGCCATCTCTATAGTCATCCCTAGGTTCGTGATGTTCTCACTGGCCCGCCTAAAGACCAGGGCTATCTTCTCAGTCGTTAGAAAATCTGCGGTATAGCTGATGGCTTCCTCTATCGGCCTGTTCTCGCCGAGCCGAGAGGCAAGCACATAGACTGAGTCCTGGAACTCGACCTCCATCGACATTATGCTCTTCTGGACTTTCCTCTTTGACGCGCTTATGCCGTATAGATAGATGGAAATGGCTGCGCAAATCCCAATCACAGCTCCGGCCAGCGTGAAAAATGGATAGTGGGCTGCCCTGATCGCTTCATCCACATAGTTTGGGGGGTAGGGGTTCAGAATCGGGTCGATAAATAGGTAGAAGAGCAGGAATGCGCCTATACCGACCACAAACGCCAGGAAGGCTGCGGATATCTCCATGCCCCCTATTTTCATGTTCCCTTTCTTTGGCAGGGCGGGATATGTGTCTGGTATGGTTGGCGGCACGTATACCGGCGGCCTCTTTTTCAGGATGTTCTGCGCGAAGAGAGCCGTGCCGACCGGAATCGCCAAGTTGTAGAGCAGGACAAGAATCCATGTCTGAGCCAAAGGCAGGCTGGCCATCATGGACCCTATCGGCAGCATGACTATGAGCATCAGCGGCAAGAGGACTCCTAGGTAGTAGAGGTAGACGCTTGGCTGTCTCATCTCAGCAGCGTATTTTTCCATGTCGTCTTTAATCCCTTCCAGGACATCAGCCATCGCTTTGTCCAGTATCAGGGATCTCTTCGCCTCATCCACCTCAATTATGGAAGACCTTATCAGCATGAGAGCGTGCTTGAACTCTTCTGAATAGCGGCCCCACTTATAAGCCAATTCGTCCAGCCCCTGCTCTATCGTCTTGTAAGTCCCTATCTGGATTCGCCAGGTGAGCTCTTTGAGGTCATCGGCTATTCTGCCTTTGCCGTGCTCTCCCGCGAACTGGACCGCCCGCTCGAGATTGGAGCTCAGCTTCATCGACATTATTATGTAGTTGACTATCTCGGGGATATGAGCTATGGACTTCATCTTTTCCGCATCAGCCGCCCTCAGGATATAACCTTGGACATAGTAAACGAGCAGGAAGGGGATTAGTATCAGGGCCATGGAAGGATAGAACAACGGCATCATTGTGGAGAAGTCCTCGAATGATACGTATAGATCGCCGGTTATGAAGACGAGGTAATAAAGATAAGCGAAACCGATTACAGACACGATTATGCCCAGCATCAGGGCCAGCGTCGGAGCGGCATTGACTTCCCTCGCTTTCAAGTCCCAGCCCAAGAACTGTAGCGCAGCGCCATACTCTTCTTTGGTGAACTTGTCCGGAGCCTTGAATATAGTGCCTGCTCTCCTCGCAAAACCTATGTACCAGTTCTCCCTTTTAGTCTCTTCCTTCGGTTTCTCAGAGATTTCCGCGCCGAAAGCCTCAGCGTATTCAGCGGGACTTCTTAATCTTCTCAAACGCCTGCCTCCTTGAAATTAGTTCTTTGACCTGGTTCTGCATTACCCACTGCCGCCATTCCTCTTTTGCCTCCTCAAAGTCGACAGCGCCGTGTATCTCCCTCTGCTTTTCAAGAATCAGTAGCCATTTGTCATTAGCAGGAACAGTATATTTAGCCTCTAACAGTTCGGGTATTGACTGCTTGTTCTTCATATCGACCAGGAACTGCTTTGTCTCGGCCCTGGCAGCTATGTCAGCCATGATGTCCGCGACCTTCAGCCCTCTCTTCTTCGCCATCTTCGGGAACATCTCGGACTTCTTTATGTTCTGCTCAAGGAATGATTGGATATCTTTCGCAGTATCATATTGTATCAGCTCGATCAGTCCCTCTTCTCTCTCCGGATCCTCGTACCAATGCTTGCCTATCTCGGTTATCTCGATCAGCCTTCTGTCCCTTTTAATCGAGCCCTTAAATCTGATTGGGGCGCATGTGACTATGACATCTGTTGCCTTGAACGAGGTGTTTGGGACATCTAGGTCGTTGACAATCCTGTCCCAGACCGAATAGGCATTTTCACCGTGGATTGTCCCCATTACTGTGTTCCCTATCGCTCCAACTCTCATTGCTTCATACAGTACCTGGGCCTCTTTAGATCTAACCTCTCCCACGACCAGTACTGAGTCGCCCAATCTAAGAGCGGTCCTGAGTGCTTCCTCCGGTGCCACTTCTGCTGAGATTCGCGACACGGCGATGGCTGATTGGGTCTTTAGTCTCTGGATGTTATAACCGAGTGCTTTCATGAAAGGAACAGGCAGCTCCAGCGTGTCCTCTTGAACTATTATTCTAAGCGATGGTAGTAATTCGAGCATAAGCGCTTGTAAGAATGAAGTTTTTCCCGAACCTCTCGCCCCTGTGACTATCGTCGAGGCTTGCGCGTCAATCAAGAAAGACAAAAGACCTGCTGAGAAAGAGTTCAGCATCTTAACATCCATGAACTGGGGTAAAGTCCAGGGCGTCTCTTTATGGAGCCTGAGCGCGAAAGCGACTCCGTCAGGCGCTAGTGGCGGCCCTATCACACAAACTCTTGTCTGTAAATCGGATAGGTCCAGATCCAGAACCGGGTGCGCCTCATCGAAAGGTCTGCCTGATTGCGCCCTGAATCTCGAAATTATGCCTCTGGACTCTTCCTCCGTGAATATTACGTTGCTCTGGCATGTTCCATATTCTGAATGGACGAGATAGACGGGTTTGGTGCCCAGCGGCGAGTCCATGAAGACATCAGTTAGCTTTCTGTCAGACAGAAGCAGCTCCATCATGCCATATCCTACAGTATATCTTGACACAACCTTAGCCAATTCTTCCGTTTCTTTTCCGGATATCTGGATGTTGTTTTTAGCCGCCAAGTCATTTATCGTGGTCTCATATATCCTGATGAAATACCTCTTCACCTCGGAGGGAGTCATGAACTTGAGCCCTTCAGGGTGATAGCTGGCCACCACCTCGCGAGTTTTCGAGAGCAGGAAGTATTTTTCCGGCGATAGATTATACTCTGGCGGGTTGATGTAATAGAGGTACTGGACTTTTTCCGGATGACGATAGATGCTGACAGTTGCATCCTCCACTATATACTGGTCGATAAGCTCTATGTCCTTGGGCGCTTGGAAGAACACTCTTGATGAAACGAACGCTGGTTTTATCTGGACCTCGAAGAACACTCTATATATCTCTCGCCCCTCCGGCATCTTTCCTAGCTTTTGGAGGATTGTCCTGAACTTCTGGATTATGTCGGTCTTCTCGAAAGCTGCCTGCATCCAAATAAGAGTCTTGAGATAGGTGTCTGAGCAGGCTTTCATCTTAGCGGTCAGTGCCGGCAGTCTCTCCTGCTCCCTCTTTATCGCGTCCCTGAGAGTCAGATAGGCCTTAACCGGGTCGTATTTTATCAGTTCTTGCGCAACCTGGACAACCACGTTATGCCTTGGTGGTATGCAGGCATCGCAGTCCTCGTTGCCCAATCTAGAATATGCCCAGACCCCCTCCTTCTGGAAAAGATCGGCTATCTCGCCTATCTGCTTTAGCATCCTGGTTTGTTCCTCGCTGTATATCATCTCATAGACGTCAGCCAGAACAACATAATCAGCACCGGTCTTGGATAGGTCTTCGACGACTTCTTTCATACATTGGGGATAGTCGGCTACAGAAGGTCCCCAAGTGCTGCCTCTATAATCTATTAATAAATACCTCTTTCCTCCTTCACTCTTAATGGTATAATCGTGGGCAACCGTAAACTCAACCTCAGGACAGAAGTCATCAAAGGACTTAAGTTTCTAATAGGTATTACTGCTTTTTATACCTTATTCTGGCTCATCATCTCGAACATCAATTTGTATCCTTTGAAGACAGCGACAGCCTATGCGTCCAATTCGCTGCTCAATCTCATCGGTGTCCCAACCCAGATGTTCTTTGGCGACGAGCCGGTCATAGGTGTGAAAAACGTCTACGCCCAGATAACCAATCTCTGTGCCGGAGACCTGGAAATAGCGCTGTTGCTGGCCATCATCCTAGCAACATGGGACAGAACCTGGAGGCAAAGAGCGTGGGGCTGTCTGTTTGGCCTACTGCTAATATTGGTCGCAAACCCGCTAAGGGTGTTCACTGTTCTGGCGACAGGATATTACAGCAATTGGGCATGGGCCGATTTCACCCACAACATTCTGTTCAGGCTAATGCTTATAATAATAATAGTTGTGTATTACTTCCTGTGGTACGTTAAGTATGAAAAGATTAGCAAGCTCCTCAAAAGGGTTTAGCCTGTTCACGCCTCTGGTAGGGACATCGCTAGTCATCATGGCGATACTTATATCCGCAGGAATGGTGCAGAACAACATCCGGATTACCAGGACTATCGGCTCCTCTTATGAAGTCAGCTCGCAGGGGATAGTTGCCAAGCTGATAAGGGCGAGCGCGGATATGTACATCCTTTCGAAGATGGAGGAAACGACCTATGACGCGCTCGCCATACCTTTCGAATGCGTTCCTGACTGCAACACTGAGGTAAACAACAGGTTAACTGGAACGGGGACTCCTTCCGTCTATTCCGAATTGGTCAGCACTACTGGCATTTTCAACGGGATGGTAGGGAGTATAGAGGAGGTCTTGAGCGGGAGGGGCGAGAACTATCAGTCTTTCAGAACTCCAACGTTCGTTCAGGACAGCCTGCATAACTCTCTAAAGAGCATAAGCGGACCCTTCGACTTTGGAAGGACCGGGAGCGACCAGTATTATATAAAGATAAACTCGGCGAAGTTTGACTCGAAAGACTTCTACTTGGAGTTTCAGAACCCGGCAAGCGGCAGCATGATCAACGTCAGCATTGTCCCCTACGGCTTTAATTACACAACGCCTGAGCCGTTATACTCTCTCCTCGACAAGACGCAGCGGGTCTTCGCCTATTTCGAGGGCCTTTTGTTGATACCGGCGCCAAGCGCTGACGATTTTGAGAACGAGCTCGAGACCGAGTTTACCGGCGCCTACAGGGACAATCTAAAGCAGGCGAGGTTCAGGGCGAATATCGGCAAGAGATTGACTGTCGAGCTCTGCAAGGGGCCATGCGGCGGCGGAGTCCCGTCTTTCAACGTGACCTTCCAGGATAGTCTCTACAGCAATAGCATACCTAATGTCCTTAAGTTTGACTGCACATGCACCGCAGTCGGTTGTGATTGCTCATAGTAGAAACTTTTAAATATAGAGATGGTTTAATCCATTTGGTGAGTTCTATTTCAATCGCCGATGTGTATTACAAAATCGAGGACAAATGGTTTAATTTGCTCGATTGGTTGGAAGCGCATCACATCCCTGTATATAAAATCGTTGACCCGCTCGAAAAGAGGGGGATACCTTCGCTGCCTGTTTTTATCGCATTGCTCCTGATCCTGATTTATGTCATATTCGCCAGCATCAGCTGGGGCGGTGGGGCAGGTTTCACCATATGCGTCCAGGACAGCTCGAACAATACCGTCTCTGGCGCGCCGATAAGGATAGTGCAGAGCGGACAAGAACTTTTATCAGGAACGACAGACTCCAACGGCTGTTATGTCGCCGCTCTAGGGGCGGGCAGTTATTCCGCCAGAGTCAATAAGAGCGGCTGCGATTCTAATCCGCATAGTTTCATTGTCGAAGACGCTTCCGGTTCTACCACGGTAACGCTACAATGCGGTGTAAGCATGAGCCAGAAGACATTCTGCATAACTCCGCAGGACGCTGGCACGGTCGAAGTTAGGGAAAAAAACAGCGCGGGCATTCTAAATAACATATACACCTGCGACAGCATCGCAGCATGCCCGCTTTCTATAATCGTTGGCATGAGTTACGTATTCAAGACTGATACTTATTCCTCTAAAGAGTATACCTACGCAGAGCTCAGCGGCCTAGGAGCTAGCGAGTGCGTTGCCCTGACCGGTTCATCGCAGAACGTGCCGCGGGGGTACTTCACCGTTATAGTGAAGGACAACGCCAGCACCCCGATTGAGGGGGCGGAAGTCCGTCTTGTGGACACGACCAACAGCCAGACGGAAATAACCACCAGCGTTTCCACTGACGACCTAGGGAGCGCGGTTTTCAATGGCGAATTAGACACGCGGTTCAGGATACTGGTCTACCCGCCTTCGAGCTCCTCTCTCAGGACATACCTGAGCGCGACCAGCTATAAGTTTGAGAAGACGCCGAGGACGGTGACTGTCTATCTCGGCAACACGAGCGCCCCGATAAGCGTGAAGGTCGTTGACAGCTCGAACAGCCCGATACAAGGCGTCTTGGCGACTTTCTTCGATGCTGACCTGAGGACAGCGAAATACACGGACTCAAACGGAGATGTCACGTTCGGTGCAAGCGCAGGGTCCTCTTACAGGCTCGGCCTATACAAGGCGCAGAAAGCGTACAGGGAAGAGACGGTCTACGGCGGCCAGTCTTACACATTCGCACTCAGCGATATAGGCGAGGCCAGGACAGGCAAGATAACCGTGACTGTCATGAGGGTGGATAACAATGCGTTTATGAGAGGGGTCACGGTCACTCTATATAATAACTCGGGCAACGAACCAAGGCCTATGGGCCGCGACCCGCTCACGACTTTAGACACTGGGCAGGTTAGCTGGAACTGGCTGCTGCCAGGAAGCTACTGCGTGGTTGCCTCAAAACAGAACGTGCAGTCGAACGCTTGTTCTAACGCCAGCACCACAGTCACCGCTGGTCAGACATCGCAAATCACCATAAAGCTCAACGCTGCGGAATACAAACTGGTCGTGAAGGTAACTAGAGTCGATGGCCAGCCTGCCTTCCGCGCTAATGTAACCCTGTTGGATGTCAGCAGGGTGCCAATGGACAGAGACCAGACCAACGATGAGGGCGCTGCTTTTTTCAATCTGACAGAGAGCAAGAGAGGGATAGTAGAAGTTTTCTATGTCGACCCGGACAACGGCGAGACTTTCAAGACAGAGATGAGGGTCGGTCCGCTGACTACTGACACAGTCCTGCCGATACAACTGGCCCGCCTCGACACCACTCTAAGGAGCGCAGGGATATTCGACAGGAGCGGAACCGATGTTACTAATGGTCTGCTCGAATCTGGCTCGATATACAACTTCAGGTTTAACTTGGGTATTCCCGAGCCGTCCGCCGGCAGGCTCTGGGACAAGATAGAGGCAGGCTTTGCGATAGAGAATCCGAATTACGCCAAGTTCAATGATTATCTTTATCAGAGCATAGACAGTGATGGCAAATTGAAGACGACTATAACGCCGAACGATGTTGACGGCGTTCTTGACCCGTCCAAGAATGTTAAGATAACCGGCGATTACAGCCCTTCCGGAACAACTGTGACTTGGGACTTGCCGGTGACCATCCAGAGCGATTTCAAAGGAACAAGAGAGTCAACGAGGATAGTCTATGACGCTAACTGGACATGGGGCAGCTTATTGAAGAAGGACCCGGCCTCGCTGCGCAACTACGTGCCGTTCCAAGTGACAAAGACGCCGTTCTCCGAGAGCGGCGGGCTCCTGATATCGCTGTACATTGAAAACATCACTGGAGATCTGTTCCCGGGCAAGCCGCTGACTGACGGTACAGTGCCTTTCTGGGCGCAGATATACAGCCAGTTCACGCTTGTGGCGAACATAACCAATGTGGATGCTGGTAACTACTTCGGAAACATCACCTTTGACCAACAGAAATTCCAGCTCGCTTTCAACGGCGTCGACTCCGGAGGGTACGCCAAGGACTTCAACGAGACGAAAGTCAGAGTGGAGATACCAATCGCCATTCCGTTGGTTCAGGGGAAGACATTGTCCATCAGGATGGGAGCGAGGGCGGTGCACAGCAACCTGGCCACGGTCGATGTCTATGTGGACCCGACGACAGAGCCGGTCGATGCTTTCGGGCTGCAGATATATGGAATCGTGAATGCGGATGTCAAAACAACCCCTTCAACTATTAACGAATTTACAACCTATATGACAATGGATGCCCGGGACAGGCTGACTGACGAGATCGTGCCGAAAGCGGAAATCACTTTCATAAACATGAGCGGGACCTCATTGCAGCACGAATGTTACTACAGCTCTGGAGAAGATCTGTCGCTCCCGGATCCGACGTCAGCTTACAACGTTATCGAGCACATAGGCGGTACGAAAGGGACTTTCGAGGTTGACTTCATCCACAAATGCCCGCTCATAGGGGCAGGCACTCTTGGGGTCAGCGTATACACGAAGAGCCCCGACTATCGGGTCACTCCTTTGAACATAGAGGTCCACTCCTGCTATGACGTGACAACCAGAGAGCCGAGCGCGGTTATGGGGCAGAACACGGACATAAGCCTGCACTTCGACGTAAGCAGGTGCTCCGATGCCAACATCCAGTACGAGAGGACCTGGGCGGAGAAGGATTGCCAGGCATGCGGCTTTACTGACAGTAGCGGAAATAGACTAGCTGACCCAGATCATATCACCACGAGATACACTGCCTCCAGCTTTGACATACCGCTCTACTTCAAGTATACCGGCGCCGTATCGGTCGGCGTCAACGTCCAGGCTAACGCCACTTTCACCGCATATTCAGCCTCTAAAGACCCGGAGCTGGGCAACGCTGACAGGATAACCAAGAACAAGACAGTAAAGATTAATATCCTGGTGACCCCTGCCGCCGCTACGTTCGGCCAGTACTTCAGGCCGCTTCCGATCCAAAGGTACAACGCGCCCTTGGATTGCGAGTACAACTACTGCACCTTAGAGCAGATGCTCATGCAGATACGGGATATAGCCAACTGCTCGCCTGACTATAACACTTTCCAGCCGAGGACGTTCAGGTTCAAGACGGTCGACCAGAATCCGCTGCAGCTGCTTGCGGTCGCTAAAGACGTCTATGCCGGGATAACCAAGAATGTCATTGACACAGACCCAGGTTACCTCAGCGCGCAGTATGTCTTAATCCATGACGCAGGCAAGCTGGCTGTTGGAGACAACCAGGTCCTCATGCAAAAATACGGGACCTCTTCAGACAGGTGCGCAACTAATCTAACTTTCAGCCATGTGAGTGACCCAGGCATAAATCCGAAGATAGCAAGGATACAGCTGTATATGCCGGTCAACTCAAAGTCTGTATCCGGCGCTGACAGCGTGATGAAGACCTCCTACTCAAGCACCGAATCAGACGCGCTCAAGAGCCTATTGATGACCCAGTGGGGGCTCAGCTCTTACACGGCTGCGGTCGGCGACAACGCTCCATACGACCATCACTTATACGCCACTGTTGACAGCGGACTGACTGATGTCACTGCTAAAATCGAGATGGGCCAGAACAACAGAATCCACTTTACTGCCAAATCAACCGCACTGCTGAAAGCCCTGATAAAGTCTCTGACTGCGTATGTCAACCCGGACGACAACCTGCTGGTAGGCTCCGAGGGAGAGCTGCTGTCTCTCCAGGGAGAAAACACAATAGTATTCGGACCGAGCAGTTTCGTGGTAAACTTCAGCGGCGGAAAGCTGCTGCAGGACTATCCGACTATAAGCGCGTTGATAAGCGACCTCATTTACAAGCAGTTCTCGATAGACCAGAACACCGTCCAGGTGGAGATAGGGAATGGCGCGCTGGAGCAGTCGTTCATGGTGCTGGCGATAGGAACAACGAGCACTCTTGACAGCCGCTACATAGATAGGTTTAACATGCATTGGGTAAGAGGAGCAGATAGCTTCCAAATACCAGATATGGGTCTAGCCTGGGCAGATGAGACTGGAAACTACATATTTGCTAAGGATATAGGTGCTGCCGAGAGCCTGCTCACGACCTGGGGCGCTAGCGGAACTGTCGTGGGTCCGTATGAGGCAATAAGCAGCAGTCTTGTGGTGCAATACCAGGAAAAGACGATTGCTTCTCTGACTGATTTGATAATCCAGAAGATGATTGCAAAGCAGAACTACTCGACAATAATTAAAACTGTATCATCAATTGTCCCAGGCGAAAACTGCAAGCTCAGTCTGGCCACGATACCCGGCCTCTCTGTTGAGTTTGACGGCGTTACTGACTGGACAAAGACTTTTGACGTAGGCGGGGTATATCTGATGACGATAAGAACAGACGATTATGGGACAAAGCTTTACATAAAGAGCCTGAAATCCGGCGATGTTGCTGATGGCGTTTGTGTCGCTGCCGTGGACCCGATAGCAGCGACAGTTGCAATACAACGCCCGGCAATGCCATCACCCCAAACGATTAAACCTTGTGGAAAAGTGTTTACGGAACTGTGCGGTTCAGCATTTGGGTGCAGCAAGGGGAATACAGTTGATGCGTACTGTAATCCTGAAGCCGAATGTGTGGTCCCGCCAGTTGAGCCATCCTGCCACCACAAAGATGACCTCTGCCACCCGTGGAGCTGTGGTGATGGGGTTTGCATTGAATTTGTTATGTGCTGTTATACCGACCAGCCGACGAACTGCTATGGATGTTTTGGAAAAGGGGACTATAAACTGGTTCCAGACAAAAAGTTGTGTTGCCCGGAGGGCTCTGACTACGTCCCAGACAACAAATGCTGCCCTGCGAGCCATCCGACATACGTAAAGGAATTTGACAAATGCGTCGGCTCAGTCGTTAAGAGCGCTTAGCCAACCAAGCTAACCTTTTTAAAGTCTTTCTGATTTGTTAGGATTATGGATCTCTTCACTATACTGGCCTCTTTGAACCCGCTTGACTACATACTCAAGCCCGTAACCAATATCATGGATACTATAAACCTTGTGATACTGGGGTTCAAGATAGTGATACTGCTGTTCATCGTCCAGTTTGTGAGGGGCAGATTCGGCGGCGGCCCTATCGTCACTATCCTCATACTGGTTTTAGGATATGTCATGCTCTTTTCCAATCTCGCGCCGATATTCACCACAGCCATGTTCATCTACCTCTTCATAATATTTGGCTTCTCGATGCTGGTGATGGATCTGGTCATAGCGAAGCCCTGGGCTGGCGGCGGCGGAGAGGAAGAGGGCGGGCACACGACTGGTAAGGAATATTCAGAGAGGCTTGCAAAAACCAGAGCCGTGCAAAGGAGGTTTTGAAAAATGAGAAGAGGATTCCTGCCACCAATGATACTTTTGCTGGTCATACTCCTATTTATAATGCTCTTACCGCTGCTCCTAGCCAAAATCTTCCCGCAGTTCGAGTGGCTCCTGAAAGCGTATTTTAGTATAATCGTATTCTCTTTCGTCAGGAGGATACTTGGGGGCGGAATCATGACCTACATAGTATCCGGCATCCTAATCTACATATTCGTGTTCCAGCTATTCTGGCTATTTACTCCCGCATACATGCTCTTCCTGATAGTAGGACTAGGCCTCAGCGGGATAATCGTATTCGGCCTGCCTGGCAGGGGAATGGGTAGAAGGTCTGGGGTAGCGAGGCAGTGAGGTAGATTTAAAAAGCAGTGAATAGAAAGTAATATAGGTGGAAAAATGGCGGACATGTGGAGCGACCTGAAACTGGCCCTGATGCTTATACTTTTCATATACTTGGTAAACTATCTCTCTGGCCTGTCCGGCTCGAAGAAGATAGGGATAATCATGGCAATCATAATCGCTTTTCTGACTTTCTTCACCTATCCGGACATGCTAATCATAATACTGTTCATATTCTTCGCATTCCCGTTCTTCACCGGCCTGGCTGACGCCCTTTCAGGGAAGTGATTGGCATAGACAGTTCATCGATGGTAATACTGCTGCTGATAACCTTCTTAGCGTGGACCATCAACATACCATGGCTCTTCGTTGGCCTTCTGATCCTGTTCGTGCTAACGTCTGGCAGCGTTGCAGTATCCGCTGTCACTCTGATAGGCGTAGGACTATTGACCGTTCTAAAGCAGGAGCAGTACTGGTTCGTGCTGTTGTTTGTGATAATAGGCCTGACGCTGATGTTGCAGGGCAGGAAGAAAGAAACGAAAGAGGGGGAATATTATTCACCGGAGTTAATGCAGCTCCTGGGCGGTGTTGAGTAATGGAAGCAGAGTCATTGATTGCGGTGCTTGCGATTATACTGATCTTCGCAGGCCTTGCCTATAACCAGATCTGGCTATCGATAGTGTTCTTTGCTGTCCTGATGGCTGTCCTGCTTTCCGGCAAGGAGAGCGGAGAAAAACCGGTTGCTACTGGTCCTAAAGTCAGGCCTATTATAGTAAAGAGGAAGTATGTGGGGCCCGAGTCTATCTACCCGAAAGAGATGAAAGTCAGGGTGACTGAAGAGAAATTCGGTGCGCCGATGCCTTGGAGGGTTCTAGGGCCCCAGAGGCTCGGAGAGGGCGTTGGGAAGATGCTGAAAAAGCTGTTTGGTGATTGAATGGATTCGAAAGCGTTGCTGCTGGTCTTCGTCTGCATAGTAATCGCGTTTTACCTAAAGCTAGAGTGGCTGGTAATTTTCCTGGTGATTTTCCTTTTCCTGGTCACTCTCGGCAGCATGGGTGGGGAGAAGAAGAAAGCTCCGTCACAGAAAGCACCGGAAGAGGTAATCTATCCGGTCATCTACGAGGATGTTGGCGAGTCTCCCTGGCTCTATCATCCAAGCACGAAGATAGAGGTCAACCCGGAGTGGAAGCCTGCGAAGCAGTGGGAAAACGCAGCCTCGGGGATGGCAGGCATATTCAGGGCGGTTGGGAATCTACTGAAAGGAAAGCAGGATTAACATGGACAGTGACTGGTTGTTCATAGGGGCGGTTATAGTAATCATACTTTACATGACCGGCTATAGGGCGTATGCCATAGTCGCCGGCCTATTGATTGCGGTGATTTTTGTTCTTTCCGTTATTTTCGAGAGGCAGCCGCAGAAAGCGGGCAGCTCTTCCAACGTACTAGAGCCGATAGTCATAGAGTCGACCAGAGGATTGGCCTATCGGATACCCGGGACCATAGACATACTGTACGACAGGAAGATGAAAGAGGGCATGCAGTGGGAGAAGACGGAGAAGAAGTGGGGAACTGCGTTTGGCAAGATTATCAGGAAAGCGAGAGGGGACAAGCCGGAGGAGTAAGATGTTGAGCATAACTCTCGGGCTAGGACTCGTTCTTTTGGGAATTTATTTCAACAGCTTATTCGCGACAGTCGTAGGTTTTTTGTGCATGCTCTTGGGGCTGTATTCGACCAGGGCCAGATCGGTGATAGAAACGGAAAAAGCGCCGCAGGAGGAGAGAAAGACAAAACACAGAATAATAATGAGCGAACCTCCTGAGAGTACTATAATGCCATGGGAAATGGGCAGATTTCCGATAGACATAAGCAAGGAAAAACCCGATTTCCTGCCGTTACCTGACTACGGCTATTCTGATCCCTTAGAGAAGATATTCCTTGGCCTTCCGTTCAGGTTCTTAAAAAAAGTCTGACTACTTCATCCTCAGCCGCATCAGCATCTCTTTGTTGGTCTCAAGTATCTTGTTGTCCAAATCCTTGAGCGCGGCAATCATGGCCTTTATGTCCAGCATGATCTCTCGCAGCTCGGAAAACTCATCAGAAAAACCGGATAGCTCTCCCACTTTTTCATGGAGCTCCTGGTGGCTGGCGCCCAGGTCCTGCAGGCTCTCGTGGATAGCGTCTAATTTCTCCCGGTGCTCATCAAGGTTGGAGCTGATCTGGTCAAGGCTCTGGGCGTGCTCTTCCAGTCCAAGCGACATATCGTCTACTTTCGCTTTGACCTCTTCTGTCAGCTGCCTGTGCTCTTCCATGGTCTTTGTCATAGGCTGAGTTATTTTCGCGTCGACCATCTTGACTGCTTCATGGATGTCTTTGGAAGTGGGTTCTGCCGCGGCCTGTTTCAGAATGCTGTCTATCTCGTCCTCTTTGACCCCTATCTGTTTAAGACTATCGCGTATATCGGAGATAGACAACCCTTCGGCGTTCATCGCTCGCACTATCTCAATGACCTTGCTGAACTTTGCTTCTTCAGCCATCGGTATCACAAATAGGATTATTAATCTGATATTTATATATTAGTAGTATAATAATATAGCTGATTTGCATGGAGAAAAAAATTGAACTACCATTCGGTCCTTGGCGCGAAATTTTCTCCGGTAGCTGGTCGAACTACGACATAACGATGAGCGAGAATCCGGACAAACTGATTCTTACGATAATCTTCGACAAGGAAAGAGACAGAGTCACGGGCATGGTCTTCATACTGGACAAGTTCTACGTGGCTGAGGGAGACCCAAGCCGACTATCGGCTGCCTTGGGCGGATACAACATGATAGTCGACAAGTTCCAGCCCGCCTTCAAGAAGAAGTACTTCGCGATATCCTCCGGTCCGAAGTATGCGAAAGCGGAGAGAGAGGAGATGGATGCGGCCATGCAGGAGCTCTTCAACCTCATGGAGGACCAGAGCGAGAGGGCCAGTGAGCTGTGCAAGAGCTTCGAGGTAAACCTGACCGAGCTGAAGTATGCGAAGGAGGAGGAAGCTGAGAAGCTATTCGCTGAGCCGGTCCTGATGCCGATGCTGATGGTCTCGAAAACCGAGGAGAGGTTCGCTGGAAAGTTCACTGCCAAGACTCTTTTAGGGAAGAAAAGCACTGGCGAGAAGGCTGAAGAGAATGTCCAGTCTTTCTTGACGACGGTGATAATAGGCAGCAGGCAGGACCGGAAGGCTATGGCGCACGTCATACTTGAGAACTGCGTGCTTGGCGGAGTAATCACGATAATTTTTGATGACGACAAGAGTTACGAGAGGATGGCCACCCCCAACAAGAACTTCGACTATAAGTCTTTTCCAGATATCCAGCCGATCGGGGTACCTCTCAAGAACGTCAGCATACCTGAGGTCGGGATAAACCTGAACATGCTGACCCCCGAGATGCTCAGGGAGGTCATCGGGATAAAGACCGAGGGGAAGGACTATCTCGGGAAGGTGGCTGCCGAGCTCATAGATGATGTTCTCCATGAGGGCAAGGACCAGCTAGAGTCTATCGCCGACCTGGAGGAAAGACTATTGGCGATGAAAGAGGACGTCAAGAAATTCCACATGTACAGGGCGGTGAGGATGATGAAAGTCCTAGACATGTCCTATCCCGGCTTCTTCGGCGGGAAAGTCGACCTGGCTAACTTCATCTCGCCCTACCTGAAAAGCATAGGCTCTGTCGTCAGGATAGACACCAGCAGCCTGACTGAAGAGGTGAAGGCCGCGTTCATCTACTCAGTTCTGGCCTCCCTCTACAAAAAATACAAGGAAGAGATGGCCACGAAAGAGGTCAAAGTGGTGGCGGTCATAGTCGATGGGGACAAGATAGCGCCAAACAACCCGGCTACTAATCTTCAGAAGAGCATGCTAGCGGTACTCGTGGACTGCAACAAGTATGGTGTCAGCGTCTGTCTCGGCACAGAGCATGAGAACGACCTTAACTCCGACCTGCTTGCTAACGCCACTATAAAGATAGAGTTTGTGGGCCAGAATGAGGTTGCCATAAAGGAAGAGCACTCGAGACCCTATCGCATGACCGTTAGACCTAACCTCAGCGCTTAGCCCTTCTTTTTCCTCTGCAGGTCTTCCAGTTTCTCGTCTATCAGGTCGGCTACCTGGTCCACAGTGACATAAGCTACCGGATTGATGGCGTCCAGGACATACTTTATCTCGCTAAGCTCCGTCTTTATCAGATCTATCTCTTTCTTGTTGGCGTCCATCTGCTTCTTCGCTTCTTTGACGATGTCCTTGACTTCCTTCAGGGCGCCTGCATTCTTCTCCAAATCAGCAGAACCGCCTTCAGCCATGACACCGCCGGACTTGAGCGCGTTTATCTCTTCCTCTATCCCTTTGAGCATCTTGTTGTGGCTGATTAGAGTTTTTCCTATAATCTCCTCATTCCTCTCCATTATCTTCATCCTTTGTGCGATTACCTGGATTTTGGAATTCAGAGCGTGAATCTCTCCCATTATGTTGTCAATCATCATCTGAGCTGGTTCGGGCATATCACCACTATGTTTAAATGAAATACTCCTAATAATATAAATATATCTATAAGGGTTTTTATGCGTGGCTATATCTTCGACTTAGAGAGCGCTGGCGGGGACAGGCTCAAAATCCTGATCAATGAGAACAAGAGCGAGATAGTCGAGGCAAGATTCGAGCCCTATTTCTATCTTATACCCGATAACATGAGGGAAGCGGAGAAAGAGCTCCTGAAACACTTCGGGGACAAAATCAGGAAGATAGAGATTGTCGAGAAAGAGGATAAGAAAATTCTGAAGATAGTGACCAGGAGCCCGGGCGATGTGATAGAGATCAGACATTATGCGAAAGAGCTCGGCGACTCTAGAGAAGATGACATAAACTATACCTACCGCTACCTGATTGACTACGGACTGTATGCTTCGCGCTATTACGATTTCGAGATAGATAATGGTGTTCTGAAGAAGGCGAAAGAGCTGCCTGACGAGCCCTTAGACTTGCGCGTGCTGGCTTTTGACATCGAGGTCTATAACCCGAAGCAGATACCTGACGCGGATAGAGACCCCATCGTTTGCATCGGCTACTGTACTGCGAAAGAGCGAGACGTTCTATATTGGACCGAAAGCAAGAGCTCGGAGAAGGAAGTGATAGAGAAGTTCATAAAAAAGGTTGGAGAGTACGACCCAGACGTGATAGTGGGCTATAATTCTGCTGGTTTCGATTTCCCTTATCTGAAGAAGAGGTGCCACAAGCTAGGCATAAAGCTGGCGTTGGGAAGAGACTATAGCGAGGTCCAGATAAAGAAGGGCGGAATATACCCCCGCGCAGACATATTCGGCCGTGCGCATATAGACGCGCTCGACGGCGTTGACTTTCTGACAACGATAGGGGCGATGAGACTGCCGAAGAACGACCTGAACTCCGTCTATCGCGAGCTGTACGGGAAGCAGAAGGTTGACCTGAAGGGAAAACTGATTTCTGAGCTTTGGGACGCTGGCGGAAAAAGTCTAGATCTGCTGCTTGAGTATAACCAGGAGGATGCGGTGGCTGCCTTTGAGATTGCGAAAGAGATACTGCCGCTCCATATGGCTTTGAGCAAGATTATCGGACTGCCATTATATGAGACGTCGCGCATGGCTACATCGCAGATGATTGAGTGGCTGTTGATAAGAGAGGCGCACAGAAGAGGAATTTTAGTACCAAATCGAAGTAGCGAAGCAGAAGTAAAGGAGAGACTGATGGGCCCGATAAAGGGCGCTTTCGTGAAACTGCCAGAGAGCGGATTGCACGAGGGGATAGTTATCTTTGACTTCAGGTCCCTGTACCCTTCAATCATAATGTCTTACAACATAGACAAGACGACGTTCAATTGTGACTGCTGCAAGAGTCCGACCATAGTACCGGAGGTGGGGCACAAATTCTGTAAAGACAAGAAAGGATTAGTTCCGAAGATACTTGAAGAGCTGATTGAGGCCAGGACCAAAGTCAAGGTAGAGATGAAGAAGCATCCGGAAAAGTCCAAGGAACACAGAGTACTTCATTTCCATCAATGGGGCCTCAAGATATTGGCCAACTCTGCCTATGGTTATCTCGGTTATGCGCGAGCTAGATGGTACTCGCGAGAGGCGGCTGAGAGCGTAACGGCTCTTGGCAGGCACTATATTCACGAGACCATGGACGAAGCTGAGAAAGTCGGGTTTCATGTTTTCTATGCGGACAGCGTTACAAATGAGAGGTTTGTTACGTTAATGGACGCTGATGGAAATTTAGTTGTCAAAAATGTGGAAAAACTTTTTGAGGAAAATAAAGAAAATGTCAGGCTGATTGGTGAAAAAGAAATTTGTAAGTTAAATGGCTGGAAAGCGCTTACTGTAAATCCCAAAAGCGGCAGACCGTGTTTTGAAAAGGTAATTGAGATAATTCGTCATAGAGTGAATAAACAAATTGTGAGGGTAAATCAAAAATTTGGAGAAACCCGCGTTACAGAAGACCATTCTCTGATAATAAAAGAGGGTTCTAAGTACGTCGAAGCAAAACCACGCGAGCTCGGTAAAAAAGAACTTGCTAGAATTACTGCGATGCCTCCTTTAAAAGCGATAAAAAAAATAGATTTATATGCACTTCTAAGGGATTACTCGCATGAACTCATTTATAAAAAAAGGTTGAAACGAGCACGTGCACACACCGACAAAAAGCAGGTGTGGTTTGGATGGACCATTAGAAAGGAACCAATCAAACTTAAAAGATTTATAAAAATAAATAGTCCTGAATTTGAATCTCTCTGCAGGTTGCTTGGCGCGTATATCGCAGAGGGCAGCACATCTACGCCAGAGACCACTGATTCAAGGTGGGGGGCTGTCATATCCGCTAGCGATATTAATTGGCTCAAACAACTTCAAAAAGATTATTTACTGCTTTTTTCAGGTTGCGATGTAGGTATAATAAAATCGAGCAAAAAAGAGAGACATTTGAAATACTTGTCTAATTCTGGAACCGTTAAAAAAATTAGATATTTTGATTTGACATATAAACTACAGATGCAGAATCAGCTGGCTTCTGTGTTTTTTAAACAATTATGCGGTCAAAAAAGCACTGGAAAGAAATTGCCTTCATTTATATTTCATGTTCCAAACAGATACAAAAGAATACTGATGGATAATATGGTGCTTGGTGATGGCTCTAAAAAATATCAGCCGAAATATTCAAAGGAGTATTGCTTAAAGAATTTCAGATACACAACAAAATCGCTTGGTGTTGTATCTGGACTGTCTGCGCTATTAATTCAACTTAAACAGAAATATACAATACAATATAGACGCGATAAAAAAACGTATACTCTTCAAACATCCACTAAACACAATACAAACTTAACTACCAAAATCTTTAAAGAAAAATATAATGGTTATGTCTATGACCTATCTGTTGAACATTCCAATATGTTTACTGATAGTTGCGGTCAGATTTTATTACACAATACTGACTCTATTTTTATAAAACTCGGAGACAAAACGGTGGAAGAGGCGAAGAAGTTTGTTGAAAAAATAAACAAAGAATTGCCTGCCAAGATGGAATTGGAGTTCCAAGGCTATTATCCGAGAGGGATTTTCGTCTCCAAGCGCGAGGGGACCGCTGCGAAGAAGAGATATGCCTTGATTAGGGAGGACGGCACGATTGAGATAAAGGGCTTTGAGTTTGTGAGGAGCGACTGGGCGAACATTGCCAAGGAGACCCAAGAAAAGGTCATAGAAGCCGTACTTAAAGAGGGGAAGCCGGAGAAAGCGGTTGATATAGTCAAGAAGGTTATCAAGGATGTACGGGACAGGAAAGTAGACATCGAGGACTTAATAATTTATACTAAGATGGTCAGAAAGGTATCGAGCTACGAGCAGCAGGCGCCACACGTGAAAGCGGCGAAGAAGCTCATAGGGGCCGGCCAAAAGATAGGGCCCGGCTCTGTATTAGAGTACGTAGTGGTGAAAGGATCCGGAAGCATCTCTGACCGCTCTATCCCCGTCCAGCTGCTCGGAAAGAAGGACTATGACGCTGACTATTACATAAACAACCAGATACTGCCCGCTGTCATGAAGATATTGAAGGAGCTCGGGGTCAAGGAAGAGAACCTGAAGTTTGACGGGGAGCAGTCTGGCTTAGGCAAGTGGTTCTGATGGATGAAGATGTGAAAGCGAAGATACTCGAGAAGTGGAAGAACAAGGCTATCGAATGGCACAAGAAAGAACTGGCTGAAGAGGGCCAGATAGGCGTTGATGCGACAGAAGAGGAGTCGGTGAACCAAGAACTGGCATTGGTCAGAGAGCTCAAGAGAATAGTGCTGGAGAGCAGTCTCGATAGGAAATCGGTATACTTGACCGCGCTAGCCACACCGGAGCACATGCTGGAGAGGAAAAAGACTCCGCCCAACCTGCCCGACGTTGTGAGAGGTCTGCTGAGGAAGGGAGAGCTTAAGGACAAGGTTCTGGAAGTCACTAAGAAGTACAAAGTCGGTGGAAAGAGCTATTTCTACCTTTGGGGTTTGGATGATGAGCGAGCTTCAGGATTATACTAAGGCCGGGAAAGTGGCGAAAGAGGTAGCGGAAAAGTCAAAACCACTGATAAAAGTAGGGAACAGTTTACTAGAGACAGCGGAGACTATCGAGGGATGGATTAAAGAGCAAGCAGGCATAGCTTTCCCCGTGAATCTCTCCATCAACGAGAACGCTTCGCACTACACCCCCTCTATCGACGAGAAGACGGTGTTTGGGGAAAAAGATGTGGTGAATGTCGACATAGGGACGCATGTGAATGGCTATGTTGGGGACATTGCCTATACTATCGACCTCTCTGGAGAGCATGGCAAGCTTATAGAGGCGAGCGAAAAGGCTCTCGAGAACGCAGTCAGTCTGGTCAAGGCAGGCAGAACAACCAAGGAGATAGGCAAGACTATCGAGGAGACCATAACTGGCTATGGGTTCAAACCAATAAGGAACCTGTCCGGCCACGGCTTAGAGGCGTATGAGGTGCATGCTGAGCCTTCCATTCCTAATGTCGATGTTGACTATGAAGAGGAGCTCGAGGAAGGGCAAATCATCGCGATAGAACCGTTTGCCAGCACGGGTGAGGGCATGGTCAGGGAGGACAGAAGGACGGAAATATTTTCTTTCAATCGAGAAGTTCTGACCAGGAATATGGATGCCAGGGGGATGTTAGCCTTTATCCAGAACGAGTACAAGACTCTTCCTTTCGCCGAGAGGTGGCTGGCCAAAGTCTATCAACCGTTCAAGCTAAAAGTTGCCTTAAGGGAGCTACTTGTTAGGGATGCTCTGACACAGTATCCCATCCTGAAGGACGTCTCCGGCTCATTGGTCTCGCAGGCCGAGGTGACTCTCTTGGTCGAGAAGGAGGGCTGCAAGATTTTGAGCTGATAGAAAGCTTTTTATTAGACTCTCTTTTAACTAATTCTATGCAAATCAAGAATATCAAGATGCTGGCGACTGGGAGTCTCGCATTCACGCTGATAAACATCTGGTGGGTCTATCTTTACACATGGACCGGCATCAGGTTCTCTGACGCGTTTGACCCGAAGATAGCGCTCAAGTTCACCGGTCCTAATGCGATAACTCTGATACTGCTGCTTTTGGCCGTAGGTTTCATGGTAGCGCTAAGCATCTTCCTGGCGAGGCTGTTCTCATTATACCTGAACAAGCTCGAGAGAACTATCATGGTGGCGGTCGGGGTAATCCTTCCTATCGCAGCCTGCCTGTCCTTCTTCAACAACACGCTGGTCTTCCTGATAATAATGCTTTTCTACATGGCGGGCTGCATGCTCTTGGTCTATTCCAAACATGAGGGCGGCAAATCATGGAGTAAGATGAAGTCAAACTATCACGCTTCAAAGAATGTGGTGACCTTTCTTGCGATTGGCTCTCTCGTGGCTAGCCTGCTTTTTGTCTATATGAATCTCGATGACAGTAAGGCTAAGTTCAAAGAGGCCATGCTCAGCTTCCAGTCGAGCATAAATGTCGGCTCCTTCATAAGCAAGGACGATGTCAGGAATATGGTCGTCAGCCAGCTGCCCACCAAGGACCAGCTCAGAGAACAGATAATAAATGGCACAGCTGCCCAGTTAGGCGTTCCAGTCGACGAGATAACTTCAAATCCGACCATAATGGACACAATAAACCAGCAGACTGACATAGCGTACGAGAAGCAGATGTCAAGCTTAGATAGCATGATAGACCAGAATTACGCCCGTATGACGAACAGCACCTCGGCAATGACGCGCCCCATAATGGAGAAGATGTTCGCGAACCCTCCGTTCAGCTACCTATTCGATTTCCTGCCGATACTGATTGCACTGGTGATCACATCATTGGTATCTTCCTTTGGCGCTATCTGGATATCTCCGATGAGCGGGGCGCTGGGGGCCTTCATGCCCAACCCGCCTAATGCTCCGGAGCCTCCAAAGCCGCCAGAGGCAAAGAAATGACCTTTTCTTAAGTATTTTTAAGCACCATAGACAGAATATATAGCAGGACCCATAGCATAGCTCGGATAATGCGCTCGGCTTCGGACCGAGATACCGGGGGTTCAAATCCCTCTGGGTCCGCCTCTTGCACGGATAGCCAAGCGGCCAACGGCGGTAGGTTCAGGGCCTATTTCCTTAGTGGATTCGCAGGTTCAAATCCTGCTCCGTGCATTACTCATTAAATAGGTCAGTAAGACAAGGTGGCAATGTGAGCGGTTTGCCGATATCAAGGGAAGAAGCAGTAGCTTTGCTTAAAAGCATGTCCCAGCTTGACTCTGATATGAATCACTATTTAGAAACGGAAGCAATTATGAGGTCATTAGCCGAAAAATTTGGCGATGACGTTGAGTACTGGGGTATGCTGGGATTACTGCACGATGTTGACTGGGCTTTAACGAAAAAAGATTGGAGTGAGCACTGCATTAAGGCCGCAGAATTATTGAAGGAAAAGGGTTTTGATGACGGATTCATAGAGAATGTACAATCCCACGGTTACGGTCATGATGAAATCCTATTGTTAAAAGACAAAAAGAGAGCATCAAAAATACAGCACTGCCTTACCGCTGCTGAAACATTGACAGGAATCATCTATGCGTATGCCCTGATGAGGGGGAAACGAATCTCTAATATGGACGCTAAGGGGCTAGCGAAAAAATTCAAGGACAGGAAATTTGCGGCAAATTGCAACAGAGAATTAGTTAAAGAAATCGAGTTAGTGGGACTGTCTTTGGATAGCTTTTTTGACTTATCTATTGAATCGATAAAAATAATAAAAGATCATATTGGGTTGGAGTAAAAAATGAAACAAAAAAAGAAGCTCGACATACAAGACCAGAAGGCATTGGCGCTTTGGGCCGCCGACTGCGCCGAGCACGTGCTTCCATATTTTGAGAAGGAATACCCGAAAGATGACCGACCGCGGAAAGCTATTGAAGCGGGACGGGCTTGGGCGCGTGGTGTGATAAAGATGGGCGAAGCACGCAAAGCTGCGCTTGGCGCTCACGCCGCTGCCCGCGGTGTTAATCAAGCTGCGGCTCGCGCTGCTGCACGCTCAAGCGGTCACGCTGCCGCGACAGCTCATGTTGCTGGTCATGCTCCTCATGCCGCGGACTACGCTGTCACTGCTGTTGAAGCCGCGGGTGTTGCAAACGAACGTGAGTGGCAGTACCAACGACTTCCGAAACATCTTCGCTCAATTATACTGCCTTCAGAAAGATTTAAAAATTGACTCTGCGTTCTATACTCATGAGAATAAAATACCCGAAATTCACCCTGTTGCTGCTGACTTTTGTTATAGCCTATTTGTTATTCAGCTGGAGGAACATACTGCCGTTCCAGAGCGAGCTGCTGGCGTTGGGCTATCCCAGCGCATTTATCCTAGGCCTCTTGTTCTCTTATGGGTTCACCACGTCTACCTCAGTCGTATTCCTATTGATGCTAGCGAAAGACTATAACATCTTCTTGTTCGCCCTGATAGCGGGCATGGGCGCCCTGACCTCGGACTTGGTCCTTTTCACGTTCATCAGGAGCTCTTTCATGGACGAAATAAAGGAGATATCAGACGAGAGATCAGTCAAGAAACTCAGGCATATGATCCACGGGCATTTAAAAAAATACTTATTGCCTATCCTGGCCGGCTTCATCATAGCCTCGCCTTTGCCTGATGAGATTGGCGTCTGCCTGCTGGCTTCATCGAAAATCTCACCGAGGGCTTTTTCCGTGCTTTCTTATCTGCTCAACACGCTCGGGATTCTGGTGATACTAGCCATAGGCAACGCGGTATACGTTTAGCAGTAAATCTTAAAAAGCGGCTCTTCTTAAAGCCAGTTATGAGCCCAGGGAGTGTCTTGCTGATAATGTGTGGAATCTTTATACTACTGTGCGGATTTTTTATAACATATCTGAGTTTCACTGGCACCGCAGAGGGGGGAATCTTCGCCTTTCTGCTCATGGGCGGCGGAGTCTGTATCGCAGCCAGCATCGTGACCTTCAAAGAAGCGTTCAGGAGAGACGCTAATCTTATATATCCTTAATTCTTTAGTTTCTTTTGGTGGTCTAATGGATATGAACGATATATTTAATACCGGATTGAACAGCCTAATCAGCCCGACAAAGACAGCGAATGAGCTGATTAAGAAAAAGCTCGGCTTAGGAGACGGCGCTTTGACAGTGGTCCTCGGCTCACTTGTCCTGGCAGTAGTGGCTGCGCTCGCGGTTGTTATCGCCGCAACGTGGATGGGAATGATAGTATCCTTGATGCCGATGATGGGGTGGGCCAGTTGGATGGGCACTGGAACGGGCATTTTAGTGGCGATAGGCGTCTTGATTGCAATTCCTGTCACTATGCTTATCGTCTGGTTACTTCTGTCATTGATAGTGTGGATCATAGCAAGCCTGGTTGGGGGCAAGGGCGACTTCAGCAAATTCGCAACCACCTTGGCGTTCCCATTCGCAGCGCTTGTCGCAGTGTCATGGATTCAGCCGATAAATATCTTCGCTGGCATATATAGCGTCTATCTTCTGTACGTCTTCCTGCAGCCTACGATGAAGATGGACCAAAACAAGGCCGCTATCACGGTGCTCGCGCTTTTTGCCTTGGCAACGCTGTGCTCTCTGTTTTTCGGTGCAGCCAGCCTCTGGGCAATGCCGCGATGGTAAACCCATTTATTTTACTTTTATATCCAGGACAATCTGGTTGACTCTGGGAGCGTAAGGCCTCACTATATGCTTGTTGACTATTTCTATCTTTCTTTTGTTTCTCTTTGCCGCTTCTTCCGCCTTTTTGATTGCTGCAGAAAAAGAGTCTTCCTCAGGCGCAAACTGATAGAAGTGGATGGTGCAGTTTTTCTTCGCGCATTCGAACGCTATGTCCAAGAAGTCCTCCCCGCCTTTAGGTAATGTCAGTAGTATCCTGTCGCACTTGCCCCTGAGCAATGGCGGGGCTATCTCTTTCACATCGCCGCAAAGCGCATAGACGCAGCCGCCAGCGCCGTTGACATTGATATTATACTTCATATACTCGAAAGCAGTTGGGTTGAGCTCTATGGCATATATTCTGACATTGGGTTGCTTCTTTGCTATTACAAGGGGAAACGGCCCTACTCCTGCGAAAAAGGCCCCTATTGTCTCGCCGGGCTTTACCTGCTCAGCCACTCTTTCTCTTTCATGCGATAGTCTTGGCGTGAAATAGACGTTGTTGACATCTAGTTTTAGCGTAACTCCAGACTCCTTATGGACCGTCTCCGTCCTGTTGTTGCCGGCGATTATCTCTACGTGCCTTATACGATAGTCTCCCTCGTGTATCCCGCTTCGTTTGCAGACTGTTTTTATGCTCTTTTGAATCTGCAGTAGGGCTTTTCCAATTTCTTTCTCCTTCCCGACCAGCTCGTCCGGTATATCTATCACTGCTATGTCCCCTATTATGTCAAAAGAAGTTATGAGTTTCTTCTTCTCTGCAGGAGTCAGGATAGTCTTTAGCGCATCTCTAAGATTTCGCGGCTTAGAATGCATTGTAGCACCGGATATTGTATTGTTTGCACAGTTCTTTAACCTTTGCTTCTATTGGTTTATAGTCAAAATCTTTATACTCGCTGAATCCCTTCATGCCTGGTTTAATGTTTAGTCTGTCGAAAAGAAGATGGTCTATCCCTATTTCGCTTAGCGTCTTTATCAATTCTTCCAGAGTGTCTCCAAGCAGATCTGGTATTATCGGACCAAGGAAAACCCATGTCTTTATCCCTCTTTTGGCTATAGTCCGGAGCGCGTCAAGTCTAGCCTCTATAGGGGAAGAGTGAGGCTCGAATCTCTTTCTGGCTTTGTCATTTAGAGTGGCGATGGTAAAGCCTATATCCTTGTCCTTAAACTTCTCGATTAGGTCCAGATCGCGCAAGACTAGATTTGATTTAGTCTGTATGGATATCGGCCAGTTCTTCTTCAGCAACACCTCGAGACATTTCCTGGTTATCTCATACTCCTTCTCTATCGGCTGGTAAGCGTCAGTAACAGTTCCTATCCCGACGACTCCCTTTTGCTTCGAGCCAACCTCTTTTGCGAGCACAGAAGGCAGATTCAGTTTCACATCAACGAACTCGCCCCACTGTCTGTTCTCGCGAAGCACTGATGGCGCGTAGCAGTAGGTACAGGCGTGCTGGCAACCCCGATATGGATTAAGCGCATAAACTAGACCAGGAAGGCCGGATTTGCTCAATGCCGATTTTACTATTACCTCATTTACTTCCATAGAAATCAGTCAGCTTTCTCTGGGTCATGGTCTCTCTGAGGACCGCGCTGTGCTTCAGCCATGTCTTGAGGGGGATGTCCATCTTCTGGGTGATATAGTCAAGGCATTCGTTCAGCGAAGCGAACTTCTTGGGCTCCGTCTTCAGCGCCTGTCTGACGTTCTCCCTTACATTCCAGACACCGACGGGCATTATATAGCCGGCATGGGCCTCGCGTAAGACAATGACGCCTGCTTGACGCTTCTCCTTTGTCAGAAGCTCGTTCACGGCAAGCTTAGACGCGAAATAACATCCCCCAATCTCCGGGTATGTCTTCCTCCCCTTGAAGAACTCGTGGGAAGAGACTATCATTATATCCTTGCCATCAGGATTCCATATGGTCTTTGGGTACCATGCTTCTATAAGCTCGTAGCACCACTCACGAGGGAGCATCAGGACTATCCACCGGTTGTCTAAGGCAGTGGTCTCGTATATCCTGTATTCGTTGATAATGGGATATCCTTTCGTGTCCTCAAGCAGGATATTGCCTAACGTGCTGTCCACTGCCGTGATTGACCAGCGGGTAGGAACAAACTTCCTGTTCTTGTCAATACCAAATAGTCCTACGCTGAAGCTCTTCTGGATCTGGGACACAGGCAGGCCCTTCTCATACAGCCTGAAAACAGCATCCCGCGACTTCAGGTCTCCGTCGTAATAGGCTTTCTCTATCTGGTATTCAGCCCTTATGGAGTTGACGTCCATCTGCTCTATCCTGGCTGAAGGTCCGAACGGCGCTATCTCATCGTCCAAAACCATCCTTCCCATAGGCTTGCTCTTGAAGATTATCTCAGTATCAGGACAGCTCTTGGCCATCGCTATTTCCTGGGTCTGCTCTATAATCCTCCCTTCGAAATTGTGGACATCGGTCAGATATTTTCCTCTGACCAGCTGGAAGCGGAAGTTGACTATCTCGTCGATAGACAGGCCTGCCCATTGCTCAGGAGAATCCATTATGGAAGTGTTGCCTATTACTGGAGGCACCATCGGCCCTATATAGACTTTGGGATAGCCGAATCTGCCCACGAAGACCGAGGGCGGGCTAGAGCCTTCGAGCTTTAAGGAATCGAGGATGGGCACTGTCTTCCGCTTCGCATAGAATTTGACCAGAATCGGGCAGCGCTCCTTGCCGCAGAGCATCTTGCTTCCTTTGCACAGAACGCAACGAGGGTCACCAGGCAGTTTCCAGATGTCTTGGTCAGGCATAGTTTATATTAACGCGAAACAGAAATAAAAACATGGACTTTTTCCAGCAGTACTTCATAGAGCCGATAGAGAAAGGCTCAGGATACAACATATTCAACACCGCCGCCTATGCCGTTATACTGATTCTCTCGCTTTTCGTGCTGATTAGAGTCTTAAAGAGGCTCGGGGTAAAGCTGGACGGTGGGCTATGGACCGATTTGCTGCCGTGGATAGTCTTGGCCGGAGTCTTGCGAGCATTGGAGGACATAGCCTTTTTTCCGCATACCTGGCTGCTGATAACGCCAGGCATCTATCTCCTCATCTTCGCCGGTGCTTTCGCCAGCCTTTTAATCCAGAGGTACACCGAGCTCCCATTTGTTAGGTATTTAGGCCTATCGTTCTTGGCTCTATTCGGCGCGATAGCAATTTCTAACGCGAAGAACTGGGCATCATTGGCTTTTACCATCGCTCTGGCGCTGGCCTGCTTCCTCGTGACTTTTTATGCGCTCAGATTATTGAAAATCAAGGTATTGAAAGGCAAGAACTGGCAGGTGCTTCTGACCCATGCGATAGACTCATCTGCCACTTTCATGGCTCTCACCTACTTATGCGTCGGATCTAGTCGCTATTTCGAGCAGCATGTACTCCCTTCTGTCCTGTTAGCCGGGCTGGGGAACTGGGTCTTCATCCCGCTAAAGATAGTCGTTGTCCTGCTTGCTCTCTGGGTGATAGACCGGGAGACTGATCGCGAGTGGAACTGGATGCTAAAGTTCGCGATACTGGTGCTGGGGTTAGGGCCTGGCACGCGCGACTTGATGACTGCTTTCATGAACAGTGCGTTCTGCTAAAGAAAAAGTTAATAATGCCTATAGACAGAATAACATTACGCGCCAATAGTCTAGTGGTAGGACTTAAAGAAGTTTAGACTTCAAGGAGGCTTCCCAAACTAGAACTGGAAACAGCTTAGGACCGGGGTTCAAATCCCCGTTGGCGCATAAACAAAAAAGAGTCAGGTTTCTGAAAAAATAAGAAAAAAGAAGAAACCTTACTCCGATGGTTCTTCCTCTCCGGTCTCTTCCGGCTCGTCCTTAGGCTCTTCCGTCGGCTCTTCCTTTACCGTTTCCTCAGACTCTTCCTCTTCACTCTCTTCCGAGGTCTCTGTCGGCTCTTGAACCACGATTCTTTCTGGTTCCCCTTCGCCGGAAACGACTTCCCCGACTGCGCTTGAGGATCTGACTTTCGTTATCCTTACCTTCACCTTGTCCCCTTTATTGGTGCCAGGGACGAATATCACGAAGTTCTGGATCTTTGCGATTCCATCTCCGCGAGAGCCGACCTCGATTATCTCTACGTCGTAGGTCTCTCCTTCTTTGACCGGCTTATCCTGCGAAGAAAAGTCTCCGCCGAATCTTCTGCCGCCGCCACCATATCTTCTTCTTCCACCGAAATTCTCCATTTTAAATTCACCTTCAGTTTAATCACTCTTAGTCATCATCTGCAAAAGAAGACGCTAAGGATTAATATTACAGTACCTTTATCTCTCCCGTCTTTCCAACGCCAAGCTGCAGCTCGCCGTTCCATTCCTTGACGAACCCACCGGTTATCTCAACATTGTCTCCCTGCTTGACTGTGGAAATCTGCTTTCCCCATAAGGTCAGCTTCACTGTGCCAGATCCATCGTCCAAGACGGCGTTGGCTACTGTGTTTGTGCCATATTTCGTGTTTACCGTTCTCGGCTCCGTGACCTCTGTTACCTCAGCCTTAAGGCTAACGTCGTTTGAGCCCGCTTTCAGTTCAGAAATTTTCATCTAATCACTCCAAAACTAGTCCTCAGACCGTTGTATGTATTATGATGTCCATGTTAATATATATTTTGGTCGGCTATAAAAGATTAAGAAAAATGAAAAACTGGTTTAGTAATAGTAACGAGAATAGGCCGCAGCAGAGAGCATAGTCCCAAAGAACCACAATGCAATTGTAATTACACCCAGTATGATTGCTATGCCGCCTAGTAGTTTGTATATGTTGCTAGTGCCTTGTTTTATAGGATAACCTCCCAGCAACATGGCTGCGAGACCGAAGGCAAGCGGGCTACTTACCCTACCAAAAATCGTTAAAATACCCAATATTCCAGATAGTAATGACACCACCGTTAGTATTTTCAATGAACGCGGCGACAGAACGGGTAATGACACAAAACCACCTCTAAAGATAGAAAGACGAAGTTATTTAAATACCTAATCTTGCTTTTAATAGCTTAGACTAGGGAAAAATAGGAAAAATCAAGGGGGATTGTTCTAAATCTCTTGCAGGTTCTTTATCAGAAAGTCCTTCAAGGCTTTGTCGTCAGGAAACCCAATTCCGCCTTTGTACTTCTTGTCTCCGGCTCTCGTATAATAGCCTTTCGAGATTGAGATGAATTCGGCCTCTTCAATCTTCTTTCTGGCTATCTCGATGAAATTGTTCCCGTATTTGTATTCGTCTGATTTTATTGTTATATACTCTGGCATGTTGTTCCTCCGTTATTCTTTTTTCTGTTATTCTTCTGCGTAGCGAGATATATAAATATATGCCAACGGGTAAAAGTTAATCATGTTCGCTTTTATCTTCGGAAAGAACTGGATGCTGTCTCTGGCCGAGCTGATTTCCTATTTCGAGAAAGAGGGGGTAGAATGGTCTTTTGTGGATCTAACCAAGAAGGCGCTCATGGTAGAGGCGGAGATATGGCCTGAGATGATAGACGAGCTAGGGGGAACACTCAAGATAGTGCAGATAGACAAGTGGTTCGACTTCGTTGACCTGAACAAGCAGGACTTCGGCGACTATGTCGACTGGCCAATAAGCGTGTACGGCAGCCATCTCCTGTTCAAGGATGTCAAGAAGAGATTCAAGCGGTTTCCCAAGGACGGCGTGATCTCTCATACCGACCTTATAAAGAAGAAGATAAGGGAGGTCTGCCTGATATTCGGCATGAAGACCTGCTACTTTGGTGAGACTATAGCTGTTTCCAATCCTTACGATTTCAAGAAAAGAGACGAGAGCAGACCGGTCCAGAGGCATGAACTGGCAATAGCGCCTTCACGAGCCAGGATACTAGTCAACCTATCGCAGGCACGAGAGTCTATCATGGATCCGTTCTGCGGCATTGGTACTATCGGCCAGGAGGCTTTGCTGGCAGGGATACCAAAGATATTCCTGAGCGACATAGACAAGAGAGCCGTCGAATGGTCTAAAAGGAACATGGAATGGGCAAAGAAGGCGTTCAAGAAGAAGGGTTCTGTGATTATAGAGACCAAGGATGCCAGAAACTTGACGGGTAGTGTTGAGGCGATAGCTACCGAACCGGATTTAGGGCCAAGACTCCAGTACAGGATAAGCGAAGTGGATGCAAAACAGATAATAGGCTATCTCACCGACCTTTATCGCGCGTTCTTCAGGTCTGCTCACGGAGTTCTGAATACCGGTGGCAGGATAGCGATAGTCCTACCGTGCATAAACGCCAAATCGGGAAAAGTCTTCGTCCATAAGATGTTTGATGGCTATAGGCCAGTCAGTCTATTCGAGAAAATCCCCCAACCCTATCGCGACTATCTCAAGATAAGGAACACGATACTCGACGAGGAAAGGGAAGAGGGAAAAGCAAGAGTGGTCGTGCGCGAGTTCTGCGTTTATAGGAAAGTTTAATAAATCATCGCGAGTTATTAGGAATATGCAAAAATTCGTTTTATGGTTCAATGAGATAGGCAAGCACGATGTTTCTAAGGTCGGGGGCAAGTGCGCCAATCTGGGCGAGATGGTGAGCAAGACCAGTGTCCCTGTGCCTCCCGGTTTCGCCATCACCTCTGCTGCATACGACTTTTTCGTCAAGAGGAATAATCTGGCGCAGAGGATAGACTCAGAGCTGAAGAAAGTAAAAGACCCGAATGATACTGAGAAGCTGAACGAAGTCGGTAAGAGAGTCAGGGAGATGATAATCAAGGCAAAGATACCTAGGGAGCTCGAGAAGGCCATACTTGAATCCTACCGCAAACTCCAGAAGCAGACCAAGAAGAAGCTTTTCGTCGCAGTCAGGACCTCAGCTACCTCTGAAGACCTTCCTGGCGCTTCCTTTGCCGGCCAGGGTGAGACCTACCTGAATGTGCGGGGGGACAGGAGGCTGATCGAATCTGTCAAAAAATGCTACGCTTCGCTGTACACAAACCGCTTCATCTTCTATCGTATATGGAAGGGCTTCTCGCATCAGAAAGTTTCGATGAGCGTGGCGGTCCAGATGATGGTCGAGTCTAAGGCAGCTGGTGTCATATTCAGTCTGGATGTGAGGAACGGTAATCCTAACGTCATAGTCATAGAAGGTGCCTGGGGTCTGGGTGAGTATATAGTCAAAGGGGAGGTGACCCCGGACAACTTCATTGTCAGGAAGAAGGATCTGAACATCATCGAAAGAAAGATAATGAACAAACCCGTCATGCTGAAGAACAAGAAAGGCGGGGGCACTGTCGAGAAGAAAGTCCCGTCCGCGATGAGGAAGAAGCCCATTATATCCGAGGCCCAGATCAGGGAGCTGGCGAGATATTCATTGCTGCTCGAGAAGCATTACAAGATAGCCCAGGACACAGAGTGGGCGCTTGATGAGAAACTGAACAAGCTGTTTATAGTCCAGACAAGACCAGAGACGGTCTGGAGCGAGAGGACCGCCCGTGGTCAGACGAGGACCATCGAGGTAAAGAAATCAATGCTAAAGGGTCTGGCAGCTTCTCCAGGCGTTGGTGCTGGAAAGGTGAAGATAGTCAAGGACCTGAAAGAACTGTCTAAGATCCAGAAGGGGGACATATTGGTCACAAAGATGACGTCGCCGGACATGGTGCCTGCGATGAGCAAGGCGGCGGGCATAGTCACGGATGAGGGAGGCATGACCAGCCACGCCGCTATAGTCTCTCGCGAGCTTGGGATACCGTGCGTTGTGGGGACAGAGAAAGCTACACACATGTTCAAGGAAAACCAGGAGATAACCGTAGACGGGAATGCTGGCGCAATCTACGAGGGGATAATGAAGATTGAGAATCATGTTGAGAAGATAGAACACGTTCCAAAGACCAGGACTCATGTTTATGTCAACTTAGGCATCCCGGACGAAGCGAAGAAAATAGCTAAATTGCCTGTCGATGGAGTAGGGCTGATGCGCGAGGAGTTCATACTGGCAAGCGAGATAGGAGAGCATCCGCTGGCTATGATAGAGCAAGGGAGGTCAGAGGAGTTCATCGACAAGCTTGCCCACGGGATAAGAATAGTGGCCAAGGAGTTCTATCCAAGGCCAGTCATCCTAAGATTGTCAGACTTCAAGACCAACGAGTACAAGGCCCTCAAAGGCGGGGAGAAGTTCGAGCCGGATGAGGCCAACCCAATGATAGGCTGGCGCGGCTGCTCGAGGTATATCACCCCTTCGTTCGAGCCCGCGTTCCGACTAGAGCTCAAGGCGGTTAAGAGGGCCAGGTCAGTGTTCAAGAACATCCACATAATGCTTCCGTTCCCTAGGACCATCTCCGAGGTCAAGAAGATAGAGGAGATAATGAAGGATGAGGGGCTGGAGCGAGGACCGCACCTCAAGATATGGCTCATGGCAGAGATCCCTTCGAACATTTTCCTGGCTGATAAGTTCTCAGAGTATTGCGACGGCTTCTCGATAGGCAGCAACGACCTGACCCAGCTGATATTGGGAGTGGACAGGGACTCCGAATTATTGGGCAAGATGGGCGAGTTCGATGAGAAGAACGAAGCTGTGAAGCGGGCGATAAAGCACTTGATAGAGGTGGCCCATAACCACGGCAGGACTGTAAGCATTTGCGGCCAGGCTCCCTCTGAATATCCAGAATATACCAAATTCCTTGTGGATAATCATATCGATAGCATTTCTGTTAATCCTGATGTCATAATGAGGACTAAAAAGCTAGTAGCAGAGGCGGAGGGTAAGTAATGTTCACCGAGGTCTTCCAGCTCTCGAGTCTTCTAATAATTCTCGTAAGCGTCCTTGCTCTATCAGTGGTCGAGAGGAAGCTGAGAATACCTACTCTGCTTGGCTCTGTTTTCATCGGGATACTTCTGGGACCGTCGGTGTTCAACTTCATCGACTACCAGCATATACCCGAGTGGCTCAATTTCTTCGCCCTGCTAGGAGGGATGTTGATCCTGTTCTTGATCGGGCTAGAAACCAATCTAAAGGACTTATTCGAGACGTCAAAGCGATCCAGCTTAATGGCTCTGCTGGGCATGTTCTTCTCTGGAATATTCGTGCTGATCTTGGGTCTATTGTTCGGTTTCAGCAAGAGCCAGGTCCTATTACTGATAGCAGCGACGGTGGTGACAGCGACCCCGACCTCTCTGGCAATCCTGCTTGAGCTCGGGAAGACCAAGACTAAAGCAGCCACCTATCTTCATGCCAGCACCATAATGGACAACATAGCGGGTGTCTTCTTCGTCTTCCTTTTGATAGCGGTGCACGAGACAGGCGGATTAGAGTTCTGGGGGCTTGCGAGAATAATCCTAACGTTGGGCTTCATGTTAATCATATCCTACACCATCATGCCAAAAATAAGCCGCTGGTTTTTCCATACTTTCGGCCGTCCAAACCCGCAGACCAGGATAACCATAGCCTTCACTTTCGTCCTGTTCTTCGGCATCATCTCGACCTACTTCCTGTACGAGGCTGCTCTTGGCGCTTTCTTGGCCGGAGTCGTGCTGAGCGAGATAAATCCGAACTACAAAAAAGAACTCATGAAGACGATTACAGATATTGGCGAGGGTCTTTTCTTCCCTCTATTCTTCCTGACGATAGGTCTGGCGGTCAACATCTGGAGCATCCTTTCGATAGGCATATTGGCGTTCTTGGTTGTCTACATCCTGGCCGCTGTCTCGGGAAAGTACATCGGCGGTTATTATGGCGCGCTTGTCCTGAAGCTCAAGGAGAAAGAGGCCTCGGCGATAGGCTCAGGACTAGTCCCTCGCGGCGGGATAGGATTAATCATAGCGGAAGTAGGCTTGAGCCTGGCTTTGTTCACTCAGGAGCAGTTCGCGATGGTGGTATTGATGGTATTCGCCACGACGGTGATAGGGATAATGATGATCTCGAGGAGCTTCAGTCGGCTAAAATAGCTTCTTTTTCTTAAGCGGCGTACCAAACATCCTTTCTCTGTCGTGATTCTCGCAGAAATTGTCTGCCGCATTCTTGAACACAAAAAGAACTTGGCCTTTGTTCAGGGGGCCGCACTTGTTTGACAGGGCGTTTGGATAATTGCTCACATTGTTCTTCTTGTTGTTCCTAGTGTTCAGGTCAAAATCCATTATGTCGCCGAGGCTTATCGTGATGTACGGCCAGCATTTCTTGACTGCATTTATGCCCTCTTGAATCGCGTATCTCTTTGTCTCGGCATTGGTGAACTTCCTGGCCGCGACCTGATGCGGAGTCTCCCTTATCTCCTGCACTTTTTTCTTCAAAAATCTCGGCATGATTATTGTTAGAAAAAACATATATAAATAACAACTCCTTCTGTATATTGATTATATGCTAGACTTGGCGGTTAAGCATTTGCCTGTGTCCCCGATCAGGAAGATGTCAGATATGCTGGAGAAGTGCGGGGAGAAGCACAAGATAATAACCTTCGGCGGCGGTGCTCCCTCGCTGGCTCCGCCTAAGGAAGCGCTAGAGTTCCTATCCGAAGAGTTCAAGAGAGACCCTCACGGTGCCTCTTGCTACGGCAGCACAAAGGGCATGCCAAGAGTCAGAGAGCTGATTTCGGAGCTGTTGAAGCGCGAAGAGAAAATCAATATAGACCCAGAGAAAGAAATCTGCCTGACCGAAGGGGGGACAGAGGCCCTTTTCATAACCTTCAGGACTCTGCTGAAGTATCCTGACCAAGTGATACTGGCTGACCCGACCTATTTGGCCTATTATCCCCAGCTAAATTTCCTGGAGGACGGGATAACCCATCTGCCCGTTTATGTGCAGGATGATTTCCAGATAGACGTTAACATGCTGAATGAGGCGATAAATGACAGGACCAAAGCCATGCTAGTTCTATCGCCAGACAATCCGACCGGCAGGCTGTTGGACAAGGAGGTGCTGAAAGGAATCGTAGAGCTGTGCGAAGACAAGAAGCTCTGGCTGATTACTGACGATATCTACAAGGACATGCTCTACGAAGGGAAGTTCTATAACTCCCGTACTTTCGGCGGGTATGACAGCACCATAACCTGCTGCTCTTTCTCTAAATCTGCCTCTATGCCCGGCTTCAGGCTGGGTTATGTCTATGGTCCTGCTGAGTTCATAGACAAAGTGGCAGCGATAAAATCTTATATCTCCCTCTGCCCATCGAGGCCCGCCCAGCTCTGCATTGAAAAATACCTCGAGAAGAAAGGCGCTGTCAGGAAGAAGTATCTACAGAAGATCGTTGTTCCCACCTACAAGAAGAGAAGAGACAGAATGGTCGACTGTATGGAGAAATACCTGCCTAAAGCCGAGTTCTCAGTACCAAAAGGGGCTTTTTACATGTTTCCCGATATGTCGCGCTATTTCAAAAAGATGGACGAGGAGACCTTCGCCAACAAGCTTTTGGAGGATAAGAAAGTTGTCGTTATACCCGGCAAATACTTTGGTGAACAAGGCGAGGACCACCTGCGTTTCACTTTCGTGTCAGAGCCGGAGGACAGGATAGAAGAGGGCTTTGTCAGAATCAGCCATTTCTTAAAGGAGAATAACTTATGAGCCAGGGAACAAAGGACCGGAAGAACCTGCTCAGGAACGGTGTCTGGTGGTCCGCAGCTGATGCGTTTACGACCCCGTTCATAATCCCCTTCGCGCTAGTCCTTGGCGCGACTAATGTGGTAGTAGGACTAATCAACTCATTACAGAACCTCGGGGGGCTGTTGTCCCAGGTCCCGGGCTCAGAGCTGGTGTGGATACTCAGAAAAAGGAGAGCGCTAAACAACGCCTGTGAGTTCATCGCCAAGAGCTCGTGGCTGCTGATAGTCGCGATACCATTCCTTCCTGCCGACTCCTGGCTGACCGTCCTTCTGGTCGCTGTCTTCGTATCCTCTTTCTTTGCAAACCTCTCCTATCCCGCCTGGGCGTCTTTCATAGCCGACGTGATCCCTAAAGGAGTGAGGGCCAGGTATCTCGCGAACAGGAACATGTGGATGGGCGTCATATCGATAATAATAACGCTGGCGGTCGGCTTCTACCTCGACCTCTTCCCGAAAGAGGACCTCTCCGGCTTCTCGAGCATCTTCCTTTTCGGCTTCATGGCCGGCATTATCTCCATCTTCTACTTTTCGAGGATACGCGGCAGCAAGCTGAAACTGCCAGAGCACCATTTCCACGACTATTTCAGGATAGACAGAAACTTCGGAAAATATCTTGTCTTCATATCCTATTTCAACTTCACCTACATGATCGCCTCTCCCTTTTTCACGGTCTACCTGCTTGTGAATCTCAACATGGACTACGGCGCTTATGTGCTGTTCACTGCAATAGCCGCTTTCGCCGGCCTGACCTTTCAGAAGCACTGGGGAAAGATAGTCGATAGGTTCGGGGACAGGCCGACCATGTTCATAGCCATTGTCGGAGCGGCTCTCGTGCCGTTCTCCTACATATTCGTCAACCATTCCAACCTGTTCCTGCTTATCCCGATACAGGTCCTGAGCGGAGTCGCATGGGCGGGCGTCTGGCTGGTGAACTTCAATATGTTCTTAGACACGACCAGAGCTGAAAACAGGATAATACAGACCGCCGACTACAACATAATAACTACCATACCTATGATTATCGCCCCGGTTATAGGCGGATACATCGCAGAGAACATGGTCTTCGTCCTATCCGGCATCCCTCTGCTGTTTATGGTTGCCACGATACTGAGACTCAGCTCGCTGCCGCTGCTCAGGAAAATGAAAGAGCCGCACATAAAGAGGGACTATGCGCCGGACTATGTGTTCCGTGTCTTTGTATCTGTGCACCCGGTAAGAGGACTAATGCATGAGATAAGGGCGATAAACAAAGAAGTGGGGCGTTTGAAAAAGAAGCTATAGTATCTCCACTCTTATGCCGGGGTTTTTAGCATTCAACTTTTCCTTGAACTCGTTAGGGTCGGCTTCTATGCCACCAAAGGTATCGTAGTGCATCGGTATCACTATCTTAGGCTCTATAGCTATGGCAGCCTGGACCGCTTGCTCTATATCCATGGTAAACTTCCCGCCGATTGGGAGCATGGCCACATCCGGCTTCAGGCCCTTCATCTCGGGTATGAAATCGGTGTCTCCAGCAATGTAAAACGTGGTGTTGCTAACTATGAAAACGAATCCCACCCAGCCGCTGCTTTTGGGGTGGAACTGCTTGCCGAGATTGTAGGCAGGGACCGCTTTGATTGCTATATCCCCTATTGTGATATTCTGGCCAGGCCTTATCGTCCTGATGTCGCCCGTGAGCTTTCGTGCGCAATCGGGAGTGGTGACTACGATTGTATCTGATTTCTGTATCTGCTTGACCTTTTCAGGCACGCAGTGGTCGTAATGGTCATGGGTTATCAGAATCAGGTCTGCTTTCTTCGGGGTGCTCGGCAGTACGAATGGGTCTGTATAGATGACCTTCTCTCCCTCAATCAGGAACGTGTCGTGGCCGAGCCAGGTTAGGCTGATATTCCCTATCTTCATAAAACCGCCATATCCATATAAATAAGGGCACCTGAAGGATAGTGCTATTTATATTATATTTAATCTCAACTATAAGCTATTACTATTGAAAGTCCTGTAGTCTAGTGGCCAAGGATAACGGGCTCTGAACCCGTGGACGGCAGTTCGAATCTGCCCAGGACTATGAGAGTATGACGCCGAGGGAGATTACTTACAAGAGAAGGGAACGCCTGGAAAAAGAGAGAGCTAACTATGTTGCTAACTTAGAATGGATGAGTAGATGTTTGTTATGAAGGTCAAGTCCAAAAAGAAGAAAACGCAGCTTACTTGGGGAGACATCGCGAGAATGGCGGAGAAAAGAGAGGCTACTGAATATCTACTCAAATTGAGAAAAAGACGGATGGAGGAGGCAAAGAAAAGAGCGCCGATGGTGAAGAAGAACGCGATTGAGCGGGCGAGAGAGATGCCCCATTTAGACAAACTTGAGCATGAAGAAGCCCGGCTAAAGGTACAGGTAAAGGAGAACAAGATACGCGGCAGGGATGATGTCGCAATACTGTTGGGGGCGAAACTGGATGGCCTGCGTGAAGAAATCGCTGCCAGAAAGAGGGAACGTGCGAAAAAAAGGAAACTGGCGATTGAAAGGGCAACTGAGGCATATTCCTATAGCTTCAAGTTGATAGCCAAGCCCGAGCTGCTCGAAAAGAGACACATGTACGAGAGAATGAAAAAGATAGCCGAAGGGAACAGTAATAAGCGCTTAATCCACCACTGCGAGGACATGCTTGAGGAGATAAACGAGTGGCTCAAGAAGAGGAAGTGATATGAAAGTGAGACCGAAAAGGAAAATACTAAAAAAACAGATGACACTGGAAAACATTGAAAAAAGAGAGGCGCTGATGAAAGAGAGGCTGCCCATAGATTTTGTGCTGAGAGAGCAATGGAGCAGGATAACGCTGGACATGCTGGATGAGATGAGGACAGCCCACAAGAGAGACATGGAAGCCAACCTGAGTAAGGGCATGGTGAATTTCGCTCTCAGGGAACAGGAGACCATAAGAAGGATAAACGAGGCAATAAAAAAGAAGAAACGGGGTTTGTAGTCCAGTGGTTAAGACGCTGCCTTCACAAGGCAGAGATCGCAGGTTCAATTCCTGCCAGACCCATTTTGCTCCCATAGTCTAGAGGCCAAGGATACGGGGTTCTCAACCCCGCGACGTGGGTTCAAATCCCGCTGGGAGCATAAAATTAATTAAGTTATTTGGCTATAGTGATATAATGCCAGACGAGCTCGACTTAAAGATAATCAAGGAGCTCCGCAAGGACTCCAGACTTTCTTATAGAGAAATCGCTCGAAGGCTGGACATAGCGGTAGGCACGGCCCAGTCCAGGATAAAAGACCTAGAAAAAAAGAAGATAATCCAAAGATACCACGTGGAGATAGACTATTCCAAGCTTGGCTACGGCCTTGCGGCTGTCATAGCCCTGAACGTCAACCTAAAGAAGATGGCCGAACTCGAGAAGAGGCTCCTGAAGAACAGGAATGTCTTCGGTCTCTACGAAGTCACTGGGGATTTCGATCTTTTCGTTGCAGTCAGGTTCAAGAATGCGAAAGAGCTAAATGAATTCATACAGAACAATCTGAAGGACACTGCGGTTAAGAAGAGCACCACTTTCCTGGTACTCAAGACAGACAAGGAAGCGCACACCATACTTGATTGACATGACCGATCAATAGTAGAGAAATATATAAAAGAGAAGAGCTAAATCTAATTCTGATGGGGATATAGGGTAGTCTGGTCCATCCTTCTAGCTTTGGGAGCTAGAGACCTGAGTTCAAATCTCAGTATCCCCACTTTATTTCTTAGACAATTTTTCTATAATGAAATTTATTAATTCTGCAAGAAACGCCGATTCAGAGTTTTGGTATTTTGTTTCGTTTAGTTTTTGAATATTAAGGCCCGTTTGGTTTGAAGCATTTTGTTCCGAAGTTTGGTTTGGGCCCACCTGTTCTGAACCTTGAGAACCAGATGGCGCTTGCTGTGGTTTGAAGCTGGTGACAACAACCCCTATTGCCAGAACTATTATGATTACAATTGTGACAATGATAATTTTATTCATACTATCACTGAGGGTACCATGTTATGTTTTCAGCTGTACCTGTTATGTTATATAATTTATAAGTTATGTTGAATTCCGTTCCTGATATTTGTTGTTGATTCGAACTCTCTCTAAACCACATTATTAAATCTTTGAACGAATTGTCTTCATTAAAGTAAATTTCATATCTGAATTTATCATTAACTTCTATCCCTGTTTCTGTAACGATAGAGCCACCGCCAGTTTCACTTACCTTCCTTGAATAGTCAGAATCACATACTTGTGTAGTTCCGGTTATGCCCTCTTTTTCGTAAGTTTCGTTCCGGCAATTTATTTGAAGATATTGCATACCCATTCCAGTGCTTCTGTAGAGATTGCTGTGAAAATAGAATAGGTTTACGTCAAACGGGCCACCGGTTATTTGTGGTGTTGGATAGAGAAGAGCCTCACCAAAAACTATCGTGTCACTTTCTTGGGGCTGCTGTATGCATTGCTGGCTTGCTTCGTCCCACAGACACATGTAGCCAACAAACGCTCTGGGTATTTCAACTTTTTCTGTAAGATCTCTGGTAAATGTGAGGGCAAAAGTAATGGAACTTAAGAATATAAAAAACAGGATAATCCATGATATACTTTTCATATTATCTATAAAATAATTACATTTTTCTATATAAAGATATGTTTAAATTTGAGAGGTCTTTAGTTTTCTCACCATTTCCAGCGTGTCAACCGGGCTATATTTCAGCCTTCTTTCCGCCTTTCCTGTGTCCAGCACTCTCTCTTCGAAGACGCTTCTGATGAAGGCAGGCGTTGTAACGGGCCTAGTCCCGGTCGCTTTGGCAAACCACTCGAGAGGATAGGCCGCAGCTATTCCCAGCCATATGACCTGCGGCGGTATCCAGAGCATCGGTCTTGGCCTGGCGATCTCCTTGAAGAACTCGGTCAGCAGTATTGGCCTATCGTCAGCAACTGGATATATCTCAGACTGGCCATATTTCATCGCGCCTATGAGCGCCTCGACTAATGTCCCGCGATAGACTGGGTGAATCTTCTGCCTCTTCCAGGGAAACGGGAGATAGCTGACCCTCTTCAGTTTCATGATTAAATCTTTATCATAAATCAGCGAAGGCCGGATTATTGACGCGTTTACCTTGCTCCAGTAGCTCTTTACTATATCCTCGGCCTCTGCCTTGGCTATCGAGTAGTTGGTCTTGTTGCGATTGAGTACAGCGTTCGAGCTCATGTAGACGACTTTAGCGCCAGTCTTTTCTGCAGCCTTCATCACGTTTAATGTGCCTCTAACTGTCGTCTTGTGGTGCCTTTCGTATGGCGCGAACTGGTCCAGCTCCGCAGCCAGATGGAAAATAACATCAGCGTCTTTCGCTGCGCTATAGACGGCGCCGTAGTCGGAGATGTCGCCGGTTATCGCATGATGCATTGGTTTCCTGCTGAAGATCGCCACATCGGCCTCTTTTTTCAGTTCCTTGACCAGGGCGCTTCCTAGAAAGCCAGTGCCTCCAGTGACTAGAATCATGATTAAATTAGGGAGGTAGCTTAATAAAAACCAGAGCGCGTAATATAGTCGAGCAGGGGTGGCTGAGATTGGAAAAAGCGCCAGACTTAAGGGTTCCGATCTAAGACATCTGGTGGGTTAGTCCCTACGAGGGTTCAAATCCCTTCCCCTGCACTTATCTGCGCGGATTAATTCCCTTAAATAAAGCGTAAAAAAACAATCCCAAAACGCCTGCGGCAATGACCAGTTGCTCTGCAGGTATGTTTTTGCCAAATGTAACCGCACCAATAAAAAATAGTATAAACAATATGAAAGATATTAATAACCATCCAATAAACTCTTCGACTAGCCCGTCTGACATATTTATCCATTATATTTAGTCTTTGCTAGTTATTAAATTTTTCTAAAAGTTGGCTTTTTATATATAGTGAGGACTAAAAACTCTACACTTGGTGATAAAAGTGATTAAGAAACTGCGTATCGAATTCAGGTATGTCGACAGGGATATGTGCAGCAGGTGCAGGGCCACCGATAAAAACGTCAAGAGGACAGTACAAGAGCTGCGCAAAGCACTCCAAGAATCAGGCTTCGTGGTTGATTTCAAGACCACGAAACTCCCACTAAGCAAACTCGCGCAGTCGAATTCGATTTTAATAAACGGTGAAGATATTGAGAAGATAGTTAACGGGAAGAAAAAAGTCCGCTCGAGCGCCTGCCGGGGGTGTGGCAAAATATTAAAGAGTGCTTGCAACTGCCGAGCATATATATATCGCGGGAGAAAGTATCCATACGTCCCAAGGGCGATGATTCGCGAGGCGATACGAAACTCACTCAAGTGATATTATGAAGAACAGAACTGTAGGCATGCTCATAGTCGGGATAGCATTAGTGATAGCGGCCATAATCTACATGTTCAACCAGGCCATGACAACGATAGTGGCTACAGAGTGCACCCACGGCCTTTCCTGTCCGATGTGGGGAACGATAGATTTCCAGACCAACGTCGCGATAGGGCTCATGACTATAGTGATTGGGATAGGACTCTACCTGGTCTTCTTCTCCAAGGACGAGATGGTCATAAAGCGGATAACTGAGAGGGTTGACATGAAGAGGCCCACGAAAGAGACCTATGGGAAAGTGCTGAAGACACTGCAGGGAGACGAGAGACTGGTTCTGGAGAAAATCATAGAGGCCGATGGGTCAATCTTCCAGTCTGACCTAGTAGATAAGAGCGGGTTAGGCAAGGTCAAGGTCAGTCGCGTTCTGGACAAGCTAGAGGGGCAGGGGCTCGTGGAAAGAAAGCAACGCGGCATGACAAACGTAATTCTTCTGAAAAGACGTTGAAACAACCCTTTATAAAGCTTTTCAAACTGATTCTGAGCAAGGTGATACTAATGGCTAAACAAACGAATGGAATAGCCCAAGGAATATTCTACGCGCTGGTGCCTCACACCATGTGCATAGCCTTCCTTATAGGCTCTATCTTCGGGGTGACGCTGCTCATGCAGTTCTTCAAGCCCCTATTGATGAACAGATATTTCTTTTATATACTGATAGCGATATCGTTCGCTTTCGCGACGCTATCCGCTCTATTATACCTCCGTAAAAACGGCCTGTTATCCGGGCTGGGCGCCAAGAAGAAGTGGAAGTACCTAACCGGGATGTACGGATCAACCATCGGGATAAACCTGCTGCTATTCCTGCTGATATTCCCGATGCTGGCGAATGCCTCACCCTCTAATATAACCGGCGGGGCGCTCAGCGAACAGGCCCCCTACGTATCCACCCTAAAATTGCAGGTGGACATACCATGCTCTGGCCATGCCCCGCTGATAACGAGCGAGCTGAAGACCATATCCGGAGTTCTCGGGGTCCAGTTCAGCTTCCCGAATAACTTTGAAGTCACCTACGACAACACCAAGACGTCCCAGCAGCAGATACTGGCTTTGGGCGTCTTCGGGGAATATCCGGCAAAAGTTTTAAGTTAGAAAGCGTTTATATAAGGGAGGCTATCATGGCTAAGGTAATCATTCCTATCTCGGGCATGCACTGCGCCGCTTGCACGAGTAAGATAGAAAAGACTCTCAAGAAGGTTGACGGCGTGTCGAGTGCCGCCGTGAACCTAGCGACCGATAAGGCGACCATATCTTTTGATGAGCTAAAAACCAACGAAGAAGAACTTGGAAATGCGATTGAGCAGCTCGGTTACAAGGTCATCGTGGAAGAGGAGCACGCGTATGATGAGGCTATAGATGAAGTGAGGTTCAGAGAAATCGACAACCTCAAAAAGAAGCTAATTCTCTCGATAGCCCTCTCTATTCCCATATTCATCCTCTCGTTCCCAGAGATTTTTCGCATTGAGTTCATCGGTCAGAACTTCGTGCTGCTTTTCTTGGCGAGTATAGTCCAGTTCTTCGTAGGTTATCGGTTCTATCGCGGGGCCTATCTGTCGCTCAAAGCCAGAACAGCGGATATGGACACACTTATAGCCGTTGGAACTTCCGCCGCCTATTTCTACAGCGCCGTGGTGACTCTTAAGATAGGCATTGGCCAATACGTCTACTTCGATACCTCGGCGCTGATAATCACGTTCGTAATGATCGGCAAGTATCTGGAGGCGATCACCAAGGCCAGGGCTTCCGAGGCCATAAAGAAGCTCATGGGACTGCAGCCAAAGACGGCGATAGTCATTAGGAAAGGCAAGGAAGTCGAAATCCCTGTCGAAAAGATCGTTGTTGATGACGTCATTCTTGTGAAACCGGGCCAGAAGATACCTGTCGACGGCATCGTGATGGACGGATTCTCCTCAGTCGATGAGTCAATGATAACCGGTGAAAGCATGCCCATCGAGAAGAAGAATGGGGACATGGTCATAGGAGGCACTATCAACAAGCACGGCTCGTTCAAGTTCAAAGCGACCAAGGTCGGGAAAGACACGATGCTAAGCCAGATAATCAACCTAGTCGAAGAGGCCCAGGGGAGCAAGATGAAGATACAGCGGCTGGCCGACAAGGTGAGCAGCGTCTTCGTCCCGTCGGTCATGATAGTGGCGGCGACCTCCTTCATCGTCTGGTACATCCTCGCCGGCAATTTCGTCTTTTCGCTGAACATTTTCATATCCGTCCTGATTATCGCCTGCCCTTGCGCTCTTGGGCTGGCTACTCCCATCGCCATAATGGTGGCGAGCGGCAAGAGCGCCGAGAACGGGATACTGATCAAAGACACGGAGGCCCTCGAGAAGCTGCAGGAGGTCACAACGATCGTTTTTGACAAGACCGGCACTCTCACGAAAGGTAAGCCGAGCGTTACGGATATCGTCGGAGAAGATGATACAGAAGTCCTGAGGTACGCGGCGAGCGCTGAGAAGAACTCCGAACATCCTCTCGCCGAAGCCATATTGAACAGGGCCAGGGAGAAGAAAGTTAAGCTGTATGACGCTGACAGGTTCGAGATCATCCCGGGCAAGGGGGTGAAAGCCCTGTGCGCCAGGAAGGAAGTGCTCCTAGGCAACAGGGCATTCATGGACGAGCGCAGGATAAACATAATGGGCCTTGAGAAGAATATACGCAGGCTAGAGGTCGATGGGAAGACTGTCGTGATAGTCGCAGTGGCTGGAAAGGCTATAGGCGCTATCGCTGTGGCCGACACTGTGAAAGAGCATTCGAGAGAGGCGGTTGAAAGGCTGCATGAGATGGGGAAGGAAGTGATCATGATAACAGGAGATAACAAGATGACTGCTGACGCGATGGCCAAGCAGGTGGGAATAGACTATGTGCTTGCCGATGTGATGCCCCAGAACAAAGCGAGTGAGATAAAAACGCTGCAAGGCGGGGGCAGAGTGGTCGCGATGGTGGGCGACGGGATAAACGACAGCCCAGCTCTGGCGCAGGCGGATGTCGGCATAGCGATAGGAGCAGGCACAGACATTGCGATAGAAACCGGCCAGATAATCCTTGTCAAGAACGATCTCAGGGACGTAGTCACCGCGATAGACCTCAGCAGGTACACGATAAGGAAGATAAGCCAAAACCTGTTCTGGGCGTTCTTCTACAACTCTATCGGCATAACCATAGCCGCAGGCGTCCTCTATCCAGCAATAGGCTTTTTGCTAAATCCTATCGTGGCCGGAGCAGCGATGGCTTTCAGCTCCGTGTCTGTCGTCTCCAACTCCCTGTTGATGAAAAGATACAGACCTTCTATCTAGCCCCATTCGAGCCTGGCCGAGACTTTATTCCAGTTTATGTTCTTGAAGAAAGCCTCGAAATATTTTTCCTTGTCCGGACCATAGTCGAGATAATAGGCGTGCTCCCAGACATCCAACGCCAGCAGCACTCTCGCGCCCCAGATAGCCCCTATATCATGATAATCTACGGAGTAATTGTGAAGCTTGCCGTTTAAGTAGCCTAAAAGGGCCCAGCCCCGAGCTGTCCTGGCCATTCCCAGAAATTCGGCTTTCCAATTCTCGAACGAGCCAAAATCCTGCTTTATCTTGTCTTCAATCTGGCCGGCCATAGTGCCGTCGCCGCCGAGATTGTCGAAGTAAATCTCATGTAGTATCATCCCGCTGGTGTTGAAGCTCTCGTTAAGCTTTAGCCCCCTAATCGCGGAGAAGTCGCCTTTGGCATTCATATCCGTCAATTGCTGCCCTATCTTGTTGAGGTTGTTGACATAGGCAGCGTAGTGCGTGTCGTGATGGTATCTAATCTGCTGCTCGGATATGCCCTTGAGCGCGTTATAGGCGTAAGGCAACGGTTTGACTGCATAGGGCATAAACTCACCAAGTAATTTTTATATCCACAAGTTAAAAGATATTACTATGTTCTTTGTTCTTGAGGGGATAGACGGAAGCGGGAAGGAAACTCAGGTCAAAATGCTCGCGGAAACGCTGAAGAAAGCGGGCAAAAAGGTAGAAGTGATAGAGTTCCCCGACTACAACAGCGGACCAGGCAAGAAGATAGGGCAGTATCTGGACAACAAGCTGCAGCTGATGCATAAGGACGTTGCCAAGCTCTATGCGGACGATAGGAGGCTGCATCAGGAGAGGATAAAGAAATGGCTGGACGAAGGGACCATAGTCGTGTCGGACAGGTATGCTTACTCTAACATTGCCTATCAACTGGTTAACGGTGTCGACCAGGATTATCTCCTCTCCCTCGACAAAGGCATACTGTTCCCGGACCTGGTCTTCTTCATAGACACGACGATAGCCGAGGTTATCCGCAGGATGAACAACAGCAGGAAGAAGGACAAGTACGAGTCGAGCAAAAACTACCTGGCCAGGGTGTCAGAGACCTATCGTGCGATGTGCGACGGCTCTCTCGAGGTGTTCGGAAGAGCGAAATGGATAAGAATAGACGGGAACAAAAGTATAGAAGAGGTGCACAAGGAAATCTGGAAATATGTCGAAGCATGCCTCAGTGGCTAAGTGGTATAGCGCGTGCTTGGTAAGCACGAGGCCGCGAGTTCGATTCTCGCCTGAGGCTTTAATAAAGTCTTAATCTGCGCTTGACCTGTTTTGCTATCCTCTTGTCTTTCTCATCCACTTCTTCATGGCGCTCGGTCTCTGCGCTTATGTGCGGATCCAGAATCTCCCTCATCTCATGCGTTACGATTCTCAGCAGTTCTGGCGATACCTTCTTTTTTTCAAGCGCGTTGACGACCTCCTTAAGGTGCTCCGCCGAATAGGCTGTGCAGTACTTATAGGAACCGGCGTTTAACCCTTCGACCGTATCTTTCATGACCTCGAGCTTGGAAATCGGTTTTTTGTACAGGTTTCTCTCTTCTTTTTTCTTTTGCCGGACTATCTCCTGGATTGTCTTGAATCTACTGTATCTCGCCCTTTCCTTTGCCTCTTCCCTGCGGATGGAGGCTTGCAGGTCTTTGGAACTGAATCTCGGGACCCTTACAGAAACAGGCATTTTCCCATGCTCGGCTCTGGACACCGCTCGGGCGAACACAGCCTCTGTTGGCTTTTTGATGCCGATAAAGGTCAGGAATGGGGTGAATCCAGCATCCCCGTCTATCGCCCTGCTGCTCATCCTCTCCATGTCTCTTATGAAACCGAGCGCTTGACGGGTTGCTCCCTCAACAGAAATATTATGTCTTTTCGCATAGTCTTTGAGAATCTCCTTGGCCGGTTTTCCCATGACTTTCAGATTAGCTTTGACCATGCTGTTGCTGACCCGATAGGCGCGCATCCAATCACTTCTTGGTTATAGTCACTTTTCCGTCCTCTATCTCGATTAGGTCGCCCGTGTTTATCTGCGTAATGTCTATCTTATCGACGCACGGGATATCAGATATAATCGCGCCAACCGCCACTATGGGCTCGCACTCTTTGTTTATCATAGCCAGCGGAGCCACGTTGTTCTTCTTCAGCCTGTATAGAGCATAAGAGCCGACAGTAGAGCCCTTGCCCTGCGGGAAGACTAGCACCTTTCCTGCGAAGCTCTTTCCCTCCAGCTCATGTCCTTTCTCTGTCAATATTCCCTTATCCGGGTCTGTCCCACCAAAGAAAGAGATGGGCTGAGTAGTGACCAAAGCCTCGCCAGAGACCTTGCCTTTCTTGATTATCCTTCCAGTTAGCTCCATAATCCAGTCACCGCCGCCTCAATGCATTTGGCCGTATCTCCCAGTTTTGTCTTCATCTGATTGGTCCCTCTTGCATAGAAGCATCCTTTAGCAGAGTTGGTCGCCACCGCCTTGAACCTCCCCTTAAGCGGAGCAACAGCAAGACAGGTATCGCAGGCGAATTTGGCTCCCGCTTCCTCTATGGTCTTGGTGTATCCTCGCAGATCGGCCAACTGTTTCGTAGAACGGGCAGTTGTTATCCAGAACTCCGCCTTTACTTTCTTCCCTTTCAATAATCTGGCTACTTCCGCTATTTCGGCTATCGAAGCGTGGGGGCATCCTATCGAGACAAAGTCAATTTCCTCTCCCTCGTCATTTATCGCTTTGTACGCTTCCTTCAAATCATCTTCAGTGATGGTTATCTTGGTCGCAGGCTTTTTCGCTTTTTCCGGTGTGATGTTTTTTATGTAGAATATTGGTTTAGCACCATAAGTGACAACAGAGGCAGAAAAAGACTTGAGTTCGTCTATAGTGGCTCTCTTGATGCCGGTAATATAGGGTATCTTGTTCTCCGCTTTCTTGCCGATAGAGTAGCCAAGCGCACCCCAATCACTAACCGACTTGAGCTTGGCTTTGACGTCGATATTCACGTCAGGCACTCGGTTCTCGTCAAGATGTAGCCCATAGGCAGGAGTCTTTCCGACGATAGCTGCCGCAAGAGCTGATGGTCCTCCTTCCCTATTGGTCCTAGCGCCTATAACCGAATTGACGAAAGTAACGGCAGACGACTCGCTCCATGCGACATGCTCTCTGAAACGAGGCAGATTCCCTATCAGATAAGGAGTACATGTGCAGGAGGTTATTATTCCGAGCTTGCTGAACGCGTCTATGACCACTTTCTGTTTCTCGGCGAAGTCTTCAGATATGCCCAGCTGTCTCCAGTTCTCCATGTCCATACCTGCTGGATTGAGCGTTGTCAATACCCTAACATGTCCATCTTCCGCGAACTCGTTCAGGAACTCTATACCCGCATCGCCTAGATTATGATAAGAAACGCCAGCCACTTGGACGGAAGAAATCTCTATTAGTTTTTCAGCTCCATATATCTCCCCGAGAGCAACCAAAATCTCCATAGCTTTCTGAGTGGCTTTCCCCATCTGTCCGTTCATCATCTTCTCTTCTTCTCTAGTCAGATGCATAAAATCACAAGTAATCTCTTATGTTAATTTTCTTGTACTCTCCCCTGAAAAACTTCTTATCTTTCTTCTCCAGAGGTATCGTAGCATCAGCGCCGGCCTTGCATGTGGTGGCCTTCTTCCCTTCGCTCAAATCGCCTGATGGATCCAGCGAAGAGCCCGGCTGGTTTGGTTTGACTATCGAATCTTTGTCCGCCTGATATCTGGTCGACATGGCCCATTCGACATCGTTCAAATCGTATATGTTTATGTCCTCATCGACTACTACGCAGTGCTTCAGCGAATGGTGACCCTGGAATGCAGCCTCGATAGCCTTTTTTCCGTCGTCTGGGTTCTCCTTCTTGATTTGGACGACAGCATGCAGCCAGGAGCAGCCGCCTGGAGTTATCAGGACGTTCTTGCACTTACAGACTTTGTTAACTTCGTTATAGATGGTAGGCTCTTTCGGCATGCCCATTAATAGACGATGTTCCCATCTACCGGGCAAGAGGGTCTGGAATATCGGGTTCTTTCGGTGAGTTATGCACTTTATCTCTATGACCGGCTGCTCTCTGACCTTGTCCTGTGTGCCGGTTATGTCCAGGAAAGGGCCTTCTGCATGCCTTTCTTTTGTTATCCTGCCCTCCAATACTATCTCACAATCACGAGGCACTTCCACGTCTATGGTCTTGCACTTGACCAGCTCCGTCTTATCGAGAGCGTTGGCCATCCCGAACTCGTCCTGTCCTGGTGCGAGAGAAGTGGAGGCAGCCAGTAGCACGGCGTTAGTATTGCCAATGCAGAACGCTATATCCAGCTCTCCCAATTTCTTGAGCGCCGTATCCGTGCCTCTATTTTCGACTATCCTTGCAACGAAATGGTTCTTATCCAATAGCATGAGCCTGTGGAAGCAGACGTTCCTTCCTAAATCCTGGTCCTTTATGACAGCGATTGCGGATGGGATGTACTTTCCTCCGTCGCCCTGAACATAGGTGAACAAAGGCAGCTTGGTCAGGTCCACTTTGTCTTCAACGACCTGCTGGCACTCTCCTTCAATTATCGTCTCTGGCTCTACTCTATTTTCGATGGCTTTGGCAAGACTGAACAGTAACTCCTCTTTTTTGACACCTAGAGACTCGGCGATTACCTCTCTTGATGAACAGAATCCGCCAGCTGCAGGCATATTACTGTCTTTAATCTTATCGAAATAGACCACCTTTCCGTCCAGCTCATTCAGTATCGCGGGCGCCTCATAATCCGGCGAGACCTCTTTCTTGATATGGACCACTTTCCCTTCTCTCTCCAGCTTCTCAAGGAAACTTCTGAAACTCATCCTCTCCATCTCCTATATAGATTATGTTCTATTCCCAGCAAATCGAATATCTTTCCAACAAAAAAGTCAGTAACATCCTCTATCTTCTTTGGCTTGAAATAATACGCGACATTTAGTGGCATGACTATAGCGCCGGCGAGAGTCACTAGCTCCATGTTCTTGATATGAATTAAGCTATAAGGCGTCTCTCTAACGCAAAGAATCAGCTTTCTCCGCATCTTCAGGCAGTTGTCGGCTAGCCTGGCGATTAGATTGTCGGTATAGCCATGCGCGATACCTCCTAATGTCTTAACAGAACAAGGACAGATGACGAAAGCGTCTATCCTGTTCGAGCTGGAGGATAGATCAGCGGCCATGTTCTTCTCGTCATAATCCGATTTTATGCTGACTCCCTCTTCTTTCATGACCAGCTTCGCGGAATCGGAGACTATCACCTTTGTCTCTATCTTCTTTTTCTTGAGCTCTTCTATCAGTCTTTTGGCGACAGTTACTCCTGACGCTCCGGTCACTCCCACGACTATCTTCATTCCACTCTGACTCCTTCCGCCCCTATCTTGGTTATCTCTGACTTGTAGCCGGCCCTCTCAAAAGCAGTTGCGACCTTTCTTGCATCTTGCTCTCCAACCAGCGCTATCATGAGCCCGCCTCTCCCTGTGCCGGTCAGTTTAGCCCCAAGCGCCCCGTTCTTTAACGCTATGTCGACCAGCTCTTCAAGTTCTTTGCATGAGACTCCTATCTCCCTCAACAGGCCATGGTTCTTGTTCATCAGCTTTCCTATCTCGTTCAGGTCCTTTCTCTCGATGGCCAGTCTCGCATCGTCGACCAGGCCGGTATAAACATCAAATATAGTCTTGAACTTTTCTGGATTCTTCTCCTTCTCGCCTTTGACTTCCTCAACGACCTTGCTGGTGTTGCTAGTAATGCCAGTATTGCCTATGACCATCGCCAGCGACAGCTTCAGGTCGAGAGGAAATATGGTGTTCTTCGCCGGGTCTTTCTTGAACCAGATAAAGCCGCCGAAAGTTGAGCAGGAATTGTCTATGCCGCTTGGAGTGCCGTGATAGCCCTTCTCCCCTTCATAGGCTATATTGTTTAGCTTTTCCTTGCCAAAACCAAGCCCGAAATAATCGTTAAGAGCCGCGGCTATCGCAGAACAGCTGGCTGCGGAAGCCCCAACTCCGCTCGCTGCTACAAGGTTTCCGCCCAGGGTTATCTTGACTGGCGTCTTTTTCGGGTTTATCCTCATTGCTTTGAAAATCCTCTGAACTGAGTCTAGCTGCTGGCCGTATTTTTCTATTTTATAGCCGGGCGTCTCTGGTCTGTTGTCCTCCAAAAAATACTTGTCCGCTTTCTCGACTATGGCAGTGGTCCTGGCTTCTATCGCGGTGGCTATCGCCGGCAGACCATACACTACGAAATGCTCTCCGAACAGAATCAGCTTTCCAGGCGCAGAGGCTTTCGACATGACTATATTGTCAGAGCCCATATTTTTAAAACAAGATGATTAGGATACGACACGTCACGTAAAATACTGTTACCATTACGGGTTAATTTCAGCTAATCGAAAGCAATCTTTAATAATGCGTTTTGCTTAAGTGATGGAAGGTGGTAACAAATGGAGAAAGAATACTTGAGGAAATGGGGATTTAAGGCGGGAATGTTCGTTCTCATAGGGATGCTGTTCTATGCTTTAACGCCGAACGGAGGCACAGTGCTGTACTGGCTTCTTGTAGCATCGGCGGTTATGTGGCTCATATACGAGCGCAATAAAAACAAGAGATTCGATTTGGTCAAGGCTTTCGGGTTGGGAGTCTTCCTGATGTTCTTCGACTGGTTCGTAGAGACTTACGGCCTATTTTTGGGTCAGTGGCAGACAGCCGGCTCTCTCTTTGCCGTCGGGCCTGTGGTGCCTATCGAGATAATGCTGCTCTGCCTTATCGGAGGGACAGCGTGGGCGATGCACTTCCCAAAGAGACTATCGTGGACATATATCGCGGGGGATACGCTGATTTTCGCGTTCTTTGGGACATTGGGTGAATATCTAATGCAACTCAATGGCCTAATGGTCTATATGAACGGCTGGACATCTGTGCATGCGTTTATAGGGTATGCGATAACTTGGGTAATAATGAGCCTGGCTTGGTATAGAGTCCTGAAGAAATAGCTCATTCCTTCAACGGGGTGAGCGCATCTTTTTCTTTTCTTTTCCCATACTTCCCGAAAGAGTCGTAGAGAATATTTGTCGGAGTATCTAGTCTGAAGAAGATCAGTTGTCCTATAATCATGCCCGGTTTAAGGACTATAGAGAAGGGACCGTTGTTGCTTATCTCGAGCACAATCTTACGCATCTCAGGAACGCCATGCCCAGCCTGGATTACTGGAGCTGTCTGGGTCGCAGATAGGCCTATGCGAGCGAGTGTGCTTGTTCCGTGCACAAGAGCAGACACCTTATTCGAGAGAGAAAACGACTCCAACGTACGGGCTAGAACAAACTGCTTCGGCTTCAGCACAAACTCCTCTTTTGGCTTCAGCTTCTTTGTCTGGTAAAGCTTTTCTAACCCATCAGCCTTGGTCGGGTCTATCTTCCCTTTTTTGGCTATCGCTAGCTCGTTGTCCAGCTTTACTTTCAGGGAATTCGGGAGCAGTAACTTGGCGTCAAAGGGCTCTATCCTGATGTCTCCCATGCTCATCGCGTTGAGAACATCGACCCTGGAGAACATAAACTAATATAAGTAAAGGAGCTATAAATAACTGACCTGAATGGATGTAGTCTATCTTCTTGGAACCATCGCGTTGTATGGCCTATTGTTTACACTAATCTGTACATTCATCGCCGGCATACTGCTCTTTATCTTCTTCAAGTGGAACAGGACCTTCTTTCCAAACATAACTCTGATGCTGATAACCGCCTTCTCAAGCCCGCTTAAAGTATTTACCAAGTTGCTCAGGGTAGACCAGAGAGTAATCGACAGCCTATTGATCAAGCTCATGAACAAAGTCTTCTATATCAAGTTCGCCAAGACTGCCTATGACGAGAGAGCGTTGTTCCTGCCCCAGTGCCTGAGAAACCAAGAATGTCCTGCGAAGCTTGGGGCCAACGGCATAGAGTGCGTCTCTTGTGCCCGCGAGTGTTCTGTCAAGGAGGCCAAGATAGAGGCGGAAAAATTGGGCTATCGCGTGTTCATAGTGCCTGGTGGTGGGTTTGTCAAGAGACTGGTTTTGAGACATAAACCAAAGGGAATAGTCGGAGTTGCCTGTCTCCCCGAAGTGATGCTGGGCATGGATCTGCTCGGGAAGACAAGACTGCCGGGCCAGGGCGTTGTTCTGTTACGAAGCGGATGCCTTAACACCAAGGTGGATTTAGCCGAGTTGAAGACGGTTTTGACCACTAAGGGGTAACGGCTGTCGTCCACGCGGTATTCGCTATCGCGCTCTGGTTCTTCGGTTATGTTGTGTAAAAAAAATAGCCGTGCCGAGGGAGGGCTTTGAACCCACGGCCTCTAGATTATGAGTCTAGCGCTCCACCAGGCTGAGCTACCTCGGCTTGAACTATTTTTGCTGCTCATACTTTAAATTGATTGAGGTAGGAATATAACTATGGAGCTAAGAGAATATTCTCCAAAAAAGGATTTTAGTGCACTGGTAAACCTGGTTAGAGAGTTTTGTATTGAACAAAGAAAAATTTCTGGCAAACCGCAGGGTTATCCTCGAAAAAAAGCAATTGAGTCAGTTAAAAATGACTTTCCGCCCAGTGCTACAAACATAACAATAATCGCAGAGGAGAAAGGTAAGAGAATAGGGTACTTGAGATTAAAAAAGTTAGAGGGTAGCTGGTTTATGAGAGAGTTATCTGTTATAAAAGAGTATAGAGGGAAAGGAGTAGGTACGCGCCTTTTTAAAAAAGCAATAAGCCTTCTTAGACAAAAACGGGTTCCTGCGTTGTATCTTGGGGTTCTATCGTCAAATTCAAATGCTCTTTTTTTCTACAAGGAGTTGGGCATGAACCGAATAAATAGCATAGAACTCGAATTAAGACTGGATAGAAAAAAATTAAAAAAGCATGGAAAAATAAAGATTGACAAAATCTCATTTGAATATTGAGTGAAAAAGATGGATTTGCAGAGAAAGCTAAGGAAAAGAGTAACTAGGGGCCAGGGACAGACTCTCCAGAGATACTTCAAGGAGAGGATGCCAGCAAAGATTAAAAAAGAACTTTGATTAGAAGTCTATCGTGCCTCAGTAGCACAGCGGTAGTGCGATCGCCTTGTAAGCGATAGGTCGGGAGTTCAAATCTCCTCTGAGGCTTTATGGGAATAGAGGTTGAGGTAAGAGCGTTCCTTACCGACAAGCAGTACAAGGATTTAACTGAATTCTTTAATGAAAATGCCGAATTCTTAGGAGAAGATGAGCAGGAAACACATTATCTATCGGGCGGCAAAGACCTTAGGATTCAAAAGAACAACAGATACTCAAAAATCTGGATGAAGAGCGGAAAGATACATGATAATCACAGGGAAGAGTTAGAAATTCGCACGGATAAAAATAACTTTAGCCTTTTGGAAAAGCTGTTTTCTGAAATGGGGCACAACGCCGAGATAAAGTGGTTTAGGAAAAGAAAGGAGTACAAGTGGGGAGATGTCACTGTCTGTCTGGATGATACAAGAGGCTATGGAAAAATAATGGAGCTAGAGAAGATAGTCGACAGTAACGAAAAGGAAAAGACATATGACTACCTTAAAACAAAATTAGGTGAACTAAAAATACCGCTTACTCCAAAAGAAAAGTTTGATTCAGTATATTCCAATTACAAGGAGAACTGGAAGACATTGATCAACAAAAAATAACCGCTCTCTAGCCTACTTATGGTCAAATGTTCAGTTTTAGGCTAATTTTCTGGTTTTTTGTCCATTTAAGCTCAAAAATATCGGCAAATGACGATAAATTTAAAAATAAAGTCCGCGTAACTACTTATCGGTGATGTCAATGGCTGACGGTGATAAAGGCAAGGATTGCTGCGTGGACAAGAGCATACATAACGGCGAGAAACACGGTGGAACATCTCGAATGGTATACGCTAAGCTGAGTGAGGGTTTCTCTTCGGACAGCGCTGGTCTCTCTTACTCCTCTGACTAAAGTGATAGCATGGAACTATTGTGGAACAAACCAAAGTGCGATAAATGCAAACATAAGGCTAACATTAGATACAGCAAGCAACAACTAGGCAAGGAATGGGCTTGGGACTGCAAAGCAAGACAAATGCCGATTGAGAACAATTCGTACTACAAAAGGATGAATAATTGCTGGTACTTTGAGAAAAAATGACGTTTTCTTTTTAAACCGATGGCGCTATAATAATTACGCTTGTTTTGGAGGGAGCACATGTTAAGGATATACAAGATAGAATCAAAAGCGCTCCAAGCGGTGAAGAAAGTCTTGGACGAGCAAGAGAGAGTTGAAGAGGCGGCTGGAGAGAAGAAGATAATAATAAACGAGTTCGCCAGAGCCGGTTACACTCTCAGAGACGGAAAAACGATGGGTTTCAAGGAAGAGGCTAATTATCTTTACATAAAGGCCGAGGAGGACTTCTTCAAGAAAAACGAGCCAAAAATACTCATAGAGGGCGTGAAGAAGCTAGAAGGACCAGAGTTCGAAAAAGTAAAGCAAGAAATGGAGAAAGAGGCAGAAGACGCAGCTGTAGGAGTCGGTGCTGTCTTCGGTGAATTTTAGGGCTCGTAGGCTAGTCTGGTAGGCTCCTAGCTTCGGGCGACTAAGTCAGAAAAAGCTAGAGACCTGAGTTCAAATCTCAGCGAGCCCATCTATTTTTTCTTCTTTTTTGGTTTTTTCATCATTTCTTTCTGGTACTCGAAATAGGAATAGACAACCAGATAGGCAGAAACAGCTATAACGGGGACTAGCACAAACCATAAAGCGTAATCCTCGAACAGCATGCCAAGGACTGCAATCAAGGCGGATATCTTGAACAGCTTCCCGCCGAGCTTGTGCGTCCTGTTCCAGACGTTTTCGTTCATTATAGTCCAGGGCGTCCTGATCCCTATAAACCAGTTCCTCTTGGCGTTCTCGACCAGGATTCCGACATAATAAAACAATCCGACGAAAGCAGGCACCAAGGCCCAAATCATGTTGAATTTCGTGCCAAAGTTCCAAATGATTGTCAAGCCAAAGAGATAGAGCAGGAAGAGCATTATCAGCATTATGAACCCGTCGAAATAGCCCCGGAACTTGGCGATGTTCTCCTTCAGCGGATCTATCCTCGGGATGGCCAGGAAGAGCAGGAGGAGCAATAGAGAAATTGACGGCATCAGGAAGAGCGCCCAGAGCTTGTCCGTGTAGCCGTCGACATTGCCTTGAATGTTCCAGTGCGACGCTATCTGGTCGGGCATTATCGGATAGAAATAGACGGCTAACGCAAAAGAGACCAGCACTATCCCCAGGCTGAACATCTCGGCCTTTCTCTTTATGCACATTCCAATCAAGTAATTTAAAGCTGCGCGGGTTAATAAAAGTATAATTTATATAAAGGCGCGCTTCAAATATTAACCTTGCAAACCCGCCTTAGCTCAACGGCAGAGCACACGGCTGTAGTCAAGATAGGCGCTATACGCGTCGGTAGGAACCGTGGGGTTGTGAGTTCAAATCTCACAGGCGGGAGTGGGATAGCATGGGCGTAAGAAGTTACGTGCGTGGAAGGAAAATCCAGAAGCTCGAGAAGGAGAGGGATGAGAGGCAGAACGCTTTGATAGTGACCAGCGAGCTCGAGAAGCTGCAGGAGTCGATAAAATTTGCGGACCACCTGAAGGACCTAGATGAGATGGAAAGGCTGGTCATACTGGAAGAAAGGATTAAGAAATTAAAGGCAAAAGGTTTAAAGTGACATTGCAGCGACTGAATGCTATTTGAATAAAAAGCTGCACATTCATATCTACGCATAATGCTCTCGTAGTCTAGTGGCCTAGGATCCAGGCCTGTCGAGTCTGGGACCCGGGTTCAAATCCCGGCGAGGGCGTTCTATTTTGGGTCGAGATAATGAAAAAAAGTAAGAAAATTTTGCTTGAAATAGGTCCTGGCTTCAGTCCTGTTGCATTAAAACATAAAGCAAAACAGAGAGTAATGGTTGACCTTGTAAGATTTCCCAAGAATTACGAAGAGCAAAAGGCAAACCAGAAGACAGGTAGAACCGCGGAGATGGTTTTGGGTGATATCAAGCAATTGCCATTTAGGAATGAAGCATTCTCAAGGGTCGAAGCTAGAATGATGAATGAATTGTATGGACGAAAATATGGGGAAGTAATTAGAAATATAAGAGAAGTCAAGAGAGTGATGAAAAAGGGAGGGGTAATAACTATAAGCGCAGAAAATCCGTACTGCGATAATATAGAAAAATTATTTACAAACGAGGGGTTTGTGCTCATTCGACAACAGAAATTAGAAGGCAAATTTTACGATACTGCTTGGGAAAGAGCAGCTAGCTTTTGGAAAGAAATAGGGTCTGGAAAAAGATTCTGGTTCAAGAAACTCTAAGTTTGGGAGCGTTTTTCCCGCATTTTTTCAGCAAATACACTGCAGCATTCCATGCGCCTCTTTCAGCTGCAAGCTCGTTATGCGAGTAGCCTAGAATGAGCACATCGCCGTCCTTAGAACTAAAATTTTCCTTAAGCTCTTTTGCAACTTCCCTGTCAAAATCATTAATTTTCAAGCCTGGAAACGCAAATCTTCCCTTGTTTACTACGAGCACGGTTGCACCAAATGCGCCTGCTCGAATCGCCTCGTCTCTTTCTTCTAACCCCTTGTTCAGCTTGTGGGCCAGCCCCTTGAGATGAATCCCAAACGCAGGTTGATTAAATGTAATGGGGCTGCCCTTCACTTCCGAAACCCCGATGACCGCGTGCTTGATTTCGCTTAGAACTGCCTGCCCTGCATTAGTAAGGCTACAACCTTGCTGTGTTATCTTGACTATTTTTCGTTTTGAGAAATGGTTTAGAATGCTGCGCGTGCTCCCTTCGCCTATTCCGAGCTTTTGTGAAAGCGCTTTCCGGCTTATTTTCCCCTGCCCCAGAATCCACAGAGCACGGAAAAGGTCAACCTGCATAAATGAGGGGAGCGGTCCCTTGCCCTTCTTTTCTTCCTCAAAAATGCCATGAAAAAATACCATGTCTTACATTAAGCGCCCACTATTAAAAAAATCGACGCTGTTTTGAACGAAATCTTTTTAAACCTTGCTGGATATATTATCCAATGCATTGGATGAACCATCCAATAAGGAGAGAATTGAGATGAACATTAAATTGCTAGAGGGGGTTTTTGTGCTCTTAATCTTATCTTCCATTGCTATTGCAAATCCAAGTTCAGGCACAGCAATGGAGTTCATCAAAAACAAGCAGCTCGCTAACGGTGCGTTTGACTTCTATTCCTCGCCACAGTCGGCTGCAGCGGTTTTAGCGCTTTATTCAATAGGGGATTCTTCAAATCTCACCTCTGGACTGGTGTACTTGAAATACGACCTGGAAAATCTTGAATCGTACTCGTGGGGGGAGGCTGATATACCTGGCTTTGAGCTTTATACTTACTTAAAAGTGGGAAATTCGAGTGAAATCAACCTAACTGACATAACTGAAAGGCTTTTTGACTTAAAGGGACCGAACGGCGGTTTCCGAGGTTATTTCCAGTGCATTGCAAATTGCTCTGATTGGCAAAATTGGGTTGCAGTTGAGGACGCAATAAGCACTTCAGCAGCACTGATGGGCCTTATTTCCGCTAATTCAATGAATGATTCCCAGAAGGACGAAACGATCCAATACTTGCAATCGTTAAGGAACTCTGACGGGAGCTACAACCTCACGAGCGATTTGGAGTTCAGTAGTCTTTGGTCGCTTGCTCCGGACATTTACGCGCAAACCGCATTCGTAGTTTTGGGGTTGGAAATTGCCTGCCAGCCAGAAAGCGATGTGGCTCCATCCCTCGCATTTTTGCAAGACGGCGCCCAAAATAATTTCAACGATACAAACCGCACCTATGCAGCGGCAATCACCAGCATTGTCTTGGCCGCTTATAATTATACAGACAGTTCTATCAAGGCGCTCGATAATTTGCAATTCGCTCAGAGGGAAGACGGTGGATTTAGGGATTCGGGGAGATTTAACGAGAGCTCGAACGTTCTAGACACGGCGTTTGCAATATTGGCAATTGGCAATCACACCTTCCTGACGAATTGTATCTACAACAGCACAGATTCAACGATAACTCCCCCATCGCAAACCTATCAGAGTCCTGGTGGTTCGAGTTATAGCGGGGGCGGATGGATACCACCTACAAATCAAACCAATATAACCACTCCGGCAAACCAGACCAATGCCACAACGCCCGGGCCTTCAGAAACAGTTAAAAATCAAAGCTCAGGAACAGCTCCAGCAACGAACCAATCGCCAGTAATTGAGAACAAATCGGTTGCGACTGGTTCATTTTTCGCGGGTGATATGAATCTGGTGTTCGGCGCGGCCGCGCTCGTTATTTTAATCATTGTTTTTATTGTTTCTAAAAAGTTCTGAAATGATGTGCCTTAACCCACTGAAATTTACCGTTATATTTAATAAAATTTGTGTATTTTTGGTTTTGAAAAATCGCGATACTGAAAAGCATAGAAAGGTTTTTATAGATGAAGACGAAAAACAATATACTCGTCTAGTTTTATTATTTGAAAAGCTAGCTTTGAGTATCCTCCAGACTTGAAGCGGTGATTGTTTGGCATTTGACTTGAAAAAAATCCTGGAACACGAGATGGTTCCAAAACACGAAGTTCTGTCCAAGAAGGAGTCAGAGGAGTTGCTGAAAAAGTACGGAATAACCTCTGATAACTTGCCAAAGATCAATGAAAACGATCCAGTGGTCCAAGTCGTAAAAGCGAAGAAAGGGGACGTTCTCAGGATAATTAGACGAAGCCCGACTGCTGGCGAAGCAGTTTATTTCCGACTTGTTGTGTGAGCATATGTATCATTGGGAAGTAGTAGAGTCCATCTTTAAGGAAAATCCTCTGGTGAAGCAGCACATAGACTCCTTTAACGAGTTTTTGAACAACAAAATCCATCGTGTCATTGAAGAGATAAAACAGATAGACACGAACAGAGAAGGTTGCGTCATAAAGCTTCACAAGATCCGGCTAGAGATGCCCGTGGCTACCGAGGCGGACGGCTCTAAGAGGATTATCCTGCCGATGGAGGCCAGGCTGAGGAATAGGACATACGCGGCTCCTGTTTTTATGGAGATGAGCCTGATGGAGGATGGCGTTGAGAAGGACAGGGATGATATTTACATAGGCGATTTACCCATAATGCTTCGCTCGGATCTTTGCCATCTGAAAGGGATGAACCAGGAAGAAATGATAAAGGCCGGAGAGGATCCTAACGACCAGGGCGGCTATTTCATAATCAATGGTTCTGAAAAGGTTCTTGTTTCCGTCGAAGACCTTGCCCCTAATCGGATGATTGTCACCAAAGAGGCCAAGGGCGGAAAGAAGATGGTCGTCGGCAGGATTTTCTCGATAAGAGGCGGCTTTAGGGCGAAGGTCTCTGTCGAGCGAAACAAGGAAGGGATGGTCTACGTCTCTTTCCCGACTTCACCAAAGAACCTGAATCTGTTTATAGTTCTGAAAGCTCTCGGGCTTGACAAAAAGCAGGACCTATTGGAGGCTTTTTCTGACAAGAGAGAGGTCATCAACGACATCCTTCTGAACCTTGAGAGCATAGAGGCGAGAAACCAGGAGGAAGCTCTCGACTATATCGGGAAGAGGGTAGCAGCAGGCCAACCGTCCGACTACCGTAAGTCAAGGGCGGGGAAGATTCTCGACGACTACATGCTGCCACACGTAGGAATCACCGAAGAGGAGAGGATGAGAAAGGCTTATTTCCTGGCCCGAATGGCCGAGAGATGCATTGAAGTGGCCTACAACAAGAGAGACGAGGATGACAAGGACCATTACGCCAACAAGAGGATAAAGATTGCCGGCAACCTTATGGAGGACCTTTTCAGATACGCCATGTCCTATCTGATAAAGGACGTGAAATACCAGATTGAAAGAGCCTATACCAGAGGGAGGAAATTACAAATTAAGACGCTGATCAGGCCTGACGCCTTTTACGATAGAATCAGATTTGCGATGGCGACTGGCAATTGGGTCGGCGGAAGACAGGGTATTTCCCAATTACTGGATAGGGCTACCTATATCTCCATGGTCTCGCACTTGAGGAGAGTCGTATCTCCGTTATCTAAAACTCAGCCGCATTTCGAGGCCAGAGACCTGCATCCGACCCACTGGGGGAAGCTTTGCCCTAACGAGACGCCAGAAGGCCAGAGCTGCGGGTTGCAAAAGAACCTGGCAATGGGCTGTCTGATTTCTTCAAAAGAGACTACGGGTCTGGAAAAGAACCTGGCTCAGCTGGGGACCAACCTGATTAAAAAGTGATGTTCATGATAGGAGCAGGCGTGTATCTGAATGGACGGCTCGTAGGATTTCATGAGACTCCGAAAGAGTTCGTACAGCAGGTCAAGATAAAAAGGAGAGCTGGAGAGTTTCCGCAGGACATGAGCGTAGCCTATTACGAGGATTTGAACGAGGTCTATCTGAACGCGGATGAGAACAGGGCGATGAGGCCACTTATCGTCGTGGAGAGGGGGAAGCCGAAGCTGACTACAGAACATGTGAAGCTACTGAAGGAGAACAAGATGAAGTTCTCTGATCTGGTCAAGAACGGCATCGTCGAGTTTTTGGATGCGGAAGAGGAGGAGAATTCCTATGTCGCTATCGATGAAAGCGAGCTGACTGAAGAGCACACCCATCTGGAGATACATCCTTCCCTGATACTGGGCGTCTGCTCAGCAGTCTCACCTTTCCCCGAACACAATTCCGCTCCAAGAGTGCCCATGACCAGCCAGATGATGAAGCAGGCGCTAGGGATGTACGCTTTCAATTTCAACCTGAGGACAGACACACAGAGCCATGTGATGCTCTATCCCCAAGTCCCTATCGCCCAGACCAAGTACACAAAGATAACCGGGATAGACAATAAAGCCGCGGGCCAGAACTTCGTTATAGCGCTGATGCCTTTCTACGGCTTCAACATCAACGACGCCGTGATTATAAACAAGGGCGCGATAGACCGAGGGCTGGCTAGAACCGTCTATTATAGGACTTACGAGGCTGAGGAACGAAAGTATCCCGGCGGCCAGAAGGACAGGTTCGAAAAGCCGAAACAGGAGATCCAGGGCTATCGTGGGGAAGATGCTTACAAATATCTTGATGACAACGGAATTATAGAACCGGAGTTTTACGTCGGAGCTGGCGATGTCCTTGTGGGCAAAACGTCGCCGCCCAGGTTCTTGGAAGAGGTCAGCGAGTTCGGGGTTCTGGAGGAGAAGAGGAGAGAGAACGCCGAGGCGATAAGACACGGAGAAGACGGGATAGTAGACTGGGTCATGATAACTGAGGGAGAAGGCGGGAACAGGCTCATCAAGGTCAGGACACGAAAGTCAATGATTCCGGAAATGGGGGACAAGCTGGCGGCTAGGCATGGCCAGAAGGGGGTCATAGGGCTGGTGGTCGACGAGAGGGACATGCCGTTTACGGAATCGGGCATAGTACCGGACATGTGCGTTAACCCGCATGCGATACCTTCGAGAATGACTGTGGGATTTTTGCTTGAGGGGCTGGGGGCTAAAGCAGGCTCATTGGCCGGAACTAACGTGGACTCGACTCCTTTTGACGGCGTGACTGAGGGGGAAATGAAAGAAGAGCTTAAGAAGTACGGCTTCAAGCCCAACGGCACAGAGTGCATGTATGACGGCATGACTGGGGAGAGAATCGAGGCACAGATATTCACTGGAGTCATCTATTACCAACGACTGAGACACCTGGTCTCGAACAAGATACACGCCCGAGCCAGAGGTCCGGTGCAGATACTGACAAGGCAGCCCACAGAAGGAAGGGGGAGAGAGGGCGGTCTGAAATTCGGAGAGATGGAACGAGACTGTCTTATAGGGCACGGCGCTTCCATGACGCTGATGGAGAGGCTATTGGAGGAGTCGGACAAGGCTACAGAGAGCGTGTGCGCTAACTGCGGCATGCTTGCTGTCAGTGACCAGATAAGGAAGAAGAACTTCTGCCCGGTCTGCGGCGAGTCAGAAGTCTATCCGATAGAGATGAGCTACGCGTTCAAGCTCTTGCTGAACGAGCTGAAGGCGATGTGCGTGTTCCCGAAATTGAAACTTGAAGATAAGGTGTGATTATGATCGGAAAGAAAATAAAAAGCATTGACTTTGAACTGCTTTCCCCAGACAAGCTTAGGAAGATGAGCACAGTCAGGATAGTCACGCCAGACACTTATGACGACGATGGTTATCCTATCGAGAGCGGCTTGATGGACCCGAAGCTGGGGGTTATAGATCCGGGCCTGAGATGCAAGACCTGCGGCGGTGGGATAACCTCCTGTTCCGGCCACTTCGGTCACATAGAGCTGATTAGGCCCGTAGTCCATATCGGCTATGTCAAGATGGTTCTGACCCTGTTGAAGACTACCTGCAAGAAGTGCGGCCGGATACTGCTGGACCCGGCGCAGATAGAGAGATACAGGGCGCTAATGCTTAAGGAAGAGAGGGAAGAGGAAGAGGAAAAGACGATAGACATACTCGAGAAGACTAAAAAGGCTACTAAATGCCCCCACTGCGACCAGAAGCAAGAGCCTATAAAGCTGCTCAAGCCAACCACTTTCTATGAAGGCGATCAGAGGCTATTGCCGACTCAGATAAGAGAGCGACTGGAAAGGATACAGGACCATGACCTGAAGATGCTCGGAATAAACTATAAGGTCGCCAGGCCTGAGTGGGCCGTGCTGACCGTCCTGCCAGTCCCTCCCGTGACTACAAGGCCGTCAATCACTCTAGAGACAGGAGAGAGGTCGGAAGATGACCTTACCCACAAGCTGGTCGATGTCCTCAGGATCAACCAGAGACTGTCGGACAACATATCCGCAGGAGCGCCGCAGCTGATAGTGGAGGACCTCTGGGATTTGCTACAATATCATGTCACTACTTATTTCAACAACGAAGTGTCTGGCATTCCTGCTGCAAAACACAGGTCAGGAAGGCCTCTAAAGACGCTTTTCCAAAGGCTGAAAGGCAAGGAAGGGAGATTCCGTTACTATCTGTCCGGAAAGAGGGTCAACTTCTCCGCAAGGACCGTGATATCGCCTGACCCGTGCCTGTCCATATCCGAGGTCGGGGTGCCGTTCGAGATAGCGAAGGAACTGACTGTCCCGCAGTATGTAAACGACTGGAATTTGGAGGAAATGAAGGAGCTTGTGAAGAGGAAAGAATACCCTGCTGCTAATTATATAATCAGGGCGGATGGGAAGAGGAAGAAAGTCAGCGATTTGAATCGGGAGGAAATCCTGGCCGAGCTGGTTCCGGGCTATGTGATTGAGAGGCAGTTGAAAGATGGCGATACGGCAATATTCAACAGACAGCCCTCGCTACATAGACCGTCGATGATGGCGCACGAAGTCAAAGTGCTGCCAGGCAAGACTTTCAGGATGAATGATGCAGTCTCTGATCCGTATAACGCCGACTATGATGGGGATGAGATGAACCTCCATGTGCCTCAGACCGAAGAGGCAAGAGTCGAGGCAAATAGTCTGATGAAAGTCGAAAATCATATCATTTCTGTGAGGCACGGCCATCCGATTATTGGACCGCACCAAGACCACGTGAGCGGCGCATTCCTGATGACAAGATCGGGCAATCCATTCACCAAGCAAGAGGCCCTGTTCCTGATGGGCAAGACTGGGATAAACGAGTTGCCGAAAGATAAAGGCAAGATGTATGAAGGCAAAGACCTATTCAGCATGATTATCCCGAACAACATAAGTGTTCAATACAGATCCGGTTTGTGCAGGAGATGCGGTACCTGCGACAAGGAAAAGTGCCTCTATGATGCCTATGTCACCATAGAAAAAGGGAAGATAAAGAGCGGTGCCATGGATGGTAGGGGGCTGCAAAGAATCCTGCTCAAAGAGGTCTACCTGAGGGATGGACCGGAAGTTGCTAAGAAATTCATAGACGACGTTACGAGGCTTAGCCTAGCCGCGATTATGCTTAAAGGGTTCACAATATCCGTATCTGACTCGGACCTTTCATCAAAAGCAGTGGAAGAGGTGAATTCCATCTTGGACGGGGCTGGCAGGACCGTTGACGAGCTCATAGACCAATTCAAACGGGGTGAGCTTGAGAGGGTCCCTGGAAAGACGGTGGAAGAGACTCTGGAAGACAGGATAATGCAGGAGCTGGGCAAAGCCAGGGACAGGGCGGGAAGGACGGCGGAACGAGACCTTGGCAAGAGCAATTTTGCCCTGCTGATGTCAAGGTCAGGCGCAAAGGGGAGCGCGATTAATGTAACTCAGATGTCCGCGTGTGTCGGCCAGACGGCTATGAGAGGTAAGAGAATACTCAGGGGCTATCGAAATAAGACGCTGCCGCACTTCAAAGAGGGGGATATCTCCGCAAAGGCCCGAGGATTTATTAAGAATTCTTTCAGGCACGGTCTCACGCCGGTTGAATACTTCTTCCATTCCATGAGCGGACGAGATGCTCTGGTCGACAAGGGAGTCAGGACCAGCAAATCCGGCTATATGCAGAGAAGGCTCATCAACGCATTACTAGATATCTCGCTTAGGTCTGACAGGAGCGCGAGAGACTCTGCAGGCTCTATTGTCCAGTTCTTGTACGGGGAGGACGGCCTTAATCCGGTATACTCAAGCGGAAGCGGCAGTGTGGATGTTAAGAAGCACCTAGAGTGATGTTATGGAGAAGGTTTTTGAAGCATACAAGGACAAGCTGCCTAAGAAAACGTTAGATATAATCATGGAGGAAACAAAAGATTTAAAAGTAAATGAGGTCAAAAAGATACTCGAGGACGTATATAACGATTATTTGGCTTCACAGGTAGAGCCGGGAGAGGCAGTGGGTGTTGTAGCTGCCCAGTCGATAGGGGAACCGGGCACCCAAATGACCATGAGGACCTTCCACTATGCTGGTGTCGCAGAACTCGCTGTCCCACAAGGCCTGCCTAGGCTCATGGAGATTGTCGACGTACGTAGAGTACCTACGATGCCCATAATGTGGATATACCTCAAGAAAGGCACTGATGAAGAGGGAGTCGTGAAGTTCGCCAAATCTCTCGAGGAGATAACCATCGAAAGAGTGGCTGAGGTAATCGAGGATTTCCAGGACAAGAAGCTGATAATAACTTTCAACTACAAAAAGCTCGACGACGAGGGTCTTGAGCTCAAAGAAGTTGTGAAACAGGTCGAAAAAGGACTAAGGAAGAAGACGAGCAAGGAAGAGGACAACGTCATAACCTTCGAATTCGGCGCAACTTCGTTGAAGTCGTTGAGGAAATACGCCACGAAACTGCGCGAAACTAGAATCAAGGGCATTGGCGGCATCAAGAAAGGCGCGGTGATAAAGAAGGGCAATGAATATATAATCCAGACCGAAGGAACCAACCTGGACGAAGTCCTTGCGCTGCCTGAAGTCGATCACACCAGGACGAGCTGCAACAACATAAAGGAAATAGAGAACGTTCTGGGAATAGAAGCGGCGAGAGAGGCAGTCTTGCGCGAGGCTAAGGGAGTCCTAGACGACGAGGGCCTTGATGTAGATATAAGGCACCTGATGCTTGTCTCGGACCTCATGTGCATAAATGGCACTGTAAAAGCGATCGGAAGACAGGGCATCTCTGGCGAAAAGAGCTCGGTCTTCGCGAGAGCGGCCTTCGAAGAAACGGTCAGGCATCTGCTCGACGCTGCCATTAAAGGGACGAAAGACGAACTTAGGGGCGTTGCTGAGAACATTATCGTTGGCCAGCCGATACCGGTAGGCACTGGTTCGGTCAGCCTGATAATGAAGAATGAATGAAACCATCGGTGTTCTGATGGATTTGAATCTGGCCTTGAAAAGGATAATTGAGACGGGAAAAGTAGATTTCGGCAGTGAGAAGACTGTCAAGAACATAATGAGCGGAGATGCGAAATTGGTGGTGATAGCCTCCAACTGCCCCAAGCCTATAAGGGAGGAAGTAGAGAGATACGCGAAGATAGAAAACGTACCGGTCGTAAAGTATTCGGGCACAGCGCTCCAGCTCGGCGAAGCGTGCGGCAAGCCGTTCTTGATAGCCGCCCTGACCGTACTTAACCCGGGCAGCGTTTCGATAGGAGAATTGGCATGATAAAACTAGACAGCGATGCGATCGGCCTGATTAAGGATTTCGAGTCAAAGACCGGCGCTATCGTCAAGGACTGCATAATAAACGGTAACGAGATAACGTTCATAATCAAAGAAGGCGACATGGGTCTCGCGATAGGCAAAAAGGGGGCCATAGTGAACAAGATAAAGAAAGAATTGGACAAGGAGATACATATCTACGAGCACTCCGAGGACCCGTCGAAGTTCATAGTAAATGTCCTGTTCCCCGTCAAGGTGGAGAGAGTGGAGATAAACGGGAAAGAGGCCAAAGTCTATATCGACAAGCTCAATAAGAAGAGGGCCATTGGGAGGGGCGGGAAGAAAATCAACACGGCCAAGGAGCTGGCGTTGAGACATTTCGGGATAGAAAACATAGTGGTGGAATAATGCCGGGAGAATTCGCAGCAAGGAAATTGGAGAAGGACAGGAAGAAATTCAATTGGGAAGACGGTCACTACACCCAACATATGCGGAGAAAGCAGAAGAAATATGATGATCCGCTAGAGGGAGCGCCGCAGGGTTCCGGCATAGTGATAGAGAAAGTCGGAAGAGAGCAGAAACAGCCCCACTCCGGCATCATAAAATGCGTTAGAGTTCAATTGCTCAAGAACGGGATTACGGTGACTGCCCATGTCCCGAGAGACGGAGCGATAAAGCAGATAGACGAGCATGATGAAGTGCTTATCGAGGGTCTGGGCGGCTCGCAGGCCGGCCCACTAGGGTCTATGTGGGGCGTGAAATACAAAGTGATTAAGGTCAATGGAATTAGTCTAGAAGAGCTTAGGCTGGGAAGAAAGGAGAAACCGAAGAGGTAAAACCATGGAAAATCTCGTTTTTGGAAAATGGAAATCGGATGTTGAAGTCATTGACCCCAGTCTGAGAAGTTATATTAATCTAACAGCTAAAGTGTCTTTCTTCACCCAGGGAAGGCACGCGAAGAAAGTCTTTGGGAAGGCGAAAGTCCACATAGTCGAGAGACTGATTAACAACCTGATGCGAGGGGGCACTGGGAGGAAAATCTCAGGCCGTGTCATCCGTGGCAGGGGCGGATGCGGAAAGAAGGCGAAGATGTGGAAGGTAGTTAAGATTGCCTTCAATACGGTAAACCAGAAGACTGGCAAGAACCCGATCGAGGTATTTATCAGGGCGATAGAGAACGCCGCTCCGAGGGAGGAAACTACCAGGGTGAGGTACGGCGGTATAACTTACCCGGTTGCTGTAGACGTCTCGCCGCAGAGAAGGGTAGATTTTGCCCTGAGGAACATAGGCAGAGCGTTTGCCATCCGTTCTTTCGACAACAAAAAGAGCGCTGCTGAGGCTTTGTCCGAAGAGCTCATTCTTACTTCTAATAATGACGCTCAGAGCCACGCGATAGCCAGAAGGATAGACATAGAAAGAACCGCAAAAAGCGCCAGGTAGGAAAAATTGAGGTAACATTATGGGACGTAAAGGGCAGGTTGTTGAGAAAGCGCACGACCTGATGTACAGGCTTGAGAACATCAGGAACTTCGGGATAGTCGCCCATATCGACCATGGAAAGACGACCCTGACTGACAACCTCATCTATGGCGGGGGCCTGATGAGCGAGGAGCTGGCCGGGAAAGAGGTGGTTATGGACTCGTACATCCTGGAGTATGAGAGAGGCATCACTATCCTTGCCGGGAACATCTCTCTGGTTTACGACTATAATGGAAAGGACTATTTGGTCAATCTGATTGATACGCCCGGGCACGTCGATTTTGGGGGCCAGGTCACGAGAGCCATGAGGGCTATAGACGGGGCGATTGTAGTAATCTGCGCTGTCGAGGGGGTCATGCCGCAGACAGAGACAGTGATTATGCAAGCGCTGAAAGAGAGAGTCCGGCCGGTCCTGTTCATCAACAAAGTCGACCGCCTGATCAACGAGCTCCAGGTCACTCCGGAGCAGATGCAGGAGAGGTTCGCCAAGATAATCACCAAAGTCAACTCGCTCATCAAAAAGTTCGCGCCGGAGGAATTCAAGGAAAAATGGCAGGTCGATGTCGAGGGAGGTACAGTGGCTTTCGGCTCTGCATATTCTAACTGGGCGATTTCCTATCCGTTCATGCAGGAGACCAAACTCAGCTTCAAGGACATTTATGATCATTGCAAGCAGGAGAAGCAAAAGGAACTGGCGAAAAAACTGCCTTGCTACAAAATCATACTGGACATGGTGATTAACCATCTCCCTAACCCGCTGACCGCTCAGAAGTACAGGATACCCGGCATCTGGCACGGGGACCTTGATTCACAGGCAGCGAAGGACATGATGAACTGCAACAGGGACGGGAAACTGGTCATAATGGTAACGGGCATGAAAGTGGACCCGCACGCCGGAGAGATAGCGACAGGGAGAGTTTTCTCAGGCTCTGCGAAGAAGGGAATCAAGGTTTTCCTGATTAACAAGATGATGGATGCGACTCTGCAGCAGATAGGAGTCTACATGAGCAAGACGGAGAGATTCCAGGTGGAGGATGTACCTGCCGGCAATATCGCCGCCATTACTGGTCTTCGAGACGCTTATGCCGGTGAGACAGTTGCTGAAGACAGGATAGAGCCGTTCGAGGCCATAACGCACTATTCCGAGCCGGTCATCACAAAGTCAGTGGAGGCGAAGAGCCCGAAGGATTTGCCCAAGCTTATCGAGGCGCTCAGGCAGATAGGCAAGGAAGATCCTACTGTCAAGGTCCAGATCAACGAAGAGACTGGAGAGCACCTGATTTCCGGCATGGGCGAATTGCATCTTGAGATTATAGAGTACATGATACAGCACGACAAGAAAGTCGAGATAGAGACTTCAAAGCCTATAGTAGTCTATCGCGAGACTGTTATGAAGGAGAGCCCGGAGGTAGAGGGCAAGAGTCCCAACAGGCACAACAAATTCTATCTCGTCGCTGAACCGATGGAAGAGGGAGTCTATAAGGGCATAATGACTGGCGAGATACCCGAGGGGAGACCGAAGGACATCAAGACGCTGGCTAAGAGGCTGGAAGATAGGGGCATGGACCACAATGAAGCCAAGAAGATATGGGAACTCTATAACCGCTGCGCGTTCATAGACATGACGAAAGGGGCGCAGTATCTTAACGAAGCGAAGGATCTCATACTCCAAGGCTTTGAGGAGGCCATGGACGCGGGCCCCATTGCCCAGGAGAAATGCACCAAGCTAAAAATCAAGCTGATGGATGTCAAACTCCATGAAGACGCCGTCCACAGGGGGCCGGCACAAGTGATACCGGCGGTCAAGCGCGCCATACTTGCGGCTATGCTGTACGGTGACGCGGTTTTGCTCGAGCCCAAGCAAAAGCTTTTTATTTCAGTGAGTCAGGAATATATGGGGGCAGTTTCTAACGATATCCAAGGAAGGAGAGGTCAGATTCTCGAGTTGACTCAGGAAGAAGACCTATTATCTATCGTCTCTAAAGTCCCTATAGCCGAGATGTTCGGTTTCGCTGCCGGCATAAGGTCAGCAACCCAGGGACGGGCTCTCTGGACCACGGAATATCTCGGTTACGAGAGACTGCCTAAGGAAATGCAGAACCAGATTGTGAGGAATGTCCGGGAGAGGAAGGGGCTCAAGGCCGAG